>ENA-OPAV01000553-OPAV01000553.1-human-gut-metagenome-genome-assembly--contig:-NODE-553-length-29637-cov-3.054459_pt1 | contig 29637 bp, 17 predicted proteins | sample MGYA00241056_ERZ501428 | MGnify/ENA primary metagenome ERZ501428 (study PRJEB25962, sample SAMEA2042621) | human gut metagenome | biome: human gut; feature: human-associated habitat; material: faeces... | reverse complement strand
TTGGTAAATACTTCGTTGGAGGTTGCTACCGATACTATCCTTGAAGCGTATAACCCGACCGATTCACTGCATCAGAAAATTCGTATGGCCAGTGAACAAAAACGTGCTCAGAAGAAAACGACTATACGGCGCAGGAATGTGCAGTTCCGGCGGTTGGATACACAATTGACAGCCCGGATCGACAGTTTGGTTAAAGAGTATGAACTGAATGTGATGCAACGTGCGCAGATGGATGCGGAGAAAGAGCAATATGTTCGTCAACGTTCTGCCCGCATTATCGGTGGCATTGCTGTGGGAGCCGTTCTGCTTTCCATCTTTTTCCTTATTATAATCTGGCGGGATATCACCCGTAGTAACCGATACCGTAGGGAATTAGAAGAGGCGAACCGCCGTGCCGAAGAACTTTTGAATGCCCGTGAAAAATTGATGCTTGCCATCACACATGATTTTAAAGCACCACTTGGCTCTATTATGGGATATACAGATCTGCTGGCACGCCTTACGAATGATGAACGGCAGCGTTTTTATCTCGATAACATGAAAAGTTCTTCGCAGCATCTTCTGAAATTAGTGAGTGACCTGCTCGATTTCCATCGTCTTGACTTGAATAAGGCAGAAGTGAACCGTGTTACTTTTAATCCCTCCCAGCTTTTTGAAGAGATACGTACAAGTTTTGAACCGTTAACGGCAGCTAAAGGACTTGTTCTTGAATATAAAATAGAGTCCGAACTGGACGGGCGTTTCATAAGTGATCCGCTTCGCATCCGACAGATTGTGAATAATTTATTGTCTAATGCGGTGAAATTTACCTCAAAAGGGGGTATAACGCTTGCGGTAAGTTATTCTTCTTCCCGTTTGCGCGTAGCTGTGACCGATACCGGAAAGGGAATGGCAGCAGAAGACCGAGAACGTATTTTCCAGGAGTTTACCCGCCTGCCCGGTGCACAAGGTGAAGAGGGATTTGGTCTGGGACTCTCTATTGTGCACAAGCTTGTCGTGCTGCTTGAAGGTACTATCGACGTGCAGAGCACGTTGGGAGAGGGAATTACGTTTACGGTAATCCTACCGCTGTTTCCGGTAGGCAAAGCTGTCGGTTTTGATAAAGACAGGAAAAAGAATCAGTCTCCTTCGGTTACTGAAGCAGATCATATCGACCGGGAGCAAATGGTGAACTCTCCGATGAATATTCTTCTCATTGATGATGATAGGATACAACTGACTTTGACTGCTGCCATGCTTGAGCAGCAAGGAATTCATGCCACATGTTGTGAGCAACTTGATGAACTGACCGAACATCTCCGTGAGCGCCGGTTTGATGTGTTGCTGACCGATGTACAGATGCCTGCCATCAACGGCTTCGATTTGTTGAAATTATTGCGTGCATCCAATATTCCTCAGGCGAAAACAATTCCCGTTATTGCCGTTACAGCCCGTAGCGATATGGATGCGGCCGAATTTATTGAACATGGTTTCTCCGGCTGCCTGCACAAGCCTTTTACGGTAGCCGAACTTCTAATACAGTTGAAAGGTGAAAGTGGAAAGTTGAAAGTTTCTGAAGAGTTGAAAACAGAAAGTGGAGAGCCAAAAGTCACTATGCAAGAAGATTGCGCAGCCAACTTTCAACTTTCAACTTTCAATTTTCAACTAAATCTTGATTTCCGTGCTCTCACCGCCTTTTCCGAAGATGATCCTGAGGCTGCTCGTTCCATCCTGTCCTCATTTGTAGAGGAAACGGAGAAGAACATTGACCAGATGGAAGCCGGTTTAAAAGAAGAAGATACGGATCGGATTGCCGGTATGGCGCATAAGCTGCTTCCGCTTTTAACTATGATCAAGGCGATGGAGATTCTTCCATTGCTGTCGTGGTTGGAAAGTAGGCGAAACGAAAAGTTTTCTGATGAAGTGAAACAAAAAACAAAAGAGGTATTACCGTTGTTACGACAGGTGGTAGATGAGGCAAGAAAGTATTTCTCCACCTTCTAAATCTTTTTTATAGAATTATTTGTTTACTTTGTATTTCCGTTAATGTATTGAAACACGCTTGATGAAACGAAAATGGATAAAATGGGTGAGTTGGATATTACTTACTCCTATATTGCTCTTTGTGGTACTGATGGTATTGCTTTATGTACCCCCCGTACAGAATTTTTTACGGAAGCAGGCCACTTCATATGCATCTGAAGCTACCGGTATGCAAATTAATGTCGGACGTATCGATCTTCGCTTCCCGTTGAACCTGTTGGTTCGGGATGTCGAAGTGATTCAGGTTCCGGATACATTGCTCACACTGGGGAGTCTCAATGTGCATGTACAAGCTATGCCTTTGTTTAAAGGAAAAATAGAAGTAGACGATATTACTCTCCAGCAGGTGACTGTCAATTCGGCCGATCTCATAGAAGGCATGAAAATCCGTGGGGTATTGGGGCGTTTTGTTCTTGAAAGTCACGGTGTCGATCTTACGGATGAAACAGCGGTGATTAATCATGTCGAACTCTCCGACACACACATCGGTCTTGTATTGAATGACACTGCAACTACCGAAAAAACGGATACGGCTTCGGTTCCCATCAATTGGAAAGTAGACCTTCATGCACTAAGTTTGAAAAACGTTTCTTTCAGTATGCAACTTCCTGCGGATACGATGCGTATGGTTGCCCGTGTGAGCGAGGCAAGCATAAAAGATGTATCCGCCGATTTAAAACACCAGTTCTACGGATTGAGATCCTTTTTGCTGACGGGCACTTCGGTTAATTACGATACGGGTAATACCCAACCGGTGGAAGGTTTTGATCCTTCGCACATTGCTTTGAGAGATATTCGTATCGGAATTGATTCGGTACTTTACCGGGGGCGCAATATGAACGCTGTTATTCGTGAGTTTTCAATGAACGAACGTTCCGGGTTAAGCGTGACATCTTTGACCGGACGTGTTTTTGCCGACAGTACGGTTATCCGTATACCGGATTTCCGTTTGCTTACTCCGCATTCGGAAATGAATCTTACTGCCCAGACTTATTGGGAATTGGTGAATATTCCTACTACCGGACGGTTGACCGCCCGTTTCAACGCGCTTATCGGTAAACAGGATGTAATGTTGTTTGCCGGCGGTTTGCCCGAGGCTTTCAAGGAGGCTTATCCTTTCCGTCCATTAGTAGTACAGGCGGGTACGGAAGGCAACTTGAAATCGATGCAGATTTCCCGTTTTAAAGTAAATCTGCCCGGTGCTTTCTCTTTGGAGGGTGGCGGCGAATTGTATAATCTGACAGATAGTACCACACGCTCGGCTGCTCTTGACTTGAAAATGCAGACAGGAAATCTTAATTTCCTGACGGCATTGGGGGGGATGAAGCCGGGAGCACCGTTGGTTATCCCGGATAGTATGCTTCTTGACGCTCGTTTGGGGATGGAAGGGTCGAAATACGACGCCCGCCTGTTGTTGAAAGAAGGAGAAGGCCGATTGGGACTTACTGCTGCCCTTAACAGTACTACCGAAGCTTATACTGCCGATTTGCATATAGAGGATCTTCAGATAAATCATTTCTTGCCGAAAGATTCCATTTATGAGTTCAGTGCTTCTCTTGCGGCACACGGGCGCGGGTTCGACTTTACTTCTTATAAGACTGCGGCGGCTCTTAAGGCGACGATTGATAAATTGCATTACGGGGATTATAAAATTTCGGGCATCGGTCTTACAGGGACGGTCAAGAATGCAGTTGCGAATGTACAACTGACCAGTGATAATCCTCTGTTGAAGATGACGGCAGATGCGGAGTACCATCTTGCACATCATTATCCGGATGGAAAAGTCGGGCTGAATGTAACTGGCATCGATACGGAAAAACTTTTCGGTGTCAGTCTTGGTAAGAATTCCGGCAAGCCGTTGGATCTGCAACTTACCGGTGAAGTACGTAAAGAACGTGTATTTACTCATCTTACAGCAGGTGACCTTAAACTGAACCTCAGCGCCCGCGCCGGGTTGGAATTATTAATTCGTCAATCCACTCACTTTGCCGATGTTTTGACAAAGCAGTTGGAAGCGAAAGAATTAAACCACGCAGAATTGCGTAAAGCGTTGCCGACAGCAGTTTTCTCTTTCTCTGCCGGACAGGATAACCCGATGGCCTGGTATCTCGCTACGCAGAATATATCTTATCATGATGCTTCTGCCAAATTGGGGTGTGCACCGGATTGGGGAATTAACGGTAAGGTCGCTCTCCATACCTTGAAGATTGATACGTTGCAACTGGATACTATTTTCTTTACTTTGAAGCAGGATACGAGTCGTATTAACCTGCGTGGCGGAGTAATCAACGGGCCAAAAAATCCACAGATATCCTTTACATCCATACTGACCGGAGAGATTCGTGATAAAGATGCGGAACTGGTGGCACAATATATAAATGATAAAGGAAAAACGGGCCTGCTCTTCGGAGTGAATGCCAAACCGCTCTATGGCGGGCTCGGAAAAGGTAACGGGCTTGCATTGACATTAGTGCCGGAGGAACCTGTCATTGCTTTCCACAAATTCCGTTTTGAGGAACATCACAACTGGATTTATCTTCATAAGAATATGCGCGTTTATGCCAATGTCGATATGCAGGATAATGAGGGTATGGGAATCCGTATGCAATCTTTGCCGAGCGATACCGTTTCGTTGCAGAATATGGATGTCGAATTACGGCGTATCCGGTTGGAGGAAGTGTTCAGCATTCTACCTTATATGCCGCAGATTACCGGATTGCTTTCGGCAGAAGCCCACTATATACAGACGGAGAAATCGTTGGAATTATCTGCGGAAGCAAGTATCGATGAACTGACTTATGAACGGCAGCGTATCGGTGATGTGGCTTTGGGAGCTACCTGGCTTCCGGGAGAGAAAGGTAAGCAGTACGTCAATACTTATCTTACGCATGAGGGTACTGAAATTATGGTTGCTGATGGTGCGTTGTATCCGGCAGTTTCGGGCAAGGACAGCATTGTAGTGAACTCTACACTCGAACATTTTCCTCTCAGCATAGCCAATGTTTTTGTACCCGATCAGATGGTGACTCTTTCCGGCGATATGGACGGCGACTTGCATATTACGGGATATACCGACAGTCCGTTGATTAATGGCGGATTGTCATTGGATAGTGTTTCCGTTTATGCACGGCAGGCCGATGCCCGGTTTATATTTGACAATCGGCCGATACAGGTACAGAACAATCGGATTGTATTTGATAAGTTTGCGATTTATACTACCAGTCAGAACCCGTTCAGTATCGATGGTTATGTCGATTTTCGGGATATGGGCCGGCCGATGGCGAATCTTAAACTGTTTGCGGAAAACTATACGTTGCTTAATGCCAAACGGACTAAGGAGAGTATGGTTTATGGTAAGGTGTTTGTCGATCTTGATGCTACGGTGCGCGGACCGTTGGACGGGCTTATGATGCGTGGTAATGTAAACCTGTTGGGTAATACCGATGTTACTTATGTGCTTACCGATTCACCGCTTACGGTACAGGATCGCTTGAGTGATCTGGTGACTTTCACCTCTTTTGCAGATACCACTTCTCTGAATAAGGAAGAAGAGTCTACTCTCTCTCTGGGGGGATTGGACATGATAATGACAATACACATTGATCCTGCCGTTCGTTTGAAAGCGGATCTGAGTGCCGACCGCAGTAGCCGGGTGGAATTGGAAGGTGGAGGCGATCTCTCTTTACAGTATACGCCGCAAGGTGATCTTACTCTTACCGGCCGGTATACTTTGTCGGGGGGGATGATGAAATATGCCTTGCCGGTGATCCCGTTGAAAGAGTTCCAGATACAAAATGGAAGTTATGTAGACTGGACCGGTAATCCGATGGATCCGATGCTGAACTTCAAGGCGACAGAACGTGTGCGTGCTTCTGTGACACAGGAAGACGGTACATCACGTATGGTGAATTTTGATATTTCGATTGTGGTAAAGAATCGTCTCGATAACCTTTCATTGGCTTTTGAAATCGATGCACCGGATGATGCCTCCGTACAGAACCAATTAGCGGGTATGGGGCCGGACGAGCGTAGCAAACAAGCTGTGGCTATGCTGGCTACCGGTATATATCTTGCCGATTCGGGAGGGGGAAGCGGTATGAATTTGAATATGGGAGCGGCGCTTAATTCCGTGCTTGCCAGCCAGATTAATGCTCTGACAGGAAACATGAAGAATGCCAGCCTTTCGTTCGGAGTAGAAGATCATGATGATTCGGATGCCGGTGGTAAGCGGACGGACTACAGTTTCCGCTATTCCCAGCGTTTCTTTAACGATCGTTTTCAGATAGTGTTGGGAGGTAAAGTTTCTACCGGTGCCAATGCTACTAATGACGTAGAATCGTTTATCGATAATATTTCGTTGGAATACCGGTTGGATCAGTCCGGTACACGTTACATCCGCCTGTTCCATAACAAGAACTATGAAAGTGTTTTTGAAGGTGAAATTACTGAGACCGGTGTCGGTCTGGTGCTCCGCAAGAAAATGGACCGCCTGAGTGAATTGTTTATATTTAAAAAGAAAAAGAAATGAGGATGAAAAGAGTAAAAGCAATCTGTGGGCAGAGGATACGGTTACCTTTCATTGGCATATTGATATATTCTCTTATTGGCATATTATTGTTTGGTTGTTCGACTACAAAACATTTGCCGGAGGGTGAAGTGTTGTATACCGGCAATAAAGACATTTTCAAAGACCCGTCCAAAACTTCTGTCGGCGAGACAGCTATCGGCGAGGTAAAGGCGGCATTGGATAAAAGCCCGTCAACCAAATTATTTGGTGTTTTGCCTATCCCTTTTGGGATGTGGGTGTACAATGATTTTGTAAAGTATGAGAAAGGATTCGGTAAGTGGGTATTCAATCGTTTTGCGGCGAAACCTGTATTTATTTCTACTGTTAATCCGGAATTGCGTGTAAAAGTGGCTACGAACCTGTTGCATGATTATGGCTATTTTAATGGGAAAGTGAGTCAGCAGACAATCGTTAATCCGAAAGACAGCTTGAAAGCACGGGTAGAGTATACAGTCGAGATGCGTAATCCTTACTTTATCGATACGGTATATTATGACCGTTTCACTCCGCAAACACTTCGTATCATGGAACGGGGACGCCGATGGTCATTACTGACTCCGGGCGAACAGTTCAATGTGAGTGATCTGGACGAAGAACGTAACCGTCTCAGTACTTTGCTGCGCAATGTGGGGTACTTCTACTTCCGCCCCGATTATATGACTTATCAGGCTGATACGACTCTTATACCCGGAGGGCACGTCAGTTTACGGCTTATCCCCGTAGCAGGCCTGCCGGCAGCGGCACAACGACGGTATTATGTAGGGAACAAGACTGTTTATCTGATCGGCAAGAATGGCGAGCAGCCCAATGACAGCATGAACTATAAAGGGATGGACATACATTTCTATAATAAGATGCAGGTACGCCCTAATATGCTTTATCGCTGGTTAAACTATCAGGCATATGTGAAGAGTGACTCATTACGCAATTCACAGCGTAGCCGTCTTTACAGTCAGTATCGTCAGCAACGTGTTCAGGAAAAACTGGCTCAATTGGGAATTTTCCGTTATATGGATATGCAATATACACCGCGTGATACGACTGCCGCGTGCGATACGCTCGATGTCACCCTGCAGGCTACTTTTGACAAGCCGCTCGATGCGGAGCTCGAATTGAATGTTACCACCAAGAGTAATGACCAGACCGGTCCCGGCGCTTCTTTCTCCGTCACCCGCAATAACGTGTTTGGCGGTGGCGAAACCTGGAATGTGAAGTTGAAAGGTTCTTATGAATGGCAGACCGGTGGTGGTAAGAATTCTTCTTTGTTGAACAGTTGGGAGATGGGGGCTTCTACTTCTCTTATGTTTCCACGGGTGGTATTTCCTCAGTTCGGAGATCGTGAATATGATTTTCCTGCTTCTACCACTTTTCGTTTGTATGTAGACCAAATGAATCGTGCCAAATACTATAAATTACTCTCTTTTGGTGGAAATGCGACGTATGATTTTCAACCGACACGTACCAGCAGGCATTCATTGACGCCTTTTCGTTTGACTTTTAATGTGTTGCAGCACCGCACGAGTGCATTCGATTCTATCGCCAAAGACAACAGGGCATTGTTGCTCAGTTTGCAGAACCAGTTTATTCCGGCTATGGAATATACTTATACCTATGATAATTCGACTGTCCGTGGAGTGCGTAACTCCAGTTGGTGGCAGACTACTTTTACTTCTGCCGGTAATTTGACTTCTTGTATTTACCGTATTTTCGGCAAGCCGTTCAGTGAAAAAGAGAAAAATCTGTTGGGGGCACCGTTTGCGCAATTTCTTAAATTGAATACCGACTATCGTTATTTATGGAAGATAGATCGTAATAATTCCGTTGCTGCCCGGATAGCCGGTGGGGTGATATGGACCTATGGTAATTCACATGTTGCTCCTTATAGCGAGCAATTTTATGTCGGTGGTGCCAATAGTATCCGCGCCTTTACGGTACGTAGTATCGGTCCCGGTGGCTATCATCCGGAAAAGAGTGAATTTTCTTATCTTGATCAGACTGGTGATATTCGTTTGGAAGCAAACATCGAATATCGTTTCCGCATTTATAAAGATCTTCATGGAGCGGTCTTTTTGGATGCGGGAAACGTCTGGTTGATGCGTTATGACTCCGACCGCCCTGATGCGCAACTCCGGTTGAAAACATTTGCCAAACAAATCGCTCTCGGTACCGGTGTCGGATTGCGTTATGACCTCGATTTTCTTGTCTTCCGGCTCGATTGCGGAGTGCCTTTGCATGATCCGTATGAAACGGGGAAGTCGGGATACTATAATGTGAGGGGGGCATTTTGGAAACAATTAGGTATACACTTTGCCATTGGTTATCCCTTCTAAGCTTACAATTGAATTAAAAAAGGTAAACTTTGAACGAAATGTGTCATTCTGCGTCCATATAATTTTGTACATTTGCACCGTTGTCGGAACATTGACATCACTAACCTTTTAATATTACACAGTTATGAAACCAACTTTATTTGTACTTGCTGCCGGTATGGGCAGCCGTTATGGAGGCTTGAAACAACTTGATGGACTGGGTCCGAATGGCGAAACTATTATGGATTATTCTATCTATGATGCGATTCGCGGTGGGTTCGGCAAAGTTGTTTTCGTTATCCGCAAGGACTTCGAGAAAGACTTCCGTGAAAAAATATTGAGTAAATACGAAAACCATATCCCGGTGGAATTGGTATTCCAGGCACTGGATAACCTGCCCGAAGGCTTTACTTGTCCTGCTGACCGTGTAAAACCTTGGGGAACGAATCATGCCGTATTGATGGGTAAAGACGTTATCAAAGAGCCGTTTGCCGTTATCAATGCAGACGACTTCTACGGTCGTGACAGCTTTGCCGTGTTGGGTGCTGCACTGAGCGAGATGGACGGGAAAAAGAATGACTATTGCATGGTAGGTTATCGTGTAGGTAATACATTGAGCGAAAGCGGTTCGGTTGCTCGTGGCGTATGCGAAACGAATGCGGAAGGTTATTTGACAACTGTGGTTGAACGTACGGCCATCGAACGTATTGACGGTAAGGTATCTTTCAAAGATGAGAACGGTGTGATGCAGAGTATTGCCGACAATACTCCGGTTTCAATGAATATGTGGGGCTTTACTCCCGATTATTTTGAATATTCCGAAGAATACTTCAAAGAATTCCTTAAGGCCAATATGGACAACTTGAAAGCCGAATATTTCATTCCGTTGATGGTAAATAAACTGATTAATGACGGAACTGCCCGTGTGAAAGTGCTTGATACTACCAGTAAGTGGTTTGGCGTGACATACGCTGCCGACCGTCAGGGAGTAGTGGATAAGATACAGGCATTGGTGGATGCCGGTGAGTATCCGGCAAAATTGTTCTGATCGTTAAAGGACAATATAAAAAGGGAAAGGGAAGGCATCGGCTTTCCCTTTTTTCGTATCTTTGTCCGCATATATCGAACTAAAAGAAAGATAGTTATGATGAAGTTTTCCATATATGGCCGTATGTGCCTTGTGTTAGGGTTTGTATTCTCTTTTTCCGCCTGTAAGGATGACGATGATGATAAGAGTGATAAAACTACGAACCAATGGATTGAGAGTGCGATGCGTAGTTATTATTTATGGTATGAAGAGATTCCTGATAAAAAGGAACTGAATTTTAATGCTGATCCGGAAGATTTTTTCTACTCACTGTTAGCGTCGGAAGACGGAAAAACCAAAAATAAGACCCGTTATTATTATTCTACAATTAAGAAAAAGAAATCTGTAGCCACACGGTCGAACATGGGAGAAGAACCAACGCTTGGTTTTGAGTTTCAGACTTGGATAATAAACGGTGCGGGATATCGTGCGGTCAGTGTTCTATATGTATTGCCGGGCTCACCTGCTGAGAAAAAAGGTTTGCGGCGTGGTGACTGGATTCATAAAATAAATGGTGCGAATGTAAGTGATGGAAACGTGTCTGATCTGTTGAGTGGGAAAACGGTTGTGTTGGATGTTTCGGATCATTATTCCAATTACGATACACATTCGGTGGAGTTGGTTCCGGCCATGGTAGAGGATGATCCTATTTTTCTGACAAAAACATTTCAAGACGAGTCTACCGGACATAAAAAGGTGGGTTATATGGTGTATAATCACTTCACCTCCGGCCCCGACGGGGATAAGGATGAGACGTATAATAACGAGCTTCGCCAACAGTTTGGTGCATTTAAGGCAGAGGGGGTCGAGGAGTTTGTGCTGGATCTTCGCTACAACGGCGGTGGCCTTGTGACCTCTGCGCAGATACTTGCCGAATTGTTGGCGCCGGAATCTGCCTTGGGAAACACGTTCTGTTATTTGCAATACAATGATATACAGTCTAAAACGGTTACCTATAAATTAGAGGGGGCGGAACAGAATCTCAATCTGCCTCGTCTGTTCGTGTTGACCAGCAACCGCACGGCTTCGGCTTCGGAAGCGGTGATTAACGGATTGCGCCCCTACTACGATGTATATTTGCTGGGCGAACAGACCGAAGGCAAGAATGTAGGTTCTATTACACTCACCAATGACAAATACGATTACGAACTGCATCCCATTGTCTGCCGGATTTTCAATGTGCAGGATCAATCGGAATACAAAGACGGCTTTTCTTCAGACTGGGAACCGGATGAGCCGAATAGCGATTATCGTCCGATAGTGAATCATGTGGAACTGGGGGATAAGGAGAATGATGTGCTGTTGAAAGCCGCTATATATTGGATACGTAACGGAGTGAAGCCTCCTGTTACCGGGTTTACCCGTTCTTCCGGTTTGAAACTAATGCCCGGTTATTGCTCTCTGGACAGGAAAGCGACGAACGGTGTGCAGGTGCCTTTCTGATATTTTTCTTCTTGCGCGTATTATCTGTCGGGAATATGTTATCCTTGCAAATATCAATTGCTAAATCCGTGTTGTGATGAATATTCTTTCTACTGCTCCGTTTCGCAAACTCCCGATAGGGATACAGAGTTTCTTATCCCTTATATGGCAGACGGTCGTAAGCTTGTTAAAATAGGCATCTCTTTCGATTCCGAAGAGCGGAATTTGGGTGAATGGATCATTGACTGAGCGAAAATTGACAAATGTAAGTAATTAACCACTTGAAGCTTTATCGGTTAAGGGATAAATTGCTATCTTTGCAACCCAATATCAATTATTCGTTAGCAAAGTGATATCAGTTGAAGGACTTACCGTAGAATTTAATGCCACGCCCTTATTTTCGGACGTGTCTTACGTTATTAACAAGAAAGACCGTATTGCCCTGGTGGGTAAGAACGGAGCCGGTAAATCGACCATGCTTAAAATTCTGGCCGGTTTGCAGAGCCCGACAGCGGGTGTAATTGCCATTCCCAAAGAGGTAACTATCGGCTATTTGCCGCAGGTGATGATACTCTCTGATGCGCATACTGTGATGGAGGAGGCCGAGCAGGCTTTCGAGCATATCTTTCAGTTGCAGGCCGATTTGGAGAGGATGAACCGGGAGTTGGCGGACCGTACCGATTATGAATCGGAAGAATACCATAAGCTTATCGACCGCTTTACGCATGAGAACGACCGTTTTTTGATGATGGGCGGGACTAATTTCCGTGCGGAAATAGAACGTACGCTTCTTGGATTAGGTTTCAGACGGGAAGATTTTGATCGCCCTACTTCCGAATTCTCCGGTGGTTGGCGTATGCGTATCGAACTGGCGAAACTGCTGTTGCGTCGTCCCGATGTACTGCTTTTGGATGAGCCTACGAACCATTTGGATATCGAGAGTATCCAGTGGTTGGAGAATTTCCTTTCCACGCGTGCCAATGCCGTGGTGTTGGTCAGTCACGACCGTGCTTTTCTCAATAACGTAACGACGCGTACCATTGAAATTACTTGCGGGCAGATATACGATTATAAAGTGAAATATGATGAGTTCGTTGTGCTTCGTAAAGAGCGCCGCGAACAGCAGCTTCGTGCCTATGAAAATCAACAGAAACAGATACAGGATACGGAGGATTTCATCGAGCGTTTCCGTTACAAGGCAACAAAGGCGGTGCAGGTGCAGAGTCGTATCAAGCAGTTGGAAAAGATAGACCGCATTGAGGTGGATGAAGAGGATAATTCGGCCTTGCATTTGAAATTTGTCTGTTCCAGCCGCAGTGGGAATTATCCGGTGATTTGCGAAGATGTGAGAAAGGCATACGGTTCGCATGTTGTCTTCCAGAATGTAAATCTTACGATTAATCGTGGCGAGAAGGTAGCCTTTGTCGGAAAAAACGGTGAGGGTAAATCTACATTGGTAAAATGTATCATGGGAGAAATCACCGATTATCAAGGCAAACTGACAATCGGGCATAATGTGCAGATCGGTTATTTTGCCCAAAATCAGGCACAGATGCTGAACGAGAGTCTTACCGTATTTGATACAATCGATCGGGTAGCGGTGGGAGATATCCGTCTTAAGATCCGTGACATTCTTGGAGCTTTCATGTTTGGCGGGGAGGCTTCGGATAAGAAAGTAAAAGTTCTTTCCGGTGGTGAGCGTACTCGCTTGGCAATGATAAAGCTTCTGCTCGAACCGGTGAATTTCCTTATTCTCGACGAGCCGACCAACCATCTGGATATGCGTTCGAAAGATGTGCTGAAAGAGGCGATACGCGAGTTTGACGGTACGGTGATAATCGTCAGTCATGATCGTGATTTTCTTGACGGACTTGCGACTAAAGTCTATGAGTTTGGTGGCGGGCAGGTGAAAGAACATATCGGTGGTATTTATGATTTTCTGCAGAAAAAAAAGATCGAAAGCCTGAATGAACTGCAAAAGGCTCCTGCGCTTTCCGCATCTCCTGTCGATACTAAAAAGGAAACAGCAACGGAAGGGATTTCTCAATCGGAAAGTAAGCTTTCTTATGAAGCTCAAAAAGAACTTAACAAGAAACTGAAAAAGCTGGAACGTCAGGTGGCCGATTGTGAAACGGAGATTGAGCAGACGGAGTCTGCTATTGCTATTCTGGAAGAGAAAATGGCTACTCCGGAAGGGGCTTCGGACATGACGCTTTACGAACAGCATCAAAAACTGAAACAACAGCTCGACCGGACCGTAGAAGAGTGGGAGAAGGTTTCGATTGAACTGGAAGAACTGAAACAATGATGAGTAATTAACAACTTTAGATATATGAAAGTAATCAAGTATTTACCAATTCTTGCAATTTGCATGATGACAACAGGATGCAACAGCAGCAAGCAGCAGACCCTTACTTCCGGTATTGATCTTGCTAACCTTGACACATTGGCTCTTCCGGGAGCTGATTTTTATCAGTATGCCTGTGGCGGTTGGATGAAGAATCATCCTCTCACAGACGAGTATTCACGTTTCGGTTCTTTCGATATGTTGGCCGAAAACAATCGGGAACAACTTCGCGGACTTATTGAAGAATTAGCTTCCGCTCCCCACGAAGCCGGTAGCGTTGCTCAGAAAGTAGGCGATCTTTATAACATGGCGATGGATAGTGTGAAGTTGAATAAAGACGGTGCAACTCCTATCAAAGCAGAATTAGAGAAGATTGCCGGATTGAAAGATAAGTCCGAAATTTATACCATGATAGCAGAAATGCATAAGAACGGAATGCATCCTTATTTTGCTGTTTATGTAGCTGCTGATGATATGAACAGTTCTGTGAACACGGTGCATACTTATCAAGCCGGTTTGGGAATGGGTGAGCGCGATTATTATTTGGAAAATGATGATAAGACAAAAGAAATTCGTGAGGCTTATAAAAACCATATTGTGAAGATGTTCCGGCTTGCCGGATATGACGAGGCGGTTGCCCGAAAAGCAATGGAGGCTGTTATGAAGATTGAAACCCGTCTGGCTACATCGGCCCGTTCTATGGTGGAATTGCGTGATCCGCATGCCAACTATAATAAGAAAACAATGGAAGAGATGAAGAAGGAATATGCTCCTTTTGCATGGGATGTGTTCTTTTCTACTCTCGGTTTGAATGATTTGGCGGAAGTAAATGTAGGTCAGCCGAATTCCATAAAGGAGGTGAACGATATCGTAAATAATGTAGCGCTTGAAGATCAGAAAGCTTATTTGCAGTGGAATCTTATTAATAACGCAGCAGGTTGCCTGAGTGATGATTTTGTGGCGCAGGACTTTGAATTTTATGGTAAAGTCATGTCCGGAAAACAGGAGATGAAGCCGCGTTGGAAACGTGCTGTGAGCACGGTTGACGGTTCTTTGGGAGAAGCCGTAGGGCAGATGTACGTGGAAAAATATTTCCCGGCTGCTGCCAAAGAACGTATGGTAGGATTGGTGAAGAATTTGCAGACATCTCTGGGAGAACGCATTAAGAATTTGGCTTGGATGAGTGATGCGACCAAAGAGAAAGCACTTGAGAAACTGGCCACTTTCCATGTGAAAATCGGTTATCCCGATAAATGGAAAGATTATTCGTCACTTGAAATCAAGGACGATTCCTATTGGGCAAATATAGAACGTGCCAATCAATGGGAACATGCCGAAATGATTGCGAAAGCGGGTAAACCGGTAGATAAGGATGAGTGGTTGATGACTCCGCAGACGGTAAATGCATATTACAATCCTACTACCAATGAAATCTGTTTCCCGGCAGGTATTCTTCAGTATCCGTTTTTCGATATGAATGCTGACGATGCTTTCAATTACGGTGCTATCGGTGTGGTGATCGGCCATGAAATGACACACGGATTTGACGACCAGGGACGTCAATATGATAAAGACGGTAATTTGAAAGACTGGTGGACGGAAGAAGATGCGAAAAACTTTGAAGAGCGTGCGCAAGTGATGGTTAATTTCTTCGATAGCATCGAAGTGGCACCGGGTGTCCATGCTAATGGACAGTTGACTCTGGGTGAGAATATTGCCGATCACGGTGGTTTGCAGGTTTCCTATCAGGCATTTAAAAATGCAACGGTGCAGGCTCCGCTAAAAGACGAAAACGGCTTTACACCCGAACAACGTTTCTTCCTGGCTTACGCGAATGTGTGGGCAGGCAATATCCGTCCGGAAGAGATCCTTCGTCTTACTAAATTGGATGTGCATTCATTGGGAAAATGGCGTGTCAATGGTGCGTTACCGCAAATCGGTGCATGGTACGAGGCTTTTGATGTAACAGAGGACGATCCGATGTTCCTGCCGGTTGACAAACGGGTGTCTATCTGGTAATAGTTTTGTATAAACAATTGTACATATATCAAAGCGTTGACTCATAATATTTTGAGTCGACGCTTTTTTATTATTAATTCACACCTTATTTATTACGTGCGATAAACAATATTTCGTAACTTTGCACATCAAATACTTAATAAGCAAACCCATGTCTGAGTCAAAAAGAATAAAAACCGCTTTAGTGTCGGTTTATCATAAGGAAGGTTTGGATGAAATTATCACCAAATTGCATGAAGAAGGAGTTGAGTTTTTGTCAACGGGCGGAACTCGTCAGTTTATAGAATCATTGGGATATCCCTGTAAGGCTGTAGAAGACTTGACGTCATATCCTTCTATTTTAGGTGGCCGTGTGAAGACATTGCATCCGAAAATCTTCGGAGGTATCCTTTGTCGTCGTGGACTGGAACAGGATATTCAGCAGATTGAGAAGTATGAAATCCCGGAAATAGATCTCGTGATTGTAGATCTTTATCCATTTGAAGCAACCGTGGCATCGGGTGCTGATGAGGCGGCTATCATTGAGAAAATCGATATAGGTGGAATCTCGTTGATTCGTGCTGCTGCAAAAAATTACAATGATGTGGTGATTGTCGCTTCTCAGGCTCAATATAAACCATTGCTCGATATGTTGATGGAGCATGGTGCCAACTCTTCATTGGAAGAACGCCGTTGGATGGCTAAAGAAGCTTTTGCCGTATCTTCACATTATGATTCGGCTATTTTCAACTACTTTGATGCCGAAGAAGGTTCGGCTTTCCGTCAATCTGCCAATGATCAGAAAATGCTTCGCTATGGTGAGAATCCCCATCAAAAAGGATTTTTCTATGGAAATTTGGAAGCAATGTTCGATCAAATTCATGGAAAAGAAATTTCATATAACAACTTATTGGATATCAATGCGGCAGTTGAACTGATTGATGAATTCGAGGATGTTACTTTTGCTATTCTGAAACACAACAATGCTTGCGGCTTGGCTTCCCGTTCTACGGTACTTGAAGCATGGAAAGACGCGTTGGCCGGTGATCCGGTTTCTGCATTCGGTGGTGTGTTGATAACCAATGCTGTCATTGACAAGGAAACAGCAGAAGAGATCAATAAGATATTCTTTGAAGTGGTGATTGCTCCCGACTATGATGTAGATGCATTGGAAATTCTGGGACAAAAGAAAAACCGTATCATACTTGTCCGCAAAGAAGTTAAGTTGCCGAAAAAGCAATTCCGTTCATTATTGAACGGTGTGTTGGTACAGGAAAGAGACTTGAATATCGAAACTGTGGCTGATTTAAAGGCCGTGACCGATAAAGCTCCTACACCCGAAGAGGTAGAGGATATGTTGTTTGCCAACAAAATTGTGAAGAACAGTAAATCGAACGCAATCGTACTTGCTAAAAATAAACAATTGCTGGCAAGTGGTGTAGGGCAAACCTCCCGCGTAGATGCCTTGAAACAGGCAATAGAGAAAGCGAAAACATTCGGATTCGATTTGAATGGGGCTGTGATGGCTTCGGATGCTTTCTTCCCTTTCCCCGACTGTGTGGAAATTGCAGGTAACGAGGGAGTAACAGCCGTTATTCAGCCGGGTGGATCTGTAAAGGATGAATTGACATTCGAATATTGTAATGAACATGGCATTACAATGGTGACGACGGGTATTCGCCATTTTAAACACTAAAACAGATTTACGATTTGACAATTTACGATTTATGATGAAAGTTCGTTTCTTTGTAAATCGTAAATGGTTGAATCGTGAGAGAAAGATATTTGAATCGTAAATCGTAAATAGTTAAATCGTAAATATACATGGGATTATTCTCTTTTACACAAGAAATAGCGATGGACTTGGGAACCGCCAATACCATCATCATTACCAATGGTAAGATTGTGGTAGACGAACCGTCGGTGGTGGCTTTGGACCGTCGTACTGATAAGATGATCGCCGTGGGTGAGAAGGCAAAGATGATGCACGAAAAGACCCACGAAAATATACGTACCATCCGCCCGCTTCGCGACGGTGTAATAGCCGATTTCTATGCTTGTGAACAGATGATGCGCGGACTCATCAAACAGGTGAATACCCGTAGTCATTTATTCTCTCCTTCACTTCGCATGGTGATCGGAGTGCCTTCGGGTAGTACGGAAGTTGAACTTCGTGCGGTTCGTGACTCTGCCGAGCATGCCGGTGGTCGTGATGTATATTTGGTATTTGAACCTATGGCTGCTGCTATCGGCATCGGTATCGATGTAGAGGCGCCGGAAGGCAATATGATTGTCGATATAGGTGGTGGTTCTACCGAAATTGCTGTTATTTCATTGGGTGGTATTGTTTCCAATAATTCTATCCGTATTGCTGGTGACGATCTTACTGCCGATATTCAGGAGTATATGAGTCGTCAGCACAATGTGAAAGTCAGCGAGCGTATGGCGGAGCGTATTAAGATCAATGTAGGTGCTGCGCTTACCGAGTTGGGCGATGATGCCCCTGAAGATTATATTGTTCACGGTCCGAATCGTATCACTGCGCTTCCGATGGAAGTTCCCGTATGTTATCAGGAAGTGGCTCATTGTCTGGAAAAGTCAATTTCCAAGATTGAAACGGCCGTATTGAGTGCATTGGAAAATACACCTCCTGAGTTGTATGCCGATATAGTTCATAATGGCATTTATCTGGCGGGCGGTGGTGCCTTGCTTCGTGGACTCGATAAACGTCTGACGGATAAGATTAATATACCTTTCCACATTGCGGAAGATCCGCTTCATGCTGTAGCAAAGGGAACAGGTGTGGCATTAAAGAACATAGATCGCTTCTCATTCTTGATGAGATAAATAATGTGCTAATATGCCAATGTGCCAATATGCCAATTGGCTGCGCTGTTATGCTGAAGAGTAATTAGTATATGGGTGCTATAATTGGCACATTGGCATATTGTTTACATTAACACATTCCTTAATTGTTGCATTCTCTTAATTGGCACATTGAATAATTATTAATCATGCGGAATTTACTGAATTTTCTTCTTAAGTACAATTACTGGCTTCTCTTCATATTATTGGAGGTGATCTGTTTTGTGCTGTTATTCCGTTTTAATAATTATCAGCAGAGTGTTTTTTTTACATCCGCTAATGTCGTTGCCGGAAAGGTTTATGAGGTTTCAGGCGGTATTTCTTCTTATTTCCATCTAAAATCGGTAAATGAGGATTTGCTGGATCGTAATATGGCTCTCGAACAGCAAATAACTAATTTGGAAAACAGATTGAAAGATTATCGGATAGATTCTATAACTATGAATAGTATTCGATATTTGGAGCAGGCCGATTATAAGATATTCAAGGCGCATGTCATTCGGAATAGTTTGAATCAAGCCGATAATTATATCACACTGGATAAGGGCTCTTCGGCCGGTATCCGTCCGGAAATGGGAGTGATAGATGGCAACGGTGTGGTTGGTATTGTTTATAAGACATCCCCTTCTTATTCACTGGTTATCTCGGTTTTAAACAGTAAGTCGAGTATCAGTTGTAAAATTATCGGCAGTGAATATTTCGGTTATTTGAAGTGGGAATATGGTGATTCTCGGTATGCTTATTTAAAAGATCTGCCCCGTCATGCGGAGTTCAATCTAGGGGATACAGTGGTAACAAGCGGTTATTCTACTGTTTTTCCAGCAGGGGTGATGGTAGGCACGGTAGACGATATGTCCGATTCTAATGATGGACTTTCTTATTTGCTGAAAATAAAATTAGCTACTGATTTTGGTAAATTAGGTAATGTCAGAGTGATTTCCCGAAATGGGCAGGGAGAACAGAGGGAACTTGAAAATATGAGTACAAAATAATGATGACAAGCTATATACATAGAATGGGATGGTTTGTGGGATTGGTTCTTTTGCAAGTGCTGATCCTGAATAATGTTCATATAGCAGGATATGCTACTCCCTTTCTATATGTCTATTTCATCTTAAAATTCGCTTCCGGCACTTCTCGTAACGAATTGATGCTTTGGGCTTTCTTTCTGGGACTTACGGTCGATATATTTTCTGATACTCCGGGGATGAATGCGGCGGCGACTGTGTTTTTAGCTTTTGTGCGTCCCACTTTTCTGCGTTTGTTTACACCTCGTGACACATTGGATAGTATCATCCCTTCTATCCGGACGATGGGGATTTCCTCTTTTCTGAAATTTGCGGTGACAAGCGTTTTTGTGCATCATTTGGTTTTGCTCGGTATCGAGTTCTTTTCATTTTCCAACATACCGTTGTTGTTGTTAAGAGTAGTTGCATGTACTCTGCTGACCGTAACCTGTATTATGGCTATTGAAGGAATAAGGAGATAGACATGGCAAAAGATTATGTATTAGAGAAACGAAAATTTGTCATTGGAGGAGTAGCTGTCTGCATTGTTCTTATCTACATGATGCGGCTTTTCTTTTTGCAGATATCTACGGATGATTATAAAAAAAATGCCGATAGTAACGCTTTTTTGAATAAGATACAATACCCTTCACGTGGTGCAATGTACGACCGTAATGGGAAACTGCTTGTGTTTAATCAGCCGGCATACGACATAACGGTTGTACCTAAAGAAGTGGAGGAGTTGGATACACTCGATTTATGCCAGGCATTGAATATCACTCGGGAGCAGTTTTTGAAAATCATGGCTGATATGAAAGACCGTCGGAGGAATCCGGGATACTCGAGATATACCAATCAGTTGTTTATGTCGCAGCTGTCGGCAGAAGAGTGTGGCGTATTTCAGGAAAAGCTGTTTAAGTTCCCCGGTTTTTATATTCAGAGACGTACGATCCGGCAGTATACCTATAACTCGGCTGCTCATGCTTTGGGGGATATTGGAGAAGTTTCGATGCGGGATATTGAAAATGATGACTATTATATCCGTGGCGATTATATAGGAAAGCAGGGGGTTGAGAAATCCTACGAGAAGTATCTCCGTGGCGAGAAAGGTGTTGAGATCTTGCTTCGGGATGCGCATGGACGTATTCAGGGGCATTATATGGATGGGCAATTCGATCGTCCTTCCGTTCCCGGCAAAAATCTGACTTTGGGATTGGATATCGACTTACAAATGTTAGGGGAGCGACTGCTAAAGAATAAAATCGGTAGCATTGTTGCTATTGAACCGGCGACAGGAGAGATATTGTGTCTGGTCTCTTCTCCGGATTTTGATCCTCATCTGATGATTGGCCGCCAACGCGGTAAGAATCATCTGATGCTTCAACGTGATAAGCAAAAACCTTTGCTGAATCGGGCATTGATGGGTGCTTATCCTCCGGGATCTACTTTTAAGGCTGCCCAGGCACTGACTTTTCTGCAAGAAGGAATTATTCAGGAAAATACTCCGATGTTTCCGTGCTATCACGGCTTTATACATGGAAGTTTAAAAGTGGGATGTCATGGTCATGCTTCTCCATTGCCATTGGTTCCGGCATTGGCTACTTCATGTAACTCTTATTTCTGTTGGGGCTTGTACCGGATGTTTGGTGATCGTAAATACGGTTCTCCGCAGAATGCAATAACGGTGTGGAAAGACCACATGGTTTCCCAAGGTTTCGGTTACAGGTTGGGAGTGGATCTGCCTGGTGAGGGCCGGGGACTTATCCCTAATGCTGCTTTCTACGATAAACCCTATAAAGGGCGATGGAACGGATTGACGGTTATCAGTATTGCTATCGGACAAGGAGAAATTCTGGCTACTCCTTTGCAGATTGCCAATCTGAGCGCAACGATTGCCAATCGGGGACATTTCATCACTCCGCATATTGTGAAAGAAATTCAGGATAATGAAATCGACAGCCTTTATCGTACTCCACGTGTACCGACTATCGATCGGATTCATTATGAAGAGGTTGTGAAAGGAATGCGTGCTGCTGTGACAGGAGGGACTTGTAGAACGGCCGGCTATATTTTCCCGGACGGTGAAATCTGTGGTAAAACCGGAACAGCTCAAAATCGTGGGCACGACCACTCTGTTTTTATGGGCTTTGCTCCGATGAACAATCCCAAAATAGCGATTGCCGTCTATGTGGAAAATGGAGGATTCGGTGCGACTTACGGAGTACCGATCGGTGCTTTGATGATGGAACAGTATTTAAATGGGAAACTTTCTCCTGCCAGTGAAGTAAAGGCAGCCGAGTTTAGTGATAGAATAATAATGTATGGTAACGAGGAACGATAGTTTGTGGAAGACACTGGATTGGGTAACAATTGCCATTTACCTGCTCCTTATCATAGCCGGATGGTTTAGTGTTTGCGGAGCCAGCTATGATTATGGGGAACGGGATTTTCTGGATTTCTCTACCCGTGCCGGTAAGCAATTTATGTGGATTATCTGCTCGTTTGGGCTGGGTTTTATCCTGTTGATGCTCGAGGACAGGATGTACGATATGTTTTCTTATATTATATATATAGGAATGATGTTGTTGCTGATTGCTACTATATTTATAGGAAGTGATATCAAGGGGTCTAATTCGTGGATAAAGTTAGGGCCTGTCAATTTACAACCGGCAGAATTCGCCAAATTTGCTACGGCATTAGTCTTGGCTAAATATATAAATTCTTATTCTTTTAATATAAAGAAAGGCAAATGTTTTCTGGCTCTGCTTGCTTTTATCCTGCTCCCTATGGGGCTTATCATTTTGCAGAGAGAAACAGGATCGGCATTGGTGTATCTGGCTTTCTTCCTGGTGCTTTATCGTGAAGGGATGCCGGGAGTAGTGCTTTTTTCCGGTGTTTGTGCGGTTGTCTATTTTGTTGTCGGTATTCGTTTCGATCAGGTGTTTATAGCCGACACACCTACTCCCATTGGAGAGTTCTCGGTTCTGTCCATGATACTGCTGTTTGCCGGGGGAATGGTATGGGTATACCGGAAAAAGTGGGAACCCGTTCGGAATATTCTTGGCGGAAGCTTATTGATTATGTTGATTGCTTTCCTTGTCTCGGAATTTATTGTCCCGTTCAATTTGGTGTGGGTACAGTGGGGGCTATGTGTTGTTGTGGTAGGTTATTTGTTATTTCTCTCTTTGAGTGAGCGTCAAAAGTCTTATATGCTGATCGGACTTTTTTTAGTAGGTTCTGTCGGTTTTCTTTATTCCAGTGATTATGTATTCGATAATATTCTCGAGCCACACCAACAGATTCGTATCAAAGTGGTATTGGGGTTGGAAGAAGATTTGACGGGTGCCGGATATAATGTAAATCAGTCTAAAATAGCCGTAGGTTCTGGTGGCCTTACAGGGAAGGGCTTTTTGAATGGTACTCAGACGAAACTGAAATATGTACCGGAACAGGATACGGATTTCATTTTTTGTACGGTAGGTGAGGAGCAAGGCTTTGTCGGTTCTTCTATTGTCTTGTTGTTGTTTTTGGCATTGATTCTCCGGCTTATCGTAGTATCCGAACGTCAACCGTCGGCATTTGGGCGGGTATATGGATATTCCGTGCTTAGTATCTTTCTGTTCCACGTCTTTATTAATATCGGTATGGTGCTCGGATTGACGCCTGTCATTGGTATCCCCCTACCGTTTTTTAGTTATGGGGGATCTTCTTTGTGGGGCTTTACGATTTTACTGTTTATCTTCCTGAGAATTGACGCGGGACGCGGAAGAAGGCTTTAATGGGAAATGGGAGAATGGAGAAGTACTATACAGCATAATAGCGCAGCTACCTCTCCCATTTCAATTCTCCCTTCTTCCATCTATTTTTATCCCTATGTCATTGATGCCTTTCAGTATTTCGTCCTGCATTCCATGGATAATTTTAAGGGTATAGTTTCCCGGATGCTGTATGGCTATGGTACCGATGGGAAGTTCGGATTGGAATAAACTACCCCAACCTGTACCGTTCCATTTCCCTTCTTTATCTGCCAGAATCAGTAATAGTGTGTCTGTTTTCCAGACTGTGCTATCTTCTAAATTGTGACTGATTACAAGATACAGATTACGATAAACATAGTTGCTCTTATTACGTATTTCTGCGGCGAGATTGAACTGAGTGAGTGAATCTTTAACCGGGATATCGAAAAAGAGTGTATCACTCGTTTTCCATCCTTCGGTGGGGATGGCATGGTAAGAGTGATACACGGTTTTCTTATCGCAGGCTGTTGTTAGAAAAACTACTGTTAAAAACAAAAGCCATATGTTATTCCTGTGCAGGGGGGTCATTTCTTTCTTTAGCCGGCTTTTCATTGTTTTGTGGTCTCTCGCTATTTTGAGACCTTTCTTCATTTTTTGGCCTGTCTCCGCGACGGTCATTGTTGCTCCGCGGCGGCCGGTTATTGTTTCTCGGACGGTCGTTACGTGGGCGTTGTTGTTCGTTGCCGTTACCGGGTTGTGAAGATTGCTGTCCTTCTGAATTGGGCTGCGGACGATTCGGACGATTGCCGTTTTCTCGTTGCGGACGTTCGGGACGGTTTCCACCTTCCCGTTGTGGACGGTTTCCATTCTCTTGTTGCGAACGATTGCCATTCTCCTGTTGTGGTCGGTTGTTTTTCTTCTTTTTCTTGTTACGGTTTCCACCTTCACCTCCTTCTTTGCCCTCTTTTCGGCGGCGGTCACGGTCAAAACGGGTCAGACTTTCCTGCTCTACAAGGTCAACCGGTTTCTTGGGTTCTTGTTTATGTTCTTCTTCCAATAAACTATCCGGTTTGATTCCTCTTTTGTTTAAGCCGATTACTTCAAAGGCCCTTTTGCCACTGATGGTAACCAGATTGGCTGCAAATGTTTTATCTGTGGAGTAGGAAACTTGATTACTTAGGATGTCTGCTTTAAAGAAGTAGAATGTTCCGTCTTTCGTCTCCAGTTCGATTTCTTTTGATGGCAGACGTTTCTGTGCTTCTACATAGCAGTCTACTTCGTAGTTTAAGCAACATTTCAGTTTTGCACATTGTCCGGCGAGCTTTTGAGGATTTAACGATATATCCTGATAGCGGGCAGCACTTGTAGATACAGATACGAAACTTGTCATCCAAGTGGCACAACAAAGTTCCCGCCCACAAGGGCCTATACCGCCAATACGTCCGGCTTCCTGACGTGCACCGATCTGTTTCATCTCGATACGTACCCGAAATGCCTCCGCCAGAACTTTGATTAATTGGCGAAAATCCACCCGTTCGTCTGCGATATAATAGAAAATAGCTTTGTTACCGTCTCCCTGGTATTCCACATCTCCGATTTTCATGTTCAAGTTTAGATTGGCGGCAATCTGGCGTGAACGTATCATTGTGGCGTGTTCTTTGGCCTTCGCCTCGTCGAACTTCTCCATATCTACGGGTTTGGCTTTACGGTAGATACGTTTTATTTCCACATCCGGTTTGATGTTCGCTTTCCGCATTTGCAGCGGAACAAGGCGTCCGGTCAGTGTTACCACACCGATATCGTGTCCCGGTGTCGCTTCAACTGCCACAACATCTCCTTTTTCCAATTTTATTTTGTTACTGTTACGATAGTATCCTTTGCGGGTGTTCTTGAATTGAACCTCCACCATATCACTCTCTTCCGCATTGCCTGGTATATCTGCCAGCCAATCGTAAGTATTTAATTTGTTATCTTGTCGGGAACAACTTTTGCAGCAAAGGCCGCCGCTCCCATTATGTAATTTAAAGTCCATCTATATATTTACGATTTAACGATTTACAATTTAACGATTGAAATTTCCTTTCCCTCGTCTTTATTTCTCTTTTTTTTTCTTTCTCCCATCTCCATTCTTCCTTTTCTTTTAGCTTTTCAGCAGCACTATCATTTTCAATGAGAAATCGAAAAATACCATTTTCGCATTTACGTTTTGTTCGATGTGCTGTTGCGCTTCACTTAGTTCATCCATGATTTCCATTACATTTCGTTCATTGACAAACGGGGCAAATCGGGTTGCAAAGTTCTGTTCATCCGGTGTCATATAAATCAGGTCTTTCTGATGCAAGTTGTAGATAAAGTTTTCCCTTATCATCCGTTGACAGTAGGAGAGCAGGTTTTTCTGGCGTTCGCGCCCCATGCCTGCCACTTGCTCGCTCCACTGCTTCATTTCACGGATTTTCCGTTGATAAGAAAGCCGCATCAAACTGACGAAGAGCTCAAAAAACAGTTGATTCTCTTCATTGAGATGAATGGTTTCAAGTGCTTTGATAAAGTTTCCGTTGGCCAGATGGGCGATAGTCATGCTACTGCTTTGTTGTACTCCATATTTTTCCTGAAGAGCGTTTGCTATGCTCGTTTCATCTATTTTGCGGATGTTAAAACGCTGTGTACGACTCAGTATGGTAGGAAGAATCATGTCGGGAGCTTCGGAAACCAGTAGAAAAATAGTTTTCTCGGGTGGTTCTTCCAGAAGCTTCAGTAGTTTATTGGCACAGGGCAATTGCATTTTTTCAGGCAGCCAGATGATGGTGATTTTGAATCCGCCCTCACTTGATTTTAAGCTGAGCTTCTTCATGATTTCATCACTTTCTTTGGTGTAGATTACTGCTTGTGAATTTTCTGCATGAATCTCGTTCAGCCAATGATTGAGATTGAAATATGGGTTATTCAGTACCAATCGGCGCCATTCGGCTATATAATCGTCACTTCGTGCCGTTTTTATAACAGGAAATACGAAATGTACATCCGGGTGCACTAACTTATTAAATTTTACGCATGATGGACAAACACCGCAAGCATCGGTTGTGCCGCGATTGGTGCAACTGATGTAACGTGCATAGGCCAAGGCCAAAGGAAATTTTCCTACTCCCTCAGGGCCACAGATAAGCTGCGCATGCGGAATACGTCCTTCATTCACTTCTTGAATAAGTCGCTGCTTAGTCTCTTCTTGTCCGATTACATCTTTAAAAAACACGATTCTATATTCTAATTTTATTGGTTTCCATTAATTATTTATCAATCATTATTCATTAACCATCATCCATAGATTATAACTCATAAATCATCATTTATAAATCAATAAATCTCTTTTGCCACTTCTTTAATACTGTCTACGGCACCAATAGAGTAGAAATGGATGCTCGGTACGCCGTGTGCCATCAGTTCACGGCACTGTTTGATGCACCATTCTACACCTACTTGCTGTACTTCGGCATCATTTTTGCACTTCAGTGTTTCTTTCACCAGATCATCCGGTAGGTCTACTTTGAATGTTTTCGGTATCATGCTTAGCTGAGAAGCTTTTTTGAAAGGCTTGATGCCCGGGATGATGGGGATATCAATGCCTTCTTTTCTGACTCTTTCCACAAATTCGAAATATCTCTGATTGTCATAAAAGAGTTGGGTTACTGCATATTCCGCTCCGGCTTCTACTTTCTTCTTTAGCCAATAGATGTCCGAGTCTATGTTGGGGGCTTCCTCATGTTTTTCGGGGTAGCAGGCCACACCGTAAGAAAACGGGGTATTGGTAACCTTCATTTCCGAGCCGTCCACGAATATTCCTTTGTTGAAGTTATTAATCTGTTCTTGCAACTCGATGGCGTGGTGATATCCGTCTCCTTCGGGAGTAAATATCGACTCATGCTTAGCTTTGTCTCCACGAAGAACCAGTAAATCGGTGATTCCCAGAAACTGCAAGTCGAGCAATACATACTCTGTCTCTTCCCGGGTGAAGCCGCTGCATAAGATATGCGGCACAACCGTGATATTGTATTTATTCTGAATGGCGGCCGCTACGGCTACGGTTCCCGGTCGTCTTCTTAACCTGTTGCGTTGAAACAGTCCGTTGCCCAAATCTTTGTATACGTATTCGCTTCGATGCGTGGTAATGTTGATATATTTGGGATCGAACTCGCGCAGGGTATCGATGTCTCGGCATAGTTTTTCAATTCCTGTACCCTTTAGTGGGGGAAGAATTTCGAAAGAGAAAGCTGTTTTCTCGTTGCTATGTATCAGGTCTATAACTCTCATTTATTTCTTGCAATTTTTTATTTCCGTTCGAAAACGTGCATATTGGGACAAAAATACGAAAAAAATGGAGAGATATTACATCTTGGGGGGAATATTGCCTGCATTTATTGATGCTTTTTTGAATTAAGTAAGATGAAGTCGTTATCGTTGCTATGATGAGGACAAAGTATTGTATGAAATTTGTTTTGATTGTTTTTGGTAATCGGTGCTTTTATGAAGCAAAGTACTCTTTTGCTTGCCACCCTTTGGGGTGAAATATGTGTTTGATATATAATACTTATTCCCTACTCTTTGTTCTTTGTAAAATTCTTCGGCCTCCTTTTCTTTTTTAAGTTTTTTGATCTTTACTTGTTAATTCAATAATTTGATATTTATTATGCTTGTTCTTTTGTCTATGTTTCTGGTAAAAGTGTATTTCTCATTATCTATTGTTCATCCATGTTTAAGAAGATGTTTGCTTTTTTTCTATTATTGATTGTTGTATCTGCCGCTTTTTTCAGAGAAAATTGTCATTTTTATACTGAAAAATGAATACATTTGTTTCCTTTCTTAATTTGCTGAATATCAACATGCTGTATTTTGCCCTTTTTCCTCGTAGAGAATCGGTTCGTTTCTCTACGAGATTCTATAGATTTCTCTACGAGGTTCTGATGCTTTTTCGTAGAGTCTTTCTTCTTGTGTTTCTAATGTGTGACATCTTCTTTTTTTGATATTCCTTTCTCTCTTTATTTTATGTAATAATAAATGTTTTAGCATCAAGCCTTTCGGCTTTGTATCCCTATTGTTTCCTTTCCATCAAATTTCTTTCTCTTATATATTAAGAGCCAGTTTAAATATTGTCCAAAAGAAGCTGATAAAACTTTTAAGAGGCAAATTTAAACATACTCTAAGTATCTTCCTGTCTTTCTTTCCTTCTGATATGTTTTTCTCTTTAGCTCCCTCTTTTTCCCATACCTAATTTTCAGTTTTCTTTCTTTCCTTCTTAGCGTCTTTGTTTTTTTAACCTTCCCTTTTACCTGTCTTTCCCCTTGATTTTAATAGTGTACTCTTTTATCCAATCAAAGTCTATACTTTAACCTGGTAATAGTCTATACTTTATTCTTTTATAACTCTATACTTTTGTCTGCTCTGCATCGGTCTTTTGCTATTTCTTTAATAATCAACGTTTTATCCTTTTTTCTTTTTCTTCTTCCTTAATAATATCTTCCTTGTTTTTTTGATAACCTCGCTTTCTCTTTTCTTCTTTTCTTTTCCCCTTTTCTCTGCTTTCCCTTTTTTTTCTTCTTCTCTTTCTATTTTCCCCTTTCCCTTTTTCAATACTTTCTGCTTATATATGTAATAAGGTGTCATTCTTTTCCCGTCTTTTTTTCTTTCTCCCCTTTCTTTCCTTTTTCTCTTCTTTCACGTATTTCAAAATCAGCCTGTTATAAAAAACGTTTCATTTTTTTTGAAAAAAAAAGTATCATATATTTTGTTCGTATTGTAAAATGCCCTACTTTTGCACCCGCTTTGCAAGAGAAGCAAGGCTGAATGATTGACATGGTGAGGGTGATTGGCAGTATGGAAACTTCCAGTTTTTTCTTTTTCCTTTCGCTTCAGAAGTGACCGGAAAAAAGAAAAATAAAAAAACTTCCGAAAACATTTGGAAGTAATGCCTGAAAGTTTCTATCTTTGCATCCGCTTTCCGAAAAGAAAAGCATTCAAAAAATAGTTCTTTGAAATATTGATAAACAATACAAGTAGTACGATTCTGTCTTATTAAGTTATGACAGATTAAAATTTAGAACCGTCAATGCTTATTAATATAGGTATTTAGAATGACGTCAATAGATTTACGGTATCCTGAACAGAGCAATATACTGCCGCGTTTTTTTATGATTGATTTATTAATTGTAAGATTCGTGCAGTCACAATACTTTTACAATGAAGAGTTTGATCCTGGCTCAGGATGAACGCTAGCTACAGGCTTAA
>ENA-OPAV01000548-OPAV01000548.1-human-gut-metagenome-genome-assembly--contig:-NODE-548-length-29788-cov-6.151448_pt1 | contig 29788 bp, 23 predicted proteins | sample MGYA00241056_ERZ501428 | MGnify/ENA primary metagenome ERZ501428 (study PRJEB25962, sample SAMEA2042621) | human gut metagenome | biome: human gut; feature: human-associated habitat; material: faeces... | reverse complement strand
TGGTCAACACCGGCTGGAACGGCACCGGCAAGCGCATCTCCATCAAGGATACCCGTGGCATCATCGACGCCATCCTGAACGGCGACATCAACAATGTGCCCACCAAGAAGATCCCCTACTTCGACTTCGAGGTTCCCACCGTGCTGAACGGCGTGGACACCGGCATTCTGGATCCTCGCGACACCTATGCTGACGCTTCCCAGTGGGAAGAGAAGGCCAAGGATCTGGCAAGCCGCTTCATCAAGAACTTCAAGAAGTACGAGGGCAACGAGCACGGCAAGGCTCTGGTCTCTGCCGGCCCCCAGCTGTAAGCTGATCTCCGCCTGATACTGAAGCGATAAAAAAGGACGTGTTCCCGCAAGGGAGCACGTCCTTTTTGTTTTGCAGACCGGCAGGTAAACGTTCCATCGGTTGTATTTTCCACATTCCTGTGTTATCCTGTGGAAAAGGATGTGAGCAGAATGGATGCAAAAGAATTTGGTGCATTCCTTGCACAAGTGCGCCGGGAGCGAAACATGACGCAGGCCGAACTGGCTCAGCAGCTTCACGTTACCGATAAAGCCATCAGCCGCTGGGAGCGCGGCATCGGCCTGCCGGACATCAACACGCTGGAGCCGCTGGCCGATGCCCTTGGCCTGACCCTTGCAGACCTGATGCACTGTCATGGCTCCCATCAAAAAGATGACACTCCTCCCGTTCCTCTGGAAGATTTTTTCACCATGCTGCGCCGCCAACACACTGTAGACTGGCATTCTGTGCGTACTGCTCTTCTTGCACTAAGCATTGCACTTGCCCTGTGGGGAATTTTTGCCTGTCCAGGCAGATTGGCTGTGCACTGGCAGACTCTCAGCGATGGTTCGCTTCAGGCTGACGGCTGGATGTCTTCTCTGGTCATTTTTCCATTGTTTGCCGGATTTGAATTTCTATCTCTTGAGCTCTGGAACAATTTTGAGCAAACCGGTTATTACCGGCGCTGGGGTGAGGTGAATCTTTTTATCATTCATGCCATGTCTTTCGGCACGCCGCTTACCCGTCTGATGCGGCTCGTGCTGGATCTTCTGTTCTTTTTCTGTTTTGGATTTCTGCTTCCATGCTGCGAAGCATGGTTGATCCTTTTGAATTAAATATCACTTCCCTCTCCGTCCCCACCCGTGAAAAAGTAAAAGAGCAAAGCCCGCCGGCTTTGCTCTTTTGCATAAGGATCAATCATTTTCCGTTGCTATGCCCAGAGCACAGCGGAGGGCATTTTAAATCGTTTTTACTTGGCAGCGTCGAACTCTGCCTCGATCTCTGCCGAGGGTGCCGGGGTGACAAGGCTCACCACAACACAGACCACCAGAGACATCAGGAAGGCAGGCAGCAGCTCGTAGATGCCAAACACGCCGCCCAGCGGGCTGATGATGTACTTCCATACAAAGACCATCAGGCCGCCGGAGAGCATACCGGCCAGAGCACCCTGCCAGTTGCAGCGCTTCCAGAACAGGGAGCACAGCACCACTGCGCCAAAGGAGCCGCCAAAGCCGGCCCATGCAAAGCTGACGATGCCGAACACGCTGGAGTTGGGGTCGCGGGCCAGCACCACGCCCACCACGCTGATGCAGATGATGGTCAGGCGGGCAGCGAACAGGCTCTGCTTCTCGGTCAGCTTCATGTGGCCGAACTCCTGCAGGATGTTCTGGGATACGCTGGAGGCCGCTGCCAGCATCTGACTGTCGGCGGTGGACATGGTAGCGGCAAGGATGCCGGCAAGGATCAGGCCTGCCAGAATGGCTGCCAGCACGCCGTGCTGAGCGATCAGGCTGGCCACGCGCACGATCAGGGTCTCGCTGGAAGAACCGCTCAGGAACTCCAGTGCGCCCGCCTTGGTCATGCCCAGACCCACCATGCCGATGACGATGGAAGCGGTCATGGCAATGACCACCCACACGCTTGCAATGCGGCGGCTGAGCACCAGCTTCTTTTCGTCCTCAATGGCCATGAAGCGCAGCAGGATGTGGGGCATGCCGAAGTAGCCCAGACCCCATGCCAGCGTGGACGCAATGTCCAGCATGCTGTAGGAGGTAGCGGAGTTGTCGGCTACATTGTGGCTTGCAGCCATGGTCAGGTAGCCGGGCAGGCTGCGGGCGTTGTCCAGAACCACGTCCCAGCCGCCTGCCACGTTGACGCCATACACCAGCACCGCGATCAGCGCCATGCTCATGACGATGGACTGGATCAGGTCGGTGGTAGACACAGCGCGGAAGCCGCCCATGATGGTGTAGCCCACAATGACCACAGCGGACAGGATCATGGCCGCCATGTAATCCACGCCAAACAGGCTGTTGAACAGCTTGCCGCAGGCGGCAAAGCCGGAAGCGGTGTACGGGATGAAGAACACGATGATAATGACCGCGCCCAGCGCGTTGAGCAGGTTGCGCTGGTCATGGAACCGCAGGGAAAGGAACTGCGGCACCGTGATGGCATCCAGATTGGCCGAGTAGCGGCGCAGGCGGCGGGCCACGATGAGCCAGTTGAGCCAGGTACCCAGTGCAAGGCCGATGGCCGTCCAGCCCGGCGAGGCAATGCCTGTCAGATAGGCCAGACCCGGCATACCCATCAGCAGCCAGCTGGACATATCGCTGGCTTCGGCGCTCATAGCCGTGACCAGCGGGCCCATCGTGCGGCCGCCGAGGTAGAAATCGCTGCTGTCCTCGTTGGATTTGCTGTAGACAAAGCCAACCAGCAGCATTCCCACCAGATAGATCACAATGGTGGCAATGATGCAGATATTGATCATTTGATTACCCCTCTCTTTCTTCCCCTCAACGGGAACATATCTTAAATATTACCACAAAAACCTGCATTCCTGCAAGTTTTTCGGGCAATTCAAGGACACAAACTGCTGTTTTTCCGGGTTTTGAACAGAAAAAGCAGTATTTCTGGTGCAAAATCCATCAGAAACACTGCCGTCGTAAATTGATATCCGCAGCCCGGCGTAAAACCGTATCCGTATTGAACCAAAAAAGCGCCCCCTGCCATGGCCTTGTAAGGGTCAGCAGCGGGTGCTCTTTTTGGTTTATGTCCGTACAAAGAAATCCGGGAACCGTTCCAATATCTTCTGGAAATTCTCGCGGTACATGCCAAGGTGATGCTCAAACAGGGCTTCTACGTCCACGTCCAGCGGCAGGCCGTCCCGCAGGTAGCCAAAGATCTGCTCGTGCTCTTTCTGCACCGAGGCAATATTTCCCCGGCAAAGGGCCGAGTCCAGATACCGCACACGGTCCATATGGGAAGTAACGTTGTGCATGGCCTCCCAGATGCGGTCATAGCCGGAATCGTGGTACAAAAGCCTGTGGAAGTCGTTATCCAGCGAGATGAAGAAGTCGTCTGCTGCATCCCGATCCAGATAAAGGTCTTCGTTCTGCCGGTTCAGCAGTTCCTGAAATTCGTTCAGCTGTTCCCTTGTCAGCTTTCCGGCCAGCCCGCGCAGCAGCGCCGGTTCCAGAATGCGGCGCATGGCAAAGCCTTCGTTCAGGTATGGAACGCTGATCTTGGACACAATGCTGCCGCGCTGCGGCAGAACATCCACAAGCCATTCGCTTTTCAGCATCATCAGTGCTTCGTGTACCGGTGTGCGGCTCATGGCCAGCTGTTCGCACAGTTCGGCCTCGCTCAGCTGACAGCCCGGCTGCAGCTGCAAGGTCATAATATTTTTGCGCAGCATACGGTAGGCGTAAGCCCGGTTATTTTCGTCCATTCTGCGCACGTCCAGCAGCAGCGGCAATGCGCTGGCCTTTTCTTCTCTCATAGCAGTTCCCTTTTTTGCTTGCCGTAATTTTACCGCAGGGCGCACCGCCCCGCAGACATCTGAAATCATTCTTATTATAAAGCATCCCGCGGCACATGTCAAAAAGAATAAACATCCACCAGCCGAGCTGGTGGTTTTTCCTATGCGGGCATAGCCCTCTATTCTTGACCATGCGTCAAACGCACAAGATAGACATTGTCAGTTGCCAACGAATTATCGGATAGGTTCTTCTGAAATTTTGCAAAGTGCGCTTTTATTGATTTTAAGTCGCTCTACGAGCTTCATAGCTCGCAAACTTTAATTAGTACTCATACTTTAATTAGTACTCATACAATATAGCTTCTACTATTCCAAAATTCTTCGTTTGAGTTTTATTACTCACCGATATAATCTTTATCGAACCACCCGCCTAGCGAGTGGTTTTAGATATACAAAAAGACGCTTTGCGATCTCTCGCGAAGCGTCTTTGCCTTTGATGCTTAAGGTATAGCGTTTTCTGTTATTTCTTTCAATCCGAAAATCGCAACAACTTTTTACCTCTGTATTTTCTTGTTTTGTAAAGTTATACAAAGTCCTTCCTTGATTTTTGTCAAAATTAAAAGTCACGCGTCCCGATCCATATTCTGTACTTTTTTATTTGCTCTTTGTCATTTTATTTTTGAATAAGTATTACTTCTGCCATTATTCTGCAATAAACTTTCCAAAATCAAGTCCAGAACACTATCCTGTCACGCCCAGTTTTTTCGGCCATAGCGGGTGGTCAGCAGGCAGATCTCCTTTTGAAGCTTCTTTGTCAGCTGGGTCTTTTTCAGCCGCCAGCGCCAGTTCTGGCCCACGGTGGAGGGCTGATTGATGCGGGCAGAATTGTCCAGCCCCAGCCAGTCCTGCATGGGAACGATGCAGGTCGCCGCTGCGCTGCGCAAGATCAGTGCGATCATGCTTTTATAGAGCTGCTCTTCCGGGGTGGCGTAGTCGTACAGGTAGTCCCGCACCATGGCGCGCTCGGCATCGGTGACGGTCTGGTACCACGATACCAGCGTCTCGTTGTCATGGGTGCCGGTATAGGCCACGCTGTTCACCGGGTAGTTGTGGGGCAGATAGTCGCTGGCACTGCCGGTGTCGCGGGAGTCAAAGGCAAATTCCAGCACCTTCATGCCGGGGAAACCGCTGTCCCGCACCAGCTGACGCACCGTCTCGCTCATATAACCAAGATCCTCCGCAATGATCTCCCGCTTGCCCAATGCCTGCTCCACGGCACGGAACAGCTCGATGCCGGGGCCTTTCTCCCAGTGGCCCTCTGCCGCGGTCTCGCTGCCGTAGGGGATGGAGAAATACTCATCGAAGCCGCGGAAGTGGTCGATGCGCACCACGTCGTACAGCTCAAAGCAGTACCACAGGCGGGTGATCCACCACTGATAGCCGGTTTCGCGGTGGGCTTCCCAGCGGTAGAGCGGATTGCCCCAGAGCTGACCGGTGGGCGAAAATCCATCCGGAGGAACGCCCGCCACCGCCGTGGGCAGATTTTCCCCGTCCAGCTGGAACAGCCCCGGGTTTGCCCATGCATCCGCCGAATCCAGCGCCACATAGATGGGGATATCGCCGATGATCCGGATGCCTTTGCTGTTGGCGTAGGCTTTCAGCCTGCGCCACTGCTCATCGAACTTGAACTGGAGATACTTGTGGTACTCCACCTCAAAATACAGCTCCCGGCGGTAGTAGTCCATGGCAGGCTGCCAGCGCAGACGGATGTCCTCGGCCCACTCGATCCACGGCTTGCCCTCAAAGCGGTCCTTCACCGCCATGAACAGGGCAAAATCATCCAGCCACCACTTGTTTTTCTCACAGAACGCTGTAAACGCTTCGTTGTGGCCGATGTCGCTGCGGGAGTACGCCAGCCGCAGCAGACGGCCGCGCTCGGTGTACAGGCGGCTGTAGTTGATGTCATCTGCCTTGCGGCCGAAGTTTGCCTTTTTGCACTCGTCGGCCGTCAGCACCCCTTCCTCCACCAGTGCATCCAGACTGATGAAATACGGATTGCCCGCAAAGGCGGAAAAGCTCTGATAGGGGCTGTCGCCGTAGCTGGTAACACCCAGCGGCAGGATCTGCCAGTAGGTCTGCCCGGCTTCCTTGAGCCAGTCCACAAAGTCGTACGCCTCCTGCGAGAAGCAGCCGATGCCGTAAGGGGACGGCAGACTGCTGATGGGCAGCAAAATGCCTGCACTTCTCTGCATCTTCGTTTACCTTCCTTTATAACTCGATCAAAATACCTGCATGGTCGGATACCTGCGGCTCCTGCACGCCGTTGAACACGACCCGGCTGCTTTTTACGGACACCGCTTTGGAGCACCAGATCTGGTCGATGCGCTTTTTTGCCGCCGCGTCCGGGGCATCCCGCCAGCCATCAATGGCCTGCACAACGGTGTAGCCATCATCCTGCTGCTGCGCCAGACGATAGGTGTCCTGCCAGCCGCTGCGGAGGACAAGGTCGTAGCCCTCCCCCCGCACGTCGGCTTCACTGTTGAAGTCCCCCAGCAGAAAGGCAGTCTGCTTTGCACCCGCTGCCTGCGACAGCGTTTCCCACTGGGCAGCGAACGGCTCCACTTCGTCCTTCCACCAGCCCAGATGCACCGTATAATACCAGACATCTCCTGCACAGATGCCCAGTGTGCGGCGGGTCTTCCAGTTGCTGTAATCGTTTGTTTTGCTCAGCAGCAGGTTTTCGGCGGCGGTGATGGGCGCACGGCTGAACACCGCCGCGCCCTCATCGTAAATATCGTAGCCGACCTTTGCCGGGAGCCAGCTCCAGTAGTAGTGCACGCCCCGCTGTTCCAGCATCTGGGCCACCGCTGCGGCGTGGTTGTCCGCTTTCAGCGGCACTGTATTGCCGGGGCAGGGATAGTAACCTGCCGGAGCGTCCCCCAGCAGCGGAGCGGCGGCGGTCTGGTTCACCTCCTGCAGGGCGAACACCTTCGGCTGCTCCGCTGCGATGAATTTTACAAAGATCTCCCGCTTGGCCTCATAGTCCGGCTCGATGAGGCTGTGGGTATTCAAAGTCAGCAGTTTCATAGTTTTTTTACAGAATATCGTTGATATCAGATTTCAGAACGTCTGCCTTGGGGCCGTACACAGCCTGAATGCCGTCGCCCTTCACCAGCAGGCTCAGGGCACCCTCAGCCTTCCATGCGGCAAGGTCGGCCACCTTGGCGGGGTCTTTCACGGTAACGCGCAGACGGGTCATGCAGGCATCCACCAGCACGATGTTCTCCCGGCCGCCCAGCAGGGCGATGATGCGCTCGGCCTGACCGTTGTCGGCCTTTTTGTCGGCCTTCTTCTCGGTCCTTGCGTCGGCAGCGGAATCGTCCGCGTTGTCATCGGTGTAGTTGCCCAGACGGCCCGGCGTTGCCAGATTGAGCTTGCCGATCATGAAGTAAGCCACAACGTAGCCGATGGCAAAGAATGCGATCACGCAGATCACAAAGTTGATGATATCGCCGCCCAGACCGGCCTGCAGGGACATGGGGATGCGGGTGATGAATTCCAGATTGCCGAAGGAGTGCAGGCGCAGATGGATGATGCCTGCCATGGCGAAAGCACAGCCCTGCAGCAGTGCGTACACGATGTACAGCGGCATGGCGCAGAACATGAACATGAATTCCAGAGGCTCGGTGACACCGGTCAGGAACACGGCCAGTGCGGTGGAGATGAACATGGACTTATAGTTTGCGCGCTTGTCGGCATCCACACGGCGGTACATGGCCAGTGCAATGCCCAGCAGCAGACCGGTAGCACCGATCATCTGGCCTACCTTGAAGCGGGCGGGGGTAACGGTAGCCAGCAGGTTGTTATAAGCAGCCATGTCACCGGCCTTCTTGAAGTTGATGAGGTCGTTGGCCCATGCCAGCCACAGCGGGTCCTGACCAAATACCTGACTGCCTGCATTGACACCGGTGGCGATGGTGTAGGTGCCGCCGAAGGAGGTGTAGTTCATGGGGATGGTCAGCATGTGGTGCAGACCGAAGGGCAGCAGCAGACGCTCCAGCGTGCCATAGATGAACGGAGCCAGAACGGGAGAGGTCTCGGAAGAGTTGGCGATCCAGATGCCGAAGTTGTTGATGCCGGTCTGGACGACAGGCCAGAACAGCGACAGCACGATGGAAATGACCACCGAGTAGGCAATGACCACCATGGGCACGAAGCGCTTGCCGTTGAAGAAAGCCAGTGCATCCGGCAGCTTGCGGAAGTTGTAGTATTTATTGTAAGCCACACCGCCCACAAAACCGGCGATGATGCCCACAAACACGCCCATGTTCAGGGCCGGAGCACCCAGCACGGAGGTAAAGTAGCCGTTGACGGCGATCTCCTGCCCGAACAGGGTGTGGGTCACGGCATTGGGGTCTGCCAGCATGGCGCTGGTAACGCCGAAGATGTTGCCGGTGATCACATTGATGAGGGCAAATGCCAGCACTGCCGCGAAGGCACCGCCGGCACGCTCCTTTGCCCAGCTGCCGCCGATGGCCACGGCGAACAGGATGTGCAGGTTGTTGATGACTGCCCAGCCGATGTTCTCCATGGTGGTGCCAATGGTCATGACTGCTGCGATGTCGCCGCCGCCCATCTGCACCAGCTTGCCCAGACTGATCATCAGACCGGCAGCGGGCATGACGGCGATGACCGTCATCAGCACCTTGCCCAGCTTTTGTAAAAAGTCGAAGTTGATGAGCCCCTTTTTGCCCGGAGCCGCTTTTGTTGTTGCCATGATGTTCCTCCTTATTCTTTTTTGCATTGTTTTGTGCAATCATTGCATTACGTTTGCGTAACTTTACGCAACAAGAATAATCCAACTCCGCAATTTTTACAAGAGTTTTTATGTCAAAAATAAACTTTCTACGTTTTCTACAATCGAGCAAAGGATTCTTTGTGAAAATTGTCGAAGGTACGCAGAGCGACGCATTGCACGATTTGCGCAACTCTTTGCGCAAATATTGACATTGCGTGCAAACGGCTTTACAATAGAACCACTATATCAGGGAGGAACAGATCATGGCAGTTACCATCAAGGATGTCGCCGCAGCAGCGGGAGTCTCCCCCTCCACGGTGTCCCGCACCTGCAAGGACAGCCCTTCCATCAGCCGGGACACTAAGGAGCGGGTGCGCCGCATCATGGCACAGCTGGGCTATGAGCCGAACTTTGAAGCCGAACCGGTAGAAGCTTTTTCCAAGACCATCGGCATCATTCTGCCCTCCTCCCAGCGGGATGTCTACGAAAATGCCTTTCATCTGGAGATCATCCGCGGCATCGGGCAGTTCTGCAACCAGCGGCGGTATGTGAACACGGTCATCACCGGGCAGGACGATGCCGAGGTGCTGGATGCCATCCAGAGCATGGTGGCCAACGCGCAGGCAGATGGTTTCATCCTGCTCTACTCCAAAAAGGACTGTCCTGTGGCGGCCTATCTGCGCAGCGAAGGGCTGCTCCACGTCATTGTGGGCAAGGCGGCGCAGTCCGCCAACCAGACCATCTATATCGACAACGACAACGCCCTTGCCGGAGAGGAAGCCGCCGACTACCTCTATGAGATGGGCCACCGCCGCATTGCCTATTTTGGTGTCAGCAATGCCATGCTGTTTTCGGCAGAGCGCAAACGCGGTTACCAGATGTCCCTGCTCAAGCATGGCATCACCCCCCGCGAAGAGGACTGCGTGGAGATCGATGCCCTGAACGATGCTTACGAAGAAACGCTGAAGGCCCTGTTCACCGCGCCGGACCGCCCCACCGCCATGCTGGTCAGCAACGACATCCTTGCCGTGGTGCTGGAACAGTTCTGCGGCAAGCTGGGGCTGCGCGTCCCGAAAGACCTTTCCATCGTGTCCTTCAATAACTCGCTGTTCTCCCGCATCACCAGCCCGCAGCTGACCACCGTGGACGTGAACCCCTACCAGCTGGGCATGGAAGCGGCCAGCCAGACCATCAACCACATCGAGAACCCGAATCTTCTGGCAACCAAGATCATCGTGCCGCACCGGCTCATCCAACGGGAGAGCTGCTGCCCGCCGCCGGAGATCTGATGTGCAAAAAACGAGGCCGTCCCCCTCTCTTTTCCAGAGAGGCAGAACGGCCTCGTTTTGCTTATTTTTTCCGGTACTCCCGCGGTGTCATGCCGAAGTGTGCCTTGAACGCCCGGTTAAAATAGGAGAGGTTCTCAAACCCGCACCGGGAAGCGATGGTCAGAACCGTCTCATCCGTGGCCTGCAGCGCTTCGGCGGCGGCGTTGAGCCGGTACTCGTTCAGAAAGGCCACAAAGCTCTGCCCGGTCATCTGCCGGAACCACCGCATGAAGTGGCTGGCACTGAAGGAGCAGACCCCGGCGGCATCGGCGACCCGGAGTTCCTCCGTATAATGGGCCGAAAGCCATTGCAGGAGCGTTTTCAGCCGCTGGGTGTCGGCAGTCTCTGCAGGGGGCTGCTGTTTTCCCTGTGCAATGAGCAGGGCCAGAAAGCGCAGCAGCGCCCCCTTGACCAGCAGCTCATAGCCGGGGAGCTTGGCGCGGTTGGCATCCTCCACCTCCCGCAGGCAGGCGGCGGCCTGCAGATAGCACAAATCGTTCGGGGTCAGCCGCGCAGGCAGCGACAAGCGCCCGCTTTGCAGCGGAAGCAGATATTTCTCGGCACAAAGGTCCTCTGCGCCGCCCAGAAGCTCCAGCTCAAAAATGATATTTTCGTATTCCATGCACTGCCCCTCGGCCTGCCGCAGGGCATGGAGGGTGCCGGGCGTAAAAATAAAGATGTCCCCCATGCGGGCCGGGCAGCTCTCAGCGCCCACCTGCACCAGTCCTGTGCCCCGCTTGACAAAGACCAGCTCCATGCTCTCCTGCCAGTGGAGCGCCACCTGCGGAAAGTCCCCCGGAATGGTGCAGGGATACAGATTGAAGGGAAACCGCACGGCACCGTGCTGCTTGGTCTCCTGCAAAAACGCCTGATTTTGCATCGTTTCACCTCCCGATGATAGGATTGTACCACAGTCTGCGCTTTTTAGGCAAGATTTTGATTGTTTTATGTGGTATATCTAGAAGTACAGATGTCAAACCTGTTTTCCGTAGCAAAGGAGGATGCATTTATGAGCTTTACCGAAACGTTACAGGGTCTCCCGGGCAAGCCGCTGGCAGACTGCACGAATCAGGAGCTGTATCTCGCGCTGCTGGAACTCGTCCGGCAGAAGAGCGCCGACCGTGTGCAGCCGGTCACCGGCCGCAAGCTGTACTATATCAGCGCCGAATTTCTCATCGGCAAGCTGCTGTCCAACAACCTCATCAATCTGGGACTGTACGATGAAGCCCGCGATGCACTGGCTGCCGTCGGCAAGAGCCTTTCCGATATCGAAGAGGTGGAACCGGAACCCTCTCTGGGCAACGGCGGTCTGGGCCGTCTGGCTGCCTGCTTCCTCGACTCTCTGGCAACGCTGAACCTGCCCGGCGACGGCGTGGGCCTGCGGTATCACTTCGGCCTGTTCCACCAGTCCTTTGAGGACGGCGTGCAGAACGAAAAGCCCGACCCGTGGCTCACCGCCCACAGCTGGGCGGAAAAGACCGACATCACCTACCCGGTGGAGCTGGCGGGCAAGGAGTACACTGCCCGGCTGTACAAGCTGGCCGTTACCGGCTACGAGGGCCGCACCAACACCCTGAACCTGTTTGACCTTGACACCATCGATGAGAGCATCGTCCATGACGGCATTGCCTTCGATAAAACTGCCATCGACAAGAACCTGACCCTCTTCCTCTACCCGGACGATTCCGATGAGGCAGGCCGCCGCCTGCGGGTATACCAGCAGTACCTGATGGTCTCTGCCGGTGCCCAGCTCATTCTGGCCGAGTGTGCCGCCCGGGGCTGCGATTACCATGATCTGGCCGACTACGCCGCCATACAGATCAACGACACCCACCCCAGCATGGTCATCCCGGAGCTGATCCGGCTGCTGGGCGAAAAGGGCATCGAATTTGAGGAAGCCGTAAAGATTGTCACAAAGACCTGCGCCTACACCAACCACACCATTCTGGCCGAAGCGCTGGAAAAGTGGCCCCGCGCCTATCTGGATGCCGTGGTGCCCCAGCTGATGCCCATTATCGAAAAGCTGGACGCACTGGCCCGCACTCGCACCAAGGACGAGAGCCTTGCCATCATCGACAAGGACGACCGGGTGCACATGGCCCACATGGACATCCACTTCACCCACTCCACCAACGGCGTGGCAACGCTGCACACCGAGATTTTGAAAAATTCCGAGCTGCACGGCTTCTACGAGCTGTACCCGGAAAAGTTCAACAATAAGACCAACGGCATCACCTTCCGCCGCTGGCTGCTGGAATGCGACCCCCGCCTGACCGCCGCGCTGGAACAGCACATCGGCTCCGGCTTCCGTAAGGATGCCGCCGAGCTGGAAAAGCTGCTGGCTTTTGCTGACGACGAAGCTGTGCTGGAGCAGCTGACCGCTGTGAAAAAGGCCAACAAGGAAGCACTGGCAGACTGGCTGCTGCGCACCCAGAAGGTGAGCGTGAACACCGATGCTGTGTTCGATATCCAGTCCAAGCGCCTGCACGAGTACAAGCGCCAGCAGCTGAACCTGCTGTACCTCATCCATCAGTACTACGAGATCAAGGCCGGGCACCTGCCCGCTGCTCCGCTGGTGAGCATCTTCGGTGCCAAGGCGGCACCTGCCTACACCATTGCAAAGGACATCATCCATGCGCTGCTGACCCTGTCCAAGGTCATTGCCGCAGACCCGGAAGTGTCCAAGTGGCTGCAGGTGGTGTTCGTGGAGAACTACAACGTTACCGCCGCCGAAAAGCTGATCCCCGCCTGCGACCTGTCCGAGCAGATCAGCCTTGCCTCCAAGGAAGCTTCCGGCACCGGCAACATGAAGTTCATGCTGAACGGCGCGCTGACGCTGGGCACCATGGACGGTGCCAATGTGGAGATCAGCCAGCAGGTGGGCGAGGAGAACATCTATATCTTCGGCCAGACCTCCGATCAGGTCATCCACCGCTACGCCGTGGGCGACTACGACCCCGCCCAGTGGGTGGAGGGCGATGCCAACATCCGCCGCGCCATCAACTTCCTCACCGGCCCGGAGATGCTGGCCGCTGGTCACGCCGAAAACCTGACCCGCCTGCACAACGAGCTGATCCATAAAGACTGGTTCCAGACCCTGCCGGACTTCAATGCCTACGTTGTGCGCAAGGGGCAGGCCCTCAGCGATTACGCCTGCGACCCGAAGGGCTGGCGGCGCAAGTGTCTGGTGAATATTGCCAAAGCGGGCATGTTCTCCTCCGACCGCACTATTGCCGAGTACGACCGCGACATCTGGCATCTGGGCGAATAGTTTATTATCGCAATTTTCAAAAAAGTGCCTATCAAAACGGCACATTTGCGATATGCAGTTTGCAGATGTTGCTTGTACATTAAAAACGCAAACTGCTATGATCTCTACGCTTCACAATCATTTTTCTTACGCCAAAACTGAAACGCTAAAAATCCTCAAGCAGCACAAGGCATATATGGCACAGTTTGAAGAACTGCTGAACGATGAAAAAATCGCATAACGACAGGCACTTGTAAGCCATCAACGAGCCACCAGCCGCAAGTGCAGGGCAGAAAACTTCCGCGCCCTTGCGCCTGATAAAAAATGAAACTTTGATTTTCTTGCCCGGCTTTGCCACGGTGAGACGATCAAAGGAGCGTGCGTTTGAACAAAAAGAAAAAGTCCACAAACACTTCCCCTTATCCCGATGAAGTCATCGACCGTCTGGCACGGGCATTCTACCCGGCCATCCTTGCCTGCTGGAACAGCGAGGAAGGCCAAAGAGAATTTGCCGCATGGCAGGCAGAGCAGGCCCATCACACCACCAGTAAAGAAAAACAGAGCGTTCCCGACGGGGAACGCCCTGTTGTACATATCGCTGTCGTATGCGGATTTAATCGCAAGTTTTTCAAGCAGTGCAATTCTCAACAACTTGTTTGCGATATGCAATTCACGGTTGTTGCCAACGAATCAAATCGTGAATTGCGATGGCAGGGTGCGTCTTACTCAGGGACGCACCCTGTTTTTGTTTTTATGGAAACTCATGCTGTCCCATACGCAACGAGCGGGTCATTTCCGCAAACTCCCAGCGCGGCAGTCTCATACAAAACCCGCCCTGCAAATTCTGCACGAACCTCGCAGCTCTGCGTCCCATCGGAGCTTTCCCACCTACCCAGCAGTTCATCTTTTAATATTATGCGCCGAAAACGTCTCAGCGATCTGTTGCCCAATGCGGTACAGCGGATCAAAGCAGGTCATCGGGTTCTGAAGAATGATGCCCACCTTTCCACCGCGCAGACGGCGCAGTTCCTCGGCACTCTTGCCCAGAAGCTCTTCCCCCTGAAACTGTGCACTGCCCTTGACATGGAAGCTGTGGTCCAGCAGGCCCATCGCCGCTTTCATCGACATTGACTTGCCGGAACCACTTTCCCCCAGAATGCCGAGGCATTCGCCGGGAGCAACTGCGAAGGACACGCCGCGCACCAGCTCGGTCTCCTTATGGTGGCTCTGCAAAGAAACGTGCAGATCGTTCAATTCAAAAACAGGGTTCATTTCTGCACCTCCTTGGGGTCCAGCACATCGCGCAGAGCATCGCCCATCAGGTTGAACACACAGACCAGCACCACAATGGCGATACCGGGAGCGATCATCTGCACCGGGTTCGACGTCATCACATTTTTTGCCTCATTGAGCATTGCGCCCCATTCCGGCGTGGGAGCTTGTACGCCCAGTCCCAGAAAAGACAGCGTGGAAATGTTGATGATTGCCCAGCCCACATCCAGCGAAGCCAGAACCACCAGGTCGGAAGTGATGGAGGGCAGCAGATGGCGGAACAGAATAAAACGCTCCGGCATTCCCACGCAGCGGGAGAACTGGACAAAGTTCCGGTCGCGGTACTGCATGACGCCCGTGCGGATCATGCGGGCATACCACGCCCACTTGATGAAAACATTTGCAATGATGACGTTCTGGACGCTGACACCCAGCAGTGCCACCACAGCGAACACCATGATCTGGCTGGGGAAAGAGAGCATCACATCCACCACACGCATGATAACTTCTTCTACGATGCCCCGGAAATAACCTGCCATGATGCCAAGGATCGCACCCAGACTGATGGTGCCGAACATGGTCAGCAGGGCAAGGCCGAGGGTAGGACGGATGCCATAGATCATGCGGGAAAGGACACAGCGGCCAAGCTGGTCGGTGCCCAGCGGATATTGCAGGCTGTAGGATGCAAATTTGTTCAGGATATTGGTCTCATAGGGGTCATTGGGCGCAATGACAGGAGCCAGAACACCTACAAGACCCACCAGCAGCACGAACACAACCGTAAACACCGCCGTGCGGTTGCGGAAGAATCGTTCTTTCATGGTCAGTCCTCCTTGCGCAGACGGGGATCGGAGACGGTCTGCAAAATATCAAACAGCAGATTGAACAGGACAAACAGTACCCCGATCAGCAAAACATAGGTCTGGATGACCGGGTAATCCCGATTGAAGATGGAACTGATGCAGAGCGTACCAAGTCCCGGCCACGAAAAAACATTTTCGACCACGATGGTGCCGGAGATCAGCTGCGGGATGCTCATACCCATTGCCACGATGCAGGTGTGCATGGAGTTTTTCAGAATGTGCTTGACCAGAATCGACTTCTGTGGCAGCCCGCGCACATTGGCGTAAAGCACATAGTCCTGTTTCATGTTTTCTAGCATATTGTTGCGGATCAGACGGATATACGTCGAAATATAGCTCAATGCCACCGTGAAGGACGGCAAGATCAGATGCCGCCATGTTCCGTTGCCGTTGGTGGGAAGCCAGTTCAATTTGACGCCAATGCCCCATATCAGCAGCAGACCCACCCAGTAGGCAGGCATGGCAGTCGTCACAAAGACCAGTCCGCGCATAATTTTATCAAACCAGCCGTCCTTATAGACTGCACAGAGGAAGCCGATGGGGATACTGAGCACCGCCACGATGACAAAAGAAGTTCCTGCCAGCTGAAGGGTCGCAGGCAGGCAGCGCAGCAGCTCGCCCGCCACGGTGCGTTTCGGGTTGACATAGCTGATGCCAAAGTCACCGTGGAGACAGCCCAGCACCCAATCAAAATAACGGACAAAGAAGGGTTTGTTCAGACCAAGCTGCTCTTCCATCGCAGCGATGATCTCATCCGTGATCACGGGGGTCTGCTGGACACGCAGTGCGACCTCCGCCGGGTTGGACGGAATCAGATTGATAAAGCAGAAGCAGACGAACGAAATGGCCAGCAGCAGCGGAATCGCCATCAACAGTCTGCGTACAACATAGCGTTTCATGGGCAGTCCTTTCTTCAAGAAAAGCCGCTCCATACCCGAAGCGGCTTTCCCTGTCAATTCTTATTCAAAATACATATCCGCAAAGGGCACATCATACTGGTCGGTGCCAAAGTGGACACCGTGCAGAGCAGAGGTGTACAGAGCCTTGTTGCACTCATAGGTCAGCGGCAGATACATTGCATCCTCGTGCAGGTTGGTCAGAACCGACTTGTACAGCTCCTGACGCTCGGCATCGTCCGTAGAGGTCAGGATCTTGGTAATGGCTTCGTCAATTTCCGCCTTGTCCTCAAGACCCTGCTGAGCGGCATAGTCGCCATAGACCGGGGCACGCATTGCAGCCAGCGAAGACTGCGGGTCATACGGCATACCCCAGCAGATATTGAACACCATATCGAAGTTGCCAGCCTTCATGTTATCGCGGTAGGACTGCTCTTCCTCGCCGTGAATGGTCATGGAAATGCCAAGCTTGAGGTACTCGCTCTGGAGATACTCGGCGATGGTCTTTTCCGTCACGCTGTCGCTGTTGTAGAGCAGGTCGAGTGCAAGCTGCTTGCCATCCTTGGCGCGCATCTTGTCGCTGCCAAGGACCCATCCAGCTTCGTCAAGGATCTGCGCCGCAGTCTCCGTGCTGTACTCATACGGCTTCAGGCCGACATTGCAGTAGGGAACCGTGGTGGCGTAAAGCGTATCCGCGGGCTGCTCCAGACCGTAGAAGATGCCATCAGAGATGGTCTGACGGTCGGTAGCGTGCTGCAATGCCTTACGAACCGCCGGGTCGCCCAAAATCTCATGGGTGGTGTTCATAACGATGTGCCGGGTAGAGGTGGGGTCAGACAGACCGACCGTGAACTTGTCGCTGTCCAGATACTGACTGATGGCATCGGCATCGATCATGTTCTTGCCGAAAATCAGGTCGATCTCGCCGGATTCCAGAGCCATGATACGGGTCTGGTTGTCGGGAATGACCTTGACTGTGATCTTGCGGATGGCCGGAGCTTCGCCCCAGTAATTCTCGTTCCGCTCAAACACCGCATATTCATCGGTCACGAAATCCGTCAGTACATAGGGGCCGGTGCCAATGTGGCCATTGACGCCATCTTTCGTGCTACCGTTGATCATGCAGTTGGGAGAGATCATGGCAAAGGGACGGATGCAGCCCAGCTCCGTCAGCATGGGGTAGTAAGGCTCACTCATCTCAATGACGAAAGTGTTTTCATCGGGAGCCGACACGCCAACCAGCAGATTCATCATTTCCAGCCAAGTGTGGCGTTCGCGGTTTTCCAGAATGGCGTTGAAGTTGGCAAGGATGGCATTGGCATCGCACTTTTCGCCATCCGAGAACAGAACATTGGGACGAATGTGGAAGGTGTAGGTACAGCCATCCTCGCTGATGTCCCAGCTTTCCGCCAGACAGCCTTCATAGCCATCTGCCGTAATGCTGACCAATGTATCGTAGAGGATGCTCTGGGCATACATTTCGCCTGCATACAGATGCGGGTTCAGATCACGAATATCACGATAGTTGACAAAAATCAGCTCATCACGGACTTCGCCGGATGCCGCAGCGGAAGCGGATGCAGCGCTGGACGAAGCAGTGGACGAAGAACCGGAGCCGCAGGCAGCCAGCACGCCGGTGCAGCAGGCACCCGCCATCAGCAGGCAGAAGTTTCTGCGAGAGATTTTCATAGTGTGTTTCCTCCTGTGGTATCAAAAAACATCAGTTATAACGAAAAAGGAGCCCCACGCTTGCTGCGCGGCGCTCCCATAGGATACCACAGTTTGTCCTGCCTGACCAGTGATGAAATCGGCATAGCTTTCCATAACAAATCGTTATAGCGGGTCACGCCTTTCTTAGAGCAGCTTTTTGAAATTTTCGATAAACCATTGTGCTGCTTCGCTTAGTTCATCGCCTTCTGGTCGAACGATCCCAATCAGTAAAAATGGCTCACATCCGTTAATTTTCAGATTCTTAATGTCATAGTGTTTATACGGCTGATGCATAAAATTGATGCCAAGGCTGCACAGGTCGGTCTGCATCAGCGCATTGATGGTCATGTGGTCGCTATTCGAGTAAATGGCATAGTTCAAATCTTTGGTGCTGATAGCGCCCAATGAGACCCGGTCCAGATGATGCTCCATAGAAAAGTAGTCCCGTACCGCCCCTATGAAGCGCAAGCTGGACAGCTCCGAGAAATCCACGCAGTCTCTCTCGTAATATGGGTGATTGGGTCCCACATAGACACAAGCCTCTTTTACATCGAGCGGTTCAAATTCCAAATTCTTATGTCCAAGGATATGCCGGAACGCCGCCAGTTGACGCTGTGCAATGTAGACGATGCCGATTTCCGTCTGCCCACTGGCCACCCAGTTGCTGACCTCTTCGACACTGCCCTCCTGATGCTCGACAATGTACTCTCTGCCCCAGTGCCGATAAAAATCCACCAGAAGATTCGTGATCATATTGCTGGGGTAAGTTGCCAACGTAAATTTTTTGCCATTGTGGTGCGTCGCCATCGAGCTGATCAGAGAAGCGTGTTTCAGAATGACTTTTGCATAATCGCGCACGGTCTCACCGTAGGGCGTGATCCGTAGCCCTCGACTGCTCCGCTCCACCAATTTTCTCCCCAGCTCCTTTTCCAGCGAGGAAATCACCTTGCTGACATTGGGCTGCGATGTATAAAGACATTCTGCTGCCTGGCTGAAGCTTCCTTTTTCACATACAATGGTAAAATACTCTAGCTGTTTGAGTTCCATCTTCTTTCGCGATCTCCTGAATCCAGTCAAATGCGTAACAGTTAGTTTTAGCTTACCAAGTATAGCATTCTTTTCAGTGCAGTGCAAGATTAAAATCGCCTTTATGCAACCTAAAAAACGGAGCACCTTATAAAAGGTCTCCGTTTCGGGTATTTATTGATTTATCTTATGATTTTAGTCCATGACCTCCAGCTACATTCTTCAAATATTTCTCCGGGTCTCCGTTCAGAATCAAATCGGCATAGCCCAGTGGGTCATTGTAAATAAGGTAATCCAGCTCCGTCTGCTGCGCCATGGTCACATCCAGCGCATCCTCGACCCCGGTGCAGTCGATAGAAACCTTTCTGCCATCCCGGAGCAACAGCTCCACGCAGCTGGTGTCCATGTTGAAATGACAAGCTCTTGCATCGTACTTCATGTTTGTGTCCTTTCCGCCTTACGGCACTCTTACCGTGGTCTGTCGTGCTTTTTTGTGATAAGGTCTAGGACGTTTTTCGATGGAAGCAAGGGATTCGTTCTGTTTTCCGAAGAATACAAAAAATCCGAACCCTTCTCCTATCGGAAAAAAGTTCGGATTTTGTTGATGTGGTGCGATGGAAGGGACTCGAACCCCCGGCCTACTGATTCGTAGCGCACACCGGGCGATTCCCTCAATTTTTGGAAGTTACGTTTTACCGTTATTTCTCAGCGATACATCGCAAGTTTTGAGCTTCGAGTTTCTGCACCCTTTGTCCGATTTTGCAACGATTTGCACCCTTTGCACGTTTTGAAACCGTGCAAAAACCGTGCAGAAACCGTGCACTTACTCTCAGACAAATGAAAAATCGACTTATCCGACAACGACTTGACGGCATTGGTTCGAGTGACTGCACACCAAAAATCAAGTCTTGGAGGATACTATTATGACGAAATTGCTTTCCTGCCGCTACAACATGGACACCAACCGGGTGGAAGCCCTGTTCGCGGATGGCACCACCGTTGTCATCGACTGCATTGCCGTGGAGGACGAGTACGGCAACACCCCGGCACAGCGGGCAGAACTGGACTGGCTGCTGTATAATAAGCCACTGGAGTATGCACAGATGGTGCTGAGAGGGGAGATGGAGCATTACCTGTCGCTGGGGTGTGACCACAGCAGGCTGGAGGATTGATCTACGAAATCGCACGGTTGATCGCACGCGTGCATTCGCCGTGCGATCTTTTCAGCACAAATTTCTCAAAACATACGATTTATCACAATTTTATCAGTTGATTTCCCGTGCAATCAATCGCACGGCGTGCATTTCAGCATTCTTTCTTCACCTTCAAATAATACTTCCTTGCACAGCCCTGTCCACGGCCTTCGATTATCTCTTCACCGGAAAGCCTCTGAAGAATGCGATACGCTTGCCCCCTCGTAAAGCCGCACAGCTCCTGCACCTTTTGGTTGGTAATCGACGGCTTATGCTTCAGATATTCAAGAATCCGATCCTTTGCCTGAATCTGGCTGACCGTCTTATCCTGCACATAGGCCACATCGGTTTTCACCGTTTCGTAGACCTTGAGGGACAGCATATAGGTCTTGCCGTTGAGTTCCAGAAGCCCCTCGTCCCGGAGAGCGTTCAGAACCTTGTGGGCATTGTCGTCAGTTTCCTGAATCGTCTTTGCCGCCTGCTTCAGGGTGATTCTCTGGTGCTCCCGCAGATAGTGCAGAATCATCAGCTCCGACAGCGTGAACATCTTGGAACGCCTGTCCTGCGTCTCCGCGATAAAACGCACAAAGCTCTGGTTTTCCATCGTGCTGCGAAGGGTCAGCCGGACGGAGTTGGGCGTGCTGGCGTACTCCGGGTAGGGCTTGCCCTCGGTGAGCATGCTCTGGAACATAATGTCCACACCCTGCCCGGAACGCTGCACATACTTCAGGTGCTGAAGGGTCATGGCGATCAGCTTATTCCGGGGAATGGACTGGTGGGTGATGATGTTACTTTCGTTGATGTCCCCCGGAAAACCACCGGGGTTCTCAATCACGATCTTTGTGGGGTAGTGCTTGACGTAGACCGGTGCCATGTCCTCATAGGAGCGGTGCGCCAGCGCATTCAGCAAAGCCTCCTGAAAAACCGCTTCGGAGAAATCGTACACCTCCAGCCGGAACAGCCCCACCTGCACATTGGTCAGGCGGTTATAGGTGCGGATGCGCTCGGTCAGCTTATCCAGAATCGAGATCACCGGCTCCTGCATATCCATGCGGTTGTCGTATTCCGTCTGCGCTTCGTCGCTGTAATGGAGGTAGATCACTTCTGCCTGCGGCAGCAGCCGTGCAATAGACGCTGCCTTGCCCACAAACAGTAGCCCTGCCACCGTCACACGCACTTCGTCCTTGTCCATGCGGATCAGGTTCAGGTTGTCCAGAAAGGTGGTATCTGCCAAATCCGGCAGGGCAGAGCCTGCATCCCGAATCCGCAGCTTCTCTTTCAGGCGGTACACTTCCAGCAGGTCAATGTCGCTTTCGGTTGCGCCCTCCACGATCTTTGCCGAAAAATCCGGGTTATCGGCAGGGGAGTACACATCGTTTGCCGGGTAGTCAGGCTTTGTCACGTTCCCCAGCCGTCTGTAATAGATGCCGCCGGTGGTGGCAACATGAGAACTGGATTTCTCCACCGATACCACCAGCACCACACCGTCAGAGGTTTCCACAGGCTCAATTTCGGTAAACAGGCTGGGCCGGGTCATATCGTAGATGGCTTCCATCAGTGCCTGCGGGTCGCTCTTGGGGCAGCCCGTAATGGTGCCGTCATCTTCTACGCCAAACAGCAGAACGCCGCCCTTTGTGTTTGCCAGCGCAACCGCACTTTTCACCGCAAGCTCTTTCCGCTGCCGGTAGTCCTTGCACTTCACCCACGACTTAAACTCCTGCCGGGTGCTTTCCCCAGCAGCAATCATTTTGCGGAGTGCTTGTTCGGTCATGGCGGGGGCCTCCTTTCTTGAAAAATATATTTTTGTTATTGCCTTATCCTGACTGGAAGAGCCTCCAAATCATCATTTATACTTATGCACATTTTACGAATATCTGTAACTCCTGCTTCATGTGCAGCTATAATAATTTTTTTAGCATCTTCATCAGATGTTCTTAAGCCGATTATTATGCTTTTAGGTTTTAGCCTTATAAAGGGTCGATTCGCGCAATTTGTTGGCAAAACCATTCGCCATTCGTCATCATAATGGTGTATGTACTTTTTGTTGAGCGATATTTTTTCAATTTCCCATAGTTTAGTAGCGCATACCCTGTTTTGAATTTCTTCACTCATTGGAACATGGTCATGTTTCATACTATCCTCTAGTAAAAGTGACATAGCATAAAGAGTAGCATCATACCTGTTATCCGTATAGTATACTGGATAAATAACCGGAAAATTGTTTTTTATTACACAATTTTTGCAAACATCTTTATAACCGCATAGATTGGTAGAGTTATCATAGAAGTCATACACCATAACAAAGCCATGATGATTATCCGCATATTTGAGCCATAAATTTTCATTGAACGGATCTTCACAAAAACAAATTGAATACAGGCTTTGAAGTATTCGATTTCTTGATTCTTTCACTAATTCACGAAACGAATCTCCCCTCACCGGATGTGCAAGCGTTTTTTCTATCGCAGTATCAATCTTTTCCTTTGGTATTCCAGATGCCATAAGGGTATCTTTTATATCCCTTTGATGTGCCGGGTTCGCAAGTATTGAATACATTACGTCTATGCTTTGCTGTAAAAGTCTATAATTCACATAAAAATATGTATCAAACGGATCATCATAGTAATCAGCAGTTGAAAAGTACAGCTTATTTTCTTGGAGTTGTGCTAAACTATTCTCATTGACCGCACGGAATCTGCACAGCGTGTTTGGAACAATAATAGTTTTCTGTAACTGCTGAAGATGTTCTGGTGCGGCATCGTGCATAGTAAGCAGCACATCCCAAAACTTTTTTCGCTCGTCTTGGTTCATAGCAACCCTCTCATTCATGGAATACATATTCCATCGGTCGGATAATAGATTCAATCATCGAGATTTCTTCTTCGTTGCAACCATACCTCTTAAACAACTCTTTATCCGTCCATTCTTTTGAATAATCCAAGAACGGAACAAAACGGAAGTTCTGTTTGGAGATGTTCATAGACGAATAGGTTTCGTGGAGTAAAAAACGAGGAAATCTCAAACACATATATTCCGCAAAATGGATGGCCTCTGCCTTACTGTCAAATGCAGCAAGCAAAAGATACGAATCCGTAAAGACAGAACCCGGAGACAGCACCTGCAAGGTGGACGTAACACGATAGCCGACACTGGGGTCAACGCCCACTTCGCCACCACGAGGAACGACTTTTCCCATGATGACTTTATACTTTCCAATAAGCTCGTGCTGTTTCTGCACTTCATCACCAGAAATATAGCTCATTGCCATGCTATTGCTCTTTTGACTGGAAAACAATGCAAGCTGATGTTTTTCGTCCTTGTTGTCCTGCCCACGCAAATCAGAAGAAATGCCGAATACATTTCTCGGATAAACCACATCATCCATCTTGCGGTCGTTAGACGCTTCCATCCGTCGAATCAACTGCAATGCGTTATTGTTTCGAATGAAAATATCATATTCGGACAAATCGCGGTTTAGTGTTACCGCATTTTCACCACGAATTGAAGTGACCTCACAATCACCATCATAAGACGAATCCCACAAGAAGTAGTTTACACCGCCAACAATCGAAACATTGGAAAACAATGCTTCATTGTCCGCATAGTCAACTATTTTTCTCAAGTGTTTGTCTTGTAGCATTTCTGCACGAAAATCATCCAAGCCCTTGCCACCAGAGAACCAACGAGAAGGCGTTATCATTGAAATATAGTGCGGTTCAATGGCTTTTGCTTCGCCCACAAAGTAATTATAGACAGGCTTTGCACTGTAACCTTTTCCACCGCCATCCATCTCCTGATACGGCGGATTGCCCACAATGGCATCAAATTTCATGGGCTGTCCCTCCTTTCCCCATGTATCGGTTCGCTGCAGCTTCTTTGCCAGACGCTGCGGGTCTTTTTCCATCCGTTCCAGCAGGTGCGGAATGTAGGTGGTGTTGACTGTCCAATCCTGATAGCCCACCAGCGTCCGCCGGGTGATGCTTTCTGCCATCCGGGTCTTGCACAGAACAAAGATCTGCTGCTCCACGGTCTCCTGCCAGAGAGCCTGTGTCTGCTCCAGCGGCAGCTTGTCCTCCGGGCCGGGCAGCTTCATGGCGTACAGGCTGTATGCCATATACAGGGGATACAGGCCGGATTTGGAGTTCATTTCCAGAATCCGTGCCTCCGGGTTGAGGAAGATATCCTCGGTGACCTGCCCCTGATCCACCAGACGGGGCTCCTCCAGAACCTCCTGCGGATCGAACTGTTCGTTGAGGAAGCAGTAACCGCCCACCATGCTGCTCAGATGAAGGTTCACCACCCGCCACGGGGTCAGAACGGTTTCCTTGTCGGGGTTGCGGAAGTGGCTGAAGATCTCGGCAATGCGCTTTACACGCTCGGTGGGCGGCAGTTCGTCCGCAGCCTTTGCCATGCGGCGGATGCGCAGACCCGCCCCGCTGACCACATCCTCGTCGTAGTATTTCAGCAGCTTGCGGAACAGGGGCTTGTCCACGGTTTTGGGCATAAACTCCTGCCAGGATTCCTCATCCACCAGCGTGATGAAGTCTGCCATCTTGATGCTCTCGGTCAGGTCCACCTTGGCACCGTAAATCAGCAGGGGCAGACGGATGGACACATTCCGCAGCAGCCGGATGACTTTTTCCCGTTCTTTCTTCTGCTCTTGCAGCTTTTTCAGCAGGTCATCATCCTCTTTGGTGCGCTCCCGCTTGGGCTTGTTGGAAATCTTGTCTGCCTTTTCGTATTCCTCTCCCGTCAGCCCCTGATGGTTGATGTGGATTTTGGTTTCCTTTTTGGCGGCTTTCTGCTCGCTGAGCTTGTCCGACAGGGTATGGAACAGCTGCACATCGTCCTCGTCCATGACGATGCCGGTGTCCTGTTTGTAGACTGATTCATCGTCAAAGCCGCTCTTGATGGCTCTATCCACCGTCAGACGCTTGATCTGCCGCATCATTCTGGAGACGCTGTATGCAGTCATCTGGGTGCCGTCCACCGCAATCACCGGGCAGAAGTTCAAAAACTCGCCCAGTGCCGCCCGGTTCTGCTCCTCGTTGGTCCGGCCCCGCTTGGTAATGCGGTTGACCTCAGAAATCACCTTCAAGGCACGGTCCGGGGCAAAATCAAAGACGTAGCAGCATTCCTTCTGTTTGCCGTCCAGCACCCCTGCCGACTGCACCCGGAAGATGGTCTGCATATAGCCGGACGCAGCCGTGCTTGCCGACCCGGTCAGCATCATCACAGCCGTCCATTCCGGCACTGTCACGCCGGTGGTCAGCTTGCCACAGGAAATGGTAATGGTGTAGCGGTTCGCCTTGATGACCTGCTTTACCAGTGTCAGGGCGTTGTCGTAGGGCATTTCGGCATCGCCATCGCCTGCAACGTTAGCAACTTTATACGCACCAAACACAGGGTGGTCTTTCAGCAGCCTGCTCAGGGCACTGGCTTCTTTCACGCCCGGAACCATCCAGAGGGTATGCCGGAACATCTCCCGATACTCCGGCGTGGAGTAAGGGTAGTTGCTCTCCGGGTTCTCCGAAGAAATCAGGTCCAGAAAGCTGCGCACATCGGCCTCGTGGACAAAATCACCCACCTGTGCGCCAGCAGGCAGAGGACGGAAATCCCGTGCAGGGTCGCCCGTCCACACCCGGAAAAACTCGGTAAAGTTGAACGCCATCTCCAAGGTCTCGTAGCGGTAGGAGGTGGGCAGACTTTTCCCAAGGTCGAAGGTCAGGATGCGAAGTTCCGGCAGGTCCGCATAGGGGTTATGGTCGCCGGGGTGCAGGGTGTCCCACTCCCGCTTGCGCTTTTGCTCCATGACGTAGTCCCATGTGTAGACGTTGTTCTCGTACTTCTGCATCAGGTTGTACGGTGTGCCGGACAGCTGCAGAACCTTGGGAGCCTTGCCGTTCTTTTCCGCTTCCAGCAGAGACTGTACCTTCTGCCCTCGCTGGGTCTGGGTGCCCTCGTGGGCTTCATCGTAAATCACAAGATCCCAGTCCATATCGAAAACGGCGTTATTTTTGTCAAACTTGCCGTCTGCCCGCTGAGAGCCTCGCAGGTCCTGCATGGAGGCAAAGTAAACAAACGCCTTGCCGGAATTCTGGTAGGCTGTCAGGTTTGCATCGTTGCGTGCATCCATTGCCGCATCGTAAACGGACGAATCCGTATCGAAACGGTCTTTTTTCAGGAAAGCACGGTTGTCTCCTTCGCCAAAAATCAGGTCAAAATCGTTGCGCCAGCCATCTTCCACCACTGGACGGTGGGTGACCACAATCACCTTCTGGTAGCCAGCTTTTTTGATGAGCGCATAGGCCGTGACCGTTTTGCCGAAACGCATCTTGCAGTTCCAGAGCATCGAGTTTTCCTTGCGGAACACCCGCAGCGTCTGATTGACGCAGTCCATCTGCTCGTCACGCAGGGTAATGGCTCTCTTTTTGGGCGCAGCAGGGACAGTCTGCGGCAGAAAGCTGATCTGCCCCTCACTCTTTTCGGCAGCGGTCAGAGCCGTGCGGCCCTCTTTTACCGCCTGAATCGCACGAATGGCAACGGACAGCGGCACCTCAAACCATTCGCTGTCCTGATTGGAATTGGAGAACTTCCGGGCCGAAAAGCCAGAATTGTACAGCACGTTATGGACATCGTCATCATCAAACAATTCCGTATCGGTCGTACCATCCGGGAAGGTGACAGTTCTGCGTGCCAGCTCGGTATATTGCAGGTCGTATTCAACCATCGCCGTCTTGGTATACTGGTCGATGCGGTCACGGGCAGCACAATTCAGCTCCGCACAGTTGGGCGGAAGCTGTTTGTAGCTGTTCACGCTGTCAAAATTTGTCTTTCCGATCTTCCAGTAGCCCTCGTGCTGGGCATCGTGAATCGTAAAGATGTAAATCAACCGATACGACATGGTTGGTTTATACGCTGCCATTTGCACTTCCTCCCCTCACCATCGAAAGGAACGTCATTGTCTGATTGGAACGCCAGTCTTTTATGATGCTGTAAATCCCGTTGTGCGCCCGGATATTTCCGCTTTTGCATCCGGGGCAGAGGTCAATTTGTTCCTCACTGCCGAACCAGCTGATAATTTCAATTTTGTTTTCCTTACAGCTGCCCGGAACCACATACTTTGTGCCGTCCATCTGCCAGAGGTTCCACGCAATGATGTTAGCGATCACCTTCATCTGCCGCAGGTGGGGAAGTTTGCCAAAGCGTTCCCGGTAAACCTCCACGAAGGTCACAAACAGGTTTTCCCGTGCCAGCAGCAAGCTGTCGCCCTGATACTCAAAGCCGTACACGCTCTGGAACGCCCGCTTTGTCCATGTGAACCATTCTTCTTCGGTATCCGTGTTTTCGCTGATAACACGCAGCTTGCGGTCCAGCAGGCCAATTCGCTGGGAAATGGGAATGGTTTCGCCCGTTACGGTGTCGTAGCGGCTTACCAGATAGGGAGCCTCGCCGCAGGAGATTTCAAGCCGTTGTGCATCCACATATTTCTGCCATGTGTGCTGACGGTCGTCCGGGAAAGCGATTTTGTCAGCCGTTGCTTTCCACGACATCTCCTTCTGGATGTTGAAAACATCCTTCCTGCCAAACCACTGCTCATCCACCAGATTGTTCTGTGCGTTGCAGATCCAACTGGGGGTAAACACCTCTGCTTTATCACGGGTGCGATTGGTCTGGTGCTCCAGTGCTTTTTCCACTCTGGGCTGGATCAGACTGTCCTGTTCGCCTGTAACCAGCTCCGGCAGGATTTCTTTTTTGAAGCTGTATGGTTCGCCCAGTTCGGCGTAATCATCGGTTGCCCAGATGATGTTTTTCTTGGTGGTCTTGTCCTGAAGCAAAATCTCAAGGAGGGTGCGTTCATGGTCCAAAAGTTCCTGCTCCAACAGGTCAATCCCTGCAATGCTGAACATCCGCCGCCCTCCCTTCCATTTATTGATGGTACTATAATAACACACCTTTCGGGGTTTGTGAATGTGTACCATCCACCGTTTTCATCAGGGCACCCCATTTTCCAGTGCCCTGCCGGGAAGAATCCAAAGAGCGGCGGAACGCTCGTTGGCACACGACTTTGCCTGCAAAGTCTAGTGTGTTACACCTTGGTTCCGGCTGATGCGGAAAAGGGGCTGCGAGAGGCTCCGGCAAGCACCTGTTCTGCGGCAGAAGGATGCGCGGATGGGCGTGGCAGTTGACGGTCTCTGCCCACCCAGCGCAGGCTTTCAGAGGAACCAATGGTGTACGTTCTCCCGTCCTGCCGCAGCAGCGTTTTTCCCCTATAAGCCGCAAGGTAAATAATCAACGTCTGTGCTTGCCCCGGTTTCCCGCTAGTGTCCCCGGTTTCAGCATTGCCGTTTTATAAAGGATCTTCTTTATCAGCTTTCTTTCATCCTCTGTCAGCTTATCGTAGTTGATTCCGATTGCCTTCAATGCCGTTCGAATCTTCTTTTCATCCGCAGACCCTTCATGTTTCTGTGCATCCTCCAGTTCCTTCATCAGGTTATCGATCATTGAACCATCCGAAGTGGTCTTGTCCTTGCGGTGTTCCGTCTTGATGTTCTTCAGGATGGCCACCAACTCATCGTACAAGACCCGGCCAAAGTACTCATCTTCATCGATCTGCCCCAGCTTCAAGGTGCTCATGTACAAATCGTTTTCATCTGCTGCATACTTCTTTTTCAGCATTTGCCGGGTCGCTTCCAGACCAGCATTGAGGTTTTGAATGTTTGCGCTGACATATCCGTCCACATAGATCTCCAGATCGGTCATGAACCTCTGAAAATTCTCATGCACGATCAGCTCACACAGCAGCCGATGATTGAATTTTCCATTCCTTAATACGTCCACTGCGCCATCGCTCAGATGCAAGTCCGAAAGGACTGCATCTGGGCGTTTTTTGTTTTCCGTCACCCCCAGCAGGTAGTCCGTGGTCACGCCATAGAACTCAGCCAGCGTTGTCACCGCATAAATGCTGAGGTCGGTCACATCGTCGCTCTCATATTTCGACAGTGCCGATTTGGACAGACCCGTCTGCTCTGCCAGCGTTTCCAGCTTCAGATTCCGCTCCACACGCAGGTCTTTGAGCCGTTCTCCCAGTGTCAGCTTGATGTTCATGGTCGCACCTCCGATGTTTTTTGCACAGTATACCACTTCCGGCGGTTCCTGTCCATAAGCGTGGAATTTTGCAGTTTCTGCACCTGTTTTCCGACATTATGGATATACGGCACAGCGGCCATGGAGGTGCTATCCTATAGACAGAAAGAAAACATATTAACTCCCCCGCAGCGAACATATTAAGGGCTTCCCGCGAAAGCCCTCTGAAATATCTTTCATAACAGGACCTTGAGAACAGAATGACCGTCCGAACTGCCCAGACCGCCAAGACCTCCCATCGGGGGAGTGAGCGCCCTGCATAGGGCCGACACAGAGTCCAAAAAGATTTCCTGTCGGGAGGCAGCAAGGGAGACCGGCTTCACCGAAGTTCCCATTTGGGGAACACCGGTGACCTTGAACGTGGCAGGGATCAAATTGATCCGTGCCAGAGCCTTTGACCAAAGGAGAGATTTTGAGTTTATATCAAAAAATCAAGTCCGCCATCACCGTTCGGCAGGTGGGAGAGATGTACGGCATGGAGCCCGACCGCCATGGCATGGTGTGCTGTCCGTTCCATTCCGACAGCGACCCCAGCATGA
>ENA-OPAV01000546-OPAV01000546.1-human-gut-metagenome-genome-assembly--contig:-NODE-546-length-29890-cov-3.577007_pt1 | contig 29890 bp, 32 predicted proteins | sample MGYA00241056_ERZ501428 | MGnify/ENA primary metagenome ERZ501428 (study PRJEB25962, sample SAMEA2042621) | human gut metagenome | biome: human gut; feature: human-associated habitat; material: faeces... | reverse complement strand
AAAAATTTATATTCAACAAAACAAAAAATTACATATGAAGAAATGCAATTTATCTGTATATTAGCAGGTTATAATGACGAGGTAGAAATAAATTTTTGCAAGAAAATTTGTGATTATATTAATGGTGATTTTTCAGGTTTTATTGATGAAGCATGTCCTTTAAATATTCCCGTTGAATACCATACAATGTTTATGACATATTTAAAAGGAATTCTTGATGAAAAATCAATTTCTAGATCTCAAGAGAATATATTTACATCAGTGTATGAAAATGATTTTTATAATATATTGGACAAAATTATAAAATCTAAAAGTATTGATTTTATCAAAAATAATGTGAATGCTTCAAATGTTTCTTTATACTTATATGTTAAATTGGAAGCTTTTTTACACAAATCTGCTTTCAAAATAATAAATAAAAAATTGAAAGAAGTATACCCAAACTTACCAAACACAAAAGAAATTGAAGAAAATCTGGGGAACTTAAAATTCAATACTAATTTATATATGGATTTAATACATTATCTTATAATCCAGTATTTTAGAACAGAAAAACAAATTACTAATTTAAAGAATTCATTATTACATCTGAAAAAATATTGGGAATTACAATATGCTAATTATCCATTGCCTGACTATGTAGAAAAATTTCTAGATTTAAATGAGGATAGTTTTATTTTTATTTTTATTCATTTAAAATCGATATATTTAGTAGAATCTCTCATAAATGTTCAATATAAATTATTATTACTAAAAAACGAAACAGAAATACCTTTTATTACTTCAGATTCTCCCTGTATAAATATTTACGCTAGTTACATTGACCCATTTGAATTACAAGGAGATGATTTTGAAATTTATTTTCCAATATCTCCGACTCTTGCTTTATTATATACAAATAGAACTGGATATAAAAATATTGAAAATAGTGAAATTACACTGAATGATAAAAAAATGATATTACAATTTAACTCATCAATAAAAAAACTTGCAAAACGATATTTATATAGCAATATAAACAATCTTCTAATGATTTGATAGATTTTTCTCTTTTAATGCACCTAATATAGGATTTAACCAATAACAATTTATGTCTTCATAGGGGTTGTTTATTTGATTTATAGCATAAGCCTCACATTCAATATTTTTTGTATCAAATGTAATTGTCATAATATGTTCATATTTTTTACTAATCATATTTATAGATAACAATGTTGTACTTGCATATTTAATACGTTGACTATATGCTCGTTGAATTTCTTTAAGTTTTTCTATCGGATAATAATAATTTTCACCAACAAAATATATAACCCTAATATTATTTTTCATTACCATTTTTTCTACTTGTCTTGATTTTTTATAAAAAGTTGTTTTTATTGTTGAAATAAACGGAATATAAGAAACAGTATTATCGTCATAAACAACAATAAATGTTGGCATAATATCTTTATTTTGAGCTTTAAATATTGTATAATGCATTGAAGCATAAAACTTAAAAAGTTGCATATCGTCATTTATAATATCTTTCCCAATTTGCAAATTCGCATCAATTGGAATACGTATATTTGACATAAAAATCGGATGTCCATTTTTATCATAAGAACCCATTTCGATTTGCTGTCCCCATATAATTTCATTATTTTCTATTGTATAATCCCAAGAAAAAGTGAAATCTTTTAAAAATATTTCTGTTTTGAGTTCCTTAATCTTTTCGATTATATTTGTACATTTTGAACAGTTGCATGGATAATCTGTTATAACCGTATTAATAAAATTATCCATTATCGTAATTCCATTTTTAATTTTTGAATATATATCTATTTCACTTCCGTTTTCCTTAAATAATATATCAATACTAAAGTAAATATCAGAGTTTGTATTATATTTTATTAAATATGTTTTAATAACTTGTTCTAATGTCTCTAAAGGAATATCGTTATCTATATTCAGTCTGCTATCAACTATTTTCCCACAGAAATCTGGAAGATATGCATATACAGAAACTTCTTTTTCTAGTTTAAACGGATTTTCTTTAACCGTTTCATTCCTTTTATTAATAAACCATCTTAGGCTATTATCATTTAATAACTCTTCTTGTTTTATTCTATAGTATTCTTTTAATTCCTTAGTGTTAAAACTTTTTTGCATAACAAATGTTATATTCCTAAATTCCGCAAAAAAGTTATCTATTAATGGGATACTTTCAAAAATATTTTTTGTGATATTAAGAGCATTCAAACTATTTAATGCATTATAGTACTTTTGTAACATTGGATAGATTATGTCGGGCATTATATATTCTCCATCTTTTGGACAAAATAAGAAGGAAATGTCATAAAAATAGGTCTAAGTATTTCTCTATTATCATGAAGATATTTTTTTATAATATGTTGTTTCATAAATTTTTCAGGAATTTTATTTAGATAAATACTCATTGTTTGAACAATAGTTCTGTCATTAAATCCAAGTTCATATAGTAAGATTTCTAATTTTGAAGATAAACCATACTTAAATCTTTTTTGTATTAATTTTAAATTTTCAATAATCCTTGTAATATCTGAACCGCAATTAATGCTTTGCAAAAGCTCAATTATGGAACCAATAAATAAACTTCCATCATAGGCAAGTGTATTTTCACAAAATTCAACAATATCATCTATTTGATATTCAAATGTTCTTTTTTTAGTTTCTCTCATTATACTATTTTCGATTAAATATTCTAGTATCTTATAATATGGTTTACTGTTAAGCCACATCTTTATTATATTTTTAACCTCACTTTGTTGGTTGCATTGATTATAAAATTTTGAGTTAGTATATTGCATTAATTTTTCAAAAATCAACTCTAAAAAAGAATCAATATCTTTGGTACTTTTTAACTTTTGAGAATTTTTTTTAACCCAATTTTGCAACTCTATGTTTTCATTTATTCCATACAATGTTTTTGCAAAATATTTTCTTTGATTAGCATCTTGTGTTGATTCTAAAATGTGTTTGCCTAATAGTTCAAATAAATTTATAATTTGTTCCTTTTGTTGTAAATCTCCCAGATAATAAGCCAATGTAGATTTTGCAAGTTCTTTTATTTCTTCTTCGTAATTATCTTGAAAATCTATTTGTGCAAGAATAAAGCTTTCTATATTTCTAATTATATTTATTTTCTCGTTACATTGTGCTTCTACATTTTCACGTTTAAATCCAATATCTTGATTGTTTTTTATTATTGTTTCATGCTGCATAATAGCTTTAATTAATTGTTCTATTTCATTGTTAATATATGCATTAGCAAAATCAAAAGGATTCATCTTTATTTTAAGTTCTTTTCTGTAAGACAAGCCGTTCGTAATGGGGTCAAAAATTTTGAATATATTACTATTACAGTTTTCAAAATTATCAGGATTTATAAGATCTTTTGTTGTTTCCCATCTCCACTTATCTTTAGGCTTTTTTCTAGAATCATACAGTAAATTATTGGCAAAAATTATACTTCCTTCAGTGTACATTCCAGCACGTCCCGCCCTTCCTATTAGATTTTGAAAATCTTTCACCGAAATAGAATCAGAACCTTGATGCGTATTATTAATAATTAAATACCTAAGTGGCATATTTACACCTTGGGCAAGAGTAGAAGTGCATATAATAAATTTCGCCAATGATTCTTTCATTGCATACTCTACTGACAATCTTATACCCTGTGGAATAGTTCTATGATGAGATAATATTCCAATTTTTGCAGCACTTGTATATGGGCATTCTCCTAAATTATCCTTATATAAATCATATATTTTGTTAAGCTCGCTTAAATTTGAACAATTAAGTATATTATCAAAATTATATTGTCTTTTTAATAATTCATTAACTTGCTCACAAAGATTTTTTACACTTTGTCTTCGACCGCAAAAAATAGCCACACTGCCTTGATTAACTAGCTTATTGCCTAAATACAAAGAAATAGAAGTTGAATCATTTTCTTGTGGAAAATATCTATCCTTTCTTTCTCTACCAATTTTGTTGAGCTGTTGTTTTTCAATAATTCTTGGCACATAATATTCTTCGAATTCGGGATTTGATTGATTCACGAATTGAATTTTTCCTTTAGTTTCTATCCAACTGGTAAAAGCAATTGTTCTATATGTAGAAGCAATATTCTTACCATTGATAATTGCAGAATTATCTCCATTTAGCCAATTATCTATATCTGCAATATTACCCATAACTGCCGAAATTAATATTGTTTGACAATGATCTGGTAACATTGATTTTAAAGAAGCCAACAATAGTTCATAATTAGTTCCTCGTGCAGGACTATCAAATTGGTGTCCTTCATCATATATTATTAAACCAATCTCTTGTGTTAATTCAGGCGTTTGTCTAAGTATATATAATAATTTTTCAGGTGTTAAAACTAAAATTTTCTTTTGTTCTTTTAAGCCATCTAGCTCATAATCAACCTGATATACATCTGATAATTCGTCGATTTCTACATTTTCCCCATAGAATGCTTTTTGCAAATCATCTTGTATATCATGACAAAGAGCCCTAAAAGGAGCCACTATCACGGCTGAATTCGTTCTGCCTGATAGAAATGCACTACGTATAATTAATTCGGTAGCTTTAGTTTTTCCTGCGCTAGTTGGCATTTGAATTGTTGCAGACTTTCCCTTAAATATTCCATTATTTCCAATTAAAATTTGCGAAGGCCATAATTCTTTTATACCAATTTTATTTAAAATAGGTTTCCACGTTTCTTTATCAATATCAGTAAATAATGGCATTGTATACCAGGTAGTATGCAAATATTTCTTTTTTACAACTGCACATAAAATATCAATAAAAAGTAATTCTCTATCAGTACCGTTTTTATAAATATATTTTCGTAGATTATCTAAATTCTGAAAAATATTTTCTGAATGTTCTCCATTTGAGCAGAATAAATTCCAAGAAGAAATTATATTATTAATAAATGTGATATAAACACTTTCTTGTATTTCTATTGAAAAATCATTTTTTAGAAAACTCAATAGTAGCAAATCCAATTTATTAACATCCAAATTTAATTCATTCGATATAAGTTTATTTGAAAGTACTTTTGCACTTCCCATATAATCACATAAATAATAAGCAGCACTTCCCATTATTATGTAATAGTCTCTATTTTCATCTTGTAATTTTGCATTAAAATATGCATCGAAAAATTGTGCTGAAAATACCAAATTTCTCTTAAGCTCTTGTAATGAGATGTTATATTCAATTTCTTTATAAAAATTTGCAGCATAATCACCTAATAATGCTATTGTAAGGCAAAATAAATCTTTAATTCTTTCTTTATTTATGCGAATACGATTCTCTTCTGGAACATCATATTCATACATTTTTGCTTCAGATCTAGTCATACCTAGCAATTCATTGGAGTTACTTCCAGGTTTAAGCTTCATCGGCCGCCCTCCGATAAAGTTCATGAACTAAATTCATCATTCTTTCACCCTTAACGACTATTAGCATTAGGGAACTAGAAGCTACATGACTTGAAGTATCTGATGTTCTTATAAGCTCTTCATTATATGTTTCAGTAGAAAATAATGCTGCAGCACCATAGAATTTAGTATAAGGTTTATCCGCAGGATTTTGAAAACGTTCAATTCTCTGTTTCTTATCATTGTCATTTTGCTCTATAAATCTTTGTTTTATTGCGTTTAAAGATTCTGCTATTCGAATATCATCCTTTCGAGAATCATCAATCGCTTTTTGCAGGCGATTCTCAGTTGTATTTGTATATGAGGCCTTTACTTCAAGAACTGTCAGAATATCTCTGTTTGTTTCACTTGAATCAAATAATTTAAAACCAATTACATCTGACCCCATAGGAGAAGAATTTCTATTAATCTTATTTGAATATCTAGTCCTTGGAACCCAATAATTTAATAAAAATTCAAGATAGTCAGCAACTAATATCTCACTAAAATCTCCGGCTCTAACACTTGGCCCAGGTACAATTGATTGATCTGGAAATTTTCTATCCAATAAATAATCTGTTCTCGATAAGCCTGTACCACTTATAAGTGTATCAATAAGTTCATCTGAACAATAATGATTCCTAAAATGTTTAGCCCAAGCAGACATAGTTTCACTATCATTACTATCATAGTTAAAAGAAAAGACTTTAATAGGCTTTCCATCTACAGTAGTAAGATTTTCTCCTTTTTCTTCAACTAACCATTCTGCAATTTTTTGAGGCCATGTCATAACAATCACCTTATATTATCAAATTATACAGTAAACACTGTAATTTTATTTTAATATTTCAAAATTATGGATTTCTTTTTACTTTTAGAGTAAGATAAACCCATGCAGAGGTATTATGAAAAGTATGATATAACTTTATTTCAAGGTAATTGTATTGAAATTTTAAATAGGGCAACACCTGAATCTGTCGATATGATTTTTGCAGATCCACCATATATGCTTTCTAATGGTGGAATAACCTGTCAATCCGGCAAAGTTGTTTCTGTTAACAAGGGGAAGTGGGACGAAAGCAAAGGTTTAGATGAAGATTTTGAATTCCATCAAAAATGGATCAATGCTTGTAAAAGAGTGTTAAAACCTAACGGTACAATTTGGATATCAGGGACTTATCATTCAATCTATGCTTGTGGTTTTGCTTTACAGAAAGCAGGTTTTAAAATTCTGAATGACATCTGTTGGTTTAAACCTAATGCCTCGCCAAATATGAGTTGTAGATATTTTACGGCAAGTCATGAGACTTTATTATGGGCAAGGAAAGACCCAAAAGGCAAGCATACTTTCAATTATGAAGCAATGAAAAATGGGGAGTGGAGCGATGATGACCTTAAAAAGCCAAATAAACAAATGCGTTCGGTTTGGCAAATAGATACTCCCAAACCTTCAGAAAAAGAATTCGGCAAGCACCCGACCCAGAAACCTTTAGAATTGTTAAGACGCATAATCCTTGCGTCAACGAACAAAGGCGATTTAATACTCGATCCATTCACAGGAAGCTCAACTACTGGTATAATGGCATTAGAGTTAGACAGGAAATTTATTGGTATAGACTTAGAAAAAGAATATTTAGACCTTTCTATCAAAAGGTTTGAACAAGCATTTTCAAAGAAAGATAGAGCATGGCAGTAGTTTTAGATCAATTGAAAAATGAAACATATCCGATTGTTAAATGGGTTGGTGGAAAACGTCAGCTTATGTTTGAATTGCTTAAAAACATGCCAAAATCTTACAACCGTTATTTTGAGCCTTTTATTGGCGGTGGTGCTTTGTTCTTTGAATTACAGCCAGAAAATGCTTATATTTCTGATATGAATGAAGAGTTGATTAATCTTTATTCAGTTGTTCGCGATAACGTTTATGAACTTATTGAAGACTTGGGCAAACATGAAGTTTCAAAAGAATATTTTTTAGAAATTCGTAATATTGATAGATCTGAAAAATATGCAGGATTGTCAAGTATTGAGAGAGCAAGCCGGTTTATTTATTTGAATAGAACCTGTTTTAACGGTATGTATAGAGTGAACTCCCAAGGGCAATTCAATGTTCCATTTGGACATTACAAAAATCCTCGTATCATTGATGAAAGCAACCTTTTGAATTGCTCGAAACTTTTAAACAAGACAGAAATTAAGTGTGCAGATTTTTCAGAAATCTTAACTAAAGTTCAAAAGGATGACTTTGTTTATTTTGACCCACCTTATGTTCCTTTGAACGAAACTTCAAGTTTCACTTCTTACACAAAAGACGGATTTGACATTGATATGCAGTTTAAGTTAAGAGACGTTTGCGATGAATTGGATTCAATGGGTGTTAAATTTATGCTTTCAAATTCGGATACAAAATTAGTAAACGAATTATATGCAAATTATGAAATAAAAAAGGTTTTCGCTTCACGTCAAATCAATGCAAATGCAGATGGCAGAGGCAAAATTACAGAAGTTTTAGTGAGGAATTATTAAGGTTTGGGAATTCCTGACATGAACATTGCTCTTCCTGAATAATTCCAATATCTGATATCTTGTTCTATAAAAAACCATTTGGAAACTTTTAATATTAAATCGACAGAATAGCCAGTATTAAATCTCAAGCTAGTTTCTTGTATTTCTTTGCAGTTATAAACATCTTCAATGAGTTTATATAATTTTGCATATTTTTCGGGTGATTCAGCCTTTTTCCCTTGTAAATCACTAAAAATATTATCATGTGATGGATTGTGTTTAATGCGATTTGTCATAGAGAAATTTATATTTTCGACATTTATTAAAAAATCAAAACCATTATGGAGGTTGGCAGGTCGCTCTAAATAAATTCTATTGCCATCACTTAAAGTTTCTACATAATATAAATACTTAGATTGAAAGCCTCCTTTACCTTGACCAGGCATTTCCTCAAAAAATTTTTTCACAACCCTTTGTCTTACTTCATTCCGATTTCCAACATTTGAAAATGTAAAACTTATTTCCGTTGGAACCACTTTTGATTTTGTTTTTGCCATACTTCTAACCATTTCTAATATATTTTATAAATTGCATGCTCATGCTATCATAAAAATATACAGGAGAATATGTATGAAAAGAGATTTCAAGGAATGGTTATCTACATTTAGACCTTGCATTGCGGATTATTGCTACTACGTAGATTTTGATAAGGTGAATAAAAATGTTGATGATATTAAAGTTGAGTTAAATATTTTAAATAGTTTAGTTGGTTCAAAAAATATTGAAAAAGATTTTGAAGACATCATCACTAAATATCCTGAAACTCTAATATGTATTCCGTTGCTCTTGGCTGTTCGTTCTAACGAAATTTCTGTTACTGATGCTGATGGCGAATACAATTTCTCATTTAGAAAACAAAACTATAGCATAGATGATTATAAAATGTTTATGAGGAAAACTAAGTTGTTTGATTTGTTAGAAAATCATATAGTAAGCAATTTAGTTGACTATGCGACAGGTGTCGAAACAGGATTAGACAGTAACGGTCGTAAAAATCGTGGCGGACATTTAATGGAAAATCTTGTTGAAGATTATATTCAAAAAGCCGGATTCGTTAAGGGGCAAAACTATTTTAAAGAAATGTATATCCACGAAATTGAAGCAAAATGGAATATTAACCTTTCTGCTATTTCAAATCAAGGCAAAATGGAAAAACGTTTTGATTTTGTGATTAAAACAGACAATCAAATTTATGTAATTGAAACAAATTTCTATTCAAGTGGGGGTTCTAAACTAAATGAGACTGCTAGAAGTTATAAAACATTATCACAAGAGGTTGCTACAATAAATGGGGTGACATTTATTTGGTTTACTGATGGCTGTGGTTGGAATAGTGCAAGAAACAATCTTGAAGAAACATTTGATGTTTTGGATACGGTTTATAATATTCAAGATTTAGAAGATGGGATTTTAAACAATTTGGAGTAATGCATGTCAGATAAAAAATATCAGATTTTTATAAGTTCAACATTTGACGATTTACAATACGAAAGAAGAGCAGCACTAGAAGCAATACTAATTACAAATAATATCCCTATTGGAATGGAGTCTTTTGTTGCAAGTAGCCAAGAACAGTTTGAACATATAAAAAGCTGTATAAAGGGTTGTGATTACTATATTCTTATAGTTGGTGGTCGTTATGGTTCTCAACATCCTAAACTAAATTTAAGTTATACAGAATTAGAATTTGATTATGCTAAAAGTTTAAATAAGCCTATTCTTGCATTCATACGTAATGACATCAATAAATGCCGTAAAAAAGATACTGATTTAGAAAATATTAGCAAATTTAGAACTAAAGTCCAACAAGAACATTTATGCCAATTGTTTAATAATAAAGCAGAATTAAAAGGACTTGTTTTAGCAGCATTGACACAAGAAATAATGCGCAATCCCCAAGTTGGATGGATTAGAAGCGATAAAGTTTCTACTGAATTTAAAACACAAAAAGATTGTATTCAGGATTTAATTCAAACAGGAGAAATTCTATACCCTATGGCTCTCAATCATTTTCAACAATTTCAACAACTAGGTCCTTATGTTGGGCCATTTAGTGAAGATTATAATTTTAGAATTTGGATACAAAAAATTGTTGAATTTGTTAAATTAAACAATATAGATAACCATTACTTATATTTTTTTGATGGAAGTATCCCTTATGTAAAAGTTATAAAAGAGCAATTGATATTATTACGCGGTCTTTTGGCAACTTATGAATATAAAGAAATACTAAAATAACAACAAATTAATTAGATATGTCTAAATGTATTTTTTTCTCTTTTTCACTAGCTTCCTTCTATCTTTGTTGGTAGTGTGTTGTGTGCTAAAAAGAGGATAGATTATGAAAGAGGTTACAGGTTTTAATATTGAAAAATAATTTAAGTTATTAAGCAAGAAAGCAGAAGCCATTTATAATATAGCTGTTGTAGCAAATTATTTTTGTATAACACAACAAGAAATGGAAGATTTGTATAACTAAACGCCTGTTATAAAAAATTTAAGAGCGGAAGAGGATTTTTTGAATGCGTTTTTTATTAATGTAGAAAGGCATTAAAATTTTGTTTTCAATATTATTTTAAATCCTGTTCAAAAAGTGTTCAAAAGCCTTTGCATTAAATTATTTTTCAAAAAATGATATTTTATACTCCCGATAAACTAATTCAGCTTAAAATTCATTACAGCAGAGCATATATATTTGGTTTGCGAAAAAGAACAACTATTAAGTCTATATCTCATCGGGATTAAAGCCCTGCTGAAGCAATAATCCTAAAATTTCTGTAGTTCTTGAGATATGCAGTTTTTTAAATAATGATTTTTTCAGAGAAATAAACGTCGGATAATCGATTCCGACAAAATCTATAATCCCATTGAAATTATGTCCCTGTATAAGCAGGAACATAATTTCTTTTTCATTATCCGATAATGTTTCAAGCATTTTGTAAATCCTTTAATTTTTCAACATCAATTAAATGGTTTTTGACGGCAAAATACGCAAGATGTCTGCGGTTTGCCAAATGGAATTTTTTCATTAATTTTCTCACACGATAAATAAATTTATTTGTATTATGGTAATAGAATCTTATTCCGATTTCACGATAGGAGAGACCTGTTAATAGATAATAAATTACTTTTATATCCGGGATTTCTTCATAAAGTTCCAATGTTTTTTCATCATAGAACATTATTCGAATCCTCAACAAATTCCCAGTGATAACCATAGGAGGTTTTTTGTTTGCCCTTGCAGGCTTGTTTGATTAAATTCATGTCGCAATATGCAATTTTTCTGTTTGCTTCAACCCAATAACTGGCTTCCCTTGCTGAATAAAAAATCTGACCTGTTTCAATGCATCTGATTTTTCTTGCTTTAGCCTGATATGAACGAAAAGGTTCCAAATATTTTTTTAAGGTATCAAATAAATGTCTGTTTATTTTATATGAACACTGGTTTGAATCATCCTCTCTTAAAATAATTGAAAATTTTCCCTTTTTTCTTACATTTTTAGTCATTTGTCCTTGCAGCATAAAACCTTCCTTTCCTGCTTGTGTCATACATTTTAACCATTTTGTAAGGCAAATTTTTTATGCCGAAAATATTAGCCGTTCGGGGAATTGTTTTACAAATTTTTAATTGTTACATTATATTTCATAAAAAATTATAAAAACGCTAATACTCAATAGTGATAGCAATTTTTGAGATTTTTAGGTTTTATGTTATACAAAATGGTTATTTTGTAAGGCAAATAAAATGTAATGCAATGACTCTGATAGAGAGGGTTTTGCACTATAAAATAAAGTTGGAGTAACTGTAGTCAATCTGGTCTTGTTCAACACCAATATATCTCAGTGTTATCTGCGGACTTGAGTGATTGAATATTTTTTGCAGGATAACCACATCCTTAAATTGTTGGTAATGGTGGTATCCAAAAGTCTTTCGCATTGAGTGCGTGCCGATTCTTTCTTGAAGTCCGGCTTTTTCACACGCATCACGAATCAAATAATATGCAGTTACTCTGTCAAGCCGATGCCGCCAATAAGATAAAAACAATGGTTCTGCGTTTCGTCTGCCTTTGACAAAATCTTCAATCATCGGCTTTAAGCGGTCATTAATCGGAAACTTTTTAAATTTTCCGGTTTTCTTTTCAACAATCTGGATATGAGTTTTGTTTCTCACATCACCTACATTAAGTGACAGCAAATCAGAAATTCTCAAACCGCAGTTTGTGCCTAGGACAAAAAGCATTAAATCTCTCTGACTCTGTTTTGCTAAGACTTTTTCGACTTTTTTGATATCAGATTTGTTTCTGATGGGTTCTACCGTAGTCATAAACTCTCCTTTCCTTTAACTTACAAACTATTCAGGGGGTTAACCCCCTAAAAAATTTTCGGTCATATTAAGGATTTCTTCAAAACTCACAATAGATATGTTTGCAATAAAGTATCAGAGACTCAGCAAATTAACTTTCAAATCCGCATAAAGTTCCTTAAACTCCTTGTTTCTACGCCAGATTCCCTCGGCTAATTTTTGCGGCAGGTCAACTTTGTTTGAATTGTGAGAGGTAAATCTTGTCAGATAACTGTAAACCTTTTTAAATTCCTGTATTTCAGGTTTTGTGAATATTTTTTCCTCCCTGCTTTGAAATAATTTTTCACTTACAAAGACCTGATTGTTGTAGATATAAAAATGGAATTCCGTATCAAAAAACATTCTGTTTCTGCATTGTTGCGGAGATTTTCCATACAAAAAGTTTAATTTTTTAGTCTGGCGTTCGTAAATTAACTGTCTAAAGATATAATATAATTGCATTGTAGAACTTTCTGTAATAGCAATTATATCTTTGACTTTGTAAGCCGGAATTGAAAGGCAAAAACATCGTATTACAATATCCAAAATCTTTGCCGGATAATAAGATAATATGGAATATTTTTTATTAAAGCTCTGTTTATTGTAAAAATACAATCCATTTCTAAAAGTTAATTTTCTCTCTTGCACAAGAGTTAAAAGAAGTAACTCTAATACAGATTCGTCAATATCTTCTGCAATAGTTGAAATTTCATCAAGTGTAAATTTATCCAACCTTCTGCAAAGCTTTAATACTCGTTCTTTCATTGAGTAGTCCTTTCAAAGTATATTCGTCTATCTCATCAATTTTGTTTGTTTCCGACAGTTTTTCTATTTTATTAATCAACTTAACCAGTTGCCTGAACTGGTTTGTCCTTGTTGCAAGATAATTTATTGCATCAGGAGTAAACTCCAAATTCGTTATTTGTTGAAGAATATCTGTAATATCCGCCTCGTTAAATTGTTCGAACTTAAGCGTTTTATAAAGCCTATCGACTAAATGCGGATATCTTGCAAGTTTTTTATCAGCCGCTCCCATTCCGACTAAAACTATTGGACAAGTTGTTCTATCGTGCAAATCCCTTAAAGTTTCAACCGTATGCTTTTCAATCAAATAATCAATCTCATCAACAATAATAATTTTAGGGTTCTGTCTTAAATAATTTTCTATGAGTTCAAAGGTTTCTTGCGTATGCCAGTAAGGTTCTTCACCAAGCTCCTCCGAAATTTCAGATAAAAGCCATCTGCTCGTCATTCCCTGAGTTGCACGAACATATACAGAATCGTTTTTATCTGCCCACCACTGAATTGTTTGAGATTTTCCAAGCCCATGGTCTCCGTAAACTAATGCTAGTTTCGGAATGTTCGGCGGAAGTTTTTGCAACTCATCCATCAAAGCCACAAACCGCTTGACGTTTTTTGTTTTAATAAATGTTTTCTTCATAGATTAATCTCCATATAAGTTGTAATATTCATCGCTTTTTATATAATCCGCAAGCCACTTTCTATCCTGCGGATTTGTTGTTCCGTTTGTCATTAACCACTCGTATTTTTCATAATTTGAATTAAATATAGGCACGTTCATCTGCCGTTCACGAGGGGTTTGTTTGTGTACTCTCTTTGGCTTTGGTTGTTCTTCTATTTCTAAAACAGGTTCCGGTTCAATTTCTAAAACTTGAAGTTCATCTTTAGTGAATGTCTTTTTAATTTGTTTAACAAGCCGGCTTTTAATTTTCTGCTGCCTTTGGTACTGCTGTTTGTATTCTTCCATATCTTTTACAGTACCGAGAACATTTGCCATCGGGTGAACTTTCTGAACCCTATGTGCCACGCATAAAAATTCGCCTTTCATTGAATAAACTTGAACCTTTGATAGGTCAAACAAGCTGTATCGAACGTAAACCTTATCCCGAAGTCCAAGAATAACATCACTCCTGTAATGCATTCCGAGGAACGTTATTCCATGTTTATTTATTGTTCTTGATTCTGTTTTCATCATTAAATAATCAAGTGCAGATTTATTAATATCTTGTTTCCGAACAGAGTTTAATACCTCTTGAATGCTCTTTGAACGATTATTAGGACAGGCTTTTTGATTTCTGAATTCAAGCCAGGCATTGATATATTTAATAGCATCTTGTACTGTCGGGATATTCCCTTTTGTTTGTTGATTATGAAGTTGCAAATGCAATTTTTCATTTCTATTCATCCACGCAGGACGATTTTCAATTGAAGTGCCGATATAACTTGGCATAAGTTTTTCAAATTCTTCCTGAAAATCTAAGAAAAATCTTTCTATAACTTTTGCACGTGCATTGTATGGTTTAGCAAAAACGGAGTGGATACCTAAATTGGCATACACTCCGTTAAAACACTCCTCGTCAAAATCACAAGATTGAAAATACTTTGCCTTAAATGCTTTACCATTATCCTGATAAACTACTTTCGGGATAATACCTAAATTAATAATTGCATTTCTAAGGGCAGAGGCTATGCACTGAGTATTTTCAGTCATCATAATTTCATAGCCGACAAATGCTGTTGATTTCCAGTCTAAAAAACCGACCAAAGTTGCTCTGGTCGGTTTTCCTGTAAACGGATTTATTACTTGAAAGTTTAGAACGTGTCCGTCTGCGATTAACACATCTCCAACTTCTATTTTACTTATATCTCTTTCAATATATGGTTCAACCTTATCGTGGTAGGCTTTCATACCCTCACGTCTTAGCACCCACTCCGCATAATGGTTTCTTCTGAAATGCTCCGCAAACCGTTTGAAAGTTATATTACTAGGCAGAGCATCTTCATCATATCCTTTTTTAATCAACACTTGTTTTGCAAGCCTGATTGCCGTATTGTACCCGAATTTATTCTGATGAAGTAAAAGAGCAAGCAGAACTTTTTTCATATTGTCATCTAAAATACTGTTATATTCACCCTGTTTTGTTATTTTGTATTGGGGGATTAGGGATTCTGCGTTGCCTGTTTTCTTGTAGGCTTGTATGTATCTTCTTAATGTTCCGATTGAAATACTGCCCAGAAATTCGTATGCTTTTGGTAAATACAACCCTGAATTATACAGGTCTAAAAATTCAGCATCAGCCTCTTTTATACTCGGATATTTATTTCTGTGTTCAAGTGCTGCTTTAACAATATTCATTCTGTGATTTGCGGTCTGTCTTGCTTTGTCTGTAATAACAGGCGGTTTGTAATTTAATGGAACAATTGCCATTGATTTTGTTTCGCATTTCCGAAGTTTTTGTTGTAATTCAGGTTCTAAACTTGAAAACAATATTTCGTATGAGATACCGCCGTTAACTTTGACTTCCTTTGAAATATATTTGCTTTCAGGTTTGTTTATTTCCATTCGGATTGAACGAGTGCTCTTTAACCCCTTAGCCTGTGCGATTTCTTTAATATTTATATAACAGTTTTCCATGTGCAACACATTAACTCTGAAGATGAAGAATTGGAACACCACTTCCGAGCATTGTGTCGCTTTCGTATCAATTAAAAATTTTGACAGGCAGAATTTTCAAAAACCTCAAACGACTCACTTGCCCAAAATAATCATACCATTTGTACCAAGCCTTAATCGCCCTAAAACACAAGCAGAAAGAGGGTTGTAATCCTTTTGCCCGAAATAATCACACCATCTGTGCCGAGTAGAAAAAGAGTAAAAAGAGTATTTATGGTACACATGGTTTGATTATTTCCTACCCCTAAAATCCGCTACACAAGCCGATTGCCCGAAATAATCGCACCATCTGTCATACGCAAAGCACTCACTTTATTACACCCGTCAAATCTTGTAAACTTCCAGAGTTTAGATATAAACCAGTCACAGGTTAACGGTTTAACTATAGCTCCTTCAGTGAGATTAACCTACAGAAATGAGGAAGGATTTGAACCATATATATTCGGCGGGTGTGTAATTCCTATAATGAGCGATATAAAAGCTAACGTTGACGGAGTAAACCTTGACAAACTTACATTAAATCCATGGGCACAGTTTGGTGCAGGTGTAAGAAGGCGTATAAAAGACAGGGTAACCTGTTTTGCCGAAACCGTAATCCGTACTGGCGGAAGAACAGGATGGGGTTTTATGCTTAATATTCAAATTGCTATTTAACAATGTTGTTTAGGTTTAACGGTTTTTCTCAAAATTATGGCAATTACACCGGTTAAAATTAATACAATACCTGTTATTACCCTTGATGTAAGATGCTGATGAAAAACAGCTACTCCGAAGAATATTGCAGTAAGCGGTTCTAAAGCCCCGAGAATTGCAGTTGTTGTTGAACCTATTAACCTGATTGATACATTTATTGTTTCAAGTGAAATTATTGTAGGAAAAATTGAAAGGGCAATTGTACAAAGCCATAAAAACGGTTTGTCTATAATTTGTAGTTCTGTACAGAATTTCAAATTGTAAATATAAACCAAAAGCCCGAAAAGCATTACATAAAAACTCATCTTATCATGTTTTATGTGTTTGGCAACTTTATTGTTTTTTACACCGACAATATAAATGGCATATAATAAAGCCGACAGCAAAACCTGTAAGACGCCATGCAGGTTTAATGTTGAACCAGGTTTATTATTGTACAGCATTATAATTCCGGCTGAGGTTAACAGAATAGAAAAAATTACAGTTTTGGTAATTTTTTCCTTGTAAAATATTGCCATAATTAAAGCAACCATAACAGGATATATAAACAAAATTGTACACGCTATGCCGACTTCTATATATTTAAAAGCATCAAATAGCGTTAACGATGAAAGCGAAAAGACAATTCCCAGAAAAAACAGTGGAAATATTTCATTTTGGGAAAGTTTTAATGAGCCCTTTTTGATGAATTTAATCCAGGTTCCGTAGATAATTACAGCCAGACAGTACCTGTAAAATAGTACGGAATTTACACCTATTCCTCCTGCATAGAGCGGAAGCGCAAATAAAGGATTAGTCCCGTAACTTGCCGCAGCTATACATCCGTTTACTATTCCGGTTAGTCGTCTGTTCATGAATTTCCCTTTCATTTTGCATGCCTATAATTTAATTATATTTCTATGTTATTATCAAGACAATAGGAGAAAGGAAAAATGTTTTATAAGACAACATATTTATCACCTCTTGGGAATATAATGATTGCAGGTGACGGAAAAAGCGTTTCCGGTGTTTGGCTTGAAGGTCAGAAATATTTTGCTGATACTGTTTTGCAAGATATGAAAGAAAAAGATGATATACCGGTTTTTATTAAAACAAAAGAATGGCTTGACCGATATTTTGCAGGCGAAAAACCTTCCATAGATGAACTTCCGCTTGCACCTCAAGGTAATAGTTTCAGGCAGGCAGTATGGAAGATTTTATGTGAAATCCCTTATGGAAAAACCACAACCTACGGAGAGATTGCCCGTAAAATTGCCAAACAGATGAACAAAACTTCTATGTCTGCACAGGCTGTAGGAGGCGCTGTGGGACATAACCCTGTTTCAATTATTATTCCCTGCCACAGGGTTGTTGGAGCAGGCGGAAATTTGACAGGATATGCCGGCGGAATAGATATAAAAATTAAGCTTTTAAAACTTGAAGGGGTTGATATGTCAAAATTTTATTCTCCTTCTAAAAAATCCCGTCAATGTTAACTGCATTGTTTATTAACGCATAAATCTTCACAAAGTATGATAATAACAGCTTCTCCGGCTTTTGCGTGATAGTTCAGCCCCGGTGTAATTAACCCTGTTATAAGACCTACCGATGTACCTACCGGAATACCTATAGCATAACCTACCCCTAATTTTGCAGGGTTTGGTATAAATGCAAAACCTGTACCTGCGCCTGCGCCGACAATACCCAGCCCAAGTGTCCAGGCTGTTAATTTGCCAGCAGTATGCCAGCCGTTTTCCTTTAATGATGAATCCTTTGTATTCGGGCGGGCAGACATTGAGATTGCTGTTCCATCCGGAAGAATTAGACATTCAAAGTTAAAATATACACGTGCGTTTTTGTTTGGCACCCTCTGCCTTTCGATTTTTATTACAGTTGCAACAACTTTTGAACAGGCAGGAATAAGAAGAGTTCCTTCTTGTGTGTAGATTGCCTCCGGTATACTAAAATTAACCCTGTCGCCTGCTTTTACACATTCTGATTTAAACTTTTCATTAAAAACTACTTTAAGCGCATTGCCTTTACATATTATATTTCTGAGATTTGTAATAACAACCTGATTTGTTACAGCGCCTTTTTCACAGAACATATGTTCACGTGATACTATTTGCTCGTTACATTCGTTGCAGTCATTAGTGTCTACAGTTTCAGCATAATCTGCTGCGGCTGTTCCGGCAATTGATATAAAACATATTATTGCAAGCAGTTTTTTCATAAAGAAATTATTTTTTAAACAGTAAAAAATATCATTACCGGATAAGGTAATTTAGAATATCAACCTCCGCATTTTTTACATGGACGTCCGCCTCTTTTAACAGCCTCCTGTTTATCAATTTTTATACAAACATTGCAGATTTGTGCAGAATGGCAGGAAAGCTTATGGTAGATTTTTGAGTTAGGATTAAATACCACAGTTTCTGCTTGTGCGGCTGATGTGCCTAATATCAATAATGAAAGCAGAGTTAATACAATCTTTTTCATAATAAATCCTTTTTGGTTTGAACAGATATACTTGTTTTATTTTTATATTTTATATTAAAATTACAGAAAAGGAAGTGTTTTATGATTATTAATTTTCTACATAAATTAAGCAGTTTTAACGACTGGCTTTTTCATGGTTTGGACGGAGTAATAGAAAGCTTTGGCTTTCCGGAATGGATTACTGATGCGCTTATTGACAGTTTTCATATTCTGCCTTTTTTATTTGTTGTGTTTGTCTTTATTGAATTATTTGAATATTATTATGCAGATAAGATTAACCATTTTATGAAGGAATCTGAAAAGACCGGTCCTGCAATAGGAAGTCTTGCCGCTATAGTTCCCCAATGCGGCTTTTCGATTATTGCAAGTTCGCTTTATTCCGGCAGATTAATAACAAAAGGAACTTTAATCGCTATATACCTGGCTACATCAGATGAAGCTATTCCTGTATTGCTTGCAAGACCTGATAAGGTTTGGCTTGTTGTGCCTGTCATTGCGGTCAAGCTTGTTGTGGCAATTTGTGCGGGGTATTTAATCGACTTAATTTTTAAAACCAGGCTGGTTAAAGATGCAATAGTAGAAGTTCCTGATGAAGGCTGCTGCAAGCATGATATAATTTCATTAAACAAAAATAATCTCTGGCTGCATCCGCTGGTTCATACTGTGAATGTTTTTGCTTTTGTGCTGGTGATTACACTATTCCTGAATTATTTTGTAACAGATTCTGTTATAAGTGCATTTTTTACAAACACAAGTTTCAAATATAAAATACTTGAACCTGTGGTAACCGGTGTACTCGGATTAATCCCTAATTGTGCGGTGTCAATAGCTTTTACAATGATGCTGATTAAGGGAACAATAAGTTTTGGTGCAGCGATGGCAGGGCTGTTTTCAAATGCAGGTCTGGGGCTTCTTGTTTTACTCAGAAAAAATACAAGCATAAAAGACACAGCTCTGATAATTACTTTGCTTCTTCTGATAAGCATTCTTGGAGGAATAGCTCTTCAATTTATCCGGCACTAATAAGTAATTGCGATTTTCAGGCAATTGTCAGTTTTTTCTTCAAACATTTTATAAGCCTTGAGAATATCGTCAAAAGCCATTTTTTTGCTTATAAGAATGTCAGTTGATATTTTGCCTTCCGAGATATATTTAACCAATTCTTCGCAATGGGTTGCATCAACGCCGCCTGTTTTGAAGATAAGATTTTTCCCATACATATCCGGCAGCGGAAGCTTTTGGGCTTTTTCATACATTGCAACGAGAGCAACAACAGAATTAGGGCGTGCGATTTTCCAGGCAAGTTCAAACGTATTTTCTCCGCCTGCTGCTTCTATTACACCATCTGCTCCGTCACCGCCTGTTATCTCTTCTATTATATTTTGCAAGTCCTGATGTGCAGGATTTATTGTGTAATCTGCAAGTTTGTTTTTTACAGCTATATCAAGCCTTGTATTGTCAATATCAATAGCGATTACTCTGGATGCACCCAAAAGTCTGGAACACATCATTGAACATAAGCCTACCGGTCCTGCGCCTATTACTGCTATTATGTCGTTTTGTTTTATATTGCAGAGTTCTGCACCGAAATAACCGCTTGACAGAATATCTCCGACAAAAAGAGCATTCTCATCACTTACATTATCCGGAAGTTTTGTAAGACCTGTTTGTGCAAAAGGAACTCTGACATATTCCGCCTGACAGCCATCAATTTTACAACCGATTTCCCAGCCGCCTTTTATGCAGTTATTTATAAATCCGCGTTTGCAAAATCTGCATTCTCCGCAGAAGGTTATGCAATTAGCGCTTACTCGGTCGCCTACTTTGAGATTTTTAACATTTTTGCCAAGATCTGTAACTACTCCGACAAATTCATGTCCTAGAGTTACTCCCTCTTTTGCAAGAGGAACAGCTCCATGCATAATATGAAGGTCGCTTGTGCAAATCGTTGATAAGGTTACTTTTACTATGGCATCATTTTCATTCTGTATTTCCGGCAGAGGTTTTTCACATAGTTCGATAATTCCTTTTTGTTTATATACAAGTGCTTTCATATTAAATCTCCTTTTACTTTTTTATTATAGCACGTGTTTTTAATTTTTCTGATATAATATAAAATAAGGAGATAAGATGATGAAAAACCGCTTATATCAATTAATTCGGGGGGGGCAACTGCTTTATGCTCTGGCAAAAGAAAAAAGCTAATTATTTCTTCTGGAAAAATTTATGATTGTTTTTCTTTTTTTAATGAATTAGATATTTTAGAAATACGATTAAATGTTTTAAATGATATTGTTGATAAATTTATTATTGTAGAAGCGACTAAAACGCATACCGGTTATGACAAACCACTTTATTTTTTGGAAAATAAAGATAGATTTAAGTCTTTTGAAGATAAAATTATACATATAATTGTTGATAATATACCCGAGCATAATTCAACATGGAGTTTAGAAAATTACCAGAGAAATTGCATCTCTAGAGGATTAGAAGCTTGTAGTGACGATGATATTATTATGATTTCCGATGTTGATGAGATTCCTAACCCGGATATTGTTATGAAAGTAAAAGATGAGCCTGGTATAAAATCATTGAAAATGTTCGGGTTCTACTATTGGCTGAATAATGTAGCTGTCGGAATGAAATTTAACCATGCAACTAAAATTTTGTTTTATAAAGATTTTAAAAATATACTTGATAATATTGAAGTTCCCCATCCAGGAGTTTTGCCCGAACTGAATAAAGGAACTACTGCTTCAAAAATAAGATTATATGACGGTTTAGAATGCCAAAAATTTTATAATTATGCCGGCTGGCATTTTTCATACACCGGTGGAGTTGATATTCTCTCAGAAAAATTAAAGAGTGTTGCAATTCATGGAGATGAAGCTGCTGAAAGAGGTCGTATAAGGGACTATAAAACCGATGCAGAAAATATGATGAAAATTAAGACATTTGCATGTTACGAACTGGCTGCAGTTAAGCTTGATTCAAGCTTTCCGGAATATCTTGTAAAAAATAAGCATAAGTATAAACATCTTTTGACAGAAGAAACTAATAAAACTTTGTTTTGGGATTGTATTATAAAAATGGGTTTAATCAATTTATTCAGAAGCAAAGAAAATAAAATACGATAAATAGAATACTTGCAAGATTTTTGATTAACTGTTATGATTGTCATATTATGATTAATACATTTAATATTGCCTCATTAAAAAAGGACTTTCTAGCTTCTATAATTGTATTCTTAATTGCAATGCCCCTTGCCATCGGTATTTCTATTGCATGCGGGCTTCCGGTATATAGCGGCTTAATTTCTGCAATAGTCGGCGGTATTGTTGTTGGTGCTTTTTCAGGAAACTCCCTTCAGGTTTCAGGACCGGCGGCCGGACTTATTCTTATAATTGTAGATATTATTGCCACACTAGGTGTAGATAAATTATTTTTGATAATTTTTATAGTTGGTTTAATGCAGATAATCTTCGGGCTGTTTTCACTCGGAAAATGGTTTAGGGCTATCTCTCCTGCAATTATTCAGGGGATGCTTGCCGGTATAGGAATTTCAATTTTCCTGTCACAGTTCCATATAATGCTTGACAGCAAACCGCAAAATACTTTTTTTGAAAATATTGCGGATTTATGTTCTGTAATTTATAATTCAGTTCTGCCTTTTGACGGTTCACAGCATCATCATGCTGCGTTTATAGGAATTCTTACCATAGGTTCTATTATTTTGTGGAATAATATCCCGAATAAAAAGTTTAAAGTTATTCCGGCAGCACTTGTAGCTGTTATTGCTGCATCGCTTGTGGCAGGAATTTTCCATTTTGATATAAATTATATCGAGCTGGGTGCAAAGTTCTGGGATAATGTTAAATTTATAAGCCTTTCTACATTTAAGTATGTTTTGGATTTTAAAATTCTTTTAAGTGCATTGATAATAACTTTTATTGCCAGTGCAGAAACCTTGCTTACTTCAAATGCTATTGATAAAATGTGCGAGCGTTCTAAAACAGATTACAATAAAGAAATTATTGCCCAGGGGATTGGAAATTCCCTCTCAGGACTTGTTGGCGGGCTTCCGATTACCGGTGTAATTGTACGAAGCGCAGCTAATATTAATGCTGATGCGCAGACAAGATTTTCAACTATAATGCATGGTATCTGGATTGTGCTTTTTGTCACATTTTTCCCTCAGGTTTTAAACTTTATTCCACAGGCATCACTTGCAGCCATTCTTGTTTATACGGGTTATAAACTTGTGGATGTCAAAGCAGCAAGGCATTTGTACCATTTAAGCAAAGGTGAGTTTGCTATTTATTTAATCACTCTTATTTCAATTTTATTTACTAATTTATTTGAAGGTATTTTGATAGGTTTTGGTGCAGCTATTGCCAAGAGTGTTTTCAAAATGCTCAGGGTTCATATTCGTGTTGAAGAAAATGAAGAAGAAAATAAGGTTATTGTAAAACTCAGCGGTAATATAATTTTTTTACAGCTTCCGCAGCTTATTGATATTTTTGAACATTTACCAAAAGATAAAGATATTTATGTTTGTGCTGACAGGCTTCACTTTATAGATCATGCGTGCGTTGATTTTATTAAAGACTGGGAAGCCTCAAAACAGTCTGCGGCTGAAAACAGTGTGGAAGTTGACTGGAGCCGTATCAGAAGAACTTATCCTAACTTTAAATGGAGAAAGTTCCACAAACATTAATAGTACTTTCGGGTAATTTGTAATGGTTATTTGATTATGCTTTTTTCTGATTAAAGTGTTTTGAAAAGCTTTTATAATATCCTTGTCACTACAAATCTGATATTTTGAAAAGGAGAAATTATGGATAAAAATCATGATAAGGAAACACTTAAAGAAAAAGCAGAAAAAACTGCTGATAAAGTAAAAGCCGATGTTAAACACGGCGTTGAAGCCGCAAAGGAAAAAGCACATAATATGAAAGAAGATATTAAAGAAGGTGCTGAAAAAGTAAAAGAAAAAATTGCGGAAAAGAAAGAAGAAATGAAAGAGAAAAAAGAGCATAAAAAGACTGCATAATTGTTATATTATGCAATGGCGCCCGCAGGTTAGATGCGGGCGCCTCTTTTTTATAACAATATTAAAATGACTGCACCTGCAACCATTATTGCAGACCCAAGAAGTTTTTTCTTTAAATCTGTTTCATTAAAGTATTTCCATCCAAGTATAACACTTAAAATTGTAGAAAGCTGAAAAAGTGCAAGGGCATAACTTACATTCATGTTTTTAAAAACATAGTTGGTGGTGTATTGCATCAAGCCTGTTGATATAATCAGGAATAATACAAGAAACGATGTCTTTTTTGCAGGAATTTCAATCTTAATTTTTTTAACTTTAAGAAGAAAAAAAGAAAAAATTGTTCCAAAAATACACCACAATACAAATGCAGTTTTAATATCTGAAAGAACAATAATTTTTTTTATAAAAACAGCTTCTGCTGCTGTAAATATTAATGCAAGAATTCTGTATTGAATATCTTTTCTTTTTAAAAGTTTTAATGAAAACCCTTCCTCCGTTGAATTAAATATAAAGTAACTGCCGAATATAATAAGAGCAGTTGCAAAAATTCCTGCAGGTGAAGGAATTTCTCCGGCAAAAATAATCCCGGCCGCCATTGCTGCAACAGCCTTGTAGGAATTAATCGGTCCCAGCAGAGAAAGCTCTCCTTTTTCAAGTGCTTTTATTAAAAAGCCGTTGCCAAGAGCACCCAGAAGCCCCCCAGTCAGAGCATACTCCCATGTCTTGATTGTCAGCACAGCTGGATGAAGAGTTGGAAACAAAACAATGCAGACAATACTCAATCCTGCATAAGTGAAAAAGTTAACGGTTAAAGACGGCATTCCTTGTGCTGTTAGTTTTTTCTGGAATACATTTGAACATGAGTTTGCAAGTATTCGTAATATGATTGCAGGGATTGTAAACATTTAAGAATTTTCCTGTTGTATAAGGCTGAGAATTTCGTTTTTGCATTCAACATTTTCGTGCAAATTTTTGAAAACTTTTTCAATATCTTTTTTAATTATTTCCTTATCCGGTATTAAACCATTAAAGCTTTTATAGAGAAGTTTCATTTCTAATTTTCTCACCGGATTTGGAAAGTAATATTTAAATTGCAACTCTATACAGCCGAGTTTTTTATAAAAATTAATACGTCTAACCGTGTGAGGGTTCTGTTTATCTTCAGGTTCAACTTCAAAATAACATCCTTTAAGGCTTGAATATTTTTCAAAAATAGCTGTAAGTATTTTGCTTCCATAACCTTTTGAATGAAATTCCTGCAGAACTGCTATATAATCTATCCAGATAAAATCTTTTTTTATATATAAAATGTAACCTATTAATATTTTTTCATCATAAACCAAACCGAGCTTGTAACTCCCTTCTCTAAGAAGGTCATTAAATTCCTCAAGTGTTTTTATTTCCTCTGGAGGAAACTGTGCCTGAATATCTGAATATATTTTTTCATCGAGTTTTTTGGAGTTAATTAACTTCAGCATCATGCAAAAATTATAGCATAACTTTTTCCAAAGGTGTTTGTGAATTTACAGATGAAGGAAGAATAAATCCGAAAATATTTTTGTCACTCTTTTTACTTTCTGCAATAAGCACCCCGTTGTGAGCTTCAACAATCTGTTTTGCAAGATGTAATTTCAGACAAAAACCTATTTTGTTATAAGAAGCCTGCCCACGGTATTTGTCAAACATCATCTCAAGTGCTTCTTTTTTTATAAACGGGCTTTCTGAAATTATCTGTATTTCAAGGTTTTTGTTATGATTTTTTATTAATATTTCTATTTTTGTTTTTTCAAAAGCATATGAGATACTATTTTCTAAAATATTTGCTATAGCCCTTTTTATAAAAGTTCGGTCTGCACAGATTTGCCTGCTTTTTGATTTTGGTTTTATTAAAATTTCAAGATTTTTTTCGTTTGCATATTTTGCAAGGTCATTACAGCATTCTGCTGTCAATTCTATTATATTTATATCTGTGCAATGGAGTTTTATTTCTTCATTTTCAAACTTGTATGAAAATAAAACTGTTGAAACCATATCATACATATTTTTGCAGGATTCCAGTGTAAGTTTCAGCATCTCCTGCTGCTCTTCGTTTAGTCCTCCAAACATTCCGTCCAGAAGCATTTCTAATGAACGTACCTGTGCTATTGCCGGTGTTTTTAAATCGTGGCTTAACGTTGCTATAAATCTTTCTTTCTGCTGGCTTGCCTCTTTTTCTTTTTGAATATCAAGAAGGAATACTGTTATTCCTATTACTCTTTTATGTTCATTGATTATCGGAACGCGGTATTCTTTATACCAGGCAGCTTCCCGACCTGCAATTTTATAAAGATGTTCTGTTATAAGCGGTCTTTTTTCTTTTATTACAACTTTATTTTCATAATCAATAGTTTTTGTGCCGGCATCTGTATAGGTGTGTGCGATATTTACCCCGACCAGTTCATCATGATTAAGGTTCATAAGTTCAAGAAATTTGCTATTGCCTCTCAGGTATTTTCCTTCCTTATCTGTTACGAATGATACCATTGGAAGATTGTCCATCATTTCGCTTACCTGTTTCTGTTTTTCAATGAATTTTGCACGTATCCGCTCACGAATTGTTATATCTCTGGCAATTGTCATTATTCCTGTAACTTCACCGTCTTTTTTTGTAGGTGCTGATATAACATCATATGTTTTTGAACCTGAGGACGGATGATCTATTTCAATTGTATATTTAATACTTTTTCCTGTTTCGATTACTTTGCTGTCATGTTCCATGATTATTGCTGCCGCTTTTGGCGGCAGAAGTTCAAATGTTGTTTTGTCTTTTACGGAAATAAAACTTTTCAGTCTATATAACCTGCACATTGCTTTGTTACAGGTTATATAACGATGTTTTATATTTTTGTATGCAATTAAATCAGGACAATTTTCACTGAATGTGTTTATCATTTCCTCAAGAGTCTGGTTTTTTACCTTAAGCCGCTTTACAAGTTTTTTGTTTTCAACATATGCGATAAGCAGTACAAATATTAATCCGATTGTCACGACTGTCTGCGGGCTGGAACTTGAAGCAGCGTCTGCATAGACACTCCAGAGTATAAAGCCCGTAAAAAACGTATAAAATATGCTTTTTACTAATTTTTTATTCATATTCAGTTTTTTCTTTACTTCTTAACTACGTTTTACTTTAAAAGGTCATACTGAACTGCCATAACGGCAGCCTGAACTCTGTCAGGAACAGAGAGTTTCGATAGGATTTTGCAGACGTGAGATTTTGCCGTATGAGGGCTAATCATAATAATGTCAGCAATTTCTGTGTTTGATTTGCCTTCTACGATTAATTTTAATATTTCTTTTTCTCTATCAGAGAGATTTATATCAAGTTTCTTTTTATAATTATACAAATTATCAAAATCAGTTGAGGCTGGTTTTGGGAATGCTGATAATGCCATTCTTGCAATTCTCGGATCAATCCATACAGCACCTTTTTGAACTTCTTTTATTACATTACAAAGGTCAGGCAGATAAATGTCTTTTAGTGCATAAGCATTTGCTCCTGAAGATAATGATGCGAATATTTCTTCATCGCGTTCATGAGATGTAAGCACAATGACTTTTGTGTTAGGGAATTTTCTGCTGATTATTTTTGTTGCCTCAAGTCCGTTCATATACGGCAAACCTAAATCCATCAGCACAACATCAGCAGGTTTTTTCTGTAAGGCTTCCAGCCCTTCTTCTGCTGTTTCAAAATCCCCTAAAACCTCAAAGTCGTTATAATGGGTAAAATGATGTTTATAAGTTGTTCTTGCCAGTAAATAATCTTCAATTATGTATAACTTAATTTTGTCTATCATTTAATCTATTCCTATTCCTCCATAACTTACTAATCATAATCGTTATGAAAGAAAAATACTATCACCCGACTGGGTATATATAAAAAAGATTAGTCGACAGGCTAAGCCTATTTACAGGCTTCTGACGTGATAACCTGGTTTCTGCCATGTTGTTTGGCGTAATACAAGGCTTTGTCAGCACAATCAAGAAATTCGCTTGCAGTTTCTATATTTTCTTTGTTAGCATTTACACCAATGCTTACTGTTACTTTAATAGGGGTATTGTTGTATTTGAACTGATAATTTTCAATTCGGCTCCTCAATCTTTCAAGAGGGATAAGCGCACTTTCAAGTGATGTTTCTGTTAACAAAGCAACAAATTCTTCACCGCCGTACCTGAAAACGAGGTCGGTTTTTCTGAATGTTTCCATAATTAAATAAGCTACTTCTTTTAAAACATAATCACCGCAAAGATGTCCGTATGTATCATTTACTTTTTTAAAGAAATCTATATCAATAACCGCAACACTTAAATCATTTTTGTAGCGTTTTGCTCTTAAAAACTCTCTTTCAAGATGTACATCGAGATTTCTGCGGTTATAAAGTCCGGTAAGTGCATCAGTTACGGAGAGATGTTTGGTATGTGAATACATAAAGTTAATTTTTCTTATAACGTCAAGCTTGTTGCTTTCCGGTACCGGAAAATTTGTGATTATTTCTTCAATGTTTTTTTGGATTTCATCCAAAACTTCAGGCGGTATATCAAAGCTCAGATTGTCAATATCTGTTTCTTTTTTGTCAACCATAATCTCCCCTTTACTAAACCTTATTATAACATAAAATTTGATTAAAAATATTTTTTTTGCTAAAGTTTACACAAGATGAAATTAAGAACGGAAGATATTTTATCAAAATTTTCTAACAATCTTTCTCATCCTCATGAAGTCAGACGTATAGCTTTGCTGCTCTTTGACGGTTTAAGTAAGAATGTTAAAGAAATGTCTGCAAAAGACCGGAAAATTCTTGAAAGTGCTGCTCTGTTACACGATATAGGGTATTATGTCGAAGCAAAATCACACAATAAGCATTCCCAGCAGATAATATTAGATAATGGTCTGGATGAATTTTCCGCTCATGAAACAGAAATGGTTGCCTGTATTGCCCGCTATCACAGAGGCAGTCTTCCTAATAAAGAAAAGCACGAGTTATACGGAAGCTTTGAAAAAAAAGACAGAAAAAAAATAAAGCGGCTTGCAGGAATTTTGAGGGTAGCTGATGGTCTGGATTGTTCACATTTGTCTGCAATAAAATCAATTAGAATAGATTATGATGAAGAAAATAATATTATAGAGATTTATCTTACCCTGAATACTCCGGAATTTCGTCCTGATATTTCAGTAGCGGTAAGAAAAAGAGATTTGCTGGAAATAGGGTTTAAATGCCAGTCTGTGATTAAGTTTGCAGATGTCTAACACATTGTAACAAAATATTTACAAAACTCCGAAAATTGTAACATTTCTTCATGAAAAATACTTTATATATATAAGGGAAAAATATAAGGAATAAAGTTATGAGTGGTTTCGATGTTAATGTTTTGAGTACAAAACCTGTAATCAGAGAAGCTGCAAGCATGCAAAATGACGGCGGCGCCGGTAACCTCGGTTATATGCAGCAAGGTGAAAGCGAACAGGAAGAGAAAAAACGTCATTTTGATGAAAGTATTTTTTCTAAGAAAGAAAAAGATATTTTTATCTCAGAAAAAGATTTAAAATTTGAAGAGCCTGAAGAAAGTTTTTCTCTTGCGAAGCTGATTGCACAGATTATACTTGCAGTAAAAAAATTTTTTAATGTTAAATAATATTGATTATCCTCTTTACAAAATCAATAATTCATAATATATTATTAGTGTAAAATATACACTAGTTAGAGGAAAAGTTTTTATTATGAAAATTGATTTTAGACCCCGGAATTTAGTACGCAATCTTGCTATTGAAGAGAAACTTTCAAACGGCATCA
>ENA-OPAV01000530-OPAV01000530.1-human-gut-metagenome-genome-assembly--contig:-NODE-530-length-30626-cov-3.653855_pt1 | contig 30626 bp, 30 predicted proteins | sample MGYA00241056_ERZ501428 | MGnify/ENA primary metagenome ERZ501428 (study PRJEB25962, sample SAMEA2042621) | human gut metagenome | biome: human gut; feature: human-associated habitat; material: faeces... | reverse complement strand
ACGTATTTTCCACTTAAGAGGTCTTTTGTCTCTTTTATAGCAACTTTGTAACGTTCTCCCATCAGCACGTTAAATACAGCCTGCGTACCAACGATCTGTGATGAAGGTGTTACAAGTGGTGGTTCTCCAAGGTCTTTACGTACTCTTGGCACTTCCTCAAGTACATCGTAGAACTTGTCTTCAGCACCCTGCTCTTTTAACTGTGATGTCAGGTTAGAAAGCATTCCGCCTGGAACCTGATATAACAGCGTATTTGGATCAACCCGGAGAACTTTTGAAGGGATGGTTCCCTCTTTCTCCATCTTTGCAGCCACATTTTTAAAGTGAGTAGCCGCTTTGTTCAACTGATTCAAATCCAGTCCAGTATCCCGTCCTGTTCCATTCATCGTTGCAACAATAGATTCTGTGGCAGGTTGAGAGGTACCGTTAGAAAATGGCGACAAGGCACAATCCACAATATCCACTCCCGCCATCGCCGCCGCCATATAAACCATAGCTCCGGTTCCTGTTGTGTTGTGTGTATGCAAATGAATTGGTACAGATACCTTTTCTTTCAGATTTTTGATAAGCCTATATGCATCTGCAGGCAAAAGCAAATTTGCCATGTCTTTTACACATATTACATCTGCCCCCATTTGCTCAAGTACAACGGCCTTCTTTACAAAATATTCTTCACTATGGACAGGACTGGTCGTGTAACTAAGCGCCGCTTCGACCGTCCCCCCATATTTCTTAACGCTCTTCATGGATGCTTCCATATTCCTGACATCATTTAAAGCGTCAAAAATTCTCACGACATCTATCCCATTTTCGATTGATTTCCGGCAAAAAGCGTCCACCATATCATCTGCATAGTGGCGATACCCCAAAAGATTCTGCCCGCGCAGGAGCATCTGCAATTTTGTGTGCGGCAGAGCTTTTCTCAGCGTCCTCAAACGTTCCCACGGATCTTCCCCAAGAAACCGCATACAAGAGTCAAAAGTTGCTCCTCCCCAACACTCAATCGACCAATATCCAATGCTATCCAACACGTCACAGGCCGGCAGCATATCCTCAAGACGCATCCTGGTTGCCGCCTGACTCTGGTGCGCGTCCCGAAGTATAGTATCTGTAATCAGCAACGGTTTCTTCATTTCAAATAATTCTTTCATATGACCCTCACCTTACTTCAAAAAGCACATCCCCACCAGCGACTGTTCCACCGACTTCACAGTTCATCTTTACAATTCTTCCATCTGAAGGCGCAAGGATTTCGTTCTCCATCTTCATTGCTTCAAGGATTAAAACCAACTCCCCTGCTTTTACTTCATCGCCCACTTTCTTTTCAATATTGATGACTGTACCAGGCATCGGGGAAGTCACCGCACCTGTATTTGCCACAGTCTGTTTCTGTGCGGAAGAATCCATATCCCGGACAGTCGAATTGTTTCCTGGCGTTTTAAACTCTCTGTATGTTTTCTTTTCCGAAGGCTTTGAATCGGAGTTTTCTTCAATCAGATCAACTTCCATCTCATAGGTCTTACCTTCTAATATAATACGATACTTGCTCATACTCTTGAATCCTCCAATTGATATTTATGGTATATTATTTGATTATTTTCTATGTATTTTTCCAGGCTGCTCTTTTGCACTTCTTTAAAAGAGACAACTGTTACTTTTTTTGCATCTACACCGGTCTCCTCCGCAACAACAGCCACAGCCATCGCCAGAGCTCTTTCTATTTCCATTTTATATTCTCCTTGCATACTGATCTCATAGCGGAATGTTTCCGTGCTTCTTCTTAGGCAAGAAGCATTCCTTCGTTTTCAGCATTCTGAATGCTCCAACGATCCTTGTTTTGGTTTCCTCTGGCAGAATCACTTCATCCACATACCCATGCTCTGCCGCAATATACGGATTCATAAACTTGTTATTGTATTCGTCCAGAAGTTCTTCCTTCTTTGCCGTCGGATCTTCCGCCTTCTCAATTTCTTTCTTGCCAATGATGGACACAGCCCCCGCCGCTCCCATAACTGCGATCTCTGCAATCGGCCAGGCATAGACAACATCTGCACCAGTTCCTTTACTGTTCATTGCAATGTATGCCCCACCATATGCTTTTCTCATAATCAGGCCAACTTTCGGTACAGTAGCTTCTGAATAGGCATACAGTAGCTTTGCACCATGGCGTATAATTCCCCCATGCTCCTGCTGACTTCCAGGAAGAAATGCCGGGACATCCACAAGCGTAAGGAGCGGAATGTTAAAACAGTCGCAGAAGCGGATAAAACGCGCCCCTTTGTCAGATGCATTGATTTCCAGAGAACCCGCCATATACTTACTTTGGTTTGCCACAATTCCGATGGTTTCACCGTCAAGCCTTGCGAAACCGACCACAATGTTTCGTGCAAAGGCAGACTGCACTTCAAAGAAACTTCCTTCATCTACAAACGTGTTGATTACATCTCTTACATCATAAGGCTTTTTTGAATCAACCGGAACAATATTACTAAGTGCAACACAGTTATCTTTTTTCTTTCCCGCTACTGTCATTGGCTTTTCATCATTGTTCTGCGGCAGATAGCCCAATAACTGCCTTACGCCATTCAGGCAAGAAAGATCATCCGGATAAACAAAATGTGCCACCCCGGATATAGCGCTGTGTACGGATGCGCCGCCAAGATCTGAAGAAGATATTACTTCTCCTGTAACGGACTTCGCAACCGCAGGACCAGTAATATACATCTGGCTGGTCTTCTCAGTCATAAATATGTAATCCGTAATCGCCGGGGAATAACAGGCACCTCCGGCACAAGGACCAAGGATCACTGAAATCTGTGGGATAACACCGGACGCAATGGTATTGCGGTAAAAGATATCTGCATAGCCAGAAAGACCATCAATCCCCTCCTCGATTCTTGCTCCTCCACTGTCATTAATGGAAATGAAAGGAACCTTCATTTCCAACGCCTTATCCATGACACGGCAGATTTTTGTCGCCTGGGCTTCACCGAGAGAGCCTCCTCCTACGGTAAAATCTTGCGAAGATGCAAATACAATTCTGCCGTGGATACAGCCATATCCAGTTACAACACCATCGCCAGGACGTTTTTTCTTGTCCATTCCAAAATCGGTCGCGCGAGATGTTATCATGTTATCCATCTCAACAAACGTGCCGTCATCAAAGAGAGCCTCCATGCGTTCCCGCGCGGTCAGTTTGCCGGAAGTGTGCTGTTTTGCGATGCGATCCGGCCCACCAGCACTCGCTAGTACCTCTCTTTTTTGGTTTAACAAACTAATGCTATCATTCCACCTTTGTTCCATAACCTAATTCTGCTCCTTCCGTTAACACGATTAGTATCTATGGCCTTTTCTGCTTATCATAGATTTAATTACACAAATTGCATACTTCAAATCTTCCTTGTAAAATATTAAGGCAGCAATAAGAACCACCACACAAGCATATACACCAACAACCACGGAAATGCCAACCCACTGCACCCAACTTGCAATACCTATCTTTCTAAGAACAATAAAACTGGGTATCACTATTATAGCCATACACGAAAAAGTCCAGATAATCTTCTTAAAAACAAGACTCCTTCCGCGTTTCACGACATTATTGTCAATGTATAAAGCATAGCTCACAGTTCGGTATAAATTTGCCACCAGTGTACCAATAGCTACCCCTTCCAAACCTATAATGTTGACCAAAACAACTGAAATCAATAAATTTAGAGTTGCTTCCATAATTGCTGCATTTCTAGTTTCCTTATAATGCCCTATTCCCTGTACCAAAGCAAGATAAGGAACACGTATCCCCTGAGTTGCAAATGCCAGCGAGATCAAAACTGCATAAGACGGCTGAAGGTAATTAATATCTGTGACATTTTGTGGTACATACAATGAAACAAATGGCAGCACCATCACCATAGCAATTCCAAATGCAATCGAATTGAATGCGTTAACAAATAACTCAAAAACACTTAAATTTTTTTTGATTTTTTCTTTTTCACCACTCGCCCACATACTTCCAAAGATAGGTTCTGTCCCTTTTGTGAATATTGTTTGAATTTTTTTTAAGGCCGACATAACCATATTATATACTGTATAAACCGACACAATTTTTATATTAGTAAAAATAGTCAAAACAATAATATCCGTATTATCATGCACAATATTGGCCAGGGCGTGCATCATGGCATTACCGCGCCTGCTGAGTGCTGACATATCTGGTTTGCAATGCTTATCCAATTTATATTTTCTGGTAACATATATGTTTTGAAGCAGTGGACGTAACACATAAACAAACGCGCTCACCAATTTAACTATATAAATACTAAAACCAGATACTATCAAAAACACAGAAAGGAAAAGGTTCAAAATTGCTGCAATGCACGAGAAGATATTTGAAATATATACACTCTGGTCAGCAAGCAAAAATGTCTGGTAAGTCACCCCAAAAAAGTATTCCGCAAAGGAACTCACACCTACTATTAGTATCAGGATTGAAACATCTACGTATGAAAATCCCGTATGTACCACCAAAGGATACACTAACGAAAGCACAATGATATATATTCCTAAAATAAGAGCAATCTTTCGCATATAGCGTTCTGTAGCTCTTACGATTGCGCTTGTACCAGCATTATCATTTTCAGACAGAGTTTTGTATAATGCCACGCGGGTAGACGCTGTAACACCTAGTGTCAAAATCTGAATCATTCCCAGAAACTGAGTTGCGGAAGAAACAATTCCGTTGTATGATGATCCAAAGTATTGAAGAATATATCTAGGAAGAATCAGTCCAGAAAGCATTGATATTATTTCTAATAGCGCTGATGTTATTATATTAATTGATGCTTTTTTTGTTCTTGACATTGTCCTGCTGATGCTCCTCAAGTCTTTTAAATTACATTCCGCCAAAAATATTTTTTCAGAAAGCTACTGTTTATATTTTGATGGAATTTGCTCTTCACTCTTCGGGATAATATGATTGGTTCCCACAACGGTAGAATGTGAAGGCACATCTTTTGTAACAATCGCATGAGCACCTATCGTTACATCATCCCCTATTTTCAGATTTCCAATAATTGCACAACCAGCGCCCAAAATACAGTCGTCTCCAAACACCGCTTTCTTATATGTTCCAACAGAATTATCCCAATCTTCTGGCTTTATTGATGACATAACATGGCAAAAAGGATAAAGCTTACAATTGCTGCCAAATATAACTCCATATCCAACTCTGAGTGGTGCCGCATGGACAAGATGAAAATTTTCGCCCACTTCTATGTCTGGTCTAATATTGATCTGATATCTATCTAGATTCCTATTATATAGCCTCCATGCGCGAAGCTTATTAAGCTTTCCACCTTTTTTATACAATTCAATTGCTTTTAGTATTCTTTTCTCTCCTACTCGGTCATAATCATAAACACCGATCATTCTTAAAAGTGCATTTTTAATTCGCATAATTCTTTTTCTCCCATCCTAAATGTATACGTCATAAACCACAAAATATCAAATTTGGTATCAAATGTATGTCTTATCTTCGTTAATCAGTAACCCGTCTTAAGTATTCTTCCCCACAATGCTTGAGAGAACTAATGCAACATTTCTTCTTTGAATAATCAATGATTTCACAAGAAATTGAACCAGTATATATACGGCTCTTTAAACCTATTGTATTCAAAAGGTTCATAATTCGATCAGGAGCAGCAGGCGGCAGCAGAACATAAAATTGTTTCTCAAATACCAATGAAAAAGCTGTTCCATGAAATGAATTAGTCACAACATAATCCGCATTTGCCATAAGTCTTACAAATTCTCTTGGACCTGCGTTCCGTATGATGCGGTCTGCCTTTCCCAGCGGTCTCAGTGCTTTGGTTATAACTGCAACTTCCATGCTGTATTCCTTTGCAATTTTCTTTGCAACTTCATACAACCTTTCATCTTCGATCAAAGCGTATACCAAGACATATTTCTTTCTTTTTCGCTCCTTTATCCCCAGTAGCCTCTTCCATTCCTCCCCTGTATGTAAGAACACAGGATCTGGCATCACTTCTACAGAAATATCTAATTCGGACTTAAGTAAATCTGCTGCAGACTTTTCCCGTACCGACAGAAAATCAAATGAATTCAAATATGCCAAACAGTCATCTCTTTTTTCTATCTGATACGTACCCATACTTGCCGCATATGATGTCTTCTTTCCTTTCTCAACAAAATCCAGAAAAAAAGTTGTATCGTTTCCTGTCAATTTCAGATTAAACACCTGATCGCTGCCAGTGATAAATACGTCGTATTTTCCATTTGACCCTTTGATTGTCTCCTTTGAATAAGCCTTACTCCTCTTAGAATATCTTCTAAAGCAAATATAGCGGAGGCGTCTCGGTAGAAATACTATGTTATAAATAAGATTATAAATTCTCGGTTTCATACCGATTTTCAAATGAAACACCGGCCGCATTTTATGCATTGCATCAATTGCAGAACAACGATAGTCGATCAGTTCAGCGTCATTCCCCATGTCTTCCAGCATCCTTTGAAGCGAATATGCCTGTAATGCCGCGCCAAGATTATATGCATTTGAAAAAGTTAAGATTCCAATACGCATAAATCCTATGCTCCTTTCTCTAGCGGAATTAAAGTTAACATTATTCCTATAAAATATGTTATACAAAAATTGTAGTCATAGAGTGGATTCCCGCTTGCACAGTATGCAAGGAAAAAAATCTGGATGGCTATACCCATTTCTATTATATATTTTTCCGGAACATGGGCATCTGTCTTAATAATCTTCCTGTATTTCCCCATCCCATATACAAGTGATGACGTCACGGCCAAAAGAAAAGTCACAAGACCGAATATTCCCGTCTCACAAAGCAACTGGATATAAACACTGTGGACAGCATAAGATACGTCTGCCAGCCCAAAGAATCCTACTGTATTGAGACGGTACCTCCCCCATCCAATACCGGTAAATGTATGACCTCTATACAGCGAGAAAGCAAGCTCATACAGCTCCGTCCGTCCAGAAAGTGTTTCATCCTCCGTAGCAAATCTTTCCACCAGCGAATCAAGAGCATCCTGGATCAAGGGAACCTTGTTGTAAATAATCACCAGTACAATTGCAATAACCAAAAAAGAAAAAATTCCTTTTATTAATTTTTGTATATGAATCTTTTCTAAGTTCTCCTTTTTAACTGACAAAATAGCAATCACCGCAACCGTTATTGCTGTATCAGCAATGAATCCTCTCTTCTGAATCAACAGTGCTCCGGCTCCAAAAATCAGTAAGGTGATCCATCTGCTTGCCCAATTCCATCTTTTCTGCTTTAACCTTGTATTTGCAATATAAGCCACAAGGCCAGAATAAATATAGCAACCAGCAGAAGCCGTATGCGGTAAAAGGCCGCCAGTCGCTGTCAGCCGCCTCTTCACATCACCTGATGCCTCCGTATAAAGATTGATTAACCCTTCGCGGAATAATCCGAATGCACTATCAAGAATGACAGACAAGCTGACTACAATCCCGATAATATACAGCCCTTTCAAAATCAATTCATAATCCGCTTTTCTCTGCATCATAAGAATGCAGACCAATACACCACACAAAATCACAGACAAATCATAAATCACAGCTCTGGGTCTTGACAGCGATTCCATGGCAATAACTCCCAGGAACAGAAACCAGATGTAAAGAAAAGATCCCTTTATCCTTCTACTTATCAAAACCATCAATGCAGTCAATATCCACAAGGTGTAAAGTGGAACCATGGTGCCTATAGAGGCCGTGATCCTGAATACGCCCCAAACATTCCACCAGAAAGGCCATATAGCAAAGCAGCATAAGAGCAGATTATTTAAAATAATCGTTTTTCTTCTTCCAGCGTTTCCTGCAATCATGTTCTGCTTACCTCATTCTTCAAAATATATTTCAAGAACCTTCTGCAAGTTCCTCAAAGACTATATTCATATCCCATTGTATTCTTATAAATAATGCTCAGTTTCCTACAGATAGACTCTTCACTGAAGCGCTCTTTTGCATATTCCGATATCCATTCGCTGTTGTACTCGGAATAATGCTCATATATGAACAGCAGCGCATCCTCTAATGTCCTGGTGTCCTGACAGTCAACCATAACCCCAAGACGTGCATCCGCATTGTCAGCAAACACTGTTGTTGTCGTTGTTGTTATAACAGGCTTTCCACATGTCCATGCCTCAATAACCGGCACACAGAAAGTCTCAAATTCGCTGAACACCACCAACGCATCCGTTCCTGCTATTAAGCTTGCCATTTTATCCCTGGATACCATCCCCAGGAGACGCACCTGGTTTTCCGCATTTCTTCGTTTGATAATTTCAGCCAGGTTGCTATATTCTTCTCCATCGCCAGCCAGTGTCAGTGTAACATCGGTCTGTCCCTGGAACACATTCAGAAATGCTTCAATCACCTTATCAAACTGTTTGACCGGAACAAGGCGTCCGCAAGATAAAAACCGGAAGCCATCATGTTGTCCCTTAACTGGTTTGAAAACAGAATTAACAACATTCGGGATAACCATTACTTCTTTCTTTGTCCCTGTCAACTCAATGATTGCTTTCTTTAATAATCCCCCAACGCAGCAAATTGCATCAGCATTTTTCACAAAGTCTTTAAGATTCTTCAGATATTCTGGTGAGAGGGTTTTATTCTGAACCTGTGACCAGTGCTCTGTACCCACAACTTTCGCCCCATTTTCCTGCAACCCACGAAAAAAATCATATTGAAATAGAGCCGGGTAATGTACATGTACAATGTCAGGAACCCCATATTTTTTTCCTATTGCTTTTAATATCCGACGCCATAAAGGCGCATATAATCTATTTCTAATAACAGCAGGCATCAGCCGTCCAATCGGGATATTCATCCCGATTACACAAACACCATCTCTTGTCTCTCTTGTGAAGCCAAACTTTCGCCAGTGTCGTATCGAACGTAAATCAATATAGGGGTAATATACTTCATATCCAGCTCTTGCCAGCATCTTGGCCTGTTCATATTCAAAGCTCCCCTGCATATTGTTTTCTTTTGATGGCAGATCCCTTCCTACAACCACAATCCTCATTTTCTGATTTCCTGTCATTCAATCTTAATTCCCATCTTTCCCAATATCCTCTTACCATTCTCATAGGAACCATAATGCAGGATATCTTCCGAATCAAACATGATATCAAAAGTATCTTCCAGTTCTGAGATCAATGAAAGGTGTGCAACAGAATCCCACTGAGGGACTGATTTAAACGTGAAATCTTCGTTTAAGGAAGCTTCCTTTACTCCAAGCACATCTATAAAAATCTTATTGTATTTCTCCAAATTTGTCATACCGATACCTCACCATCAATTCCGCCAAATTGTTATAGACAGATTAGCTTTTCAAAATCATTTCTAGGTCCAATGCTCCAACTGCCTGCCGGAACATTTTGTAATTATCCAAAGCATACCGACAGGCCCGGAACTTATTCTTAGCAACTGACTCACTTTTTCATCAACGTTACAATGTCGCCAATAGTCTCAAAGCCCTTGATGACATCCCCACTCAGCTTCACGCCGAATTCATCATCCATCAAAACGATAAGGGAGAGCTTCGCCATGGAATCATACTCATCAACATCCGCAAGAGCAGTATCCAAGGTCAACGTTCCCTCATCAATTTCCCAAGTTTCCTCAAGCATTGCGATCTTTTCCTGATCTGTCATTTTAGATTTCCTCCTGAATTGTTTTATTTATTACTCCTGGTTTTCCAGGTTGTAATCGCTTAAGTAGCCAAACTACAGTAGAGTGTTTCTCTCCGTAATTCCAAGTCGCTACTTTTATCAGATACCTATTAGCACGTTGACAGCCCTCCATCAACGGGCATGGTAATTCCCGTAATAAACCTAGCCGAAGGACTAATAAGAAATGCAATTGCATTTGCAATATCCTGTGGTTGCGCTATACCAAGATATTGACGGCTAAGTAATTCCCTATTAGACTCACTGCCTTCACCATATTTTTCAAGATAACGTTCATATAGCTCTGTTGCTGTCATGGAAGGCGCCACCGTATTAATGCAAATGTCTTTCTCGGCCAGTTCTTTTGCCATACATCTTACCGCAGAATCCATCGCAGATTTGGAAGATGAATAGATTGCTTTAGATTTATCTCCTCGCAAAGACGCACAGGAACTTACCCCCACGATTCTCATTCCAGAATTAAAACGTCCTTTTCTGGAAACCTGCCGAACCACTTCAAAAAAACCAAAAAAGTTCACACTAAAAGCAGCTTGCACTTTGTCCGGTTTTGACTGAATGAGAGGGAGTGCCATGCCGATACCTGCTGCATATACCAATCCATCTAATGAACCATCTTTTTCAACAACATCCTTAATAAGGGGTTCAATTGATTCTACATTACTGATATCAGCCACATAGAAATCATGTCCTTCACCCTCAAGACACTCTACTGCCCCTTTAAGCATTTCTTCACGCCTGGCAACCAAAGTCAGCCTGGCTCCTAATTCACTCAATGTTATGGCAGTCTGTCTCCCAATTCCAGAAGAGGCTCCAATAATCAAAATATGTTTACCAGACAAATCTATTAAATTATTCATTTGGTTCTATCACCTCGTCATGCGGATACCCGTCAACAAAATAATCATCTGTATGTACCAGAGGATAGATGTCTTTCACGTTGATGGGAAGAGCAATTGTAGACCAGGACAAACCAACGCCAAAGCCACAGCAAAGAGCATTAATAATTTTATCTTCCTGTAAATCCCCATATTTATATACAAGAGTAATCGGTATGGAGGATGAGCTCGTATTTGCAAACTTGTTCAAAGAAATAAGAACTTTTTCAGCCGGGAAAGCGGTCTTTTTTCCGATACGCTTCATAATCATCAAGTTAGCCTGGTGGAGCACAAGGCAATCATAATCATCCGGCGTAGTCTTTGTGACATTCATATAGTCATTTATCTGATCAGTTGCTTCGGATGACGCGAAATTAAATACTGCAATTTCATCCATCCGGGTTCCAGGCACTTCATTTTCTGGTCTGTCCGGATTCCTGAATCTGCCATACGGGGCGATAATCGCCTGATAACCCGCACCATCAGTATGAGAAGAAACCAGGATTTTGTCAGATGGATTCTTTTCCACAAGGGTAGCCGTACCCGAGTCACCAAACAGAAGCTCGGCGGAGTGCCCCACCTTTGCCCGCTTCTTCTGACTCAGTTCCCTTGCAGAAGTGTCCCCGGCTAAAAGCAATCCGTACTTGGACTGTGTATTCATCAGCAGGCTTCCCAGAATCGTCATACCGTAAGTAAAGCCAGAGCATCCAAGATTAACATCAAATGCAAGACAACTCTTACTCAGTCCAAGCCGGTTCTGAAGGACACAGGCTGTAGCAGGTATGCCATAATCGGCAGTCTGAGTGACAAATACAAGCACACCGATTTCATTTTTGTCTATTCCCTTTTCACTGATAATCTTCTCAGCAGCAGCAAAGCAGAAATCGGAAGTGCATTGTCTGGGATTCGCTGAGTAGCGCCCCTCCACGCCAGTAGTTTTAATAAACTTCTTGATAATTGCATCCCCTTCATTTGATATCTCTCGAACGCTATCCCATGTATTGGAAACAGCGGCAGCCATGCCGACAACACGAATATCTTTTAATACAGAATACATTATTAATTTCCTCCTTTTTTTGTCAATTCTTTTACCCCTGGGACATGCCGCCGTCAATCAGAATAGATGTTCCGGTTATTGTTTTAGCCGCATCGCTCAGCAGAAAAGCGACTGTATTGGCTATCTCTATTGGCTCTGTTACGCCCATGTACTGTTTCTCCTTTATCTCCTGAACTTCAAATGTATCAGGATATCTCTCCAAATAGGTAGTATACATCCTTGTGTTCACCCAACAAGGCATAACAGAATTTATCCGGATTTTCTTTTTCTTGAGATCGCATGCCAGGCAACGGATTGCACCATCAAGGGCGGCTTTAGAGGCACTGTAAGCAACTTTCGACTGCTTTCCCTGAATGCTTGCTGTTGATGAAATAGCAACAATACTCCCCTCATCCACAAAAGCTCCCTTTTTCGTGATGCATCTTACAATCTCAATAAAGGAAAAAAGATTTGCATCCATAACATCAATCATATTTTCCCTTTTTGTCATTTTTAGTGGTCTCATAGGAGCAATACCTGCGCAAAAAGCAACTCCATTAAAAGCACCGCATTCGCTTACAATCTTCTTAATAACACTTTCTATCGCATCAATATCATTCAGATCAAAAACATACTGCGCATGTCCCTCTCCCTCCAGATGATTGAACACATTTTTCAGCTTCTCTTCATTTCTGCCGCATATGACAACATTTGCGCCAAGTTTACTGAGTTGGATAGCTGTTTCAACTCCCATCCCACCCGTGGCGCCGGTGACAAGTATTCGTTTTCCTGTTAAATCCATCGGGTTAATCATTTTTCTCTCATCTCCTCACTTTCCTGCTACATCAGCATCTCTGGCGTGATTTTTCCATCCTCATACCAGTCTTTTGTTTTGACAACTGGACACACCTTCGCTAAATCAATTTCCGCACATGTCACTCCCCAGGACAGTCCAATTCCGAATCCTGCCATTAATACTTTTTGAATGCCTGCTCCTTTATCACCATAATTCACGCAAAGTGTCAGAGGGATGGATATACCACCCGTATTCCCATACCGATCCAAAGAAATCGGAACTTTCTCCTTCGGAAGTTTCATTTTCTTCGATAACTGCTTGATGATGAACTGGTTCGCCTGATGGAACAAGAACAGGTCATAATCCTCCACTGATGTTGCGGTACGCTCAAGATAATCTATTATAGCTTTCGGCACATCTGAAATGGAGAAAGAAAATACAGATGTCCCGTCCATATAAATATCGTACAGAGTCCTTTCGATCCCATCATTGCATAAGAATCTATCATGGGTTGGATTCATATCCCTGAATCCTCCTGCTGGAAGGATTATAGTCCTAAACCGTCCTCCATCGCTGCGGAGAAGTGTCGCTGTTCTAGATCCTGGTTTTCTTTCCAGCAGAATTGCAGCGCCTGCGTCTCCATACATCATTACAATGGACTTGTCATGAGGATCAACCAACTTAGATGCAGTTTCACCCATAAGAAGCAGGCAGTATTCCATATCAGAGTGCTCCATCAGATTCATGGCTGTCTGTAGTCCATACACAAACCCAGAACATCCCAGCCCGATATCCATTGCCGCGCAGTCCGTTGTCAGCCCAAGTCTATGCTGGAGAACACATGCGGTCGCCGGTCTGCGATAGTCCGGCGATTGTGTAACGAATAGTAACGCCCCAATTTTCTTTCGATCCACCTTCAAACGAGAGAACAAGTTTTCTGCTGCAACATAAGCTAAATCTCCTGCTGTCTGTTCCGGAAGTGCCTTATACATTGAACGGATGCCCGTCCCTGCCGTAAATTTTGCTGGTATCTCTTCGCCAAAGACAGGGATGAAGCTTTCAACTGTCACTTCATTATCTGGAACAGCGCAGGCAATTCCAGCAATCCCTATTCCATCACTATATAAAAAAGCCACCTACTTCACCTCTTCATAATATAAACTCCTGGAAATGTCCAGGGCACACATGAATTCCGCAAGGAATCATCTTTAACCTTGGTTCCCCTATCTCTTTCCATTTTTTTCTGCTTCCCCCGGGCATCCTGAGTTCTATCTCGCTGTTCTCTATCAGGCTGTCGCCCGAGAAAAAGTATGCGCTGTCCAGGAGTATTCCAATACTCCCCGAAGAATGGCCCGGCATTTCAAACAGATGCCATTTATGTCCCTGCCATTCAAACCATATCTCATCCTCAAAGGTTTCATCTGCCTCACAAGAATATTCCGGGTCTGCCTGCGGAAGTTCTTCAAGTTCCATCCATGTCTGTAATTCACAAAATTGCTTAAAATGTCTCGAAAGGTTTTTCTTCGGACTCTGTATGTTTGCCGCACATGCCTTGCTGCAAAGAACCGGCGCATCTGTGACTTGCCGCCAGAGATTCACCCCGGAAATATGGTCATAATGTTCGTGCGTCAATACGATTTTATCAATTATCAGGCTTTCCGCCGAAGACGTATCCTGGTAAGGATCAATCACAACCGCATGGTCTCCCTCAACCACCACATACATATTTGATAAAAGCAGATCTGACTCAAATCTTCTGATTTCCATCAACCTTTCAATTCCTCCAAAGTGTTCTGCAGTGTCTTCATATTTTCTACACGGAGAATTTTCACGCCTTTTAGTGTTTTCTTAACTAAACCCACCAGGGTTTTCCCGGCACCGCACTCAATAAAAGTATCAATACCGTCCGCCTGCATATTCTCCAGTGTTTTCACCCAGTGGACAGGACTCATAGCCTGCTTCACAAGGAGTTCAGGAATCACGATTCCCTGCGTAACTGGCTTACCATCCACATTCATATATACAGGAATGGTAGGGTCCATGAAGTCCATTGTCTTAAACACCTTTCCAAGCTTTTTTGCTGCCGGCTCCATCATCGCACAGTGAAATGGTGCGCTAACCGCTAACTTTACGCAGCGAAGCCCATCCGCTTCTGCCAATTCACACACTTCATCAACACCAGCTACAGAACCAGACACCACTGTCTGCACAGGACTGTTGTAATTTGCGGCAACAACATACCCTTTTGTGGCCTCTCTGCAGAGTTCCTCCACCCGTTCGGCAGTCACCCCAACAAATGCCGCCATGGCGCCCTCGCCCGGTGCTACAGCCCCCTGCATCGCATCAGCACGAATTTGAATAATACGAAAGATATCTTCTGCAGAAACAACGTTCGCATACGCGAGAGCCGCATATTCACCAAGAGAGAAGCCAGCTACAGCAGCCGCTTCTACCCCATGCGCCCTCAATGCCATGGCTGCCGCAAGATCGCCCGCAAGCATACATGGCTGTGTATTATGCGTGAGATTCAAATCCTCTTGTGTTCCTGCAAAGCATATTTTTGAGATTTCCCTTCCAAGGGTGGTATCCGCCTTATCAAAAATCTCTCTTGCAGCCGGTTCATTGTCATATAACTCCTTCATCATTCCGGGATACTGTGCGCCCTGCCCGGAAAATAAAAACGCAACTTTCATATTCAAATTTCTCCTTTAGTCCTTTTATATTTATTCTAATTCCTTCATGCGTTTTGCGGGGTTACCAAGAACAGTCGTAGCAGCTTTAACATTAGAAAACACTATACTACCAGCCGCAATTCTCGCCCTGTCCCCAATTTTCCTACCCGGTACGATAAATGCATGGCCACCTATTTCAACTTCATCACCCACCTGACATCCTCCGCTAATTCCAGAGTCAGGCATAATTGAGGTGTAGTCTCCAATCGTAACATCATGCCCAATCTTCACGCCATCATTGAGCAAAACACCAGCCCCTATATTGCAATTAACAGAAACTTTTACACCTCCGTAAAGAACACATCCGGGACCAATTTTCGAGGAAGGTGCAATGTATGCTGTTTTTTCTATAATAGACTCAAACCTCACATTTTTCTGCATCAGCTCACTTTGAATCTGTTTTTTGATATGTGCATTTCCCACAGTACAGGTACAAACAACATCCTCTATATGGTCTAAAATCCAATAGCGATTGCCCAGCCATGGATATCCGTCAATTTTCATTCCCGCCGAGAAATGAGCCCCATCGTCCAGGAACCCCAAAAACTCATATGTGGGCTCATACCAGTTAATCATCCCGATGAGTGATGTCGCCACTTCACGCCCGAATCCGCCCGCTCCAATAAGTACAATTTTCTTTAACATAACCGTTTCTCCCCTTCATTCATTGAGCGAACAGCTGCTTTACCCGCACCTGTTAAAACGTTCCCAACAAGCTTCCACTGTTTCCATTGAAAGTCCGCCCTTTCCATTTCTATCTATTTTTATTTCCGGATAATTTTTTCTCTTCCTTATAAACTCGTCAATGGAGCATATATACCTGGCTGGAACGCCTGCATACACCCCACTGTGTATATTTTTATTAACCAAAGTGCCAGCTCCCACTATCGCATCCGGCCCTATTGTCACATTCGGCAATATGATCGAATGTGAGCCGATAAACACGTTATCCTTGATATCAATACATCCGAGATATTCCTGAAATGATTCACTCGTATCCCGAATATTCAACATATAGTGAATTGCATCGTGCGTTACAAATAAGACTTGTGAGGCCACCCACACATTATTGCCAAAAGAGATCAGTTTTGGGTACAAAGGAATCTTCCTAAACATCACCATACAATTATCCCCCATATGGAAAAATATATTGTGTTTTTTTATGTACTGTGCTCTTTTAAATGGATTAATGATTAAACACATTCTCAATGTATGCCCTATCCTTAACAAATCCATTTCTTATGCACCACCTTTCTTATCGCCCATAAATTCTTCCATGGTTGCAGAAGTCTCAGAGCTGATTCCCTCCCGTCTCAAAACCGTTATCACAGTCTGCAAGATAATTTTCCAATCTCCCAGAAACGTAATATTATCCACATATCTGACATCCCAATCAAACTTTTCCTCCCAACTAATGGCATTCCGGCCACGTACCTGTGCAAGACCGGTAAAACCGGGACGAACCTCGTGCCGTCGCGCCTGATGCGGTGTGTATCTGTCCAGATATCGAACCAGAAGCGGCCTGGGACCTACGACACTCATGTCTCCCTTCAACATATTAAACAACTCCGGAAGCTCATCAAGAGAGGTTGAACGCAGTTTTCTCCCAAAAGATGTAAGCCGCACTTCATCGGGGAGCAGGTTTCCCTGCTCGTCCTTTGCATCGGTCATGGTTCTGAATTTGAACAATCTGAAAACTTTCCCGCCCCTGCCCGGACGTTCTTGTACAAACAATACAGGTGAACCCAATTTCACTCGCACGAGTATCGCCAATATAAGCATCACCGGTGACAGAACAATAATTGCCAGCAAAGCGCACAGAAAGTCTTGTGGGCGCTTTATATATTTTTCATATGGACCATACGGTTTATGACTCATCATACAGTCTCCTCCATCACGCAAAGCATCTCTTAACCACTTCAATAACCTTCTCCTGCTGCCCCGCCGTCATCTTGTTGTCGCTCGGCAGGCACAGCCCCCGCTCAAAGATGTCCATCCCGATATCCAGCGGCTTTCCGTCGGAAGCCTCAGCCCCCTTTATGTAAGCATTGCTCCCTGCCCTGCCGTTTCCAAGCCGGGTAACGAACGGGTTCATCCGGTAAATCGGCTGCATATGCATTGGCTTCCAGATTGGGCGGCCTTCCGCATTGATTGACTGGATTGCATCGAGAATCTCTGTTGGACAACTCTTGCCATGCTCCGGCATATACAAGGCGTCCTTCTCTCCTCTGACCTGCTTACATATGGCGTCTTTATCAAGCAGCAGACAAGAGAGCCAGTAATTCGGCTCACAGTAATCCGGGATCGGGTTCATGCTCACCGGCAGATCCTTCAATCCCTCCTGATATCTGTAGTAAATTTCCTTCTTCTGCCGGATGTGTTCCTCTAAGTATGGGAGTTGTCCCCGTACAACACCTGCAATCACATTGCTCATGCGATAGTTATAGCCCAGCTCCTCATGCTGGTACCAGGGCGCATCCTCACGGCTCTGGGTAGACCATTTGCGGACCTTGTCTGCATCCTTCAAATGGTCTGTCAAGAACATTCCGCCGGAACTGCCGGTGATGATTTTGTTTCCATTAAAACTGATGCAATTATAATCACCGAAGTTTCCTGTCTGTTTTCCTCGATAGGTGGCTCCAAAGGACTCTGCGGCGTCCTCCACGATCAAAGCCCCGTGCCTGTCAGCAACGGCTCGAATCTCGTCGATTTTCCCTGGTGTACCGTAGAGATGGGCCACAACGACCAGCTTTACCTCCGGGTAGAACTCAAACGCTTTCTCCAGTGCAACCGGATCCATGTTCCAGGAATCATATTCAGTGTCAATGAACACAGGAATGCCGCCCTCGTAGACCACCGGGTTCACCGTAGCGTCAAAGGTCATATCTGAGCAGAACACTCTTTTTCCGAACAATGCGCCTTTCCCCTGTTCCGGCTGGCCGTAGAGTCTCTCCCCTGCCAGCTTCATTGCCAGATGCAGGGCTGCCGTTCCGGAGGATAAGGCAACCGCGTATCTGCATCCGACTTTCTGTGATGATAGACGTTCTATGCAGTCCAGATTTGCGCCTATAGTTGACATCCAGTTCGTCTCATACGCCTCCGTCATATATTTCAGCTCTTCTCCATGCATCGTCGGAGAGGACAGCCAGACCTTGGATTCAAACGGGACAATGCCGTGATTTTTCTCAAACATATCTTTATTCTCCTTTGTTCTTTATCCACAAATATTGGCTCTATTATTATGTGAGCGCTCTGTAATCCAGATACTGGCCTTGTGCTTTCGGTATCCCCGGCATTTCGTCATCTGCGTTCATCAAAAAAAATTTCTGCCCTGTTGCTATTTTGGCACATTTTGAGTATAATATTAATGAGCCAATGGCTCGCCGGTCATGACGGCAAAAATATCATGAACATGTATGTTTAGCTTCTGTAGGCGACGGGATACTGCAAGGCATAGAATATCGCCTACTTGTAAAAGGGCTTGCCGCAGGACAGACTCTTATCCATTCTGATATCCAGGGAGCGGTAATTTGCTGTTTCTCTGAGTTTTTTCTTATGACATCTCTTTTGCTGCTGCAACCTCATCTAAAACGCTGCCCGTTACTGGATGCGGCCCTGCAATGACCTTTTCCGGATTCTTTCCCACCGGATGGAAGGTCGGCACCATCTGCGCAACCATATCTACGATGTTTTCACTGTTTTCATAGCTTGCCTTTGCCAGCTCTTCCAACTGTTTTAGAAACTCTTCTGTATCAAACGGGATCGGCTTTCCGATATGGATCAGGTCATTTTCCGTCTTTTTTATGCCTTCCTCCGCCATCAGCTTTTCTTCAAACAACTTTTCACCAGGGCGCAGTCCTGTGTAGACAATCCTGATGTCCTCATCCGGCTTATACCCGGAAAGCCTGATCAGGTTTCTGGCTAAGGTATCGATTTTTACCGGCTCGCCCATGTCCAGGACAAAGATTTCGCCGCCCCAGGCATACGTCCCAGCCTGCAGTACCAGGCTGACTGCCTCCGGAATCGTCATGAAGTAACGAATGATATCCGGGTGGGTAACTGTCACCGGCCCACCTTCCTCAATCTGTTTCTTAAAAAGCGGGATCACAGAGCCGTTGCTGCCAAGCACATTTCCAAAACGCACTGCCACAAACTGTGTCCCCCGGCGCTCCTTGTTTTTCACACTTTCAATTCTTACTTCAGGGCCCCTGCCGTCCATTCCCTCTAGTGGCATATAGTCCTCGTGGTCGTATGCAGTCTGCCCATCGATCTGCTTATCCATATGTCCGTGCAGGAACGGGAGAAGATCCATTCTGCCCGCCTTACTGACAGCATCCATGCTCTGAATAACCATCTCGCAAAGGCGCTTGCTTGCACCCATTATGTTGGTCGGATTCACCGCCTTGTCCGTGCTGATAAGTACAAACCGCTGCGTGCCATTTTTCAATGCTGCATAAGCTGTCTTATACGTACCGATTACATTGTTTTTAATTGCCTCATTCGGGCTTGTCTCCATCAGCGGGACATGCTTGTGTGCCGCTGCATGGTATACGATATCAGGCTTGTAAGTTTCAAATACCTGATTGATTCTGCGGCTGTCCCGCACAGAGCCAATCAATGCCGTTAATTTCAGCTTGGGATATTTCCGGCGCAGCTCCTGCTCGATATCATATGCATTGTTCTCATAAATATCAAAGATGATTAAATGCCCCGGCTCATGCCCGGCAATCTGCCGACACAATTCGCTCCCGATGGAACCTCCGCCTCCGGTCACCAGGATTGTTTTCCCTTTTATGTACTGAAAGATCTCTTCCATATTTACCTTAATTGGATCCCTGCCGAGCAGCTCCTCCACCGCCACCGGGCGCATCCTGCTCATGGACACTTCGCCGTTTGCCAGCTGGTAGACGCCGGGAAGACTCTTCAGCTCACAACCTGTCTCTTTACAGATGTTCAGGATATCCCTCCGGTTCTCCGCCGATGCGGTCGGGATCGCGAACAGGATCTGGTTAATCTTATATTTCTGTACATTTTCCAGGATGGAATCCCTGCCGCCCACAATCGGGATGCCCTCCATGTACCTGCCCCATTTATTGGGATTGTCGTCAATCACGCAGCACGGGGATGCCTCTGCCTCTTCCGAGTTTTTCAGTTCACGGATAATCACCTGCCCGGCTGCACCTGCGCCAATAATCATCGCATTGTACACCGCACGGCCGCTCTGCCTGCGGCGCGCCCGCTCCATGTTGATATAGCGATAGGAAAACCGCACCAGGATCACCAGGCAGTATTGTATGACCGCGCCGATAATATAGTAAGAAACCGGCATCCGCTGTACGAAAAAGGTGATGCCCGCCCAGTGGATCACTGCCGTGACAGCAGACGCCGCCGTGATCCTGTTCAGCTCGCTGAAGCTTGCAAACCGCCAGACGCTGCCGTACAGGCGCAGCATATAAAACACAGCGACGGTTATTATTGCGTAAATCGGTGCGAATTTAGCAAACGCAGACAGATATCTTGATGGAATCTGCGAATAACGCATATCAAAACGCAATAAAAGTGCAAAAAAATAAGAGAAGTTTACAGCAATCACGTCATACAGCACCAGATAAAGTGCGATAATCTCCCAGTGGTGGATGCGAAATTTCCCCTTTTCCGCATGTTCTTTTTTCTTTTCCCTATTACCATTTTTCATATCTCTTCCCCAAATGTTCTGTTTTTTGCGGCAGCCCCAGTCCGTTTTATAAACCGGCATATCTATCTGCAGCCTAAAAGGCAGATGAAACACATGCATTAACATCCGACGAATTGGAGCCAAACTAACCGGAAAGATACATCTTTATCACCGCTGAAGAATCACTCTCATAGTCTGGAAACGATATATTTCGCGCGTTGCTCCCTTTCTTCAGGAATTCTTCGTAAAGCAATTTTGCTTGCATAGCCTTTCCTGAACCTTTCAGACTTTCGACAGCAATCAGCTGGCTTTTCATAAACATACTTCATGCTTTAAATATACTTTATAACAGCACTAATATTTCTTTTTATTCCTCCGCATCCTTCGCACTGATTATCACACATGCCTCCACCTGTTCCAGTGAAATATCAACGCCCTGTTGCGGCATATCCTTTTCCTCTCGCGCATCCGGGAAATATTCCTTCAACTCAGCGATAAGATCATCATCATCCGCATAAATTGTTGTATCTGCAACAACACCCGAATAACTTCCGATTGCAATATCTGTGTAACCGTCCTCCTGGAATCTCTCCTGCCACTTTGCAGATACACCCACCATATCGCTTCCATTAATCAACGCAATTTTCGCATCAAGAAATTTCTTTTCTGTTTCCGTATCAGATTCCGGTTCCGTTCCCTTCTCCAGCGCATCTCCTTCTCCAACCGATTCCTGCTGCGCTGCCGGTTCTGTATTAGCCGAATCAGCCACCGCAACACTTTCTGTCCCAGCCGGAATATAATCTACTATCCATTGTTCTTTCGATACATTATTGCTGGAATCCATTGCAGCATAAATTACTTTTGCTTTTCTTTCATCCGCTGAAGGGTAAATAGCCTCGACCATCAGAGAATCTGTCACATCTCCATCCACATTATCCACAGCAGTCACTCCATCGAGCAGGCTGTCTGTTCCATCATCCTCGCGATATATAATACGTCTGTCCGGTATCTGAATATCCGGTCCTATATGATCTGATGCAGTATAAAGTAATACCGACAATATACCTCCTGCCATACAGACTAATAACAACAATACGGTACATATTTTTTTACTCATCGTTCTGGCTGCCCCTCTTTACAATTTTTCGTTTTCATATTTTCCATAATATTTTCCATAATATTTCCCATAATAACTGTTCCCACTCATATCCACCATGTTAAGGATCACACCGAGGATTTTACAGTCTGTACGCTCAAGCTGCTCCCGGATTTTCTGCACAAACCGGTAGCTCACTGTATTGGAGGCAACAACAATAGCAATACCGTCACATGTTTTTGCGACAACAGCCCCATCGATCACACTGCCGAGCGGCGGTGTATCTATAATTACATAGTCATAATAGTTTCTCAGGTGCTCAATCAGTTTACTGAAGGTCTGACTTCCCAGGAGCTCCGCCGGATTCGGAGGCACCGGACCAGCCACGATCAGATCCAATGTCGGATAATTTGTCTTACAAATAACATCATTGAGCTGGCACTGACCCGCCAGAAAATTCGTAAGCCCCAGGATCCGTTCTGAAATTCCAAGCTTTCCAAGCAATACGGATTTGCGCAGATCCGCATCTATCAGCATCACTCTTTTTCCTCCTTCAGCCAGGGAAGCAGCCAGATTCATAGATGTACCGCTCTTTCCCTCATTTGGAGTACAACTCGTGATAGCAATTACCCTTTGATCCTTTCCACAGAATTCTATATTTGCCCGCAAAGACTTAAACGCCTCACTGGCCCTGTTTGAAAGTGTTGTCATTGCGCTGACATCTATTCTTGCCATGCTTTCCTCCCTGTCCTTTTCCTCTTATCTCTTTTTTACTTTTTCTTTTTTTTATTTTTTTTCATTGTTTTTTTCTTTATGTGAGTATCCAGCGGGATCGTCCCCAACACACTCATATGAAGATAATATTCTACATCTTCTTCCGTCTTTACCCGGTCATCCATCACAACTCTTCCCGCCACTACCATTAACGCAATGACAAAACCAAGAAGTGCCCCAAGGATCATATTACGAAGCTTGTTGGGGCGTGCAGGAGTATCCGGCAAATTCGCCTCTTCTACCACGCTAACCGCTTCCACATCCATCACATCAACGATCTGGGCCGACACTGCACTACGGATCTCATCCGCAATATCCTTCGCCTGTCTTGGATTTTCATCTGTTACTCTTATATAAATAATTCTGCCATCCGACGCTGTCGACACACTGATTTTTTGCTTCAGGTCATTGTACGTCATTTTCTCAAGTCCGAGAGATGATATCACCTTTTCCAACACCGGACGTGTTGTAACCAGTTCCATATAGTCTTTCGTCAGCTGCGCAGAACTTTGCAGATCGCTATATGTAATAGAAGAATTATCGCTGTTCTGTTTGTTCAAAACATAGATTTTTGTTGTGGAATCATAAGTAGGTGTAATAAATAATGTAGTAAAAAGATAGAATATTATAGCGCCCGTCAACGCAGATAATATAATGATGAACAGCTTGTCCCAAAGTGCCGCAAGTAGTTTCCAAAGATCTATTTCGATTTCATTTGTCTGATAATTATTTGTTTCCATAGCGGTTTCCCATAACTCCTTTTCCCTGTTTTTATCGTACTGAAAGATTGTCCAGTATTCGCAGCGCATTGTCCCGGCTGATGCGTCGTGCATAATCTTCCCCGTATTTTCCTGCAATATATGACACACATTTTTTCATAAGCGGTTTTCTTGTTTTCATATCATGTGCATCTGTCCCCAAAAAATGTACCAATTCATATTTCAATAATTTTTTCACAAACCTCTTGGCTGCAAAACCATTTTCTCCTGTCACGCTTGCTGCGTTCACCTGGATGAGAATCCCCATGTCCGCCAATTCTTCTACGCGATATGGATTTTTCAGAAGACATTCATAACGTTCTGCATGTGCGAGGATCGGTCGGTATCCTGCCATCTGCAATTGCTTCAGCGATGCCTCAAGTTCTGAATAGCCTTTCTGCACAGAAAACTCCACCAGGGTATACCTGCTTCCCGCCATGGGAAAGATTTTTCCGGCATCCAGCAATTCGACGAGACTATGACTGCTGTACAGCTCATTTCCCAGATAAATCTGAAATTCTTCGCTGATCTCCTGTGCGCAAGCCCTTGTCTGCTCCCATGCCATTCGAAGCTTCTCAGCGGACACCTCAATACGCCCCATATGGAAATGCGGCGTTGCGATCATGCCTCGAATTCCTTCCTCCCAGGCTACTCTCAACATCTGACGCGTTGTCTCTATATCGGCAGCCCCATCATCGACCCCCGGCAGGATATGACAATGTATATCAAAATATCCTTCCATTTTGCTCCTTTTTTTATAAAAATACACTATTTTAAGACGAAAATATTATATCAATAATTTTATATTACGTCAATCAAATCTTTACGGCTTATAGGGGTTATATTATGGAAATATTAACAAATTTTTGACTTTTAAGAATATAACGAAAAATTGATAGAAATGTAAACAGGGCGCTGCATTTTGCAGCGCCCCATCCCTTTTGATATAACCTATTGATTTTATACCGGATATGCTCCGTTCTTGGTATCTGCCACTGTTGCATCTACCTTTGTCTGCTGTGCTTCTCTGTATTTGAAGAATTCGGTCGCTACCTGCGGGAACAGTGCATAAGTCAGCACGTCCTCGTCCTGCTGGGACCACTGAGCCATTTCTCCTCTGAGTGTATCCAGCTCGTCCGGAATAAGGTCTGCCGGACGGCAGGTGATAATTTCCGTATCTCCGATGCACTTCTTCTGTACTTCCGGGTTGAACGGCTTTACGGTTGCGCCGTATCTTCCGCTCAGAACATCCTTCGTCTGCTGCGGAACCATCTTGTAGCGCTCGCCGTTGATGACATTCATAACTGCCTGGGTACCAACGATCTGAGAGGACGGTGTTACCAGCGGGCACTCGCCGAGATCCTTACGCACACGCGGAACCTCTTCCAGAACCTCATAGTATTTGTCCTCTGCGTGAAGGTCCTTGAGCTGGGAGGTAAGGTTGGAAAGCATACCGCCCGGTACCTGATACAGCAGGGTCTTGATGTTTACGCCAAGGTTCTTCGGGTTCAGCAGACCGCTCTCCAGCGCCTCGTCGCGGATCGGACGGAAGTAGTCAGCGATCTCTGCCAGAAGGTTCTGATCAAATCCGGTATCATACGGAGTTCCCTTGAAGGTCTCTACCATAACCTCGGTCGCCGGCTGGGAGGTTCCCAGAGCGAACGGAGACATTGCCGTATCGATTACGTCAACGCCCGCTTCCACTGCCTTTAAGTAAGTCATGGAAGCCACGCCGGAGGTATAGTGTGTGTGAAGCTGGATCGGGATGCTTACGGTTTCCTTCAGCGCAGTTACCAGCTCAGTTGCGGTGTACGGAAGCAGAAGGCCTGCCATATCCTTGATACAAATGGAATTTGCACCCATATCCTCGATTCTCTTTGCCATATCCTTCCAGTAATCCAGTGTGTAAGCCTCGCCCAGCGTGTAGGAAAGCGCTACCTGCGCATGTCCTTTTTCCTTATTTGCAGCGGTAACGGCTGTCTGCAGATTGCGCAGATCGTTCAGACAGTCAAAGATACGGATAATATCAATACCGTTTGCGATGGATTTCTGTACGAAATATTCTACTACGTCGTCTGCATACGGACGGTAACCAAGAATGTTCTGTCCACGGAACAGCATCTGCAGCTTCGTGTTCTTGAAGCCGTCGCGGAATTTGCGAAGTCTGTCCCACGGATCTTCTTTTAAGAAACGCAGGGAAGCGTCAAATGTTGCGCCGCCCCAGCATTCTACAGAGTGGTAGCCCACTTTATCCATTTTATCAACAATCGGAAGCATCTGTTCCGTTGTCATTCTGGTGGCAATCAGAGACTGATGTGCGTCACGCAGAATCGTCTCGGTAATTTTAATCGGTTTTTTAACCTGTTTTGCCATTTTAATATATTCCTCCTTATTTTTCTATTCATCGTAGTGCTGCGAACGAACCTTGCTAACGCACCACGTCCGCTCGGTCGCGGGCACTCGCCCTATATGTCCGCTGGAGAATGTGCTCCTTTGTGAGCAGGCTCACAGGAGCAATTTCCACCGTCCATGCACTGCTCATTACACCCCGAATATCGCCATAAATGTACCTGCCGCTACGGCCGTACCGATAACGCCTGCTACGTTCGGACCCATTGCATGCATGAGCAGGAAGTTGGTCGGATCTGCCTCCGCACCCACCTTCTGGGATACACGGGCTGCCATCGGCACCGCGGATACGCCTGCCGAACCGATCAGCGGGTTGATCTTACCGCCGGACATCTTGCACATAAGCTTACCGAACATGACGCCGCCGAAGGTACCAAACGCGAACGCTACCAGACCGAGCACAACGATTTTCAGTGTATCCACGTTCAGAAATGCTTCTGCACTGGTGGAAGCACCTACAGAAGTACCGAGCAGGATAACTACGATATACATCAGCGCGTTGGAAGCGGTCTCTGTAAGCTGCTTCACAACGCCGGATTCACGGAACAGGTTTCCGAGCATCAGCATACCAACGAGCGGAGCTGTGGTCGGCAGAAGCAGACACACAACGATCGTGATGATGATCGGGAAGAGGATCTTCTCCAGTTTGGATACCGGACGAAGCTGTTCCATCTTAATCTTACGTTCTTCTTCCGTGGTAAACGCCTTCATAATAGGCGGCTGGATGATCGGCACCAGAGACATATAAGAATATGCTGCTACCGCGATCGGTCCCATGAGGGATGTCTGTCCAAGCTTACCGGCAAGGAAAATAGAAGTCGGGCCGTCTGCTCCACCGATGATGGAGATCGCCGCTGCTGCCTTTCCGTTGAAGCCCAGGAAAATGGCAAGGAAATATGCCATGTAAATACCGAGCTGTGCAGCGGCGCCGAGCAGGAAGCTCTTGGGGTTCGCAATCAGCGGACCGAAGTCCGTCATCGCTCCGACACCCATGAAAATTAGTGACGGCAGGATACTCCACTCGTCCAGAATATAGAAATAATGGAGCAATCCGCCTACGCCGTTAGACATCTCCTCCGGTTTCGCCATGATATCCGGGTAAATGTTTACCAACAGCATACCAAATGCAATCGGAACCAGCAGAAGCGGCTCAAAACCATGTTTGATAGCAAGGTACAAAAATACACATGCCACCGCTATCATCAGGTAATTTCCCCAGGTCAGGTTAAAAAACGCTGTCTGATGGAGCAGATTGCCTAATGTACTTGTAATGTATGACATTGTCTTACCTCCTGTTTTGTAGTGTTACGCAAGCGCTTTGCAATTAGTTCAGAGATGCCAGTACGTCGCCATTCTCTACAGCCGCGCCCACTGCCACGTCAATGCTTGCAACCGTGCCGTCCTGCGGAGCTACAACAGGAATTTCCATCTTCATTGCTTCCAGGATAACGATGGTGTCGCCGGCTTTTACCGCCTGTCCAACGCTTGCCTCTACCTTAAATACCTTGCCCGGTACAGAAGCCGTTACCTTAACAGCGCCTGCTGCACCGCCTGCAGCCGGAGCTGCTGCCGGAGCCGGAGCTGCCTTCGGAGCTGCTTTATCTGGACGCTTTTGGCGGCGGACATTTCGCGGCAAGACCGGAGCTGCTGCGCCGCCTGCGCCCTCTTCTACGGTTACGTCATATGCTACACCATTCACAGTAATTGTATAACTCTTCATTTTCTTATCCTCCTGTTTTCGAAATTAGGCTCTCTGCCATTTATTGCGATTGCTCTTCTTAATAGAACGCACTACAAATCCGTCGGTCGTTGTGCCCTCCGCCGCTGCGATTGCCGCCGCGATAACAGTGATCAGTTCGCCGTCGTCCACGGTCTCCTCCACCGGAGCCGGTGCCGCCGCAACGGGCGCTGCCGGAGCCGGAGCCGCTTTCGGAGCCTCCGGGGCATTCTTCTTCGTCATTTTTTCTTCCAGTTTTGCAATATGCTTAAACTGACTGATCAGGAAACTCAGGAACAGCAGTACGAGGAATACGATACCGATACCCATTATCGTGTTCATTGCCGCTTCCTGCATCGTTTTGCCGAGTGAACTGTTCTGCTCTGCAAACGTGATAGAATCTGGTGTGAGGGTGTCTCTGTCCAGCACGATCGTTACCGCGCCTTCTCCGTTTGCAAAATCACAGATAGATTCAACGGTAATGGTGCTGCTATCCGCCGTAATGTCGTGTTCCTTTGCCGCAACGAAATCCCCCAGTTCGTCTTTTACAGACAGCCAGGATTCCACAGCTTCCACGGAATACTCGGGCGGTACGCTCAGAATAGAAGACGGATTCACAATCTCTTCCATCTCTGCGTCGGACATCGTCGTGATCAGACTGATGGTCTCGGACGCATAATCCGCCAGCGTCGCACTGTCGCTGCTGCTTATGCTGTCGTCCGCATTCACAACGGCAGTGGATGTGCTTTCCTCTGCAGCCTGCGCTTCCGTCACTGCCTCTGTCTCCTCCGCATAGGCCGGAGCTGCTGCAAGCGCAAGCATTGCTGCTGCGGACAGCGAAACAACTAATCCTTTAAATTTTCTCATATCATTCACCTCGCTTAAACCGTGCCATGTTTTTTCGCCGGACGGTCTTCTCTTTTTGTGAATAACATTTCAAATGCACCAATCACATATTTTCTGGTGTCGCACGCGTCGATGATCGCGTCAACATAGCCTCTCTTTGCCGCGGATGCCGCGCTGGTCTGCAGCGCCGCATACTCAGCTGCCTTTTCATTCATCGTTGCCGCATCAGCGTCTGCATACATGATCTTTGCAGCAAGCTTCGCATCCATCGTTCCGATCTCAGCCGTCGGCCATGCATAGGTCATGTCTGCGCCGATCGCCTTGCTGTTCATTGCAACGTAAGCGCTTCCGTAAGCCGCACCGATCACAACATTTACCTTCGGAACGGTTGCGTTTGCAAATGCATATGTAAGCTTTGCCACTGCCTTCGCGATGCCTCTCTCAGAGTGCATGTTTGCCTTGAAGCCCTTCACGTTGGTGAGGGAAAGCACCGGAATACCAAATGCATCGCAGAACTGTACAAACTCTGCTGCCTTTACTGCACCCTTCTTTGTCAGAACAGCATCGAAAGCGTCGGTCTTGTTGCCCTCTGCATCATATACTTCTGTGCGGTTTGCAACAGCGCCGACCGTCTGTCCGTTCAGACGCAGGAAACCGGTCACCATTTCTTTTGCATATGCCGCCTTTGTCTCAACAAAAACATTGTCGTCTGCGATCTGTCCGAGAAGGATAGAAGTATCTCCCGCACAATTTGCCAGGTCTGCGCAGACACGGTTAAGGTCGTCGGAACATTCTTCGTAGGACATATCATCCTCGTTGTTTGCCGGAAGCATGCCGACAAGCTGGCGGATGCCTACGAGCACATCGCTCTCGCTGCCAACAAAGTCTACCAGCCCTGCTTCCTCGCTCTGGAATTTTGCAGATGCCGTATCACATTTTTCTTTTGTATTGCCGTCAAGCGCATTCGGAGAATTTACAAATAATTTTGCATTTTTCTCTTCCATGAATGTAAAATCGGTAAGCCCCGGAACGATCGCCAGACCGCCGCCGCAGGTACCAAATACTGCTGTGATCTGCGGAATTACGCCGGAAGCAAGTGCCTGCTTCTCGTAGATCGCGCCGAAAGCGTTCAGTGCATCCGTCGCCTCCTGGAGACGAAGCCCTGCACAGTCGATCAGTCCGATGACCGGTGCGCCCATCTTCATTGCGAGGTCGTAAATGCCTGTGATCTTCTTTGCGTGCATCTCTCCGATTGTGCCACCGAGAACAGAAGCATCCTGGCTGTATACATATACCAGACTGCCGTCGATCACGCCGTATCCGGTAATGACACCGTCCGCCGGAGTGTCCGCCTTTGCCATGTTGAAATCTGTGTTTCTGGCAGTAATACTTCCACCGATTTCAACAAAACTGTTCTCATCAAGCAAAGCTGCGATTCTTTTGCCTGCTAAGGTTTGTGCTGTGTTACTCATTTTTCAGCCCTCCATTTTCTATATTAGATAAATTGAAACCAATTATCTGCCGTTTATCATTGTACTTGATTTCGAACACAAAGGCAAGACCTTTGTCGTCATTTTGACAAACTTTTTTTCGATTCTACAATATGTAGCTTTTCCACACCCAGAGGAGCCAGTCTTCAAAGTATTTTGACGAAACGCTGCCCGTGGTGAGGATCGGATATTCCTCTAAAAGCTGTTCGCCGAGGTAATAGCTGATCTTCCCGACCACCGCGCCCTTCTCTACCGGAGCCGTCAGGCTTTTCCTGATCGTCAGACGGCTGCGGATCCGCTCGTCAGCCCGCAGAAGATACTGCTTTGGGGACGTATCCGAAGTATCTGCTGCCGCCTCCACGGTTGCCTCGTGCCAGGGATTTTTGTCCCTGGCAAGACCGCCCTCCACCGGCAGCGTGCGCGGCTTTTCTTCACAGCGTATGGTCTGATTCCGGTAATTCGCCATGCCGTAGTCAAACAGCGTGCGCGCGTCGCGCCACTTGTAGGTGCGGTTATTCGGCCAGCCACATGCGAGCAGCGCCACAATGAAAAGCCGCCCTTCACTCTCCAGCGCGCAGACGTAGCAGTAGCCCGCCGCCGAGGTAAAGCCTGTTTTTCCGGAAACGACGCCCTCCATCATGTCCATGAATGCGTTGTGGTT
>ENA-OPAV01000528-OPAV01000528.1-human-gut-metagenome-genome-assembly--contig:-NODE-528-length-30670-cov-3.362927_pt1 | contig 30670 bp, 22 predicted proteins | sample MGYA00241056_ERZ501428 | MGnify/ENA primary metagenome ERZ501428 (study PRJEB25962, sample SAMEA2042621) | human gut metagenome | biome: human gut; feature: human-associated habitat; material: faeces... | reverse complement strand
ATCAGGTGCGTTTCGAGCTTGCGATAAAGGCTTTCGCGCCCGATATGCAGATAATCGCTCCCTGGCGTATCTGGAACATCAAATCCCGTGAGGAGGAGATAGAATACGCCGAGGCTCACAATATTCCGCTCAAGATAAACCGTGAGACGAACTATTCAAAGGACAAGAACCTCTGGCACCTTTCGCACGAGGGTCTCGACCTTGAAGATCCCGCAAACGAGCCGCAGTACAACAAGCCCGGCTTCCTTGAGATCGGTCAGTCCCCCGAGCAGGCTCCCGACAAGCCGACCTATATCACAATAAGCTTTGAAAAGGGCGTTCCCGTTGCCGTTGACGGCGAGAAGATGGACGGCGTTACCATGATCGAGAAGCTCAACAAGATCGGCGGCGAAAACGGCGTCGGACTTGCGGATATCGTCGAGAACCGCCTTGTCGGCATGAAGTCAAGGGGCGTTTACGAGAATCCCGCAGGCTCAATTCTCTACAGGGCTCACGAAGTCCTTGAGACTCTGACCCTCGACAGGGACACCATGCACTACAAAGAGCAGGTCGCTCTGCGCTACGCCGAGCTTGTCTACTTCGGCCAGTGGTTCACTCCCCTCAGGGAGGCTCTCGCCGCTTTCGTTGACAAGACTCAGGAGCGCGTCACCGGCGACGTCAAGCTCAAGCTCTACAAGGGCAACATAATAAACGCGGGCACCACCTCGCCCTATTCGCTCTACAGCGAAGCTTTCGCGACCTTTGACGAGGACGATGTCTACGATCAGAAGGACTCCGCAGGCTTCATCAACCTCTTCGGTCTGCCGATAAAGGTCAAGGCCATTCTCGACGCCGAGAGAGAGGCAAAGGCATGAAGCTCTGGGCGGGACGCTTCAGCAAAGAAGCCGATAAAAAGACCAACGATTTCAACTCCTCGATAAAAACGGACAGCCGCATGTTCAACGAGGATATCGACGGCAGCATCGCCCACGCATCGATGCTCGCCGCAAAAGGGATAATCTCCGAGGAGGACTGCAAGAAAATTCTTGCGGGACTCTCGGACATCCGAAACGACATTATCTCGGGCGAGCTGATGATAGACCCCGACGCCGAGGATATCCACACTTTTATCGAAGGCGAGCTTACCTCGAGAATCGGCGACGCGGGCAAAAGGCTCCACACCGGGCGCAGCAGAAACGACCAGGTTGCCGTTGACATAAGGCTCTATCTCAAAAAAGACGTGCCGCAGGTCACGGGTCTCATAAACGAACTTATTGACGCACTCGACGGCAAGGCTAAAGAATACGTCCACTGCATCATGCCGGGCTACACGCATCTTCAGCGCGCTCAGCCGATAACCTTTGCGGCGCACATCGGCGCATATATCGAGATGCTCCGCCGCGACCTCGGACGCTTTGAGGACGCCGCAGGCAGGATGAACTACTCCCCGCTCGGCTCGGGTGCGCTCGCGGGAACGACATATCCCATCGACCGCGCCATGACCGCAAAGGCACTCGGGTTCGACGGCTATATGCCCAACACCCTTGACGGCGTATCGGACAGAGACTTCTGCCTCGAGCTGCTCAGCGCGTGCTCGATACTCATGGTTCACATCTCGCGCCTGTGCGAAGAGATAATCATGTGGTGCTCGTGGGAGTTCAAATTTGCCGAGCTCGACGACGCTTTTTCGACAGGTTCGAGCATCATGCCGCAGAAGAAGAACCCCGATCTCGCGGAGCTCGCGCGCGGCAAGGCGGGGCGTGTTATAGGCGACCTTTGCGGACTGCTCACGACGATGAAAGGTCTGCCGCTTGCATATAACAAAGATATGCAGGAGGACAAGGACGCGATTTTCGACGGCATGGACACAGTCAAAATGTGCCTGACGGCGCTGACTCCGATGATAGCGACGATGAAGATGATTCCCGAGAACATGAGAAAGGCTGCCGCCGGCGGATTCATAAATGCTACAGACTGCGCCGACTTCCTCGTTTCAAAGGGGCTGCCATTCCGCGATGCCTATAAAGCGACGGGCGAGCTCGTTGCACTTTGCATCAAAAAAGGCACGACGCTCGAAGAGCTGCCGATAGACGAATACAAAAGCATCTGCCCGCTTTTCGACGAGGGCGTGTACGATGCGATAAACCTCGAAAACTGCGTAACAAGGCGCGGAATGTAAAAATTAAATCAACAGCCGGAGATTTTCTCTCCGGCTGTTTTGCTTTTGTGCCGCTGATTCAAGCTCTTATTTCATAAGGCACAAACCGACCGCACCGTAAGATTTTTGCAACCTTACATCATGCCCGGTGCGTCGAGTCGTCGCACCCTACAAGTACAAAAACAGACCGGGTCTCCCCGGTCTGCTGTTATTTTTGCTGTTTATGCGGGCTGAGGGAAGTATTTTCCGATAAGCTCCAGCAGCTGTTGGAACGCATCGTAATACCCCTGAGCGCCGACACACTCATAGAGCGCATCGCTTATAAATTTGCTTATCGCCTCGCCGACTGCGCTCAGCTTCTCTTTATTCTCGTTCGGAGCCTCGCGCTCGCCGATTTTTATCAGTATATTTTCGAGCCTCTTCTGCGCGTGCTCGGTCGCCGCAGGGTCGACTACGGTGTTGTCGAGCATGGCGCTACACTCTTCGAGCGCCGCGTCAAGCTCCGCCGCATCCTCGGGCGAGAGCGTGCTCCTGTCTATCTCCTGCGCCGGTTTCATCAGATTGTTCACTAAATCTTTCGTATTCCTGCCGATATTGAACTGCGGGAACCTGTCGGGCATGGAATAGACATCCTTGAACTCGGGATTCGTCAGCAGCTCGGTCGCAAGCTTCATTATAACATCGTTCGAGCCGGTCTTTTCGTGATCCTGTCCCTTGAAATAGAAGGTGTGGTCGGGAAGCAGACCGACCGACGCATCAACAACGCCGTCAGGCGAGAGATGATTGTGCGCCGTGTTCTTGCAGTGAGTACCCTGCTGGACATAGTCCTCGCCGAGGGTCTCGCCTATCTTCGCGAACTTCGCGCCCATGGAGGTCGACTCCGCATGGATTATTCCGTCCGCATTGCTCTTGTCGTATGATGGCACCAGGCAGTAGAGCTGATAGTCATAGTCAACTATATCAAAGACTTCCGCTCCGGCGGCGCGCATCTTTTCGATATTCGCAAATCTGTTGACCTGCGCGCGGTGATATACTTCGACCTGCCTGCGCATCTCCGCATTCTCTTCTCCGGGCAGGACGCGCGATACTGCTTCGTCATAGTATGCCTCGGGCACGAGCGACCACATCGTGGTGCAGTTGCGAAGAATAACATTCGTCAGCCCGTCAACCGTCGCGCCGAGCGTGTCGAGCAGAATCTGCTTGGGCATCATTCTTATAACGGCGTTGAGCAGATAGCCCTCCGCTCCGCCGACAAGATTCGGCAGCAGGTTCTTGTAGAGCATCTCGTCCGAGGTGCTGAGCCTGCCGAGATAGATATCGCCGACTATGTTAGATCCGTCGAGCGCGGGGACGATATAAACCACGCGGTCGAGGCTCGGATAGAGCTCCGGATAGCGGTCGAACAGACTGTTTGCGATAGTGCCGCCAAGGCTTATTGCCACGACATTTATCTTGTCGTGACCCGTCTCGCGCTTTATCTGACCGATGAAATTATAGAGCTCGTCGGTTATCTCGCTGTTGTTGCCGAACGAATTGTAGGCGAAATAATAGAGATGATCCTCGCCTGCGACTTTCGAGAAGCCGTCTATCGGCACATTGCCGTATATCTCTTCTTTGTCTTCGTCCGTGCATTTTGCAACGCTCTGCGGATATTTCTTGACTCTGACATCATAGACATTCTTGCCGTTCGAGTCAAAAGCGTTGACATAGAGAGTACCCTCGAGCGTCTTTCTGAATGACTCGACAAAGCCGTCGTCGCGCTGGGTGACGAGCATCTTGACGAGCGGCCAGAGCAGATTTTTTATAATATATTTAGTATTCGCGTATATCGGCCAGCCGGTTATCTGCTTGCCGTCCTCGTCGACCGCTATCTCGTCGTTCTCATATAGATAGGTCTTGGACTGGCCTATGCCGTGGATAACAACCGTCGGGCTGTATTCGCAGGTTCCGCCGCATTCGGTCAGGGTGCCGGGCTTTTTCGCCTTCGCGGGCTCTGCTTTTTCGTTTTTCTGAGTGAGCGCCGCAGCGAGTCCCGATTCGTCGGCGGACGACACGGTTTCATGCTTTGCGCCGCCGTAAGATGCGGCGGATATGCCGGTCGAGAAAACAAGAGCCGCGCATAGTATCAGCGCCGCTATTTTCCTGACTGACTTCATTTTAAAACACCGTCCTTTAAAAAGATACGGCGAACTCCGAAGATGGGGTTCGCCGTAAATAAAACTTCAGATCAGATAACGGAAGCTATGAATTTGATAAGGAACTTGATAACCACGCGGGCAACATCGGAATAGCCCTGGCTACCTATCGTCTTGAGGGCGATGAGGCTGAGCACACAGCAGACCTTCTCGAGCGCGTATGCCGCCTCGGAAGTCTCCTTTGCAGGCTCGCGCTGACCGAGTTCGACGAGGATATTCGTCAGTCTCTCTTTCGCGGCGTCTGCCTTTGCGGGATCGGCTATAGTCATGTTGAGTGCGTCTTCGCCCTGCGCGATAGCGGCGTCAAGCTCGGCTATCTGCTCGGCACTCGGACGCTCTTCTGCGGGCATTTCGTCGATTTTCGCTCTGTAAGCCTTTGCATCGGGCAGGAGCCAGCGTCTTATTTCCTTCGTGCGGCAGGTGCCGTTATACTGCGGCCAGACATCGGGCTTGGAGTGGACATCCTTGAGCTCGGAATCGGTAAACAGCGCGCAGGCGAGAGTCAGAATAACGTCGTTGTTGCCCGCCTCGTGGTGCTGACCGATGAATATCCATGTGTTGTCCGGGAGGACTGCCGTGGAGGCGTCTATCGAGCCGTCAACGGACATATAGCCTCTCTTTGCGGGCTTGTAGCTGTCGGGCAGCTTCTGTCCGGGGGCGGCGCCTGTTGCGCCCATGGTGGTAGATGAGAGCTGGATGATACCGTCGGAGTTGGTGTCAAGCGCACTCTTGATGATGCTGAAGTAGCTGTATTCGACATCACCGAAAGCGAGGTTCGCACCGGCTATTGAGTCTATCTTAACGCCCGCCGCGTGAGCCGCGAGGACATTCTTTCTGAGGTTGAGCTGAGCCTGATGATAGCGGTCGGTCTTCGCCTTGAGGACTGCGTGATCCTTGTCGGTCAGATACTTTTCGCAGAGAGCGTCATATCTGTCGGACGGGACGAGCGCCCAGAACTGTGGGCAGTTTACGAGCAGAGTCTCGGAGAGACCGTCCATGGCGGCGGTCAGGGTGTCTCTGAACACCTGGCGCGGGATTATTCTGATAACAAGATTGAGAAGATAGCCGAGGGAGTCGGTGTCGCTGCCCTCCGCGATTATTCTCGGGATATACTCATGATAGAGGAACTCGTCGTCGATTCTGAAGCCTGCTTCGCCTCTCGTGAGAAAATCGGCGATTATCTCGGAGCCGTCGGTCGCGGCAACGGCGTTGACGACCTGGTTGATATCTTTGTAGCCGTAAGCATCAAGATATGCGGTGAAGATAGTTCCGCCGAGGCTGACGTTGAGAAGATTTACCTTGTCGTGTCCGGTCGCCTTCTTGACCTGCTGGATATATTCATTGAGGTTCGCGGCGGAGTCCATGGGGCTGCCGACGAGGTTGAATGTGAAGAAATAGACATGATCCTCGCCGATGATATTGGTCAGCTTCTGCATGGGGATCATTCTGTATGCCCAGTCTCTCGTGTCCTTATCCATGTCGGCGAGAGAACCGTATTTCTCGGTCTTGAGGTTGTTTATCGGGTTGCCCTCGTTGTCGCACTTCTGGATGGAGAAGAGGTCGCAGACGGTCTCATAGACTGCCTTGGGGAAGCCGCTGTCCGTCTGGGTGGCGAGCATTTTTATAAGCGGCCACGCGAGCTTTTTGAGGATGACGGTGACAAGATTATCCGTATCAAGGATAAGCAGCGTTCCGCCTATGCGTTTGCCGTCCTTGTTGAGCACAGGCTCGTCGTTCTCGTCATAGAGATAGGTGGGCGAATGGTTGATGCCGGGGACTACAACGACGGGTGCGTGCCCGCAATCTCCGTTGCGGCAGTCGGCGTGTGTTCCGCCCTCATTCTCGGCATCGGTAAGCGTATCAACAGCCTTTGCTATCGCCGCATCGGACGATGCGGACGCGGGGGCTGCGGAGGCGCAGGTAAACGCCGAGAAAGCCATGATGAGCGCGAGCACAAGGGCTACGGTCGATTTCATCTTCTTCATAGTTTTTCTCCTGTTCTTGATATGTATTGTCTTATTCCTTATAATCGGCAAACTGAGGGTGTTCGGGCATGGTGAACACGTCTATCGGCTCATCGGAAGAGGCTATCTTCGCGACGAGGTCGAGCAGATTTTTATTCTCGGCGGCCTGTTCGTGCTCCATATTATAATAGAACCATGTCCTGTCCGGCACGGCGGCAGACGCCGCATTGATATCCGAGCGCGGGGATATGAAATCAACGGGTTCGCCGCGCCCCGGGCTGAGCGTCCGTCCGGGCGGCGCACACTGCGCGCCCATCGACGCCGAATATGTCGGGACTATTGTATCTGAAGTCAGACTGTCGGATGCCGCTATCGGCGCTAACCGCTTGCCGCAGCCACAGATATTATAAAATTCAACCGAGCGCTCCTGTTCGCGCCGGACGAGTTCTTTTATATTCCGCCTGACACGCCAGTGGCGGTCGGTCACGGCGCGCATTGAATCATGCGCAGAGTCGCCGAGATACTTATCACGAAGCGCGGGATAGCGCTCCGAGGGGATTATTCCCCACATCGCAGAGCTGTTGACAACAACGCTCTCGCACGCCGCGCGAACCAGTGCCCTGACCGCGCCATCCGCGACTTTCTTTGGCATCATATGCATCAGTTTAGATATTTTTTCCGCCTCGCGCCGGCTCAGAAGCATTTCGAGCAGCGCGTCGCAGTCCTCTGTATTGATATCCCCTGCGACAAGGTCGGCGGCGATATCCGAGCCGTCATACGCCGGGACAACGCCGATAACGCGCTTGACATCCTGATCCGCGCCGTACAGCTCAAAGTACATCTCCACTACGGTCGCCCCCATGCTCACGGGAATCAGATCGACCTTTTCGCACTGCCTCTGTTCTTTGACCATCGCGATAAATTCGCGCAGCAGACGGGCATTTTCGTCCGCCCTGCCGAAGATATCATACGCGAAGAAATAAAGATTCTCTTCGCCGATAATATCCGCGAGCGCATTGAGGGGCACCATCTTATATATGTATCTCTTCTCGCCGGCGGTGCATTCGCCGACGGGACGATAATAGCCGACAACCTCGGCTCTGACTTTTCTCATGGAGTCGGGCGTACAGCTGAGCGGTTCGAGCATCACGCGCACAGCCTTGTCGAGCGCCGCAGTAAAGCCGCAGTCGCGCCGAAGAAGCATCATCCGCGCGGCGGACGGGGCGACCGACTTGACGAGCGCGTCTATATCGGGATCGAACGGCCAGAGATTGCGGATCTTTTCGCCGTTTTCGCCCGTCTCTATCACCCGCGACTGCCCTATGCCCGGTATTATTATGCACGGACGGTATCCGTGCGCTGATTCTGAGTTCATGTGAGTTTCCACCGTTTCGGTTATTCAACCGAACTTGATTTTAGAATCATTTTACTAAAAAATTAGGAAAATTTCAACATAAAAGTGCAATAAAAATGTAAAAAAATAGTTTTGTTCGCATAAAGCATTGACAGCAAAAAATGCATTTGCTATAGTTATTGTGCTGTTTTGCGACAGAAGTTATATAAAAGCGACAGAATAATGCATATCCACTTCATATTCAACGATATTTTATCTGCCCGTATTTATATGCTCCGTTATCATTACTGCCATTTGTCCGTACCACAGTTGGGAAGGTACAGATAAAAATAAAAAATATGGAAGGGAAAAACATGTTTGACAAGAAGAATTTTATCAAAATTGTAATTGCCGCCTGCACCATTTTTTCGGCGCTTATCGGCGCACTGACCGGTAAACTTGACAAGCCGGCCGCTCCCCCCGAGGGTGCTACGCTGGTCAGCGACAAGAATATCGTGCTCACCGATGCAATTACAAAGGCTCAGGGCCTGACAAACGACGGAGAGTATTTTTATTTCAGCGGCAAAACGACTCTGACAAAAATGGCTCTCGACGGCGAGACAACCGTAATTAAGAAGGTAGCCGCTATCCCCGTCGAGCTCACCGCCAAATACAACAGCAACCATCTCGGCGGTCTCTCCTACTACAACGGCAAGATCTATGCCGCGCTTGAAGACAACCAGTTCTATAAGCATCCGCTTATCGCAGTTTATGATGCGGAGACTCTTGAGTACACCGGCGAGTTCTTTGAGGTCAGCAACCAGTCCCACATGGCATGGTGCGCTGTCAACCCCGAGGACGGACTCATCTACACCTCCGATTGGTCGAACGCCACTCAGCTCAACGTTTATTCCGTTGACGGTTTTGAGTATGTAAAGACCATCGAGCTGTCCGCTCCCATCGACAGAGTCCAGGGTGCAGAGTTCTACAAGGGCACTCTCTATCTCTCCAGCGATGTTAAGAACGACACTAAGCCGATTCTCGCTATAGACGTTTCCACAGGCGTTGTCTCCACAGCATTCAACACCAACATCGGTAAGGGCTTTGAGGCCGAAGACGTCACCATTCTTCCCATGGACGACGGTTCCCTGTTCCACATCATTGCGGCAGGCAAGTCTCGCCTCAATATCCATTTCAGCCACTACTCCATCGACGAGTAAGGCTGCCTGACAGCTAAAACAAAAACGCAGTTTCGGTCAAGGCCGTTACTGCGTTTTTTTATTTTTACGATTGACATATCACTCTGTTTTTGCTAAGTTATAATCAGAACGGCAACAAACAGGAGGTTTTCATATGCAGTATATAGAAATTCTCGGAAAAGCCGCAGCCGTCATGCGCCGCCTCGCCGCACTCACTCTCGCGGCGTTCATGACTTTTCTCTCCGTCCTGACTCTCGGCATCGACGCGCTCTCCGCGGGCAAGAGACACCCCGAGGTATCAAAAGTCAATGTTTTGCTTATCGGCGCGGCGGAGCGCTCGCAGGGCATAACGACAGACGGCAAATACTACTATTTCAGCTCGAAATGGGGGCTGACAAAGTCCGAGCTCGACGGCAAGACGCGCGTCAAGTCGAACCCGCTCGCCATCCCGAAAAAGCTCAAGGACGACTACGGCCTCGCGCACATCGGCGGCATCAGCTACTCGAAAGCCGACAACTGCATCTATGCCGGGCTCGAGGACAGCAAGGTCTGGAAATATCCAGTCGTCGCGGTATACGACGCAGACACGCTGAAATTCACCGGCAGATATTATATTCTCGACAACACCCGTCACACGCGCGGACTGCCGTGGGTCACGGTCGACAACGACAACGGTTTGCTCATCGCCCTCGACCATTCAAAGAACGCGAATGAGCTGATTTTCTATGACATAGCGGACAATATGAAATATGCCAAAACAGTGAAGCTCAGCGAGACGGTCAAACGCATTCAGGGCGCGGAGATGTACAAAGGCATGCTCTACGCCGCGACAAACGACGACACTCAGGCAATATATAAAATCGATCCCGTCAGCGGCGAAGTTTCAAAATATTTCGACCGCAACCTGACAAAAGGCAGCGAGGGCGAGGGCATCACGGTTCTCGAAACTGCGGACGGCGCAGTGTTCCACGCAATAGACATGGGTCCGCTGTTCATCAATGCCTTCATCCGCAGCTATGCGCCGGTTGAAGAGGGATAAATAAAAAACCGAACATTATATAAAAAAAGTGCAGCCCGGTTATCCCGCAGCTGCACTTTTAGCTTTTTATTTAATACACGACCGCATCGTCGGCGGTAAAGCCGCCGAGCGAATTTTCTTTCACCTGGATACATACAAAAGTTATTCCGGAATCCGCCGCAGCAGAGAACTGTCTTTCGGCGCAACTCTCAGCCAGTCGCCCTCGGCGAGAGCCACTTCCTCGCCGTCGATAACGGCTTTGCCCTTGCCGGAAATAACGCCGTATATCTCTTCATTGCTCTTGTGCGAATGGACGAACGGAACGTCTGCGCCCGCCATCGGTCTGCTGGTCGTTTATTGCTTCAAAGACGTCGCCTCAAGCGGAACCTACGGCATACCGGAGATTCTGTCGGTGCTGCTGATAATTGTACTGCATAAATGGAAGAAAAACACGCTGCTGAGCATCGGCGGCGGCACCGCGCTCTATATGCTGCTCGTGCAGACGGTGTTCAAATAATCAGGTGCGCCACTGATATTTTTGAAGATCGACTCTGCCGGATTCATCAAATTCCACGCCCTCCTCTTCAAGGAGGGTCTTTTGCATATCCTCACCGCCGAACGCGAACGCGGAGGAAGTCTCGCCCAGGCGGTTTACTACCCTGTGGCACGGAATAACGCCCGGCTCAGGGTTGACATGCAGAGCATAGCCGACGACGCGCGACCAGCGCGGATTGCCGGCGAGAGTCGCTATCTGCCCGTAAGTCGCAACGCAGCCGCGCGGGATTTTTCGTACAACATCGTATATCAATTCGAATGTGGTTTTCATCTCAATCACCCGAAATTATTTTAACTTATTCTACGGCTGAAATGCAATAAAAAAAAGACGATGACAGCAAAAGCTGTTACCGTCTCTGAAAAGAAAACAGCCTTCCTATTGGAAAGCTGAATTCACAAATGTCGGCGTCGACTTATCTTCCCGGGAGGCTGCCCTCCGAGTATTGTCAGCACGAGTGAGCTTAACTACCGTGTTCGGAATGGGAACGGGTGGACCCTCATCGTTATAGGCACCGACTTCGGAGCGATTTTTGTATGACCGCTCTCTCAAGTGCTCGACTATAATACAACATCCCGCGACAAAAGTCAAGGGCTTTTTTCAAACTTTTTTAAAAAATCTTAAACTTTTTTGCACACCTCGGTTATCTCGCCGATATAAATGCGGTGATAGTCGCCGTTATGATAGTTTTTCTCTATCTCGGGCGCCAAAAACTTTGACGGATCCATATCCGCAAAAGCTATCTTTTTGCAGGCTATAATTAAATTCGCCTCTTCAAACGCCACGCTCCCGCCAAGCTCTACAGCACTCAAGCTGCACTCTTTAGCCTTGTCATAGTCGCGTCCGCTCTTCGCGCCGCAGAAGGAAAGCGCCTTTTTATATTCGCCGCCAAAAAACGAGAGCGTAAAATCGCCGTACTTCTCCATGAATTCATATGTGTATCTCTGCGGGCGCACGAAAACCGCGACAACATCCTTGCCCCAGAGCTCGCCTATCATGCCCCAGCTGACGGTCATGGTATTATAATCACCCGCTTTGCCGGCGGTCAGCAGCGCCCAATCGTCCCTGATAAGGCGCGTAAAACTGTCTTTTATATCGCAGATATCAATTTTTTCAAAGCTCATGGCAAATACCCCTTTTCTCGCTTGATTCTTCTCTGTAATTGACCGAAGTTTAGAAATATGTTATACTTATGTTATAATTACAAATAATAGAAATTCAATTAACATAAACGGCGCGTTCAGAAAAGTCTGCGGCTTCCGCACATATATTATATGCCGCTTTTTGCGCAATGCAAGATTTTTCTTTGCGGCGCCGGATGAAAGAGAAAGGAATTGATGTTATGCCGGAGCAGAACATACCGGAGATCAAGGGAAGTCTCAGAGACTTCATGCTCAAAGTTCCCGAGCCGATTTATCGCTGCAGCGGAATCAAAATACTCGGCAGACGAATTAAGTCGGTGCTTTTTTCGACCGACGCGAGCATCATCAGAAACACTAACGCGGACGCGGTCATCGCAGTCTATCCGTTCACCCCTCAGCCCGTGATAACCCAGGCTGTCATGGTGGCGGCGGACGTGCCGGTCTTTGTCGGAGTCGGCGGAGGACTGACGCAGGGTCACAGAGTCGTCAACCTCGCCCTGCACGCCGAGTTCCAGGGCGCGATAGGTGTTGTCGTCAACGCACCGACGAGAAACGAGACGATAAAAGAACTGCACAGAACTATAGACGTGCCGATAGTTGTCACCGTGCTCAGCGAGGACGAGGACATTCAGGGACGCATCGACGCTGGCGTCAGCGTCCTGAACATATCCGCAGCCGGCAGAACGCCGCAGGTCGTGCGCAGCATCAGGGAGCGTTTCCCGGATATCCCGATAATCGCGACAGGCGGTCCGACGGAGGAGAGCATAATCGCCACCGTCGAAGCGGGAGCGAACGCGATAACCTGGACTCCCCCGTCAAACGGCGATGTGTTCAAAGATATTATGGACAAGTACCGCCACGGCGAACCCCACCCGGATTTTTAATCGAATCAGCCGCCCGGAGATATACTCCGAGCGGCTGATTTTGCAGGCTGTTGACTTTTCCGGGCGTGGTGATATAATAAGCACGAAAACCAACAGGGAGGTAACAGTTATGGATATTTTCGAACTCATTCTGCTCTGCGCCCTTGCGGCGGTATTCTATGTCTGCGCTCTGCTCCTTTGTGGCGGCAGGATATCGCTCATTCACAGCTATCAGCGCAAAAATGTCAGCGAAGAAAACGCAGGTGCTTACGCAAAGCTCTACGCATTGGTCATGTTCTTTGTCGGCAACGGACTGCTCGCCGCCGGTGCAATAAATTATATCACGCACGCGGCTTGGGGCTTCATCGCTCTCGGTGTATGCTTTGTCGCGGCAATCGCCATAGCAATAACCGCTCAGCTGAAATACAATGTTGCCAAATAACAACTGACCGCCAAATATAACACTGTAAAAAACCGCCGCCGGGACTGATACTTCCGGCGGCGATATTTTTATATTATTTTGCTTTTAATCGGCGGAAAATACTTTCGATGCGGTCGTGCACACATCACCGACATTAACTTCAGCTTTATTTTATCAGCAGTCTCTTTACTTTTATCTCGCCGTCAGATATTTCGCCCATGCCGAGAAATTCGTTTCCCGGCGCAATGACGCGCACAAGCTCGTTTTCCTGCGGGGCTTTGAGATAGAGCCGCTCAAGGCTCAGTTCGCCGCCGTTTCTGAATCTCCGCGCCTGCGGCTCGGTGACGGTCACGAATCTGTAAGAGTCGAGAGCCTGCTCGATCGGGATAATTTTTTCTTCGATTTTGCCGCTCTGCGCGAGTTCCGCGAGCTCATCGAGGGTTATGCATCCGTCTATCGGGAACCCGTTTGCCTTTGTGCGGCGCAGCGCCGTCATAACGGCTCCGCAGCCGAGCTTTTCGCCGATGTCGGCGACGAGCGAGCGGATATAGGTGCCCGCCGAGCACTCGACGGATATTGTGTATTCGCCGTTTTTTTCGTCGCAGCCAACAAGTGATATTGAAGAAATATTAACAGTCCTGCTCTCGCGCTCGACTTCTATCCCCTGCCGCGCGAGCTTATATAACCTCACGCCGTTTTGCGAGATGGCGGAATACATCGGCGGCACCTGCTCTATCGTGCCCGAAAAGCTCTGCAATGCGGATTCAAAATCCGCGCGCGAGGCGTTTACCTCCCGCGTTTCGAGCACTTCGCCGGTGATATCGAGCGTGTCGGTAACAGTGCCGAGCCTTAAAGATGCGATATACGCCTTGTCGTGCGACGGGAGCAGCTCGCAAAAGCGGGTCGCTCCGCCGAGCAGAACGGGCAGAACGCCCGTCGCCATGGGGTCGAGCGTCCCGGTGTGCCCGGTCTTTTTGACGCCCGTCATTCGGCGGACACGCGCCGCCGCAACGAACGATGTCATGCCCTCGGGCTTGTCAATGAGCAGAATCCCTGTCATGTTTTTCTCCGTTTTCAGTCGTTTATCATTGCGTCATAGAGCCTGTCGCAGCAGTGGTCGTCTCTGTAGAGGAAGAAATCCTTCATGCGCGAGGCATAGGGCTCCTGCGGGACAAAGCCGTTGTTTATATATTCTTCAAGATGGTCGAGCAGAGTGTCCGCATCCTGCGAGAACGGTCCGAAGCCGTTTTCGAGCGGCAGGTCGCGCTGCCTGTAGTTATGCGACACGCCCGCCAAAAACAGCTCATAGTCCGGCACGAAATAGAGCACGGGGCAGTTGAGATAAACGGAATCGAAAACTATCGAAGAATAGTCCGTTATCATCAGTCTGTACTCATCTATATTCGTGTCGAAGTTGTCCGTGCAGACCCTGTCGTTCTTTATATCAAACAGATGGTTGTAGCATTTGAATATCGGATGGTTCTTGAAATCGAGATAGAGATCGTTTTTCTCGAGCATGTCGTGCAGTCTCTCGGAATTGAGGAACGCCGAGACCTGCTTGAAGAAATCGGACTCCATGAACACCTCGGGCAGCTCCTCGCGCTCGTTGTTGACAAGCGCGCCGATAAGGTTGCTGCGCCAAGAGGGCGAGAACACAATTCGGTTTTTCTTTTTGCCGCTGGGCTCCATGCTGTCATATCGCGGCATGCAGCTCTTTATCAGCTCGCGCTCCGCAAAGCCGTAGTTCTTCTGGAAGTTCTCTATCTCGAAGCCGCTCGACACGACGACTCGGTCTATCGAGCAATGCTCCTTGTCGTAGAGGCTTCTGAGTGACGCATGGAGTATGCCGTGCTGGAGATAGACCAACTCGAATTTTACAAGGTCGGCATACCAGCGGGTCGGACCCGCTCCGAAAGGCGAGACATTCGAGAGATTCGAGAACGATGTGATTATCTTGTCGCAGTTGAAATACAGCTGCTTATGAAGCTTCGAATGGAACATCACAACGTTCTTTTTCTCCTCGGGAGTGAAGCGCTCGTCGAGCTTGTCGCGGTCGCAGTCGTTGAGGATATAATAGCGCTTAACGCCGTCTTTTTTGGAGAAATCGTGCTTGAACTGATCGTATGCGTTGTCAAACACGCCATAGCGGTCAAGATAGAGCCATATGGGGCCGCTCCCTTTAAAAGTCAGCGCAAGCAGGCGGTTATACACTATCCTCGGGTTCTTGAAGCCGAAGTAGAGCATATTGTAAAACGCCACGAGCAGTTTATAAAACGCATTGTTGAGAGCCGGAGACGAAGAGATAGTGAACACTCCGTTTTTCTCCTTATAGCGTCTGTTGTCTCTGAAGAATATTTTCTGTCCCTTGTCCTGAGTCAGCGGAACATGGGGGCCGAAATAATAAGAGAGCTTGTAAGTATAGCCGCAGGTCTCGACCTCGAGCTCGAATTTCTTCGTCTTTGTGACATCGATATCAAAGCGCATGCGCCAGAATGTGGCGGTCTTTATCCCCGCGCGGTAATATTCGTAGTTCGAGTGAGTCAGCTCAATCTCCTCGCGCGCGCCGTCTTTTATTATAAACACACGCGGCTTTTCGACATAGTCAAATATGATGCATTTCAGGAATGCGTCCACGTGCAGAGTTTCGCCGAACACTTTGAACGAGTTGACGACTATCGGCACCTTGTCGGCACTGTAAACCTCCTCGCCGTCGTAGAGCACGCGCAGATTCTTTTTGTCCGCTGCGACACTCATCTTGTCGCAGCCCTTTATCCTGAGCAGAAAATGCTTGTGATAGAGATCCATATATGGGTGGTTGAGAATGACGCTGTCGTCAACTCTGTCGAGCAGGGCATTTATCCTGCCGACTGCTCTGTCGAACTCATCTTTCGGATAGCTGTAGGGCAGCAGGATATCCTGCGTGCTCTTCCAGTTTATATCATTGATATAGAGCGACTGGAGATAAGACGGCACATGACCCTCGTATCTGCCGAACATCTCCTCCCACATAGCCATGGTGTTTTCAAATATATAATAGGCATAGCCTTTTTTACCCGTTGTGCTGCCGGGGCGGCGCAGATAGAGATACTCCGGGCGGCTGCAGAAGCCGATTTTGAGTTTGTCACTGAGAACATCGAAGCAGTATTTCTGATCCTCATGGAATGCGAGCGAGGTATCGAAAAGAACATTCTTCCCCTCGCCGAGATTCTTGACGCAGATGTTCATCGTCGTCTGCGTTATATAGCAATATTCGGGATCCTCGAGATCATAGACGCCCGTCTTTTTGAGGAGCTTGTATCTGTAGTGCAGGGCGAACTTCTGCTCGCCGTAATACGGAACTATCTTGTAGGTCACAAGATCGATCTCGTCAAAATGCCTGTCGAAGAAATCGGCGACCGTCTTGAGCGTATTGTCGGTGAGCGTATCGTCAGAGTCGAGATAGGTTATATACTGACCCTGCGAGTGCTCGATACCGAAATTTCTCGTTGCCGAAACGCCGCCGTTTTCGAGCGAGAACACCTTGAAGATATCATATTTTTCGGCATATTCCTTGCATATGCCGAGACTGCCGTCCTTTGAGCCGTCGTCTATCAGCAGAACTTCGAGTTCGTCCTTGCTTATGGTCTGCCGCAGAAGGCTGTCAAGGCACGAAGCGAGATAGTCCTCGCAGTTATAGACGGGAACGATGACGGACATCCTGTACTTAAACATCTTATACTCCTCACATCAGAATATACAAAAATTACCTGTATATTTTATCACATTTCGCGATCTCTTTCAACCGTTTGAATCGAGCCATGCGTTCGCCGTCCGTGCGACGCCGTTCAATGCGTGCTCGCCGAACGGATCGTCTATGCCAGCGGCGGCGCAGAGCTCCTTGAAGCTCTTCTTCCCACCGAAGGATATAAAACGCAGATATCTCTGCCACGCGTCTTTATAATCTTTTTGGCTCAGCGACCAGAATTCGAGCGCCGCAGTCTGCGCGAGGCAGTAGTCGATATAATAGAACGGATAGAGATAGATGTGAAGCTGTCTCTGCCAGCCGCGTCCGTTTGAATAGAAATCGACATCGCCGAAGTCCATATACGGGCGGTACTTTCGCTCGAGTGCGAGCCACTTTTCATTTCTCTCTGCGGGAGTCAGCTCCGGCGAGTCATAGACAATGTGCTGGAACTCGTCAACCATCGTGCCATAGGGCAAAAAGACCAGCGCGCTTTCAAGATGGACAAATCGCGAGCGCACGGCATCCGAGCCGTAAAACAGCTCGTGCCACGGCCACGCAAAGAACTCCATGGACATCGAATGGACTTCGCACGACTCCATAGTCGGGCTTATCTGATCGCAAAGCTCCATTTTGTCTCTGACGCTGTAATAGGCGAATGCGTGACCCGCCTCGTGGGTGAGCACATCGACATCGCCCGAAGTGCCGTTGAAATTCGAGAAGATGAACGGCGACTTGTATTCGAGTATCTCCGTGCAGTAGCCGCCCGCAGCCTTGCCCTTTGCGCTCAGGACATCCATGAGGGCGTTGTCATACATAAAGTTTATGAACTCCCCCGTCTCGGGGCTCATCTGCTCGTACATTTTCTTTCCCGCGGCGAGGATATCCTCGGACGAGCCGTCGGGCTTCGGGTTGCCCTCTTTAAAGGCGAACGGGTCGTCGTATATTTTCATGTCGTCTATGCCGATGCGCTTTTTCTGCATCTCCTTGAGGCGGCAGACGACCGGCACTATATCGCGCACGATGCGCGAGCGGAAAGCCGAAACATCCTTTGCGTCATAGCAGTTGCGCGTCTGGCGGCAATATGCAAGCTCGGTGAAGGTGTTGAAGCCGAGTTTCTTTGCAATGCGGGTGCGGCATTTTACAAGGCTGTCAAAAATTCTGTCGAGTTCGTCGGCATGCGCCATATAGAACCCGCTCTCCGCCTCGTATGCCGCGCGGCGGACATCGCGTTTGGCATTCTCTTTATATGCGCCGAGCTGGGAAAGGCTCAGCTTTTCGCCGTTGAAATCTATCTGCGCCGAGGCTATCAGCTTCTGGTATTCGCTCGAAAGCTTGTTCTCCTCCTGTAAATCGGGAATTATCTCGGGCGAGAAGCACTTGCGCGAAAGCTCCGCATTGACGAACATCAACTTGCCGTATTTCTCTTCAAGCTGTGCGCGAAGCGGGCTTCCGAGCATCGCCTCGGTGAACTTCTGCTCGCTCTGCTCAATAAGCGGGGCGTTTTCGTCGTTGAAATCGTTCTCTTTCTCATAGAACTCATCGAGGGTGTTGACGGTGTGGCGGATATAGGCTATCGTGCTCATCGTCTGAACATGGGAGATTATTTTTTCACGTTCCGAAAAGGCTTCCTCCGCCTCTCCGAGAGTCTTTGCTGCGCTGAGGCGTTCCGCCGCCGCATCGAGCGCTTCGGTCGCCGTCCTGACATCTATTCTCTCATATGGCATATCACAGAATTTCATATCAATTCCTCCGTTGGGGTTATTTGACGCTTATCTCATAGAAAACGACCGTGTTGGGGTCGGTTGCGTTTTTGAGCACGAGTTCACCGCAGCCGCGGCAAAGCGCATGACCCATCTGAATATAATACTGCGCATATTGACCCTCCGATATATAATTTCCTACATATGGATTATATAGTCCGTGACGCTTTGTGTCAATCCCGCGATTGATTTATACCCCCGCGCATGATATTATATACTAAACAAAAATAAAAACAGGTGATACTATGTTCAAGCCGGAAAAATATACTCCCCCGAAATTCGACCGCGAGCCGTTTATATCATTCCCCGATGTGACGACCGAAAAGGCGGGGGACGGCTACATCCCGGAGAATTTCTACGCGACTACGATATACCCCGAATATTTCAAGATAAACGGCGAGTGGAAGATGCTCACTGGCAGCCGCATGGACTGCTCCGTCGTGATAAAAGACGGCATACCCTACGCCGTCGAGATGAGGAATATAAAAAAGGGCGATGAAGTAGTCGTCAACCGCACGGACGACGGCAGGGACGGCATCTTTGTCCACGCGGACGGTTTCTCCGCCCCGGAGAACAGCGTCGATCAGGCGTTCGCGTTCAGGATGGGACAGAGCCGCGAAACTTCGTATTCCCGCGACTACGACCGTCTCTATGATATCCTGCGCCACGACCGAGACCACGGCAAGATAGTCTGGGTACTGGGCCCCGCCTGCGTGTTCGACCACGACTCCCGCGCCGCCATGGAATCGCTCATCAACAACGGCTACTGCGACGCGCTCTTTGCGGGCAACGCCCTCGCGACGCACGACCTCGAGGGCGATCTGTTCCACACCGGGCTCGGGCAGGACATATACACAAAGCACAATGTCCCCAACGGGCACTACCATCACCTGCACACGATAAACCTTGTCCGCAAAGCGGGCGGAATAAAGAACTATGTCGAGCAGAACAACGTCCGCACGGGCATCATGCAGGCGCTCGTCAGGAACAATATCCCCTATGTGCTCGCGGGCTCCATCCGCGACGACGGCCCTCTGCCCGATGTGATACCGAATGTATACGACGCACAGGACGCCATGCGCAAGCACACGAGCGAGGCGACGACGGTAATAGCCCTCGCCACCCAGCTGCACACGATAGCGACGGGCAACATGACCCCGTCATATCAGGTGGTGGACGGCGTTGTCAGACCCGTATATTTCTATGTTGTCGACGTGTCGGAGTTCGCCGTCAACAAGCTCAAGGACAGAGGAAGCCTGAGCATCACGGGCGTTGTGACGAACATCCAGGACTTCATCGTCAACGCCGAGCGCAATCTTATCGGCAGGGATGGGAAATAAAATAGCAAAGCAGGATTGGACGGTGAAAAAAGATGAAGCGTTTATCACTTTTTTCGATAGTTTCATTATTTATAATTTTCTTTGTTATGCTCATCTCAATATCATTGATAGGTTCCGGTACGGTAGTCACTTCATATGAGGGGTTTGCGCTGGACTCAGACGAGAATTTATATTTAGGCGAATACGGCAAAATCAATGTATATAAAGAAGGTTCTTTGCTATATTCCGTTGACGCGCACACATCAAGAGCCTATGCTTTCACTATTCAAAATGATGAAATTTTGATATCAACTGTCGAGACCGTTTATATCACGGATCTAAGCGGAAATGTTATCAACAGCTATAAAGATACGGATACCTCGCTGTTCAATGAACTCAAAAGTAACAAGGACTCTTTCTCATTGAACGGCAGCACATACAAAATGCAAAAAAACTTTGGCAGAAGCAGAATAGTAAAAGACGACGGCAAAGTGATATATCAAATGCCGCTTCTTGATTACATAGTTAAAATAGGAATTTTGATTTCAATGGTGTGGCTGGTGGTACTTGCAATATATTTGGTTATCAGTTTTCGCAAAAAGGCCGAACATAACAAATCACAAAAAGGATGATTGACTTTGCTCAAGAAAAAAATTGCCGAACTTTTTGAAAAAATCAAGAAAACAAAAACATCTACTAAAATTATGATACTGCTTCCTGCCATATCGGTGCTGATATGTGGTACAGCACCATCCATTCCGGGGCTTTGGGAAAACAGGATAGCATTTTATGCAGTGTCGATGTTTGCTTTGTTTTTGATAGTTCTATTTATGATTTTGTTAAGTATAAAAGTCAAAAAGCAGCCATGGCACGGTATACTGTGTTTTTTCACAATATGTATCGGCGTTTTGTTCTATATAATATTTATAGGGTACACAGCACTTTGGGATAACAGCACTCTTTCATAATGAATATTTAAAATTAGGTGTATGCAAAAACATTTGGAGTAAAAAAATGATGACGGATTATAAAGAATTGTATCTTTTATATTGTGCAAATTTATGTGCAGATTCAAATGATTACACTACAAAAGAAGGTGTTAAACGGCATAATGCCGCAATGAAGCAACTGAGTAAATTGTTTCATCAAATCGAAGATGAGCCGGACAAATCATTTTTGTTAGAATTATTAGCGACGGGAAATGACCAAACCAAAGCTCTTGTCGCGGCGCACTGTTTAGGATTCGGCGTATATGTTTCAGAAGCCAAAAAAGTTTTGTCATCATTAGCAAAAAATAAGACTAACCCCATTTTAGCTTTTGAAGCGCAGACAACATTAGATGTTTGGAAACGGCAAGGCTATTTAAAGTTTTAATACAATGTACCGGCAAACATCACCTAATGTCGATTCAGAGTCATTTGGTACAGGACTCGTATCTATGATAAACCCTGCACAGCGAGATGAGGTAGATTGTGAAAACAGCAATAAAACATATTTGTAACGCGGGTCTTTTCTATACACGTCTGAAAAAACACTTCTGTCCTAAATGCGGGAGGAAGTTAGAATTACGGTATATAAGCAAGACCGTAAACTCTAATTCTTTGGAAGCAAAAAATTATGATTTTTCTGTCGACGATACATTTTAAAGGGGCGATGTTGAATTTAGAACAGCATATTTTCACTGCCCCAACTGCCAGCTTGACATTTCAATTGAAGAAATGAAGAAATATGAAAAGCTATTCTAAAAGAACAACAAATGAATGCCGTGACGCGATTTAACAGGCGAACTTGTTCGACAGAGCGTACTTAACGGTAGCAAAAAGCGCATTTATGACGCCGAGTACGGATATGACATGAACAACGACGTGTGTTATAACAGTGGCCGTGACCACATCTATATTTTTTATACTTGCAGACGATATCACTGGGATAGGGGGAGTTGATGACATTGCAATTATTCCGCTGATCTACATTTTTGAAGTTTTAGAGGAAATAAGTTGATAAATCATATTTTGGAGGCAATTATGATAGAAATATTAAAATTAGCTATGACATTGAAAAAGAATGTATGTGTCTATACTTGCGATTCGGAAATTTCAAAGTTCTTATACGGACGTATAATTTTTATTGACAATGAGTTTTTCGCTCTGTATATGCTCACTCCAAATGGAGAAAATGACGGTATTTTGGTAAAAAAGATTAGCTGTATTACTTATGTTGAGATGGACGGACAGTATGATGAAAAAATGAAAAAACTATGTCCGAATTTCGACGATTTGATTTCAAAGACTCCGATAGATTTTGAAAATGGAAATGCGCTGTTTTCAATAATGCTGGATGCGTTAAGAACGGAAAAGCCGATTTCTGTTGAGCTGTTGGACAGTGGTGTTGATTCGGTGATTGGTCAAGTTACAGCGGTTAATGAGAAAATATGTACTGTAAGGCAGATAGATGAATACGGATGCGATGATGGTATCGCGTATGTCAATGTCCCGGATATAACTCAAGTATCCTACGCATCTGCCGATAATAGCATTTTGTTGTTGCTTATGACCAAGTGAAAAAATCACAGCTGCGGAAGCTATCATTTTTGCTCCGCTTTATGGTGTTGATCTGGAACCAATTGATTGGGATTACGGATATTAATTGGAACTTAACAAAATTTTACGATTATATTCGAACCTAAATGAAAGGAGTTTAAGGTGCATGATTGAATTCAACGGATATCTTACTGGAGCATCAGAAAAATTCTTTTTCAAGAAGTATGTTACTTATATGCAAAACGCATTTATTTTTGGTTTGGTAATGGTATTGCCTTTGATTTTTATGCTGATGAGAATTTTTCAGACATTTTCAATATTTTACGGATATTGTGCGGTTTTTGCATATGCCATGATAGCGGTTCGCATTAAAACTCCAAAGGGAAGAAAAGAAATAACTCCTAAAAGAATATATGTTATAGATGATAATCTCATTTGTATTTCCGATAAACAGACCGAGAGCAGAAGTATCGGATTAGTAAAAACAGCTTATGACTACGGGGAGTTCTACTTCTTGTCATTTCCAATGGGAAAGAAAAGCGGAAATTTCGTTTGCCAAAAAGATTTGCTCACACAAGGAACTCTCGAAGAATTTGAAAAACTGTTTGACGGTAAGATAGTAAGAAAATATTAAAAGTTACTGCGACCGGGAAAATTTGTTTGCCTGCAACAAACCGAAACAGCCATAAAACTATCCCCAAAAAATTAAATGTTTTTGAGGGTTAGTTTATTTGTCAATTGTTATTTACCGCGATTTTTAGCCTATCCAAATTCAGAAACTCCGGGTCTTTTAAAGGCTCAAAATAAAAATACGAAAAACTTCAATTTTTTCTTGACAAAACCGAGTCTCTTTGCTATAATCTCTCTTGCAGTTGCGGATGTAGCTCATCCGGTAGAGCGCCACCTTGCCAAGGTGGAGGTAGCGAGTTCGAGCCTCGTCATCCGCTCCATAAACAGTCTTTGTCTTTGACGAAGGCTGTTTTTATTTTTATCGAAGCCGCAGTACAACAAGCAAAATAAAATAAAGAAAAAGCACCTGCAAAAGCAAGTGCCTTTTCTGGAGCTACTGGCCGGACTCGAACCGGCGACCTGCTGATTACGAATCAGCTGCTCTACCAACTGAGCCACAGTAGCAGAAAAATCAACAGCTCATATATTATAAGCGAGACTTCGCTTTTTTGCAAGAGCTTTTTCCAATTTTGTTGACCGTCGGAAAAATATTTTTGCGCCGCGCGTCCGTCGCTCTTGCTTCCGGCTTTCTTCTGTGCTATAATATCCGCACATCCGCCCGTAGCGAAGCTGGATATCGCAGCAGATTCCGATTCTGAAGGCCGGGGGTTCGAATCCCTCCGGGCGGGCCAAAAACGGCAAGCATTCAATGCTTGCCGTTTTTACTTCTTCACTCTTACCTCTTCACTTTTCACTGATATTCTTCAAATAACAGCTCCGGCGGCAGGGACTTTTCCCCGCCGCCGGTTGTTTTATTTATTTCACGAATGCCGAATATATCGTGTTTATCGTGCGCTCGTAGTCGCGCTCCGCGACGGCGATGACGATGTTTATCTCGCTCGAGCCCTGGTCGATCATCTTTATGTTGATGTTCTCCTTGGCGAGGCTCGAGAATATCGTGCCCGCAACGCCGCGCGTGGACTTCATCGAGCGTCCGACGACCGCGATGAGTGCGATGCCGTTCTCGACCGTCACGCTGCTCGCCGAAGTGACTTTCTTTATATCGTAGACTATATCATCCGTCTCGTCGCCGAGGCTCGTAGTCTCAACAACGATGCTGAAGTTGTCGATTCCCGAGGGGATATGCTCGAAGTTCACGCCGTGCTCCTCGAGCACCTCAAGCATCTTGCGCACCGCTCCGCACTCGTCGTGGATGCGGTATTTTTCAATGTTTATCGAAGAGAAGCCCTTGCGCCCCGCCACGCCCGTGACAGTGTTCTCGGCGGGCTCGTCAGTGTCGGCAAGGATAAGCGTGCCGGCGTCCTCTGGGGAGTTGGTGTTCTTTATTCTGATCGGAATTTTCTTCTGCATGACGGGGAATATCGCGTCCTCGTGAATAACAGTCGCGCCCATATACGAAAGCTCGCGCAGCTCCCTGTATGTAACGGTCTTCATGACCTGCGGATTATCAACGACGCGCGGGTCGGCGATGAGGAAGCCCGAGACATCCGTCCAGTTCTCATAGAGATCGGCGTCAGCCGCTGCCGAGACTATCGAACCTGTTATATCCGAACCGCCGCGAGAAAATGTGCGGATAGTATCATTGGGCATCGAGCCGTAGAAACCGGGAATGACTGCGTACTCAGTATAGCTCAGGCGCTCGCGCAGAATGGGTATCGTGCGCTTTGCGTCGTATTTGCCGCTCTCGTCGAAGAATATGACATCTGCGGCATCTATAAACGCGAAGCCGAGCAGCTTTGCAACTATCTTGCCGTTGAGATACTCGCCTCTCGATGCGGCATAGTCGCGGCCGGCGCGCCCGATAAAATTGAGGCGTATATGCTCAAAATCATCTTCGAGAGACATATCGAGCCCGAGACCGGAAATTATATCATTGTAGCGGTTCTTTATCTTCTGGAATATCTCTTCAAAATCGCCGCCTCTCGATGCGGAATCGTAGCAGGCATAGAACATATCGGTAACTTTTGTATCTCCGCTGAAACGCTTGCCGGGCGCAGACGGCACGACATAGCGGCGGTCGGGATCTGATCTGATTATATCGGCGACCTTGAGAAACTGCTTCGCCTCTGCGAGCGAAGTTCCGCCGAACTTGACGACTTTTGTCATAAGGCTCTCCCCTTTTAAAATTGAAGATACTTTATTATACTAAAATGCCGATAAATTGTTACTCTTAAAAAGAAAAATAGCCATATCTGTGCCGATTTCGGAACAAAAGACAAAAAAAGGCAGGCTTTTGCGGCATTTATCTGCAGTTTTGAGGTCAATTCAGCCGTTTTAGTGAATAGGATATAGACACCCGCACAAATTACAAATCAATAACAGAGTGTAACAGTAGGTTACAGTTTGCGCGCTTTTGTTGCAAAGTTCGACATTTTATACTATAATATCAGCTGTTCTCAGCTGTTCGTAAGTTTTTACGGAAAGGAAAAACGATATGAAAAAATTATTTCGCCGTCTCGCGGCTCTGATGTGCACTGTGCTGTTTATTTTCGGCGCGGCGGGCTGTGCGGTCAAAAGCGATAAACAGAAAGAGGAGCTGAGTCTCAAGTTCCAGCACACCGCCCAGGACAGGGAGGTCGGCGAGACACAGTCGATGATAACATACGAAAGTCACTATGCCTATGGCATTCACTACCCCGCGATAGGCGTTGAGGCGATAGACAGCCGGATAAAAGCGGCGGCGCAGGAGATAGCCGACGGGTTCGTTAAAGAAGTGCCGAACTCGAAGCCCAAGGGCGAACTGCCGACGCTGAGCGCCGACTACAAAAGCTATCTTGTGACGGACAACGGCAAGAACAAATATGTCAGCATCGTGTTCGAGATAAAGACCGACATTCCCGACAAGAGCATCAAAACGGACAGCATAGAGACGCTCGTCTTTGATATCCCATCCGGCAAGCAGCTGAGCGCGGACGATATTTTTGCTGACGGCTACGAGAAAATCGCCAGCACGCGGGTTGTATCCTATTTCACCGCCAACCGCCTGTTCAATGCGGGCGTAGGCTCGGATAAGTTCAAGCAAAACACCTCAGCCAACAAGAAGAACTTCACAAAATTCTCGATAAGTTCCGACAGCTTAACATTCTATTTTGACTCGGGCGTTCTCTTCGACGAAGACAAAGGCTGCGTTGAAGCGGTGTTCCAGCTCAATGATATAAAGCCGATATTCTCAGCCGAAACCGCAAAGGTTCTGCTCGGCGCGGAGACGGTCACAGAAACCACACAGCAAAGTTCAACCAAGCCCGAGAGCACAACGCAGCACAAAAAGCCGAATCTCCCCGCGGGGGTCAAATATATCGCGTTCACATTTGACGACGGTCCGAGCAAGATCGCGACCAACCGAATCCTCGACACACTCCAGAAATACAACGGCAAGGCGACCTTCTTCGTTCTCGGCACGCGCGTCGGAAGCTACTCGGCGGAGGTCAAGCGCGCCTACTCGATGGGATGCGAAATCGGCAGCCACTCATGGAGCCACGCGAATCTCAGAAAGATAAGCGCGCAGGAGCGCAAGCAGGAGATAAACAAGACGAACGCCATAATCAAAGAGGTCATCGGCGTGGAGCCGACCCTGTTCAGAGTGCCATACGGCGACTACAAGGGAATTCAGAAGGACTTCGACCTCCCGCTCATCCAGTGGTGCATTGACACCGAGGACTGGAAATACAAGGACAGGCAGGGGTCCGGCAGAACTCAGGCTCAGCGCAACGCGGACATGCAGAAGATAATCTCATCTGTTGTCGACCACGCGACCGGCGGCGAGATAGTCCTCATGCACGATCTCTACGACATGACCGCCGACGCATTCGAGCAGATAGCCGCCGAGCTGCACGCCGAGGGATTTGAGTTCGTCACCGTCCACGAGCTCTACAGCATCTACGGCAAGACGCTCGAGCCCGGAAAAGTCTATTTCTCGCCAAAACAGTAACGAAAGCATAAAAGCAAAAAGCCAAGCTGTGTTTTTCAGCTTGGCTTTTTTGTTGGGGCGGTTATAAATTGGGATTTGCAGTCGTAAATATTGGCAATATTATAATTTGGCGCAACCGCACACATTTCATTTGTAAAGCGAAGTAAAATAACCTCTCAGTCCCGTCTTACGCCGAACCGGCTTTCCTACAGGGGGCTCCAAATCGATTATGCGGCAAATCCCAATTTATCTCTCATACAATGTAAAACAAGCAAGCTCAGGCACAGCGGTTATATGCCGCGCCTGAGCTTTTGATATTATTTCTTTTTCTTCTTTCCGGCTATCGGCAACATTGCCGCGCCGGCGAGGAGGGTTATTGCGGAGACCGCTATCGGTGCGCCGGTCTGCGGGGTCAGCGGAGTTTTTCCGCCGCCATCTGCCGCGCTGCCGGGCGTATTTTTCTTGCCTGACAGGAACACATAGTTGTCATACTCGCTGTCGCTCATCGCCGTGAAGGTGAATGTGCGGCTCTTGACGAACGGCACCTGACCGTTCTTGAGCGAATAGACGACCGTTACGGTGAACGGCTCGGTGCTCTTGGGCAGGGAGTGCTTTTTGAAATCTATCTTGCAGCTCTCGCCGACTTTGAGAACAGTTCCGTTCTTCGCCGAGAGATCAACATCCATGCCGTCCGCCTTGACGCTGATTATCTCTGTGTCATACTGTTCCGAAAGGCTCTCAATAGTCAGCGCGGTGTCCTTCGAGGTGTGGAAGCCCGACGGGGACTTGTCGAACTTGACGTAGAGTCCGTTCGCGGGGTTCTGACCGAGGTTGAACTGCGGGAACTCGGGATCGGAATAGACATCCGTTATTCTGTCCGTGAAGAAGAATGTCAGATAGAAATTTCTCGTGTATCTGTCCCACGGGCACATTCCATGGAACTGACCGTTGACAAACCAGGTGTTCTCGGGCAGATACGCGCAGCCCGCGTCGATATCGCGCTCGGGTGAGATATGCCAGTGAGTCGGGTCATCGCAGACCGTGTTCTGCTTTTTGTAGTCCGCCGGGAACTTCTCGCCGAACGGGGCGCAGTATGCGCCGGACGCCGAGTGTACATCAATAATATAGTCGGAGTTGACTCCGGTGCTCGTTCCGATATCGTGCTCGGTGTTTGCGATTATCGCTATCTTTGTACCTGCGTCCTGAGCGCGCTTCAAGCCCTCGCTCATATGAGCCATGGCGTTGTAGTGCATCTCGTCGCTCTTGGCTATCAATTCGGCATTCTCGACGGGGTCGAGATATTTTGCCTTGAACTCCTCGTACTTGTCGGGGGGAACGAAATCCCAGACGCTGCCGAAGTTTATAACAACATCGAGCAGATACTGATGAATGATATCGTTGAACGCCTGATTGAGGCGGTCGAAGCCGAACGCCTCGACGAGCCACTCATATTCATACTCCTTGCGGAAGCCTATCTCGACATATTCTATAAGAGTCGCAACATCGAAATGGATGTTGCCCTCGAACAGGTCAACGACGAGCTGAGTACCGCAGGTCGCGGGGGCGTCCATTATCGCGCGGTCAACATCGCCCTTTGCGCCGTAATAATAGAGATATGCCGCGGTCAGCTGGCCGCCGTGGCTGAGTCCGTAGAGATTGACTTTCCGGCTTCCGGTGAGCTCTTTCACTTCCTGAATGAACTTGTCGAGCTTGGCAGCGTTTTCAACCTGACCCATGCGCCAGTCCTCGGTGAAGGTGAAGTGGTTTTCCGCGCCGATGCGCTCGATGAGATCGGCTGAGATCTCTTTTTCGGCTATGTATTTGTCCTCGCCTTTTGCCTTGAGGACGGATGCGCGGGTGTTCGCCGCGCCCTCGGGATAGACTGAAAGATCATATTTAGAAGTGCCGTCCGGGTTGCAGCGCAGGGGTTCGAGCAGCTCGACTCCCGCTTCGCCGACGACCTTAACGAGCCTTTCATAATCGCCGAACGCCGCTCCGGCAAGACCGCCTGCGAGCTCGGGGATACGGGCTATAACTATCTTTTTGAGGTCATCCATATTGATGCCCCAGACCTGATGCTCGTTTTCGCCACCGAGGTCATAGAACAGCGAGGGACCGGAATAGCCCTGAACGAGTATCAGCGGCGTTGCCTTATCTTGTGCGAAGACCGACATCGGCAGGATGCACAGCAACATAACAACGCAGAGAATGGCAGATATTATTCTCTTCATGCCTTCTTCTCCTTGGTGACTTTTGCAAGGAAGATAAGCGGCACGATTATAAACACCGCGATTATAGCGGAGACGAGGAATATCGTCGGGATCGGGACGAGGGTGCTCTCTCCGTATTCGTTGAGCATGGTGCCCAGCTCATATCTGCCGGAGAACTCGGAAATAGTCCAGCTGCCGACCTTCGGGCCGATTATCATGGGCAAAGTGACGGTGAACAGAAGTCTGACGCCCTGGAACTGACCGACCTTATCCTCGGGAGTGTAATCGCGCACTGTAGCGTTGAGGATTATCATGAGAAGACCGTAGCCGAGGATCATAATGAGCGCAAAGAGCACGAAAGTGAGAAGAGTCTTTGCAAAGAAAACGGCAACGAGTCCCGCGACGAAGAGAAGAACTGCGGGGAAGACGAATATTCTCTTGCCGACCTTGTCGAGAAGCTTGCCGAGCAGGATAGTTACAACGACAAGACCGACAACAGCCGCCGCGCCGCCGATGATTATGGGCGTGGTTATCTGGAAGGTGTTGAGGTCAAACTTGAGATAGTGCTGAACATAGATGAATATGTAGGGCATGAACACCTGAACTGCGGTGTTGAAAATGCAGGCGGACGCGAGGCAGAGATAGAGCGCCGCATTGTTTTTTATAACAGACGGACGGAAGCCGTAGATAAGATCGCTGAAATAGTTTGTGCTCTGTTTTACGCCCTTGCGCGGATCCTTGACCGAGAACAGACCGATGATTCCGCATATTGTGACGAGCGCGCCGAGGAACATGAAGCATGCAGGGTAGCCTGCTGCCTCAACGCCGACACCGAAAGCGACGGTAACTATAACGGTTGCGAACACGGGCAGAAGCGCCAAAACGGCTTCGGCAGTGCCGCGGTTTTCGGGGACGGTAACGTCTGTGACCCACGCGTTGAACGCGGCATCGTTCGAGGTCGAGCCGAAGAATGTCATGACGCAGTCCATGATGATAACGACGCAGACCGTTGCGGCGACGACCTTGGAGGTATCGGAGATATTGAAGAGCTTTCCGATATTCTCGCGCGAGATGAATGCGAACACGGCGACGGTGAAGCCCCAGATTATGTAGCCGCCGCTGATGAAGATTTTGCGGCGGTCGAGCTTGTCGCTGAGAGTACCCATGATGAATGTGGTCACAACTGCGGCTATCGCAGACGCGGCGACCATCTTCGCTATATCATCGGCTGTGCCTCCGATGTAGTTGAACAGGAATGTGTTGAAGTAGACGTTCTCAACAGCCCACGCGACCTGCCCGATGAAGCCGAACAGGATGATGTTGAAGAGAATCCGCCCTCCGAGCTTTTTCTTTTCCAATTGTATGTCCTCCGTTCCGGGGCGGATTGCCGCGCCCCGATTTATTTCACGGAATATAATACCAAATTCATGGCGTATAATCAACATATTTTTGTATATCTTTGTCAAATCGGTTTATTTTCGGAGAACTTTATTTTTGAAATCCAAGGTCTCCGTCATCCACACCGCGCAGGACTGTCCGTAATACGGGACGACAAAAAATGCAGGAAGAATTAATACACAGCTGAGAAACCAGAGAATAAATCCCGCCTTGAATCGGGCGAAAGCGCGGCAGTGCCCGCGCATGATATCGCGGCTTTGGCGCAGAGCCTGTTTTATCGAAACATCCGGATCGGCG
>ENA-OPAV01000509-OPAV01000509.1-human-gut-metagenome-genome-assembly--contig:-NODE-509-length-31388-cov-8.077363_pt1 | contig 31388 bp, 37 predicted proteins | sample MGYA00241056_ERZ501428 | MGnify/ENA primary metagenome ERZ501428 (study PRJEB25962, sample SAMEA2042621) | human gut metagenome | biome: human gut; feature: human-associated habitat; material: faeces... | reverse complement strand
GTTTAGGATTTCTATTATCAGTTTCATATTTCTTTAATGTTGATAAATTTATTCCACTTTTTTCACTTAATTGCTCCATAGTAAGTTTTCGAGCCTTTCTATATTTTTTTATTGTTCTAGCTAGATTTGATCTTTCTATGCTGAATATTAATTCAAGTATGAGGTCATTAGGTATAAGTGTAGCAATGTTAATGTTTAACTTCCCCTTCGCAAGTACTTGAGAAAAAATATTGAGATTTTGGGCAGGTTGTGATAAGCTTTTGGTAGCATATATACGAGAAAACATAATAGTGAGGTGAATATATTGGCTGTATCATATAAAAAATTATGGGTAAGATTAGCGGAACATGAATTAAGTACTGCTGATTTGAGAAAACAGGCGAAAATTGCACCAAATACAATGACTAAATTGAGAAAAAATGAGTATGTTGCAATGCCAATTCTTGATAAGATATGTAAAACCTTAGATGTAGACTATGGGGACATTATGGAGTATGTGTCTGATAATAACTCTTAGTGTCTTATTTTTGGTACATATATAAGAGTATTCTATAGTTGGGAATAGAAATACAAGTATTCAACTATACGAGGAGTGAATAAGATGGATATATTCTATAATCTTTCTGAAAAACAGAAAGAGGCAGTACAGACTATTGATGAAGATTTTATTGTAAGGTTTGATGATTTTAAGGGTTTATTGCTAGAAATTTAATTGGGTTTTCTGGATGTTGTCTTTATGAAGAAAAGAAAAAGTATTGGATGGATTAAGAATCCAAAGAAAGCAGCTTACAATAAGGTTTATAAGAAGACAAGCTTTGACATTATGGATTTATTTAAGTAACTATCAGGAGGATTACATCATGGAACGAGTAGTACAATTTTTAAAAGAAGCAGAGACATATTATTTGGCAACAGTAGAAGGTGACCAGCCAAGGGTAAGACCTTTTGGAACAGCACACATTTTTGAAGGGAAGTTGTATATTCAGACTGGAAAGGTAAAGGATGTTTCAAAGCAGATTCACGTAAACCCGAAGGTAGAAATCTGTGCATATAAAAATGGCGAGTGGCTTCGTGTAGCCGGAGAACTTGTAGAAGATGACAGAAGAGAAGCAAGACAGTCTATGCTCGATGCTTATCCATCTTTACAGAATATGTACTCAGCAGATGATGGAAATACAGAGGTATTCTATTTTAAAAATGCGACAGCTACATTTTCATCATTTACACATGAGCCGGAAGTAGTGAAGTTTTAATGACTAAGGACGAATGGTACAGGCAGCTATTTGAGCGGCTGGATAATTCCAAGTTTCGAAGCAGTTTCCATCTGAAGCAGAAAGATATTGATTACATAAATGAAAAAGGTCTTGATACAATAAGACAACATGCAAAGGATTTTATTGCAAAGAGAGAAGCTCCGGCATATATAGCAAATGATGGCAAGCAGACACCAATGCGTGGACATCCAGTATTTATTGCCCAGCACGCAACAGCAACATGCTGCAGGGAGTGCATCCGAAAGTGGCATAAAATGCAGCCGGGCAAGGAACTAAGTCAGGTGCAGCAGGATTATCTTGTAGATGTAATTATGACATGGATTCAAAAAGAAATTGAGAGGCAGGAACATAAAATATGAGTTTGAAAAATGTATTGATTATTGTTGACAACATTGACGAATCAATTGATTTTTATGAAGAACTGTTTGGACTGCGTGTGATTACAAGGCAGGAAGGTAATGTGATAATGTCAGAGGGGCTTGTATTGCAGGATGTAGATGTATGGTATGATAGTACAAAAATACATACAACTCCACATAACAATATGACAGAACTTTATTTTGAAGATAATGATATAGAAGGTATTATTGAAAAACTGGAGTCTGGCAAGTATGTTGTAAGTTATGTTACGGAATTAATGGAACTTGAAGGTGGACAGAAGCTTGTAAGATTTTATGATCCATCAGGAAATCTTATAGAAGTACGAACACCAATTAACTATAACTGATATGAAATGGATTTAGGGAGAAAATGCAGATATTTGTAGATGCAGATGCGTGTCCGGTAGTGGGCATTGTCGAGACAATAGCAGAGAAATACAATATTTCCACCACCTTGTTGTGTGATACGAATCATATTTTGTATTCTGATTACAGCGAAGTGATTGTAGTAGGTGTAGGAGCAGATGTAGTAGATTATAAACTGATCAGCATTTGTCATAAAGGGGATGTAGTAGTATCGCAGGATTATGGTGTAGCTGCTATGGCACTTGGGAAAGGTGCACATGCTATTCACCAATCAGGCAAATGGTACACGAATGAGAACATAGATCAGATGCTTATGGAGCGACATCTTAATAAGAAGGCAAGGCGCAGCTCTCATAAAAATCATATGAAAGGACCGAGAAAGCGTACAGAAGATGATGATGTACGCTTTGCGCAGTCCTTTGAAAAACTAATACTGATAGCAAAGTCAAAAGAAGGTGCTCAGAGTGGGACTATTTAAGAAAAAGACAGTTACAAAGACATATGATAAAGAAAATAAGAAACCAGTTATCAAAGCGAGCATATGTAATGGCGAGCAGGTTGCAGGCTTTAAGGACATTCATACAGGGAAGATAGAAGAGGTTATGCTGATTAAGAACCAGGCAGATCTTGATGTATTCAAGAAAATGTATGGAATAGATGGAGAGATAGAGAAGGATTATTGATATGAGCATATTAGGAAACATACTTTGGTTTATATGTGGTGGATTGTTGAGTGGATTGTCGTGGGTTTTGGCAGGTTGCCTGTGGTGTATTTCCATAATAGGAATACCGATAGGTTTACAGTGCTTTAAGTTTGCAGGTTTGGCATTTTTTCCGTTTGGAAAAGAAGTGGTATATGGCGGCGGTGCAGTTAGCTTAATTGCAAATATTATCTGGCTGATTGTATCAGGAATTCCTATGGCAGTTGGAAATGCTGTGGCAGGTCTGATATGTTGTATAACAATTATCGGAATTCCTTTCGGAAAGCAGTTTTTCAAAATTGCAAAATTGTCTCTGATGCCATTTGGGGCAGAGGTAATATAATAAACAGGCAGGTAAGAAAGATGTATTTGATTAAGACAGTAAAAGGAGATATAACAAAAGTAACAGATGTGCAGGCAATTGTTAATGCAGCAAATAACTCTCTTCTTGGCGGAGGCGGTGTAGATGGTGCGATTCATAGAGCCGCAGGACCGGAACTTCTGGCTGAGTGTAGGACACTTCACGGATGCGTGACTGGAGAAGCAAAGATAACAAAAGCCTATAATTTACCATGCGATTATGTTATTCATACTGTAGGACCGATATGGAATGGAGGCAGAGATAGAGAAGAGGAGCTTCTTGCTAACTGCTATTTTAATTATATGAAGCTGGCAATGGATAATGGAATCAGGTCTATTGCATTTCCTTCCATATCAACGGGAGTATATAGTTTTCCTGTTGAGTTGGCGGCAAAGATTGCGGTACATACAGTAAACCGGTTCTTGCAGGATAATCCAGATTGTTTTGATCTGGTGGAATGGGTGCTATTTGATACTCATACTGAATCAGTGTATGAAGATGAGGTTGATAAGATATATTAAAAGATTAATCGGTTTAGGATTGGTTTAATAGGGTCAAATATAAAACTTCATGGACGAAGGAGGAAACAGAGATTGCGCTGTCTGACCTGGTAGTAAATGATATGGTTTCAATAACATTTGCAGGAGAAATTCAGGAAACATACTCGGCACGCATAATGAACGTGATAAAGGTGCAGCTGCTGGGGGAAAATTTACATTGACATATCCAGAAAAATATTTATAATAGACATATCGCATAAAAATGCGCGACAGTTCGTTTGTACCATCCTGTCGTTAAATAAAACCAGGGCTGCTAAGAAGACTTTTTATGTAATTTAGCCCTGTAGGTGTGTATACATTTACAGGGCTTTCTATATGTGCTCACAGTGGGGCACGTTCTTTTCTAAGCAATTCTGTTTTTATTCCACAATAAATTAGAGGAGAAACTAAAATGTATTATTTAAAAACCGAGAACAGCTTTGATTCTGCACATTTTCTGAAGGGGTATGCCGGAAAATGCAGGAATCTTCATGGTCACCGCTGGAGAGTTGTTGTTGAAATAGCAGCAGACCAGTTAAAGGATGAGGGTCAGACAAGAGGAATGCTTGTGGATTTTTCTGATTTAAAAAATGCTTTGAAGGATATCTGTGATGATTTTGACCACAGCTTGATTTATGAAAAAGGTTCTCTAAAAGGTGCGACAATTGCTGCATTACAGGCGGAGGAGTTTCGTATGATTGAAGTTGGCTTCAGACCTACTGCGGAGCATTTTTCAAAATATTTCTATGAGCTGATGAGTGTAAAAGGCTTTCCAATCCACAGAGTGGAAGTATACGAGACACCTAATAATGTAGCAGCATACGAACAATAAAGGAAAGAAACTAATATGAAAGTTGTTGAGAAATTTATAAGTATTAATGGAGAGGGAAGAAGAGCCGGAGAATTGGCGGTGTTTATCAGATTCAAGGGTTGTAACCTGAATTGCTCCTACTGTGATACAAAGTGGGCCAATGAGCCAGCTTGTGATTACGAGGAGCTGTCACCAGATAAGATTTGTGAATATGTCAGTGAGACAGGCATTAAAAATGTGACGCTGACAGGGGGAGAGCCTTTATTACAGAAGGATATCAGGAGTCTGGTAGAAAAATTATTGAACAAATCGGACATTCGAGTAGAGATTGAAACTAATGGAGCGGTTGATATTGCTCCCCTTGCCAATGCATTTTCAAAAGAAAAACTTAGCCTTACTATGGATTACAAGCTGCCATCCAGCGGCTGTGAGGAGAAAATGCTTCTCTCCAATATGGAGGCTTTAAGAAAGCAGGACACAGTCAAGTTCGTTTCGGGCAGCATTAATGATTTGGAATGTGCAGAGAAAATAATTGAAAAATTTCATCTGACAGAAAGATGCCAGGTATTCATAAGCTCAGTGTTTGGTTCAATTGAGCCAGTGGAAATCGTGAATTTCATGACCAGTAAAAGGATGAATGATGTGCGTCTTCAGATTCAGATGCACAAGGTAATCTGGAACCCAGAGGAAAGGGGCGTATAATGTGAAAAATCCTAATATCAAAGATTTTTTACGTGCAAATTTGTGCTTTCAGCCCAAAGTTTGCGGGGTGAAGCAAGAATGGAGATTATGATGATAGATACGAAAGCAATTGAGGAGCATATTAGAGGGATTCTTGTTGCATTGGGCGACGACCCGGAGAGGGAGGGCTTAAAGGATACACCAAAGCGAGTTGCGAAGATGTACGAGGAGGTCTTTCTTGGGATGAATTACTCCAATCACGAAATTGCGCAGATGTTTGATAAGACATTTGAGGATGGAATTGAGGAACTTGATACTTCTAAGGTTGTAGTTATGAAGGACATCGACCTGTTTTCTTACTGCGAGCACCATATGGCGCTTATGTATGATATGAAGGCGACAGTTGCGTACATTCCTAATGGGAAGGTTATAGGCTTATCAAAGATTGCAAGAATATGCGATATGGTTGGAAGAAGACTGCAGTTACAGGAAAGAATCGGTCAGGATATTGCGGACATTATGACAGAGATAACAGGAAGCGAGGATGTTGCGGTGGTGCTTGAAGGATATCACAGCTGTGTGTCGGCAAGAGGAATTAAGAAAAACAACACGAGAACAATGACTGTAGAGTTAAGAGGAAGCTTTAAGGACGATGCAGCATTACAAATGTATCTAAGATAGGAGAGATGAGTTATGAAAGCATTAGTATTATCAAGCGGTGGCGTGGATTCCACTACGGCACTGGCATTGGCAGTGAGCCGATATGGAAAGGACAATGTAATTGCTCTGTCAGTTTCTTATGGACAGAAGCACGATAAAGAAATTCAGGCGGCAAAGGCTGTTTCTGCATTTTACGGAGTGGAGCAGTTATTCCTGGATCTGAGTAAGATCTTTCAATATAGCAACTGCTCTTTATTGCAGCAGTCTACAGAGGAAATTCCAGAGGAGAGCTATGCCATGCAGATTGAAAAGACGGAGGGCGAAAAGCCTGTAAGCACCTATGTGCCATTTCGAAATGGACTGTTTCTTTCATCGGCGGCAAGCATTGCACTAAGCAAGGACTGCAGCGTGATTCTTTATGGCGCACATGCAGATGATTCAGCTGGTTTTGCTTATCCAGACTGTTCACCGATGTTTAATGATGCTATGAATCAGGCGATTTTTGAGGGCTCAGGACATCAGTTAAAGGTGGAGGCGCCATTTGTGAATATGACTAAGGCGGAGGTGGTGAAGATGGGCTTAGAGCTTAACGCACCATACGAGCTTACATGGTCCTGCTATGAAGGAAAGGATGTGCCTTGCGGCAAATGTGGAACCTGTATCGACAGAGCGGCTGCATTTGCAGCAAATGGGGTAAGTGACCCTGCAATAAAATAAAAATTGGAGAAAGCTATGAGAGAAAAAGAGAATTTAACATTATTAGGCAACCAGCAGAACAATTACGAGACAGATTACAACCCTGGCCTGCTTGAAACATTTGTAAACAAACATCCGGAAAATGATTATTTCGTGAAGTTTAACTGCCCGGAATTCACAAGTCTCTGTCCAATTACAGGGCAGCCTGATTTCGCAAACATTATTATTTCGTATGTCCCAGGCGAGAGAATGGTGGAAAGCAAGAGCTTAAAGCTGTACCTGTTTTCATTCCGTAATCATGGGGATTTTCACGAGGACTGCGTGAACGTGATTATGAAGGATTTGATTAAGCTGATGGAGCCAAAGTATATTGAAGTGTGGGGCAAATTCACACCCCGTGGTGGAATTTCCATTGATCCATACTGCAATTATGGAAAGCCAGGAACTAAGTGGGAAGATGTGGCATTCAACCGTATGGCAAATCATGATATGTATCCGGAGAAGGTGGATAATAGGTAAAATAACATTATTAAATTTCGTGCAATGCACAAAAACCAGAAGAGTGCTGTAAGGTAATAAAAAGATTAAGCGATATTGTATGAATTTACTTTTATACAATATCGCTTTTATATGTTAGAAGAATCATCCGACGGAATTATTTATCCCAGTTAAATGAATAAGAAACAGCTTTTTTCCACATTCTGACTTTGGAATCACGCTCATTCTGGGTGATTTCAGGGTCAAATGTTCTGTCTACAGACCAGTTCTTTCTTATGTCATCGGTACTTTTCCAGTAACCAACTGAAAGTCCGGCAAGGTAAGCCGCACCCATGGCAGTTGTTTCAACACATACAGGCCTGTTTACAGGAGCACCGGATATATCTGCCTGCATCTGCATAAGAAGATTGTTAGCACTTGCACCACCATCGACCTTAAGAGAAGAAAGTTCTATGCCTGAATCTGCCTTCATTGCAGCAAGAACATCGTTTACCTGATAAGCAATTGATTCAAGTGTAGCGCGTATAATGTGATATTTGTTGACACCACGGGTTATTCCTAAGATAGTACCTCTTGCATACTGGTCCCAGTACGGTGCACCAAGTCCTGTAAATGCGGGAACAACATAGCATCCATTGGTATCGGGAACCTTTCTTGCCATATATTCTGAATCCTGTGAAGAATCTATAAAATGCATTTCATCACGAAGCCACTGGATGGCAGCTCCGGCTACATATATTGAGCCTTCAAGGGCATAGTTCACTTTACCGTCAAGTCCCCATGCAATAGTAGTAACAAGACCATTCTTGGAGAAAATAGGCTTTTCTCCTGTATTCATAAGAAGAAAGCAGCCTGTCCCGTATGTATTCTTGGCCTCTCCTGCATCAAAACAAGTCTGTCCGAAAAGTGCTGCCTGCTGGTCGCCGGCAGCTCCTCCGATTGGAATAGGACAGCCGAAGAATTCAGCGGAGGTCTCACCGAATATGCTGCTTGATGGGACCGCCTTTGGAAGCATGCATTTTGGAATATCAAGCTGGGCTAATATATCGTCATCCCATTCAAGAGTGTTAATATTAAAAAGCATTGTTCTTGATGCATTGGAATAATCTGTGGCATGAACCTGACCTTTAGTAAGTTTCCAGATTAACCATGTTTCAACTGTTCCAAAAAGAAGATCCCCTTTTTCGGCACGCTCACGGACACCTTTAACATTATCAAGAATCCATTTTAATTTGGTTCCAGAGAAATATGCATCAATAACAAGACCGGTTTTATTACGGATTGTTTCGGTAAGCCCTTTCTCTTTAAGAGAATCTGCATATTCTGAAGTTCTTCTGCACTGCCACACAATAGCATTGTATACGGGTTCACCAGAATGTCTGTCCCATACAACTGTTGTTTCACGCTGGTTGGTTATTCCTATTGAGGCAATATCTGACGCATTAGCACCTACATTTGCAAGAGCCTGCCTGGCAACTTCCAGAATCGTTGACCAGATTTCATCTGCATCATGTTCAACCCAGCCGGGTTTTGGAAAATATTGTGTGAATTCTTTCTGTGCAACACTGCACATCTCACCACTTCTGTTGAAAAGAATACAGCGGTTGCTTGTTGTTCCGGCATCAAGAGCCATTATGTATTTTGCCATATTAAAGTCTCCTTTATATAATTTTATTAAACATATCCAGTTGATAGTTATTTTATATTTAAATTATTGTTTTATCAATGTAATAATGATAAAATGAAAAAGGTATTTTGAGCAACGTGGGCTTATAAGATATTGAGGGTACAAAGGAGGCAGCTATGGTAGACATGAGCAGATACAATAAGTTAAGGATTAACCCTGATAGATATAATTATGATCTGGTTACGAATCTTCCATTAAGAAGAACTTTCTGGAGAATAGCTGATAAAACAGTACTTTTTGATAACAAAACATATTGCATACTGGCGATAGATATAGAGAATTTTCACCTTATTAATAAGTGGTATGGTCGTGAAACTGGTGATGAGCTTCTTATAGAGATTGGAGAAGCTCTTAAGAGTATAGATGCCGGGTATGGAACAATTTCCGGATATATGGGTGGAGATAATTTCTGTGTTATATTTGAAGAGAACGATGATGTGATTAATCTAATCAGAAAAAGAATATCAGGTATTGTTAACGGATACAGGGGCATGATATTACAAGGGCATATTATGGTGCATATAAGACTGCAGATAAGGATATAACTACAGGTGAGATGTGTGACTATGCGTATGGTGCGCTAGAGATAGCAAAACAGCGCCCTGATAAGGATATCTTCTGGTATGATGAGAGTATGGCAAGGGAACAGGAAGCAGAAGCAAAGCTTATGCCAGAGATATGCAGTGCAATGGATAATGGAGAATTTACATTTTATCTTCAACCCAAATGTATATTACAGACAGGTAAGATTATTGGTTCTGAGGCACTTGTGAGATGGATAAGTCCTGAGAAAGGATTTATTTCACCAGGACAGTTTATACCGCTGCTTGAAAAGAATGGATTCATAAATAAACTTGATGTGTATATATGGGATAAAGTATGTCAGACTATAAGAAGATGGCTTGATGAGGGAAGAACAGTACTGCCAATATCAATAAATGTTTCGAGAGCAGATATATACTCTATGGATGTTGTAAGAATACTTAAAGGCATGATTGAAAAATATAATATTTCAACAGAGTATATTGAAATAGAGATTACAGAGAGTGCATATGTGGAGAATGGCTCGGTAATTAAGGATACGGAGAAGGCATTTAAGAATGCGGGCTTTAAGATTCTTATTGATGATTTTGGAAGCGGATATTCATCACTTAACATGCTTAAGGATATTGATGCAGATGTTCTGAAACTGGATATGAAATTTCTAGACCTTAATCCGGAAAATAATGATAAAGGTGTAAGCATTATAACTGCAGTTCTTGATATGGCAAGACAGCTCGATATTCCGGCTATTGCTGAGGGTATTGAGACTGATGAACAGCTTAAGCTGCTTGAAATCCTGGGCTGTGAATATGCACAGGGATACTATTATTACAGACCTATGCCTATAAGTGATTATGAGAAGCTTGTTGATGATAAGGACAACGTAGCTGATAAGCTTATTATTTTAAAAACAAGAAAGAATGATAAGTCTTATCTTAAGGAGATAACTGATTACTTCTGGAAGATTGCAGATGTTGATCTTGATACGGGAGCATATCACTTTATAAGAAGGACAGATGAGCCTGATTATGTTATGACACCAAGACCTAAGACTATTGCAGAATATGCAGACAGATATATTAAGTATGGTGTTATCCACCCGGATGATGTTTCACTTTACAAGGAAGCTATTAATCTTGGCAGAATTAAGAAACAGCTTGATGAGGGGAAAGAAAGAGGAACATACCAGATAAGATATAATATGGATGGAACATATAAATGGTATGTATTTGAGGTTACTAAGCCAACAAATTATTCTGAGGATAACAGGAGAGTGCTTTTCACATGGAAAGAAGCTGATTATCAGGCAGGTGCAAGAGAAGATGCAATGGATATTATATATAATACATTTATTAAGATACTCAGGGCTGATTTTCTGCATGACAGATATGAACCTATAAAGTCAACCCAGGAGGACACAATAAGAGATGCCGGATTATCAGGCAGTATTAAGGAATATATTGACAAATATATTGATATGGGAGTAGTTCACCCTGAGGATGCCGGGACATATAGAGATTTTGCCAATCCAGACAGGGTGCTTGAGCATTTCAGAAACAATAAAAAATCATTGAGATTGATATTCAGACGGCTTCTTGATGGTGAGTATAAGTGGATGGAGTTGGTTGTGTCAAAGAGCAAGGATTACAGTGATGAGATACCTGTATTTATATATTATCTCAGGGAGGTAAGATATATATATGAAGATACGATGGTTTCCGAAATAGAGAAAAAGAAACAGATGATATATTCGCAAGGGAAATAGTAAGCAATATTAATGATGCAAAGAAACGGGAGATGGAATTGTGGGTTCAAGCCGCAAAAGAGAAGTAACTATGTTAAACAATAGTAACAATTGTTATTATGAATAACTTTACAACCTTTTCTTTCAATGATATTATGTGTGTTGCTAAAAGAATGTACAGCTAAGGAGGCATTATGGCACAGGAAATATTAAATGTGAGCCAGCTTAAGGTTGGTGTTGAAGATAAAGAAATACTTCATGGGGTTGATTTTTCTCTTAATAAGGGAGAGACTCATGTACTTATGGGACCTAACGGAGCAGGTAAGTCTACTCTTGGTTATGCTCTCATGGGTAACCCAAGATATGAGATATTAGGTGGTAAGGTTACATTTAACGGAGAAGATTTACTTTCTAAGAATGTTGCTGAGAGATCACAGGCAGGTCTTTTTCTGTCTTTCCAGAATCCTATTGAGGTTCCTGGTATCACACTTGGTAATTTTATAAGAAGTTCTATGGAGCAGCGTGGAAAGAAGATGACATACTTCAAGTTCAAGAAGCTCCTTCAGGAGAAGATGGAATTCCTTCAGATGGATCCATCATATATGGACAGAGACCTTAATGTTGGTTTCTCAGGTGGTGAGAAGAAGAAAGCTGAGATATTACAGCTTCTTATGCTTGAGCCTTCTCTTGCTATTCTTGATGAGACTGACTCAGGACTTGATGTAGATGCTGTTAAGACAGTATCGCTAGGTGTTGAAGAATATCAGAAGACTCAGAACGGAGCACTTCTTATTATCACTCACAGCACCCGTATCTTAGAGGCACTTAAGGTGGATTATACTCATGTTCTTGTCAATGGTAATGTTGTTGCAACAGGCGACAGTGCTATGATTGATGATATCAATGAGAATGGTTTCGAAAGATTCATCAAGTAATTAAGGCTCGGAGGCTTGTAATGGAAGAAAAGACATTTGTAGATGACATAAACAGAAGTGTTTATGATATTAAGAACGAAGAGAACGATTCTTATAGAATAAAGCAGGGACTTACTCCAGAAATCGTTGAGAAGATATCAGAAGAGAAGCATGATCCTGCTTGGATGAGAGAGTTCAGACTTAAGTCATTAGAGATATATAATAATATGCAGGTGCCTGACTGGGGTCCGTCTATTGATGGACTCAATATGGATAATATTGCTACTTATGTTCGTGCCAATACGAATATGAAGGGTGACTGGAAGGATGTACCAGAAGAGATTAAGGATACATTTGACAGATTAGGTATTCCTAAGGCGGAGAGAGAGTCATTAGCCGGAGTTGGAGCACAGTACGACTCAGAGCTTGTATACCATAATGTCCGTAAGGAGGTTGCTGATCAGGGTGTTGTATACACTGATATGGAAAGTGCACTTACAGGTGAATATGCAGATATGGTACACGAGCATTTTATGAAGCTTATTACACCACAGGATCATAAGTTCGCAGCACTTCACGGAGCTGTATGGTCTGGTGGTTCATTTGTGTATGTACCAAAGGGAGTTAATCTTGAGATTCCTCTGCAGTCATATTTCAGACTTAATGCTGCAGGAGCAGGTCAGTTTGAGCATACACTTATTATTGTTGATGAGGGTGCAAGTCTTCACTTTATTGAAGGATGTTCAGCACCTAAATATAATGTTGCCAATCTTCATGCAGGTGCGGTTGAGCTTTTTGTGGCTAAGAATGCAAAGCTTCGTTACTCAACAATTGAGAACTGGAGCAAGAATATGTATAATCTTAACACTAAGAGAGCAACTGTTGCTGAAGGTGGTAAGATTGAATGGGTTTCAGGCTCATTTGGTTCGCATGTATCATATCTGTATCCTATGAGTATCCTTAATGGAGAACGCTCAAGCTGTGAATTCACAGGAATTACATTTGCAGGAGCAGGACAGAACCTTGATACAGGTATGAAGGTAGTTCATAACGCACCAGCTACAACATCAGTTGTAAGTACTAAGTCAATATCTAAGGGTGGCGGAATCAGTACTTTCAGAAGTGCGGTAACAATGACTACCAAGGCTAAGAAGAGTAAATCATCAGTTTCATGTCAGTCACTTATGATAGATGATATTTCAAGATCTGATACAATTCCGGCTATGGATATCCGTGTTAATGATGCGGATGTAGGACATGAGGCAACAATTGGACGAATCAGTGATGATGCTGTATTTTATCTTATGTCAAGAGGAATTCCGGAAGATGATGCGAGAGCAATGATTGTTTCAGGATTTGCTGATAATGTATCTAAGGAGCTTCCGCTTGAGTATGCAATGGAGATGAATAATCTTATTAAGCTTGAGATGAAGGGCAGCATTGGTTAAGTTAATCAGAGTGAGGAATATGATATGATAGGTATCGAAGAAAAGGACATGATAATAAACCGTATCCCAGCCAAGACATGGAATCATCTTCATATGAACCAGAGCAAGGTTGGAGAGGTTGTAATTAACCGTACAGGTGAGTTAAATGCTTCTGTTAATGATGTAAGTCTCATTGATGATGGAAAGCTTAACAATGGTGAGCTTGACAATATCATTGGTGGATGTGGTCAGGAGATTACAGAGGCAGCTAAGAAGTCACAGACTGAACCTGTATATTATATAACAGATAAGAAGAATGCAGGTTTTGTAAGACTCGACTTCAATTATGGAAAGAGTAATGCAGACATCAATGTTGTTGGTATTGAAACTAAAGAGAATGCCAGCATTGATGTTTACATGGATTTTAATGGAGATAAAGATGGAGAAGGCTTCGCAGCAGTACAGACAAGATTATATGCCGCCAAGGATTCGGTTATCCGTCTTATCCAGATTCAGAGAGTAGGCGCAGAGACAACATTTATTAATGATATCGGTGGTTACTGTGAAGATGGTGCAAGAATTGAACTTGTGCAGCTTTATTTAAGCGGTAAGAACAGATACGAAGGCTGTGAGATTAAGCTTGCAGGTGATGGAAGCTCTATGTCTGCAGAGATTGGATATGTTGCAGCAGGTAAAGAAAGACTTGATATGAACTACTGCGTAAGACATATCGGCAAGAAGACAGAATGTGCAATCAATGCGGCAGGTGCATTGAGAGATACAGCATTTAAGCTGTTCAGAGGAACTATTGATTTCATTAAGGGTTCAGCAGGTTCTGTTGGTAATGAGAAGGAAGAAGTTCTTCTTATTGATGAAAAATGTGTCAACCAGACTATTCCTATTATTCTATGTGCAGAAGAAGATGTTGTCGGTAATCACGGTGCAACTATAGGAAAGCCTGATGAGGAGCTTTTATTCTATCTTGAATCAAGAGGAATACCGGCACAAGAATGTTATAATATGCTGGCAGCAGCTAAGCTTTTAGCTGTATGCGGCAAAATCCCTGATGATGGTATCAGGAACGAGATACATGACTACATTAAAGAGGTTTATTAATGAGTGAGTTAAGTAAGACGATTGAGTCTATAAGAAAAGATTTCCCACTTATTTCGGGAAGCAATATTGCATATCTTGATAATGCAGCGACTACACAGAAGCCACAGGCTGTTCTTGATGCAGTTAATAAGTATTATCAGGAGATGAACGCCAATCCGTTCAGAGGTGTATACGAATTAAGTGAGATTGCTACAGAAAGTTATGAGAATGCAAGAAAGGCAGTAGCTCAGTTTATTGGTGCTAAAGATGCAAGCCAGATAGTATTTACAAGAAATGCTACAGAGAGTCTTAACTTAATTGCATACAGTTATGGAATGAATTTCATTAAAGAGGGTGATGAGATTGTTGTTAGTGTTATGGAACACCACAGCAATTTCCTTCCATGGAAGCAGGTTGCAGAAAAATGTGGAGCGGTATTAAAGCAGCTTACACCTGATGAGAATGGAGAGATTACAGACAAGTCTTTAGAGGTTATCACAGATAAGACTAGGCTTGTAGCAGTTACCCAGGTTTCTAATGTATTAGGAAGAGTTAATGATATAAAGCATATTGCAGAGGTTGCACATGCACATGGTGCGGTTATTGTGGCTGACGGAGCACAGAGTGTTCCTCATATGCCGGTTAATGTAACAGACCTTGATGTTGACTTCCTTGTATTTTCTGGACATAAGATGTTAGCACCTATGGGAATAGGAGCATTATATGGCAAGAAAGATATTCTTGACAAGATGCCACCATTCTTAAGCGGTGGTGAGATGATTGAGATTGTTCACTGGGACAGAGTTAAATATGCAGAGGTTCCACATAAGTTTGAGGCAGGAACTGTTAATACTGGAGGTGCAGTCGGACTTCATGCGGCAATTGATTATATTAACAATGTTGGATTTGCCACAATCATGGCACAGGAGAGAAAGCTTACTAAGATTGCTGTTGATGCCATTAATGATATGAAGGGAGTTAACTTAATAGGTTCTTCGAAGGCAGAAGACCATGAGGGTATAGTCACATTTACAATTGACGGAGTACACCCACATGATGTTGCTTCTATACTTGATTCACAGCATATTGCAGTAAGAGCAGGGCATCACTGCGCACAGCCATTAATGGATTTCCTTAAGGTTAATTCAACAACGAGAGCAAGCTTTGCTTTCTATAACACAGAAGAAGAAGTACAGCATTTTATAGAAGAACTATCTAAGATCAGGGGGCTTATGGGATATGGAGACTAAAACTTTTTATAATGAGGTTCTTACGGACCATAACATGCATCCATATCATAAGCATGATATAGACAATGCAGACTTAGAGCTTGAGGGTGTTAATCCAAGCTGTGGAGATGACATTATCTTAAAGCTTAAGTTTGATGATGCTAAGAAAACTATTGTTGATGGGGCATTTACAGGAGATGGCTGCGCAATATCGCAGGCATCAGCAGATATAATGCTTGAGCTTATCATTGGAAAGCCTATTGATGAGGCTGTACATCTTTCAGAACTTTTCCTTAAGATGATTAAGGATGAGGCAACTGAGGAAGAGATTGATGAGCTTGATGAAGCCGGAGCATTAAGAGATATCTCTCATATGCCAGCAAGAGTTAAATGTGCAGTACTTGGCTGGCACACAATGGAAGAGATGGTAGAGAACCTTAAGAATGTTTAGAATGTAACCCAATCACTTATAATATGGTGATTGGGTTTTAATGTTTGTAGATAAGAATGGAGTAAATATGGAAAAGAAATTAGTTAAGCAGCAGCTTCTTACAGGAGAACGTGCTCTTTTTGCAAGCAAAGACCTTCATATTGAAGATTCTATATTTGATGATGGTGAGTCTCCATTAAAGGAGAGCAGTAATATAGAGCTTGTAAACAGCAGCTTTAAGTGGAAATATCCACTCTGGTACTGCAACAATGTCAATGTAAAGGACTGTTATTTCTTTGAGATGGGAAGAGCAGGAGTATGGTACACTAACGATATTAATGTTGAGGATACAATTATTGAAGCACCTAAGAATTTCAGAAGATGCAACAGATTAGGACTTAAGAATGTAGAGTTCGTCAATGCCGAGGAAACTCTCTGGAGCTGTGATAATGTTACTATGACAAATGTAGTGGCAAAGGGCAATTATTTTGCAATGAACAGCAACAATATGAAGATTGACGGTCTTAAGCTTGTCGGCAATTATCCATTTGATGGAAGTAAGAATCTTGAGATAAGAAATTCAAGACTTATGAGCAAGGATGCTTTCTGGAATGCTGAAAATATAACAGTGTATGATTCATACATTTCAGGTGAGTACCTTGGCTGGAATTCAAAGAATCTTACGTTTATTAACTGTACAATAGAGAGCCTTCAGGGATTGTGCTACATTGATAATCTTGTTATGAAGAACTGCAAGCTTATTAATACTACACTTGCTTTCGAGTATTCAACAGTAGATGCTGATATCACAAGCAGGGTTGACAGCGTGTTAAATCCAACTTCCGGAACTATAACAGCAGACAGTATAGATAAGCTTATAATTGAGAAGGATAGGGTTAATCCTTCGCTTACTAAGATAGTATGCAGGAATTAATAAGTAGAATTAAGAAGGGAAATCCGAGAATGAAATATGATTTTGATACAGTAGTGAACCGCCGTAATACGGATTCTTTAAAATGGAATGTGGCAGAGAATGAACTTCCTATGTGGGTTGCTGACATGGATTTTAAGACAGCACCTGAGATAACGGAGGCTATTAAGGCAAAGGCAGACCTAGGTGTGTACGGTTATACTGAGATATCAAAGGACTGGTATGACGCATACACAGGCTGGTGGGAAAGACGCCATAATTTCAGGATGGAAGACGACTGGCTTATGTTCGTAACAGGCGTTATACCTGCAATATCAAGCTCTGTAAGAAAGCTTACAACACCAGCTGAGAATGTTGTAATCATGACACCTGTATACAACATTTTCTTTAACAGTATTCTTAATAATGGCAGAAATGTGTTACAGAGCCAGCTTGCATATGAGAATGGCAGGTATGTAATAGATTTTGAAGACCTTGAAGTTAAGCTCAAGAACCCACAGACAACACTTCTTATTCTGTGCAACCCACAGAATCCGGGTGGAAATGTATGGAGTAAGGAAGAACTTGCACGTATCGGAGAGCTTGCTTACAAGTATGGAGTCGTTGTTATATCTGATGAGATTCACTGCGAGCTTACAGACCCGGGCATTGATTATGTGCCATTTGCAAGTGTTTCGGAGGTGTGTAAGAAGATATCTGTAACATGCATAGCACCTACTAAAGCATTTAACATGGCAGGTTTACAGACTGCAGCAATATGTGTGCCGGATGAGCGACTCCGTCACAAGGTATGGCGCGCAATCAATACTGATGAGGTAGCTGAGCCAAATGTTTTCGCAGTGGATGCGGCTATAGCAGCATTTACAAAGGGCGAGGAATGGCTTGAGCAGTTAAGAGAATATATCTACGAGAATAAACAGATTACCGAAAAGTTCATAAAAGACAATATTCCGGGAGTGTCAATGGTGGAATCACATTCAACTTATCTTTGCTGGCTTGATGTGTCTGATATCACAGACAATTCAACAAGGCTTGCGGCATATATAAGAAAGAATACTGGACTTTACTTATCAGCGGGAGAAGGCTTTGGTGGAGATGGAAAGCACTTCTTAAGACTGAATGTTGCATGTCCTAAGACAACTTTAATGGATGGGCTTGAAAGACTTAGAAATGGCATATTGAGTTTTGACAGGTAGTGGGTTACAATAATATAAGTGAAATAACACATGAGATACGAGTGTATCTAAGAATAATAAGCGAGGAGATAATGATATGAATATTGTATGTTTAGACCTTGAGGGCGTTCTTGTACCAGAGATATGGATTGCATTTGCAGAGGCAAGCGGAATCCCAGAGCTTAAGAGAACAACAAGAGACGAACCAGATTATGATAAGCTTATGAACTGGAGATTAGGCATTCTTAAGGAGCATGGTCTTGGACTTAAGGAGATTCAGGATACTATTGCTAAGATAGACCCAATTCCGGGAGCAAAGGAATTCCTTGATGAATTAAGAAGCATAACACAGGTTATCATTATTTCAGATACATTTACACAGTTTGCTACTCCGCTTATGAAGAAGCTGGGATGGCCAACTATTTTCTGTAATTCACTTGAGGTCGCTGACAATGGTGAGATTACAGGTTTCAAGATGCGTTGTGAGCAGTCAAAGCTTACAACAGTTAAGGCTTTACAGTCTATTGGTTATGATACTATTGCATCAGGAGACAGCCACAATGACTTAGGAATGATTAAAGCAAGCAAGGCAGGCTTCCTCTTTAAGAGTACAGAGCAGATTAAGGCTGATAATCCTGAATTAGAGGCATTTGATACATATGATGAGCTTTTAGCTGCTATTAAGAAGGCACTTTAAGATGCATCAAAGGTAAAAGGGGTTACTATGTTATTAGAAGAGATACTCAAGCAGGAACAGGAAAGATTCATTAAAGAGAATCTCCTTTCTGATGAAATGATTGAGTTATTAAAAGAAAATATTATGCCGTTTAACACACTGATGGCTTATTACAGATGCGCCATTATGGAGGTTGAGACTAAGTTCAAGGTGCTTAATGAGGAGTTCTCATTACAGTATGACAGAAATCCTATTGAGAGTATCAAGAGCAGAATTAAGTCTATGGATGGCATATTTAAGAAGGCGAAGAAGAAAAATATTCCTATAACAATGGAAGGCATTGAGGAAGGTATAAGAGATATTGCGGGGGTAAGAGTAATATGCTCTTTCCCGGAAGATATCTATATGCTTGCCGACTGCCTGTTAAAGCAGGACGATGTAGTGCTTGTCGAGAGAAAGGATTATATCAAGAATCCTAAGCCAAGCGGTTACAGAAGTCTTCACCTTATAATTGAGATACCGATATTCCTTCAGAATGAAAAGAAGATGATGAAGGTTGAGGTTCAGTTCCGTACAATTGCCATGGATTTCTGGGCGAGCGTGGAGCATAAGGTTCGTTATAAGAAGAATATTCCAGATTCTGAAGCAGAACAGCTGGCTGCAGAATTGTCTTCATGTGCAGATCAGATTGCTGCAATGGATAACAAGATGGAAGAGATTCGCCGCAGAATTGCAGAAGCGGAGGAAAGAGAAGCTGAAAATAGTCCGGCTAAGCAGCCTCAGACGATAGGTGGGGTGATGCTTAAGAAGAGGCTGGAATCGGGGAGGTTTCCCTTTAAGAAGTAGGTAAGAAATGGCTCCCCGGAGAGGGGGCTGGGGATGGCTGTATGGTTTAATTGAAAACGCGCTCCCGCTCGGGCGAAGACGCAGCGGGTACTAAGTTTGTGGGGATTTGCCGCCTTGCGGCGGCTCTCCCCACGCACTAAGTACCGGCGTCTTCACACGGTTTCCAATTAAACCACACAACCACACCCAGCCCACCACCCCGGGGAGTTTTTACCTGTCAGCGTTGGTCGCTTTGGCTCCCTCGCTTTTGTGGTGGGGGGGTGAGATGCGTGGTTCAGCGTTGGTCGCATTGCTCCCTTGCTGGTGTGGTGGCGGGATTGAGCTATGGTCGTGTAGAGCAACTGTGTTTGTGATGGGGAGGATGTGACTGGGTTGGATAAAGGACTTTCTTGAAGGTTCAAGTGGAGTTTAGAGGCTGTAGGATTTTATAAAATGTGTAGCAATTTTCGCACACGATGTGAGAAAAAGGCGCATTCGAGCCATGGATGGCGAGTATGCGCCGGTTGCGGACGGTGACTGTAACGCGGATAAAATCCGTACAGCGTCTTAATGACACGTTCCACCTTTAAGAAAGTCCTTTATCCAACCCAGTCACACCTTGCTGGACATAAAAGAAGGAGGACATTATGAAGGTTATATCTATTGTTGATGATGATTATGGAATTATGTTTAATAACAGACGAGTTTCTAAGGACAGTGTTCTTAATGAGCATATTATTAAGATGCTTGATGGCGGGAAGTTATGGCTTTCTTTATATAGCAAGCAGCTTTTTTGTGATTATGAGAATCTTGAGGTTAATCAGGAGTTTGGTTTTGCCGGAAGGGATGATTTCTGTTTTGTTGAGGACTCTGAGATTGTTTCTTATGAGGATATGGTGGATGAGGTTTATCTGTATAAGTGGAACAGGAAGTATCCTTCTGATGTGAAGTTTCCTAAGGACATGCTTAATGAGTTTAAGCTGGAGGGTTCTACTGATTTTGAGGGTAATTCTCATGAGAAAATTACTGAAGAAAGATATGTAAGAAAGAAATAAGGAAAAATACATGCGTAATATAAGGTTAGAAGTGCTAAGGAGAGTAACCGCATTTTTACTGGTGTTCTTTATTGCAGGAAGCGGATTTGGGTTAAGCGGATGCTCTTCTAAGAAGGATAATCAGGCTGGTACTGTGGGGAGTGCTGAGGTTCAGAGTACGGCTGTTGCAGATGATATGGCATCTTTAGTATATCAGGGTGAACCGTATGTTGTAATTAATGATAATACCCCAGTGTTTAATGATGCTGACTTCACGACTATATCATTTGAGAGTTACGGAGAACTGGATGAACTTGGAAGATGTACTACTGCATTTGCTAATATAGGTAAAGACATTATGCCTACTGAGAAACGTGGTGCAATTGGTGAAGTAAAACCTACGGGATGGCAGACAGCAAAATACGATAGTGTTGATGGTAAATATCTGTATAACAGGTGCCATCTTATAGGTTATCAGCTTACTGGTGAGAATGCCAATGAAAAGAATCTGATTACAGGAACAAGATATCTTAATGTTGATGGTATGCTGCCTTTTGAAAATATGGTGGCGGATTACATAAAGGAAACTAATAATCATGTTCTGTACCGCGTAACACCTGTATTTTCTGGCGATAATCTTGTTGCCAGCGGTGTGCACATGGAGGCTAAGTCAGTTGAGGATAATGGTGATGGAATTCTTTTCAATGTGTATTGTTTTAATGCACAGCCGGGAATTGCTATTGATTATGCAACAGGTGACAGCCATCAGGACGATTCAATAGTTGCAGATGCTTCAAAGTCAACAACTGCAGCAGAAGCAAATGTGCAGACATATGTACTTAATACGAATACTAAGAAGTTCCACAAAGAATCCTGCAACAGTGCAAAGAGCATGGAAGCTTCCAATAAAAAGATTTATACAGGAAGCAGGCAGGAGATTATAGATATGGGATATGAAGCTTGTGGAGTTTGCAAGCCGTAAAATAGTTATTTGAATTAAATTTAATAATATGGTAAGATTCTGACAGAGAAACCGGACAATATAATAGTTAGCTTGTTTATACATGGAAAGGAATTTTTATGAGAAAAATCAAACTAATACTGTTATTTTGCACTGTTTTTCTGTCAATTTTGTTATTAACAGGTGATAAAGACAGGATACAGGCAGATGATGACGACAGTAATTTTACTAATTTAGTGGTATTTGCCAGATTTGCAGGTGAAACCGAATTTATAAATGATGTATATGAAGGCAGTTCTGTTAGAAAAATAACAGATAATTCATATAATGCAGGTTCATATAGTGTAGGCGATTATTACAGATGTGTATCAGATAACAAATTAAGAATGAGAAGTGTATATTTATATGATAATGGCGGCTCAATTGTACTTTCACATCCTCGTGGGTATTATGCAGAGTACAGCGATATTAATACTATTGGTTATAAAGATGCTTCGGAGCGTGCAAGCAGAATGTATGAGCTTAGGCAGGAGTGGTCAGAAGCTGTTAATAATGCCATATCATCTGGTAATAAAATTTCTGATTATAATAATACTGTATACTATGACTATGGTGTGCTTGATAAAGATAACAATGGTACTATTGATTCAATTACAATTATTTATAAGAATAATGGGGCAGGTAATATATCAGTAAGCTGGTCATCACCATTGTGGAATTATACAGATTATGTTAATAATATTTCTGTTAATACCGGCAAAAAAACTATTAATAGTTACAAATATGTCCAGATAACCAATTCGTATTGTAAGCCTGATGGTGATACTAACGGATATTTATTTAAGGATGAGGATGACCGGGTATTTGTATCAATTGCAACAGCAGTACATGAAATGGGACATATTATGGGGCTGAAGGATTTATATAACTCAAAGAATGCGTCACCGGTGTATTTCATGTCAGTTATGGCAAAGCATATATCTCCAGTTCCACAGTTTATGTCTCTTAAGGAGAAAGAAGTATTAGGCTGGGCTGATGAGAATGATATTAAGACGATTTTGTCCGAAGGAGAATATAGTCTTAAAGCATTAGGAACTTCAGGTACGGATAATATTACAGGATATAAGATGGATATTCCGGAAAAGGGTAAGACATTGTATCTTGAGTACAGAAATTTTGAGGATAATGGTAACAAATATGATTCTCAATATAAGCATATGTTCAAGATTAATGGAAACAGAGTGGATAAAATTCCATTAAAATCAGGGCTGGTATGTTATCTTATAGACAGTGACACTAAGTTTCCAAGTAATATGTATTTTTCATCACCTAAATGGAATTATGAAGTTCTTGGTGGACAGTATAACACAAAGGCAGATGCAGCATTAGGAATAGGTGAAGATATATGGATTTACGGAGATATTTATATCAGTGTCAATTCAATCGAGAATAATATACTCACATTTGAAATAAAGGGTGGCATTCCAGAACATATTCATAGTGGTGGAGTGGCAACATGCATCAATCGTGCAGTGTGTGAAGTATGTCATGAGGAATATGGTGAATTAAATAAGGATAATCATAAGTTACAGCATGTAGAAGCTAAAGCAGCTACAGTGACTCAGGAAGGTAATACTGAATATTATTACTGCTCTTTATGTTTAAAATACTTTGCAGATTCAAATGCATCAAAGCAGATAGACAAAGATAGTGTTGTTACATCGAAACTGGCACCAGAAATAATTGCTGGTGATAAATGTATAATTGATAAGAATTCCGATAAGGCAATTACATTTAAGTCTAATGCAGCATTTTCAGATTTTGTAAAAGTAGAACTTGATGGCAGAGAGCTTGTAAAAGACAAGGATTATACGGTAAAAGCAGGAAGTATTATTGTAACACTTAATCCAGATTTAATAAAAAAATTATCGACGGGTGAGCATGTTATAGGTATTGCTTCATCGAGTGGAACAGCGAGTGCACATTTTACTGTTAAAGAACCGGAGACAGAGAGCATTAAAGAGACAGAAACAGAGACAGAGAGTATTAAAGAATCTGAAACAGAGACCATCAGTAAGATAGAATCAGAAACAACAAGCCAGTATACATTTGATGAAAATGAAACAAATGCATCATCAATTAACACTGGGGACAGAAATCATGGGAAATTATGGCTTGTAATAGCAATTATTGCGTTAGCTGGATGTATTGCAGCAGCAGTTATGTATGTTGTTTCAAAACGAAAGTAATAAAAACTGAATAGCAACTGATAATACAAAACAGGAGTAGGTCAATAGCTTAACTCCTGTTTTGTGTTATGAAATATAGTTGTTATTCAGTAAATGTTCCAACCAATTTAACAAGCATAGCAACGGTCATATCCATGCCTTCAACAGTAATATGTTCATAGGGACCGTGGTATGCGTGTCCTCCAGTTCCAAGATTAGGGCATGGAAGTCCTTTGAAGCTTAACTGACAGCCGTCTGTTCCTCCGCGGATAGGAAGAATAAGTGGCGTTATATCAGCCAGTTCACAGGCTTTCTTTGCATTTTCAATAAGATTCATGCAGCCTGCAATGATTTCGGACATATTATTATACTGGTCTATAATGGTGAGCGTAACAGTTCCCTTGCCCCATTTTTCATTCATATTTTTTTCGATTAATCGCAGAGTATTTTTCTTTGCTTCAAATAAATTCTTATCATGGTCTCTTACTATATAATTAAGCGAAGCCTCACTGACATCGCCAGACATGCTGACAAGATGGTAGAAGCCCTCGTAATCTTCTGTGCCGCGAGGGGTTTCCATAGCAGGAAGTGCATTGTTAATCTCCATTGCAACGAGACTGGCATTAATCATGGTGTCTTTGGCAGAACCTGGGTGTACATTGAAGCCTTTGATATGAAAATCCGCTTTGCATGCGTTGAAGTTTTCGTACTGAATCTCGCCTTCTGTGTCGCCGTCAATTGTGTAGGCGTATTTGGCACCGAACTGTTCTATGTTAAAATGTTCAGCTCCCATGCCGATTTCTTCATCAGGTGTGAATGCAATACATATTGTTCCATGAGGTATATTGCCTTTCTGCAAATGTTCTATCATAGTCAGGATTTCAGCAATACCTGCTTTGTCATCAGCACCAAGTATAGTGCTTCCGTCTGATGTGATAAGTGTGCGTTCCTTAAGAGTGCCAAGATGAGGAAACTCATGCACAGACAGGGTTATTCCCGCAGGAAGTTTGAGTGATACACCATTAAAGTTTTCTGTTATTACTGGTGTAATATCGTGATTGCAATAATCGGACACGGTATCCATATGTGCAATAAATCCAATAGCAGGCACATTTTCATAACCTTTGGTTGCCGGAAGTTTACCATACAGGTAACACATATCGTCAAGTACAATGTCCGATAAATTCAATCCTTCCATCTCATTTTTAAGAAATCTGGCTAACTCAAACTGGCATGCAGATGAGGGAGTTGTTTCACTGCTTTCATCACTTGGTGTACGGAAAGTGACATATTTTAATAATCTTTCATATGCTTTCATGGTAATTCTCCAATCTGTGGATTGATATTCATATATTAACATATTCTGGTGGAAATATACGGATTATGCGAAAAAAATAAAGGATTATCAATATATAAAATAAACTCCATTGAATGGGACGGAGAAGAATATAAGGAAAATGGTATACTTTGCAGAAATGCAGTTGCAAAAGGTAATAAGGTGGTAAATGATTATACAGCTTTGTATGGAGGAGATGCATATCTTCCTGCCAATAATCTGGCTTATAAATATGTTGCTTAATTAATAATCATCCAGCAGCGGTTACATTTGGAGCATTAACAGTTCTGATAGTAATTTCCTGCGTGGTAGTATTTCTTGTATTCTTAAAAAGAAGACAGATGAATAAATACGAAAAGTATTAACATACAGACACCAGCACGTTAAGGTTAAATGTGCTGGTGTTTTCTATATCATATGTATTTATCATTCTTTGATGAGATGTTTACCAGTCCAAAAGACAGTGCAAAAAGTATAATAACGAAGGCCACGAAATATAGACCTCCCATTGTATTTTCCATGGAAGCTATAAAATCATATGAGCCATGTAATAGAACTGGTAACACAACACTGAATATTCTGAATATCTTGGAGCTAAACTTTTTTCCACGATTATACTGTTTTCTTGCGAGACCATAGAATACACCCATAAATACACCAAAACAGGCATGTCCTGGAATTGCTGTAATTGCTCTTACAATAGCAGTTGAAAAACCATATGATAAAACATAGTTGATATTTTCCCAAAGGGCAAATCCGAGAGAAACAAATACTGCATATACAACACCGTCATACTGACAGTTAAATTCTGGATTATTCCATGTCCGTTTTTTTAAGAAGAAATACTTTGAGCTTTCTTCGGCTATGGCAACAATAACAAAATAAAGAATTATCTGATACAGCAATTTATTTCCGGGAACAAAGCATGATAAAATCCATTCCCCTATTTTTTCCTCAATTAGGGCAATAATGGTGGATAGAATTCCCGCAATAACTAGCTGTCTTAAAAGGTAGCCGCTTTCCTTTTCCATTCTGTCTGCTCTGTATACTTTAATCATAAGGAATACCGCAGGGATAACTGCCGCTAATATTAATATCCAGTTATACATCATTATGGGTTCCAATATAAAATAAAACATATATCTGCTTGCTCCTTATTGTGCTTTTTATTTCTATTTTATAATTATATATCTCATATATTCTGATAACAAGCTGCTTTATAATATATTAATAAATGGAAGTGCGAAATCATTGCAGTCGGTTAGATGCTATGAAAAATAACAAATCTTGCTGTCAAGTCATCAAAGAGTTATAATATATTCAGTTTATATGCGTGAAAAACAGAAATATATTTCTTGCTGATGGCAAAAGTATGATTAAAAGGTAAAGAAAGAATAAGATGGGTTCAAGGAGAAGCTACATGAATGGTGACTGTGATGTGATAAACAGATTATTGAATGAAACAATGCATATGGATTTTCCATTTCTTGCAGGTGAAGATAAGAAGAAAAGAATTGTTGAAGATAAGAAGATATATATAGAAGATACAATAAAAGAAGCGTTTGCGGAAATGTATCCTGAAAAGTTGGAATTAAATAAGTTGTGGAATGAGGCCTTAGATTATGCAGGCAGCAAATTTGATAGTCTTCCAGTTTCAAAAAGGCTGAATGGGTTTTATTTGCAGGAGCTTATGCACAGATATGTTGAATTATTAGGAAATGTAGTGACAGAGAATAAGGAGAATTAGTTTTATGGGGGAACATGAAGAAAAGATTGAGATAATGAGAAAGTATTTGGCAGATATGACGGCTGCTGGAAATTATCATGTCAAAGGAAATATTCCTATTAAGAAAATTGATAATGCATTACAAACATTTGCACAGGGGATGGATAGAACTACAATGCTAGGTTTTCTTGATACAACTGTATTTGGAAGTGGTAAAAATGGTTATATTTTTACTGATGATAAGATGTATTATGTGGAAACAATGGAGAAGCCTAAAAAGCTTTGGTATGATGATATAAAACAATTGAGGATATTGAAGAGTAGCAAAAAAGATTGTAATCGTGAATTGGCAATAGATTTTTTAGACGGAAGCACATTTTATATAGAAGGTTCTTTTATAAACAAGACTCCATTAAAAAATTTCCTAAATGAAATGAAAAACTTTGAGGCTAACAAAAAGGCGGAGAAGAAGAAAATTGAAAATGAAAAGAAGAATAATTTCGGAGCTGAATCAGCAGGTCGAGGGATAGGAGCATTTAGGACTGTTAATAATCAGTTTGAAGAAGAGAAATTTCATTCAAGACAGGGACATGGTTTTGCCGCGGAAAGAGCTAATAACCTATTTGATAAACTGACAGGACATGATGCAAAGATTGTTGGAGATGATAACGCTAAAAATGGTGCTGACAGAGTTGTTGATGGCGTAAATATACAGTCGAAGTATTGCGCTACAGGAAAAAGATGTATAAATGAATGCTTTGAAAATGATGGAAAAGGTACATTCAGATATATGACGGATGGAAAACCAATGAAGATAGAAGTTCCGTCTGATAAGTATGATGAAGCTGTAAGGGCAATGGAAGAGAAAATTAAAAACGGACAGGTAAAGGGTGTGTCTGATCCTAATGAAGCAAAGAATATTGTTAAGAAAGGACACTTTACCTATGCACAGGCTAAAAATATTGCCAAAGCGGGTACTGTTGAATCTCTTACATATGATGCGGTAAACGGAACAATAATAGCATCATCTGCATTTGGTGTTACTGCAATGATAACATTTGCAACATCAATGTGGAATGGAGAAGATTTTGAAGATGCTATAAAGATTGCGACATATTCAGGTCTTAAAGTAGGTGGAACAGCATTTATTACTTCGATACTTGCAGCTCAATTATCAAAAGCCGGGCTTAATAGTGCGCTTGTTGGAAGTTCCGAAGCTATAGTTGCTATGATGGGACCGAAAGCATCTGCAGTTTTAATTAATGCATTTCGTGTAGGTTCAAAGCCTATTTATGGCGCAGCGGCAATGAAAGCAGCAGCCAAGCTTTTAAGGAGCAATACAATTACAGCAGGCATCACATTTGTTGTACTGTCTTCCTTTGATGTTGCCAACATATTCAGAGGGAGAATATCAGGAAAACAGTTGTTTAAAAATATGGCAAATACAGCTGCAACGGTAGGGGCTGGAACAGGAGGCTGGGTTGCCGGCGCAGCAATCGGTTCCGCAATTCCAGGAATAGGTACAATTGTGGGTGGCTTAGTTGGTTCTATGGTTGCTGGTTCTGCAGCAGGTAAAGTAACAAATGCTGTGGTTGGAAGCTTTATTGAAGATGATGCGGATAAAATGGTGGAAATAATTCAGGATGTGTTTACTGAAATGGCATCGGAATATCTTCTTAGCAATAAGGAAGCAGAAAAGTCCGTAGACAGATTAAAGGATAAATTAGATGGAAAAACTCTTAAAGATATGTTTGCAAGTAATGATAGGAAGAAATTTGCAAGAAATCTTTTGATTCCAATAATTGAGAATCAGATCTCTAAGCGGGAAGTGATACATAAATTAACTGAAGAGCAAATGCTTTATGGAATAAGGGAGGTTCTTGAAGATATCAGTGATATGGAAGAAAGCTATGCTTAAACTAAAAAGATATACATCGTGCAGCATAAATAACATTAGATAAAATACAGGTATTGACTTAAGTTCTTACCCATTATAATGTAATATTAGAAATTTTTGACAAATGGAGTGTTCCAGATGTTTTGACCACATGTTGGTGATTGTATGTCTGGATATATACATAATTTAGGACCAGCATTTTGCTGGTCTTTTTTATTAAATTGCTGGAGGTTGTGTATGAAAAGAGTAAAGATGTATTTAATATCACTAGGAGTGGCAGCAACAATTACAATGGGATTTTTGCTGATAAATTTTTCTGGAGCAGTGGCAGGAGAAAAGAGTAAAAACATTAACGCAGGTGAAATATCAGAAATGCCTGATGAGGAATATGTGTTACCATATGGAATTTCTATTGGGGAGTAGTAATTAATATGCAAAGTATGGATATAAACAACAGAGAAAATAATGCAGATATTGAGGAAAAAATAAATGCTGACAAGCTATTAAAATGGTGCTTTTTGTATACTCTTGAGAATTTCTTGAATGCGAATAAAAAAGGCGACGATAATATAAATGATACAATAGAGACATAAGAGACAAAGAGTACAAAAGAGACAAGTAATACAGCTAATAGGGTTAGTGTAAATTTTTAATAAAACTTCATCTGATATCGCTGAAAACTGAAACTGGATAGAATAGGTAAGGGCTGTATATGCATGCCTTGACTTAAGAAAATACGCGGGATAACATGTAATTATATAAATTATTCTTCTTATGAGAACCTGATGTCAGGGTCTTGGTCCTAACGGAAGTTAGAGAAGAGTATGTCTATATGACAACCGGGCATTCAATAAGAATGTTCAACAATTTGTTTAAATTGTTTTTTGCTTCTCCAAATAGGAGGAGCTTTTTTTATTCCAACAAATACTAATAAAGAAGGAAGGAAAAATGTATGGCTAATGGTTATATTGAGGTATCTAAAAGGGAACCTTGTCCGATTTGTGGAACAGCTGACTATTGCTGCCATATTCCGGCAGAGGACGGATATGGAGAAGTGCGTATATGTAAGCGTTACACCGATGGGAGAGTAATATGCCCCGGTTCTGATACTCCGTCAAAGACAGACGGGGAATTTTACTTGCTGATTGCTGTGTCTCATCAGGGCTATGGCATATATCGAAGTGCAAGTGATGTTCAGATGGCAGAAAGTAATGGATTTAAGGTTTGGAGAAAGGGAGGTGGTGAAAGCTTAGGAAAGAAGGGTCCGGGAGTTGGAACAAAGGAATTAATGCCAATAGGAATTAATGAGTTAGCGTCAGATGAGTTACTGGATACATTTTACAGAGAGTTAATCTGTAAGTATCCGTTAAAGACAAGCCATAAGGAATATTTGAGGAAAGAGGGCTGGTCAGAAGATCTGATTAATAATTCAATGCTTTGTTCATTTCCGGTTGATGACTGGATGAGAAACTGGCATAAAAACTGTCGTGTGTTAGAAACTGATAATTCATTAAGAAGAAGTGAAGCCTGTGTTCACATTATCAGGAAATTAAAGGAGCCTATAGGGATACCGGGGTTCTATCAGAAAATTGATAAAAAGACCAATGAGAAATACTGGTATATTAATTGTCGAAGTGGGATAGGGTTTCCTTTATATAACGATAAAGGGCAGATTGTTAGAATCAGGGTAAGAATGGATTTCTTAGATGTTAACAAGACATATGAAAGAGATAACAATGGATTATTTTTCGTTGCTGATGATAACAAAAAAAGATATGTTTCCTGGAGTGGTGTAAAGAGGCAGGAATTTGATGGAAGTTTTATTACAGAAAAAGATAAGAAATTCAGGTGCTCTGGGAAATACAGAGGATTATCTTCTTTTGAACAGGTAAATGATTATGAAAATGCAACATACACAAACAGATATGAAAATGGTACAGAAGGGTATAACATAGTGGGGCTTATAAGTAAGCCACAGGATAATTATTTTATGGCAATTCTAACCGAAGGAGAGAAGAAGTCAATTGTCGGAAACGATGTATTAAAAGTTCCATTCATAATTATACCGGGAGTAAACAGTTATAATAAACTCTTTGATACACGAGTGGGGAAAAACATATTGGAATATCTGAAAAAATCAGGAACAGAATTATTTGCAATAGCTTTTGATGCTGATAAATATGAAAATGAGATGGTATTAATGTCTGAAAGAGGACTTGTTAATAGGTTGTTAAAAGAGGTATTACGCCCGGTTATTCTTAACTGGAACGCATCTTTTGGAAAAGGACTAGATGATTGTATTATGCAACATGGTACTCTTAAAGCTATCGAATTAAGTAGCGATAATGTCTCAGATTATTACAGTAGATTTGAAGGTAATCTTCGCTAAAATTTAGGGGATATGGTTGCCATATCCCTTATAAATTGTCTCACAGTATACTTATTGATAATTTAAGTTTTTTATGGTTTTTTCTCAAAGAGCCAGTTAATAAACTGGAAGTTACCGAGTTATGCTTTCAATTATTTCTTTTGCAACACTATCAATGCTCATGTTAGACGTATC
>ENA-OPAV01000477-OPAV01000477.1-human-gut-metagenome-genome-assembly--contig:-NODE-477-length-33012-cov-4.636860_pt1 | contig 33012 bp, 32 predicted proteins | sample MGYA00241056_ERZ501428 | MGnify/ENA primary metagenome ERZ501428 (study PRJEB25962, sample SAMEA2042621) | human gut metagenome | biome: human gut; feature: human-associated habitat; material: faeces... | reverse complement strand
CCGCCGCCGCGCACAGATAGGTGGCCGCCGCGATCCGGTCGCCGATGACCCGGTGGCTGCACCCGTGCAGGGGCCTGCGCCCCTCCACCGTGATGACCGAGCCGCCCGCGCCCCGCACCTCCGCGCCGCAGGCGCACAGGAACTCCTGCAGATCCACGATCTCCGGCTCCCGCGCCGCGTTGGTGATGACCGTGACGCCCTCGGCGCCGCAGGCTGCCAGCATGGCGTTCTCCGTGGCCCCCACGCTGGGGATGGCCAGCACGATCTGCCCGCCGGCAAGGCGCCGGCCCTGACAGTACAGCTTGCCGCCGCTCTCCTCGATGGAGGCGCCCAGCGTCCGCAGTGCCGCCAGATGCAGGTCGATGGGCCGCGGGCCCAGCTCGCAGCCGCCGGGATAGCTGAGCTCCGCCCAGCCGCACCGGGCCAGAATGGCCCCCAAAAAGATGACCGATGACCGCATCCGCCGCATCAGCGTCTGTGGGATGTCGCACCGGGTCAGCACGCTGCTGTCCACCAGCAGGTCGCCGTCCTCCCAGTCCACCCGGCACCCTAAGTACCGCAGGATGTCCGCCGCCGCGTCCACGTCGCTGAGACACGGACACCGCTGGATCCTGCACGCCCCGCCGCACAGCAGCGTGGCCGCCAGAATGGGGAGCACACTGTTTTTCGCCCCCTGCACCGCAACCTCGCCGCTGAGCCGGTGGCCGCCCTCGATGGTGATAGGCCCCATAAAACCCCTCCCGCCCTTCATTGTCGCTGTACGCCATTGTATGAAGGGACGGGCATCGGGTGTGAATGCCGTGCTTACCGCACCAGCGCCATGACCGTCTGGTAAATGCGCTCCGCGGCGTCGGGGATGCCCAGCTGGGTCATGCCCTGCTTCATCCGCGCCTGCCTGTCGGGGGAGCGCAGGATGTCCGCCGCCGCGCGGTACAGCGCCTTGCCGCTGGCCTCGCTCTCCAGCAGGACCTCCGCCCCGCCGTGGGCCTCCAGCAGCCGCGCGTTCTTCTCCTGATGATTGTTGGTGACGTAGGGGGAGGGCACCATGATGGCGGGCATCCCCAGCGCCGTCAGCTCGCTGATGGTGGACGCGCCCGCCCGGCAGATCACCAGGTCGGCGCTGCGCATCACCACGGCCATGTTGTAGATATACTGCCGCACATCCAGAGCGGCGCAGGCGTCCAGCCCCCGCTGCTGTAAAGCGCGTTCCATTGCCTCCCAGCCGCCCTTGCCGACGGCGTGGACATGGTGGAAGGGAAAGCCGTTTTTCCGCTCCTCCTCGAAAAAGTCCAGCATGGCCTCGTTCATATGGCTGGCGCCCAGACTGCCCCAGAAGGATACCACAACGGGCCGCCCGTCGTCAAAGGCCAGCTCCTGCCGGGCCTGCTGCGGCGTTTTCTCGAAGAAGTCCCCCCGCACCGGCGTACCTGTCACCATAATGCGCTCCGGGTGCCGGTAGTGCTGCCGGCAGTCCTCAAAGCCCACCATGATGACATCGGCGTACTCCTCCAGCATCCGGGTGGTCAGCCCCGGCACGGAGTTGCTCTCGTGCACCGCTGTGGGGATGTGGGCCTGCGCCGCCGCCTTCACCATGGGATAGCTGGCGTAGCCGCCGGTGCCCACCACCAGATCGGGCTTGAACGTCCGCAGTATGGCTCTGGCCGCCGGGCCGGACCGGGCCAGCGCCCCCACGGCGTGGAGGTTGTGGCGCATGGCCTCCGGGCTTACGGAGCGGCGGAAGCTGTCCACCTCCACGGCGGCGTAGTCGTAGCCCGCCTTGGATGCCAGATCCCGCTCCATGCCGTCGGGAGTGCCCACGAACAGCACGGCGGTGTCGGGGTCGCGCTGCCGCATAAGGCCTGCCAGCGCCAGCGCCGGATTCACATGTCCCGCGGTGCCTCCGCAGGTGAAGATCACTCTCATCGCAAACTCCTCGTGCTATTTTTATATACGTTCCGTAATTTTTCTGGAAAAAGATACGATTTGTTGTCGGATCTTGCCGCGGTGGGGCGTGTCACCCCGCCTTCGGCGCGGGTATCTGCCGCGACACGCTGAGCACGATGCCCATTTCCACCAGCTGCAGGCACAGCGCCGTGCCGCCGTAGCTGAAGAACGGCAGGGAGATACCGGTGGTGGGCACGAAGCCGGATACCACCGCGATATTCAGGAATGTCTGAAGCGCCAGATGGGTCATGATGCCCACCACCAGCAGCGCGCCGAACCGGTCGCGGGCGTGGAGGGCGATCCAGAAGCCCCGCAGGATCAGCAGGGCGAAAATCAGCATGATGACGCAGGCGCCGATCAGTCCCAGTTCCTCGCACACCACGGAGAAGATGAAGTCGTTGTACTGCTCCGGCAGGTAGAGGAACTTCTGGCGGCTGCGGCCGAAGCCCACGCCCAGCAGGCCGCCGGAGCCGATGGTGATCAGGCTCTGGGCCAGCTGATAGCCGTCGCCGGAATAGTCCAGCCACGGGTCATGCCACATGGCGATGCGGGCCGCGCCGTATTTGATGATGCCCTTTTCTGCCAGCTTGATAAACAGAAAGCCCAGGGCGGCCACGCCGCCTACGCCGGTGGCCACCAGCCAGCCCTGTATGCCGCCCACGATCATCAGCACCGCGCCGGTGCACAGGATCAGCACCGTACCGGACAGGTGGGGCTCCAGCATCATCAGCACGGAGATGACGCCCAGCAGCGCCACATAGGGCAGAATGCCCTGCCGCCACGTCAGCATTTTTTCCTTTTTCTTGGAGATGGTGTCGGCGAAGTAGACGATGACCGCCAGCTTGGCGATCTCCGACGGCTGGAACTGGAACACGCCCTTGATGCCCAGCCACCGGGTGGCGTTGTTGGCGGTGATGGCCAGCGGGTTATGGGGGATGATGACCAGGATCAGCAGGAACAGCGCCAGCCCCACCAGGATCCGGGAGGCGCCGCGCCAGCGCTGATAGTTGATCTTGGCCACCACGAACATGGCCGCCATGCCCACCGCGGCAAACAGCGCCTGCCGCTTGAAATAGTAGGTGCCGTCCCCGGTGTCGTAGTAGGCACGGGGGAAGCTGGCGGAGAACAGCATGATGAGGCCGACCACCGTCAGAAGCACCGTCAGGATCAGAAAGGGCAGGTCCATGGAGCCCTTGGCGGCCTGCTTGTGCTTCTGCTCCGTCTGGCGCATCCGCTCCTTGGCGGCCTTCTGCGCCCGATATTCCTCCCGGGTCACGGCTGTCCCTCCTTTCCCATATTCTGTCAGTCAGATAATGCCCTGATGAAGTACATCATGAACGAAAAACCGCTTCAACATGCATTTCATCATGTATGTGATCCTGTATTTTCTCAGAAGCTGAAGCGCTGATACACGGCGAAGTAGGCCAGCAGGCAGAACAGCGCGCTGACGGTGGAGAACACCGCCACGATCTTTGTCTCCTTCCAGCCGCACATCTCGAAGTGGTGGTGCAGCGGCGCCATTTTGAAAATGCGCTTGCCGTGGGTGAGCTTGAAGTACGTCACCTGGATGATGTCGGACAGCGTCTCGCAGATGTAGACGATGCCCACCAGCAGCAGCACCAGCGGCATGTCGTAGGCGAAGGCCAGCGCCGCCACCGCGCCGCCCAGGAACAGGGAGCCAGTGTCGCCCATGAACACCTTGGCGGGGTAGTGGTTATACAGCAGGAAACCGCACAGGCCACCGGCCATGGCGGCGGCAAACGTGCCCAGCTGGGCAAAGCCCGGCCAGACCACGGCCATGACCGCGAAGAACACCGCCACCGGCAGCGTTACGCTGGAGCTGAGGCCGTCCAGACCGTCGGTGATGTTGACGGCGTTGACGGTGCCCACGATGACGAAGGCGGCGAAGATGAGGTACACCGTCCACGGCAGCACCAGATGGGTGTTCCAGAACGGGATGTACAGGTTGGGGCTGAGCATCCCCTCGTACCGCATGAGGCAGAGGAATGCCACCGCCGCCGCCAGCTGCAGCACAAACTTCTGCAGCGCGGTCAGGCCGGTGTTGTGGTGGTGCTTTACCTTCTGATAATCGTCGATGTAGCCGATGAGGCCGAACACCAGCGCGAACAGATAGACATACAGGTGGACGAACTCGCCCGCCATCATCCGCCGCCAGCCCAGCACCACGATGGTCAGGCCGATGCCGATGATGAACATCAGGCCGCCCATGGTGGGGGTGCCCTGCTTGGTCATGTGCCAGGTGGGGCCGATCTCCTTGATGGACTGGCCGGCCTTCAGCCGCACCAGCGCCGGGATCAGCAGCTTGCCCGCGATGGCGGTGACGATAAAGCTGACCACAGCCGGCAGCACAATCTCCATGATTCCCATAATGCTTCGCTCCTTCCCGCCGGGGACGGGCCCCGGCGGCTCTCTTTGATCTGTTAATGCTTCAGGTAGTCCGCCACGATGACCCGCTCATCCATGGGATAGTGGACGTGGTTGATCTCCTGATAGTCCTCGTGACCCTTGCCGGCCAGAATGATAACGTCGCCGGGCCGGGCGTGATCCATGGCGTAGTGGATGGCCTCCACCCGGTCGGGGATGGCCACATAGGGGGTATCGGTATCCCGCATGCCCGCCAGAATGTCGTCGATGATGGCCTGCGGGTCCTCGGTGCGGGGGTTGTCGCTGGTGACGATGACGAAGTCCGCCAGCCGGGCGGCGATACCGCCCATGACGGGGCGCTTCGTCTTATCCCGGTCGCCGCCGCAGCCGAACAGCACCACGGTGCGGCCCTTGGCGAAGCCGTTCACCGATTCCAGCACGTTTTCCAGTGCGTCGGGCTTGTGGGAGTAGTCGTTGAGGATGGTGTAGTCCCTGCCGGGGGTGGGGATGATCTCCATGCGGCCCTTGACGCCGTGGTTCCGGGCCAGCGCGTCGGCACACTCCGTCAGCGGCACGCCCAGGTTCCAGCAGCAGGCCATGGCATCCAGCGTATTATATACCGTGAACTGGGCGGGAATACCTACCTGTACATGGGCCCATTCCGTATCCGCCTCGGCATCGAAGGACACGCTGCCGGGGTGGAGCTGCACGGACTTGGCCTTCAGGTCCGCGTCGGCGTGGATGGCGTAGGAGAACAGCCGGGGGCACTTGGCGTTTTGCAGCAGCCGCCGGTGCCACGGGTCGTCGGCGTTGTAGATGCCCACGTCGCAGCGGTCGAACAGGATGGCCTTGGCGTCGCAGTAGGCCTCCATGGTGTGGTGGAAGTCCAGATGATCCTGACTGAGGTTGGTAAAGATGCCCACGGCGAAGCGGATGCCGTAGACCCGGTCCAGCACCAGCGCGTGGGAGGACACCTCCATGACCACATGGGTGCAGCCGGCGTCGGACATCTGCCGCAGCAGCTTCTGCAGCTCGAAGGACTCCGGCGTGGTGCGCTCCGTGTGGAGCACCTCACTGCCGATCATGTTCTGGATGGTGCCGATGAGTCCCACCCTGGCGCCGGCCTTCTGCTCCAGAATGCTCTTGATGAGATAGGTAGAGGTGGTCTTGCCGCTGGTGCCGGTGACGCCGATCATGGTCAGCTCCCGGGAGGGGTGGTCGAACCAATTACAGCCGATGACCGCCAGCGCCCGGCGGGAGTCCTCCACCACCACATAGGGGATATCGGTCTCCGGCGCATGCTGGCAGACAACGCAGGCCGCGCCCTTGTCGCGGGCCATGGGGATATATTTATGACCGTCCGTCTCCGCGCCGGTGATGGCCACGAACAGGCTGCCCGGCTTGGCCTGGCGGGAGTCGTAGCAGACATCGGCAATGTCGGCGTTCAGGTCGGCGTTGGTATCGAGAATGGTCAGATCCTTCAAAATTTCGCTGAGTTTCATACAAACGTCTCCTTTGCAGCAGGTTTTCGCCCCTATTATAGCAGGCAGAATTTGCGCAGAAAAGGGAAATCTGTGCGGTTCTCTGGGAAAATCGTGGGGCGGTCAGTCCGTAACGGAGGTGTCGCCCAGCTGGACGGTGATGACCGTGCCGGCATCCACCTCCGTGCCCTCCTCGATGGATTGGGACAGCACGCGGACGGAGGAGGACTCGCTGCCGGTGGTGCCGGAGAAGCGGATGAACAGTCCGGCGCCGGTGGCGGCGGTGTTGGCCTCGGAGGGCGTCTTGCCGATGAGGTGGGGCACCTTGCACTTGGCGGTGGACTTATCCGTACCGGCGTACAGGATGACGGCGGACTTGCCGGGAATGATAGCGCCGCCGGCGGGGGTCTGGTCCGTGACGGTCTCGCCGTCGCCGCTGATCTTGCAGCTCAGGCCCCGCTCGGTGAGCTTGCTCTTGGCCTCCTCCACGGACATGCCGATGACGTTGGGCACGGTGGTGTCCATGCCCAGCAGCTCCTCGGCGGAGTAGCTGGGCTCCACGCCCAGATAGGGCAGCACCTCGGCCATGATGGAGCTGGCGGTGGGGGCCACCATGTTGCCGCCGGAGACGTAGGTGCCGGTGGAGCGGCTGGGGGTATCCATGGTCAGGAGCATGATGACCTGCGGGTCGTCGGCAGGGGCGAAGCACAGGAAGGACACCACTACGTCGCCGGTCTGGCCCTTATCGGCCGTACCGGTCTTGCCGCAGACGTCGAGTCCTTCCAGACGCGCCGCCGTGGAGTTCCCGCCGATGCGGTAGCCGGCCACCTGGCCGTTTTTGCCGGTGCCGCTGGCCACCACGTACTCCAGGCACTCCCGCACGGTGGCGGACGTCTCCTCGCTGATGACCTGACGGATGGGGGTGCTGTCGTGCTGGTAGGTGACGCTGCCGTTGGAGTCGGTGATGCGCTCCACCAGATAGGGGCTGCGGAGGTAGCCGCCGTTGATGCAGGCGGCCTGGGCCGTGATAAGGGCGATGGGGGTGACGTTGAAGTTCTGGCCGAAGGCGTAGCAGGCCAGGTCCAGCTGGGTGAAGCTGGCGGGGTCGGCAAAGATGCCCACGGCCTCGCCGCCCAGGTCGATGCCGGTGTCGTCCATGAGGCCGAAGGCCTTCATGTAGTTGTAGAACGTGGTGCTGCCCAGCTTCAGACCGTAGGAGATGAAGGCGGGGTTGCAGGAGTTCCCCACGGACTGCACCAGCGTCTGCAGGCCGTGGCCGGCCTTGTTGGAGCAGTGGATGGTGTAGTTGGAGATGTTGACGAAGCCATTGCAGTTGACGGTGGTATTCATGTCGATGACGCCCTCCTCCAGCGCGGCGGCCAGCGTCAGGATCTTGAAGGTGGAGCCGGGCTCGTAGGTGTCGTTCAGCGCCTTGTTGCGCCACTGGAGCAGCTGCATGTCGGCCAGCGTGCCCTCGCCCCGCTCCATCCGCTCCAGCAGGGTCTTATCCTGCACGGCGGAGAAGTCGTTGAGGTCGTAGTTGGGGTAGGAGGCCATGGCCAGGATGCCGCCGGTTTTGACGTCCATGATGATGCCGGTGGCGCCGTTGGCGGCGGCAAATTTGTCGGTCATGGACTCAAGGCCCTTTTCCAGATAGTACTGGATGGTGGCGTCCAGCGTCAGCGTCAGGTCGCTGCCGTTCTGAGCGGCAAAATACTGCTCGTAGGCGTACATCATGTCGTTGCCGGCGTTGTCCTTGGCGGACACCACAAGGCCGCTCTGACCCTCCAGCGCCTCCTCGTAGCGGGCCTCCAGCCCGTACAGGCCGGTGTTCTCGTCGCCTACGAAGCCGATGACGTGGGAGGCCAGAGAGCCGTAGGGATAGTAGCGCTTGGCGTCGGCCACCAGATGGACGCCCACGATCTTGTTCTCACTGATGTAGGTGCGGACGGCGTTGGCCGTCTCCTCCTCGGCGCGGAGCTTGATGACCTCGTACTGGGACTTGGTGTTGTCCATGCGCTTGCGGATGGAGGAGGCGTCGCTGCCCAGGATCTCGGCAAGGCCGGCGGCCAGGGAGTCCTTCGTCCACGACACGGGATCATCCTTGTCGTTGACGGCGTTGTCGATCTCCAGCGGGGAGAGGATGATGGTCTCGGCACTGGCGGAGATGGCCATGATGTTGCCGGTGCGGTCGTAGATGGTGCCGCGGGAGGCGGTGACCACCGTGCGGCGGGTCTGCTGGTTCACGGCTTTGCTCTGCAGCTCCTCGTGGCGGATGATCTGCAGGTCGAAAAGCTGGAAGAACAGCAGCACGAACATGGCCACGCCCATGATGAGCATCAGCACGAAGGACCGGGTCTGGATGACCCGGTTGGCGCGGCGGATATTTTCATCTTTACGTTTGGGATCTGACACGTTTTCTGCCTCCGAAAGCAAGGCCCGGCGCGGTTTTACCGGTGCCGGACGGGTTCTCGAATACCAAGCAAGGAGCAAGAAGTCGCCTTCTTACTCCTCACTGCCTCATGATATGGCCGCTGTCAGCGGAAATATTCCAGCACATAGTCCCAGCCCCGCTCCAGCTTATCCAACAGGCCGCCCAGCGCGGCGCTGCCCTCGGCCTTGTAGAGCGTGACGCTGTCGTCGCCGGACAGGTCGATATACTGGATCTGGCCGCTGGTGGGCTTGGACATGCCGGCGGCCTCGGCCGCCGCCTTGACGGTGGCCAGGTCAAAGGTCTTTTCGTACTCCGTCAGCAGGGCGACGTGCTGCTCGTCCAGAGCTTCGATCTCCCGCTTGATGGAGGAGACGCTGCCGGACACGTCGGTGAGCGTCACATAGCCCAGCATCAGTACCACCACCAGGGCCAGCAGCACCACGGTGCCGAGAGCCACCAGAGGAGAGGGGCGGGCGGCGGTGCGGGTACGGGTCTGACGGCGGGGGAGAGGCTGCGGCTGGGGGGCGGGCTGCTTCTGGGGCAGCTTGCCGGCATCCTCCAGCTGGCGTTCCCGTGCCAGGGCATCCAGGTCGTAGGCCAGACTGCCGTAGACGGCGTTTTTGCGATAGGGCTGGGCCAAGGGACGGTCACTCCTCTCCGGAAAAATGGCGCGCTCTGCGTCAGAGCTTTTCCGCTACCCGGAGCTTGGCACTGCGGGCACGGGGGTTTTCGGCCAGCTCCGCGTCGCCGGATACGATGGGCTTGCGGCTGACCAGCCGTATCTTCGGCTTTTTGCCGCAGACACAGACGGGGAAATCAGGCGGGCAGGTGCAGCCGGTGGCCAGCGCCTGCATGGTCTTTTTGATGATGCGGTCCTCCAGCGAGTGGAAGGAGATGACGGCCAGACGGCCGCCTGCGTTCAGGTGGGACACGGCGGTCTCCAGCATGGGGGGCAGGGCGTCCAGCTCGCCGTTGACGGCGATGCGGATGGCCTGAAAGCTGCGCTTGGCGGGATGCTGCTTTTCCCGGAGAGCGGCGGGGGGCATGGCGGAACGGATGATGTCCACCAGTTGCAGCGTCGTCTCGATGGGGGCCTGCTCCCGGGTCTGCACGATGCGGCGGGCGATGGCGGGGGCATAGCGCTCCTCGCCAAAGTCGTAGAGGATGCGGCGCAGCTCCTCATAGGGCCAGTCGTTCACCACGTCGCGGGCGGTGAGAGGGGCCGTGCGGTCCATGCGCATGTCCAGCGGGGCGTCGTGCATGTAGGAAAAGCCCCGGGCGGCGTCGTCCAGCTGGGGGGAGGAGACGCCCAGATCAAAGAGCATCCCGTCGACGCCGGGGATATGAAGCTCGGCGAGGATATCGCCGATGCGGTCGAAGTTGCTGTGGACCAGGGTGACCCGGTCCAGATAGGGGGCCAGCCGCTCCTGAGCGGCGTCAATGGCCGTCTGGTCGCGGTCGATGCCGATAAGGCGGCCCCCCGCCGTCAGGCGGCGGACGATCTCCAGCGAGTGGCCGGCGCGGCCCAGCGTGCCGTCCACATAGACGCCGTCAGGCCGGATGGCCAGCGCGTCCAGACATTCCTGAAGGAGGACCGGCTTGTGGCCGTAATCCTTTTCGTTGATGCAGTCAGACATGGGTCACAGCCCCATTTCCGCCATGGCCTGCTCCAGCGCGCCGGAGGAGAAGGCCTCGTCCTCGATGGCGGCCCAGCGCTCGGCGCTCCAGATCTCGGCGCGGTCGAAGCTGCCCACCACCACGACCTCCTTGGTCAGGCCCGCGTACTCCCGCAGCTTGGCGGGGATGAGGATGCGGCCCTGGGAGTCCGGCTCGCAGTCCGCCGCGTAGGCGAACAGGGCGCGGAGCTTTTTCACCTCGTTGTAGGACAGCTCCTTCAGCCGGGCCATGAAGGCGGCCCAGCTCTCGTCGGAGTAGACGGACAGGCAGTGATCCTGTCCCACGGTGACATGGAACGTCTGGCCCAGCTCCTTGCGGAGGGAGGCCGGAATGAACAGGCGGCCCTTGGCGTCGATATTGTGGCTGAACTGACCGGTCATGGGGCCGCCTCCTCTCGTGTGAAATCGGGCGATCGGTGGAAAACCGTGGGATGATCCCCCACAAAAAGGGGCACTTCCCCCACAATCCACCACTCACGGGATTAGTATACATAATGCGTTATGAAATTGCAAGCAGAAGTTTCCCCCGGCGGAGGCTGGAAAAGCGCCAGTTTTTTCCAGAAAACAGGGGAAAACGGGTGCGAGTTAAAACGCATGTTCGAGGGACAGAGGCGCAAAAAACCGGTAGACACAAAATATAGTGTCTACCGGTTTGAAGTGCCACAAGATGTTATTCGATTGTGGGAAATGTAGAAATGCTCGGAGAATATTCGGTGATTTTTAACAAAGGGAACAGAGGGGGCGTTACTGGGCGCTGTCCTCCGTCTTGGGGGCGTCCTCGCCGGCGGCGGTGCGGTTCAGCTCGGCGCGCTGGGCCTGCATCTGCTCCTGGCTGGCGGCGCGGAAACGGACACGGGATTCCTGTACCTCGGTGAGGGCCATCTGGATGGCCTCCTCTGTGCGGCGCAGGGCGTCCTCGGTGTAGGTGTTGGCCACATGATACAGCTCGCGGGTGCGCTCCTCGGCGCGGCGGACGATCTCGCTGCTCTTCTGGCGGGCCAGCTGGATGGTCTCGCTCTCGGAGACGATGACCTTGGCGTCCAGCTCCGCCTGACGCAGCATCTTCTCCACTTCCTTTTTGGCGCCGGCCACATACTCGGTGCGGGCGGCGATCAGCTCCCGTGCCTTTTTCAGCTCCAGCGGGAGCTTGGCGCGGATCTCGTCCAGCAGATCCAGCGCCTCATCGCGGTTGATGATGCATTTGTCGGAGCTGAAGGCGGCGCTCTTGGCCTCGTCGATCATGCCGTAGAGCATATCCAGCAGTCGCTGCACATCCTTTTCTTCCATATCCCTGGTTCCTTTCTAAGTTTCTGGCAGGACGTCAGCCCCGCGTTTTTTCCAATTCCTCGGCGATGGGCGCCGGCAGATACTTTTCCAGCGGCTGGCCGTAGCGGATCATCTCGCGGGCCATGGTGGAGCTGAAATGCTCGTATGCCGCGCTGGCGGGCAGCAGCAGCGTCTCCAGACCCGGCAGGATGCCCTGGTTGATGCGGGCCATCTGCAGCTCCATGTCCCAGTCCGTGGCGTTGCGCACGCCCTTGAGCAGGATGTGGGCGCCCTTTTCACGGGCGTAGTCCGCCAGCAGGCCGCTCCAGTTCTCCACCTCCACGTTGGGGATGTCCGCCACGCTGCGGCGGATCAGCTCCAGCCGGCGCTCCGGCGTGAACATGGGCAGCTTCTTCTCGCAGTTGACCATGACGCAGACATACAGCTTGTCAAAGCAGGCCGCGCCCCGGCGGATGATGTCCAGATGGCCCAGTGTGATGGGGTCAAAGCTGCCGGGATAAATGGCGATCTTCATGGTCAGTCCTCGTTTCCGCCGCGATGGAACACCGTCAGCTTGATCTTGCCGTACCGGTACTCGCGGTACAGCCGATAGGGGGCCGGAAGTGCGGGCAAAACCGTGTCCGCGGCACTTTCCGCTACGATTATACCATGCTGGCGGCAAATGTCAAACGCTGCGATATCCGTCAGCGCCTGTTCCAGCAGGCCGGAGGCGTAGGGAGGATCCAGAAACACCAGATCAAACTTTTCGCCGCTGCGGAGATAAGGCAGGGCGTCGCCCTGCCGGACCCGGGCACGGTCCGCCAGCCGGCACAGGGCCAGATTCTCTTGAATGAGCTTGACGGCGTCGGGGCGGCGGTCGATGAACACGCACTCCGCCGCGCCGCGGCTCAGGGCCTCGATGCCCAGCTGGCCGGTGCCGGCAAACAGGTCCAGCACGCGGCGGCCCTCAATGTCGAACTGGATGATGGAAAACAGGCTCTCCTTCACCTTGCCGGTGGTGGGGCGCGTCTCCATGCCCTGCAGCTCCTTTAGCACTCTGCCACGGGCAGAGCCGGTGATGACTCTCATCGGTAGTTACCCCCTTGGATCGAAGCATTCAAAGATGACCAGCGCGCCGTCCTGCTCGGCGGCGTCCATGTCCGCTTTGGAGCGGATGGTCCAGCTGAACTCCTGTGCGCCGTACAGCCCGCGGCACAGACGGAGGGACAGGGCCTTCCGGTCCTCGAAGCGGTAGGCGATGAAGTCGGGACGGGTGCGGGCGTTCAGCAGCAGATTGCTCAGCACCCAGCGCACCGCGCCGGGCAGGTCCTGCGCGTCGCCGTGGCGCTGGAAGTTCTCGGACAGCTGGCCCCGCACCACGTCGGGATGGTTGGCCCACAGCCACATAAGGCATCGGGGGTCAAAGGACTCGATGCAGTAGGTGACATGGTACTTATCCAGCAGTTTGCAGGCAGCGGCGGCCAGCGCGTCGGCGTTGCCACGCTCGGCCTTCAGCTCCACGATGAGGGGGGCCTTGCCGGCGAAGATGGGCAGCACCTCCTCCAGCAGGGGGATGTGGTGCTCCGTGCCCTCCAGCGTGTAGTTTTTCAGATCCTCCGCCGTCAGGTCCTCCACCAGCACGTCCGCGCCGGCGGTGCGCAGCAGGGAGGCGTCGTGGATGACGGCCAGATGGCCGTCCTTCATGAGATGGACATCCAGCTCCGCGCCGAAGCCGCACTGGACGGCACGGCGGAAGGCGGGGATGGAGTTTTCGGGGATGCGGGGCTTGTCGTGGAAGCCGCGGTGGGCGAAGCGCCATTTGCGGAAGCGCGCCCAGTCCTTACGGCGCCGGCAGCGCAGGCACAGGACATACAGCAGGCACAGCAGCACCAGCAGGCCCAGGAGAATATATACGATGGTCATATCAGTCCGCCTCCAGATCTTCCAGAACTTCGATGCCGACCTTTGCCTCGGGCTTGCTGTCGCCGTGCTTCACCATGAGCATGGTGAAGAAGGCCAGCGCCGTGAACACGGCGGCGTAGGGGAACAGAACGTGCATGCCGAACTGGTCCATCAGCAGGCCGGACACCATGGGGGTGGCCACCTGCGCCGCCATGGAGGCGGTGTAGTAGAAGCCGGTGTACTTGCCCACGTCGCCGCCGGAGGCCAGCTCCACCACCATGGGGAAGGAGTTGACGTTGATGGTGGCCCAGCCGATGCCGGCCAGCGCGAACATGGCGTTCATCAGCATGGTGGGGCTGTCGGCATTGAGGAAGGCGGCCACGGTGAACGCGGCGGTGAGCATGACCACGCCGGCCAGGATGGTCTTTTTGCGGCCCACCTTGCTGGCGATGAAGCCCACGGGCAGGTAGGCCACGATGGCGGCGGCCTGGGCGATGATGAGGGTCAGGTTATAGTCCTTGTGCAGGATGTTGCTGGCGTAGACGGAGTATTTGCTGGTGACGGCGTTGTAGCCGAAGAACCACAGCACGATGGACAGCAGGATGAAGATCAGACTCCTGACCTCGTCGGCGGACAGCTTGCGGCTGGCGGTGGGGTCGTCGGCCTCGGACTGATCTTCCAGTCCGGCGGCCACGGCCTGCTGCTGCATCTCCGCGGCCCACTCCGGCTCGCGGACGGTGAGCAGGAAGATCACCAGCGCCGCCAGCATCAGCGCCGCGATGACGCCGAAGTAGCCGGTGTAGCTCATGAGGCTGTTGCGGACGGCGGAGGTGGCGAACACCATGCCCAGCGCCAGCACCAGAATGCCGCCGGCGGAGCCCATGAGGTTGATGACGGCGTTGGCCTTGGAGCGCAGGGGCTTGAGGGTCACGTCGGGCATCAGCGCCACGGCGGGGGAGCGGAACGTGGCCATGGATACGAGGATGATAAGCAGCAGCACCACGAAGAAGATCAGCGTGGAGGGATGCTCCGCCGTCATCTGCCACGCGAAGGCCTGCCGGGCGGGCACCACATAGTTGGTGTAGTCCGGGTTGGTGACGGTGGACTCGCCGCTGACGATCTGGCTGCGGATGGCGGTGAACTCCTCCTCCGTGAACTTCTGGGCGAGGATGAACTTCTCGCCGGAGGGAGTCAGCAGTGTGGCGTCCTTCTCCTCCCGATAGATGGCGGTCAGGGCGGCGGGATCGTCGATGGCGGACACATCCCGCAGGTTCTTCAGCTGGGCGTTGTCCACGAAGGACAGGCAGACCAGCGCCACCGCGGCGATGAGGGTACCGATGACGATGAAGGGCGTCCGGCGGCCATGGCGGCTGGTGCACTTGTCGGAGATGTGGCCGAACAGGGGCAGCAGGAACAGCGCCAGCACGTTGTCCAGCGCCATGATGACGCCGGACCAGGTCTGGCTCATGCCGAACTTGTTGGTCAGGATCAGGGGGATGGTGTTGTCATAGGCCTGCCAGAAGGCGCAGATGAGGAAGAAGGCGAAGCCTACCATGATGGTGCGCTTGTAGTTGAGTTTCATAGCGTTTCCTCCAGTTGGCGGTACAGGGCCGCGATATCAGAAAAGATCCACGTGGGATGGATGCCGTATTGGGCGATGTCCGCCTCCGTGCCCTCGCCGGACAGCACGAAGATGCTGTCGATGCCGGCGTTGACGCCGCAGGCGATGTCGGTGTACAGCCGGTCGCCGATGATGACAGCCTGCTCCGGCGCAAAGCCGGTGCGGCGCAGGGCCAGCTCCGCCATGGCGGGCCGGGGCTTGCCCAGGAACAGCGGCTCACGGCCGGTGGCGGTGGTCAGCATGCGGCAGACGCTGCCGCAGTCGGGGACGGAGCCGTACCAGGTGGGGCAGACCCAGTCGGGATTGGTGGCCAGCCACGTGACGCCCCGGTTCAGCAGGATGCAGGCATCCTCCAGCTTCTGAAACGTCAGCTCCCGGTCGAAGCCGCACAGCAGGATGTCGATGCCGTCCTCCAGCCGGTCGGTGACGGGGATGCCGGCCTCCCGCAGCTGGGAGAGGAACGAGCGGGTGCCGAACACATAGCACCTCTTGCCGGGGTGGCAGCGGCGCAGATGGTCGATGGCGGCATCCACGGAGGTGAGGTAATCCTCCCGCCCGGTGGGGATGCCCATGCGGGAGAGCTTTTCGATGTAGCCCTCCACGCCCCGGGAGGAGTTGTTGGTCAGGAACAGATAGCGTCCGCCGATGCGGCGGATGTGGGACAGAAATTCCGGCACCCTGTGGAACAGCCGGTCGTCCAGATAGAGCGTGCCGTCCATGTCCAGCAGGAACAGCCGCTTGTCCGCAAGAGACATTTTTCCGCCTCCCTCCGTTTGCATACCTTATAGAATAGCACAAAGACCGGGGGCTGGCAAGCACAGGGTGCAAAAAGCGGAAAATTTCGCTGTGCGAAAAAAGTCAGGAAAAGACAGAGGACGTCGAAACCAAGAGAAAGCGTTAATTCTGTGTAAAAGCTACAACTTTATCGGAAAATTCTAAGTAAAACATAGGAATAATCGACAGAAAACCCTTGCATACGATGTCTCATTGTGCTAATTTTTATAGCGGGTCACCGAGAATTGTTGGATAACTGCGAAACGGTGGCTCAAATGCGAATCGAAAAGGACGGGGGAAGAAAATGGACACCAAAATACGAGTCATGCTGGCCGACGCCAGCGGAGAGTTCCGACTATTGCTGCGGGAGGCTCTGGAGGAGACCGGAGAGTTCCAGGTGGTAGGCGAAACGGGGGACGGCGGCCAGGTGGCGGCGATGGTGGCGGAGACGCATCCGCAGATCCTGCTGATGGACACCATGCTGCCGGTACTGGACGGCATCGGCGTGCTGCGGCAGCTCCGGGAGAGGGAGGAGCGGCCCCGCACCATCGTGCTGTCCGCCTTTTACAACGACAGGATGATCCACGAGGCGGTGGATCTGGGGGCGTACTTTTTCCTGCCGAAGCCCGTCAGCGAGGCATCGCTGATGGAGCACATGCGGCGGGCGGTGGCGCCGCCGGCCCAGCGGGAGCCGGCGCCCCAGCTGGAGGGCATGGTCACGGCCATCATCCACGAGATCGGCGTGCCGGCCCACATCAAGGGCTACCAGTACCTGCGGGAGGCCATTATCATCACGGTGGACGACATGGAGGTCATCAACGCGGTGACCAAGGTGCTGTATCCCGAGGTGGCCAAGCGCTTCAGCACCACGCCCAGCCGGGTGGAGAGGGCCATCCGGCACGCCATTGAGGTGGCGTGGGACCGGGGCGATCTGGAGACGCTGCAGAAGTACTTCGGGTACACGGTGAACTCCGCCAAGGGCAAGCCCACCAACAGTGAGTTCATCGCCATGATCGCCGACCGTCTTCAGCTGAAGCTGAAGAAGCGGCAGGCATAGAGGACGGACATACGGCGCGTCTGAGGGGGCACGCCGCATGGCAGAGCGTAAAAAAGGACGGCGCACCGGAGGGGGTGCGCCGTCCTTTTCTGCTGCGCTGCCGCGGGGGTCAGCGGATGCCGGTGACCTGATAGCCGGCGTCGGCCACGGCCTTTTTCAGAGCCTCGTCGCTGGCGTCGCCGGTGACAACGGCGGTCTTGCTGTCCAGGTCCACGTTCGCGGTGACGCCGTCGATGGCGTTCAGGGCTTTTTCCACCCGGCCAGAGCAGTGGGCACACATCATGCCCTCGATGGTAAGGGTCTTCTGCATAGTAGGTTCCTCCTGCTGCGCCGCGGGTGCGGCGGTATTCACATCTGTATTGTCCGTCAGGGCGGCGGACTTGTCAAGGGAAACGCGGCTGTCAGGCCGGGAGCCTTTCCAGCCCCGGAGCCGCAGGGCGTTGGACACCACGCACACGGAGCTGAGGCTCATGGCGGCCGCGGCGATCATGGGATTCAGGGTGATCTGGAAGGCGGGGTACAGCACGCCGGCGGCCACGGGGATGCCGATGGAGTTGTAGAAGAACGCCCAGAACAGGTTCTGGCGGATGTTCCGCAGGGTGGCGCGGGACAGCGCCGCCGCGTCCACGATGTCCATAAGGCTGCTGCGCATCAGCACCACGTCCGCCGACTCGATGGCCACGTCGGTGCCGGCGCCGATGGCAAGGCCCACGTCCGCCGTCACCAGCGCCGGGGCGTCGTTGACGCCGTCGCCCACCATGGCCACCAGCCGGCCCTCCTTCTGGAGCGCCTCGATGCAGCGGGCCTTGTCCTGGGGCAGCACCTGGGCGATGACGCGGTCCACGCCCACCTGACGGGCGATGGCCTCGGCGGTGCGCTGGTTGTCGCCGGTGAGCAGCACCACCTCGCAGCCACTGCGGCGCAGGGCGGCGATGGCGGCGGCACTGTCGGGCTTCACCACGTCCGCCACGGCGATGACGCCCAGCAGACGGTGCTCCTCGGCGAAGTACAGGGGCGTTTTGCCCTGCGCGGCCAGCTGCGCCGCCGCGTCCGCCAGGGCGGAGGTGCCTGCGCCGATAAGGGTCATGTAGCGGTCATTGCCGGCATAGAGGGTCTTGCCGTCCAGCACGGCCTGTACGCCGCCGCCGGCCACGGCGGTAAAATCGGACACGGCGCACAGAGGGATGTTCCGGCGCTCGGCCTCCTGCACGATGGCGTCGGCCAGCGGGTGGCCGGAGGGCTTTTCCAGCGAGGCGGCGGCGCACAGCAGCTCCTCCTCGGTGACGCCGCCGGCGCACAGCACATCGGTGACCTGGGGCTTGCCCTCGGTAACGGTGCCGGTCTTGTCCAGTACCACGGTGTTGACGCGGCCCATCAGCTCAAGACTGGCGGCGGATTTGATGAGGATGCCTTTTTCGGCGGCCTTGCCGGTGGCCACGGTGATGGCCACGGGGGTGGCCAGACCCAGGGCGCAGGGGCAGGAGATCACCAGCACGGCGATGCCGATGGACAGGCAGAAGCGGACGCCCATGCCGCCCACGGTGGCCCACAGCACGGCAGCCACAACGGCAATGGAGATGACCACCGGCACGAACACGGCGCTGATCTTATCGGCCAGACGGCTGATGGGGGCCTTGGTGGAGGCGGCCTGCTCCATGAGCTGGATGATCTGGGACAGGGTGGTGTCCGCGCCCACCCGGTCAGCGGTCATCTCCAGATAGCCGCTGGTGAGGATGGTGGCGGACACGGCCTTGCTGCCGGGGGCCTTTTCCACGGGCATGCTCTCGCCGGTGAGGGCGGATTCGTCCACGGAGCCGCTGCCCTTGGTGACGGTGCCGTCCACGGGGATGCGGCCGCCCTGCCGGATGATGACCGTCTCACCGGCCTTGATCTGGTCGGTGGCCACGGTGACCTCCGTGCCGTTGCGGCGCACCACCGCCACGTCCGGGGCCAGCGCCAGCAGCGCCGTGATGGCACCGGTGGTCTTGCCCTTGGAGCGCTCCTCCAGATACTTGCCCACGGTAACAAGGGCCAGGATCATGCCGGCGGACTCGAAGTAGAGGTCGGGCATGCCGGTGATCTGCCCGGCGGCCAGCAGGCCCATCTCGATGAGGCTGTACACCAGTCCCGCCGCGGCGCCCAGCGCCACCAGGGAGTCCATGTTGGGACTGCCCTGGAACAGGCGGGAGAAGCCCACGGTGAAGTAGGCGCGGTTGAGGATGAGGATGGGCAGGCACAGCGCCAGCTGCACCAGCGCCGCCAGCAGCGGCTGGTGGTGCATGAAGCCGGGCACCGGCAGGCCCATCATGTGGCCCATGCTGAGATAGAATAGGGGCACAAGGCACACCACAGACCACAAAAGCCGGCGGCCCATGGCTTTTGCCGAGGCCTCCTGCTCACGGCGGAGGTCGCGCTTGGCGTCGTCCGCCGGGGCGGCTCCGTAGCCCGCCGCCTCCACGGCGGTGATGATGGCCTGGGGCGAGACCTTATCGGCGTCGTAGGAGCACACCAGCGTGCCCAGCATCAGGTTGACAGCGGCACTGTCCACGCCGTCCAGCGAGTTGGCCGCTTTTTCCACATGGGCGGCGCAGGCGGCGCAGGTCATGCCGGTGACGACAAATTTTTCGGTCATCACATTTTCCTCCTTTATTTCATCATCTTTTGCAGCGTGGTCACCAGCTCGTCGATGACCTCGTCATCGCCCTGCCGGATCCCGTCGGCCACGCAGGTGCGGATGTGGGTGGCCAGCAGCTCCTTGCTGAAGCTGTTCAGCGCGGCACTGACGGCGGACACCTGCACCAGAATGTCGGGACAGTAGGCGTCAGCCTGCAGCATGTCCCGCAGGCCCCGTACCTGCCCTTCGATGCGGCTGAGGCGGTTGGCCAGCTGCTTCTGCTCCTGCGGGGAGCGGTGTTTTGTCTTATGGCAGCAGCATTCGTTCATATCGGATACCTCCCGGGGGTATATTTTGACGGTGGCATTATATACCCCGTGGGGGTATTTGTCAACGCTTTTCTTTGGGGCGGAACAGCACGGCCATCAGAAGGCCGAACACCACGGCGGCGGCGATGCCGCCGGCGGTGGCGGTGAGCCCGCCGGTGATGACGCCCAGCAGCCCCTTTTCCGCCACGGCCTTTGCAACGCCCCTGGCCAGCGAGTAGCCGAAGCCGGTGAGGGGGACGGTGGCGCCGGCGCCGCCCCAGTCCACCACATACTGATACACGCCTACGGCCTGCAGCAGCACGCCGCAGACCACATAGCCCGTCAGGATGCGGGCGGGGGTGAGGTTGGTCCTGTCCAGGATGATCTGGCCCACGGCGCACAGCAGTCCGCCGCAGAGGAATGCGTTGAGATACTCCATGTTATTGCGCCTCCTTGGTATGGGAAAGTACCACCGCGTGGCAGATGCCGGGCACGCTCTCGCCCTGAAAGGAACTGGTGGGGCTGAGCAGCGCGCCGGTGGGGGCAAAGACCATGCGCTGCCATTTGCCCATGCGCAGGCCCTGCAGGAGATAGCCGTTGAGCACGGCGGCGGAGCAGCCGCAGCCGGAGCCGCCGGCGTGCATATCCTGCCGGATCCGGTCGTACAGCAGGATGCCGCAGTCGGTGCAGTTGTCCCCCAGCACCACGCCGTCCCGGCGGAACAGCTCCACCAGCAGGGCGTGGCCCAGATAGCCCAGGTCGCCGGTGACGATGAGGTCGTAGTCCTGGGGCGATGTGCCGGTGTCGCGGAACAGGGCGTTCAGGGTGTCGTGGGCGGCGGGAGCCATGGCCGCGCCCATGTTGGCCACGTCCGTGACGCCCAGATCCACGATGCGGCCCCGGACGGTGTGGGTGATATACGGCCCCTCGGACTGCGCGCCCACCACGCAGCAGCCGGCGGCGGTGGCCGTCCACTGGGCGGTGGGGGCCCGCTGGCTGCCGTATGGCACCGGGGCGCGGTATTGCCGCTCGGCGGTGCAGAAGTGGGAGGAGGTCTGGGCGGCGGCGAGACGGGCAAAGCCCCCGGCCACCGCCATAGCCGCCAGCGACAGGCTCTCTCCCATGGTGGAGCAGGCGCCGTACACGCCGTAGAAGGGGATGGCGAAGTCCCGCAGGGAGAAGGTTGCGCCGATGTTCTGGTTCAGCAGATCACCGGCGAAGACGCAGTCCACGTCCTCCGGCGTCAGGCCGCCCTTTTGCAGGGCGCGGCGCAGGGCGATGGCCTGCATCTCTGCCTCCCCCTGCTCCCACGTTTTTTTGCCGAAGAAGGAGTCGTCGTCCGTTACGTCAAAATAAGAACCCAGCGGGCCCTGCCGTTCCAGACGGCCGCCTACATTGGCCCAGCTCACCACGCCGGGCGGCCGGAGGAATCGGCAGGTCTGGCGGCTCAGTCGTTTGATGTCCATAGTGTTCCACCTCGCGCTTTATTCGCATTGTGCGGTATTGCCCTTAGTGTGCGCGGGAAGCGGAAAAATATGAAAAGGACGCCCGGCAGGACGTCCTTTTGCAGATATATGCGGCTCTTACACGAATACCAGCTGCACCAGCAGCATATATACGGCGGTGCCCGCCAGAATGGACAGCAGCGTGCTGCGCCGCCACAGATGGAGCCCGGCGGTGACAGCTACGGCGATGGCCTCCGGCAGGCCGTGGCTGCCGGTGAGGAGGTCGGTGTTCCGCAGGCTGTACACCACCAGCAGGCCCATCATGGCCGGGGGCAGCAGGCGGCCCAGATCCTCCACCACGCGGGGGAGCTTACGACCGCCGGAGAACACCAGAAACGGCGTCCAGCGGGTGATCTGGGTGGCCAGCGCCACCATGGAGATGATGACGAGGGACTGGATGAAATTCAGGCGCATAGCTTTTTCCTCCCCAGCAGAAGTGCGATGAGCGTCAGGACCATGGCCGGGATGACCATATTGTCCGCGCCGAACACGGCAAGGCCCGCCACGGAGCAGGCAAGGCCCATAAAGCCGGCGGGGCGGTTCTCCCGCTTGATGACCTGCTCGATGAACAGCACCACGAACAGCGCCGTCAGGGCGAAGTCGATGCCGGTGATGTCAAAGGTGATGAGGCTGCCGATGAGGCCGCCCAGCATGGAGAACACCACCCAGTACAGCCACGTCAGGAAACTCATGGCGAAGTAGAACAGCGTGGGGTCCGTGTCCTCCGGCGGCTCCACCGTGGAGCTGAGGGAGAAGTTCTCGTCGCTGAGGGTGTAGATCAGGAAATACCGCAGCCGTCCCAGTCCCCGGTACTTGGGCAGCAGCGCCAGCGAGAAGAACAGGTGCCGGGCGTTGACCATCAGGCTGAGAAAAAAGGCGCTGAGGGGGTCGAAGGCCGTGGTCAGCAGGGTGATGGCCACATACTGCATGCTGCCGCAGAAGGCGAAGGCGCTGACAAAGCCCGACCACAGGAAATTGTAGCCCTTGGAGGCCATCAGCACGCCGTAGGCAAGGCCCACCGCCAGATAGCCGGTGAGGATGGGCACCGTGTGGGGGAACGCCGCCTTCAGCGCGGCGGGAAAGGACTTGCGGGGCAAAACGACCACCTCCCATGGAACATGGCGGCATTATAGCGGAAAAAGACGGGGAGCGCAAGAGGAAAAAACCCCGGGAAACGGGAAAAACCTCTGGAAAAAGGAGCGATGACAGCGTATAATATAAGAACTTTACACAGGAGAAGGAGCGTGTACCGATGGAGGAAATGCGCAGCTTTGGCTATATATGCCCCCACTGCGGCAAGGCGGTGCTGCACCAGCGCAGCGTGTTCGCCCTGTCCGCCGCCGCGGCCCGGATGGAGTGCGCATGCGGGCAGGAGGCACTGGAGGCGGAGACGGACGGCACGAAATTCCGGTTCTGGGTGCCCTGCGGCGTGTGCGGCGGGCACCATCAGGCGGAGTGCGGCGCCGACGCGGTGCTGCACGGCCGGGGCATCGGCCTGGCCTGCCCGGAAAAGCAGGAGCTTTGCTGCTATATCGGCCAGGAGCAGCAGGTGCGCCGGGCCATGGAGGAGCTGGCCCTGCGGGTGGAGAAGGAGAAGGCCGGCGGCCAGGAGGCCTTTACCGACAACGTCGTCATGTACGAGGTGCTGTCGGAGCTGAAGGACATCGCCGCGCGGGACGGCATCTCCTGCACCTGCGGCAGTCACAGGTACAGCTTTGCGGTGCGGCGGGGCGCGGTGGACATCATCTGCGCGGACTGCGGCGGCAGGCTGCGGCTGGGCGCTGCCACCGACCGGGATCTGGACGACCTGTGCTGCCAGATGAAGCTGACCATCCGGGGCACGGAGCGGTAAGGTGCGGTACGCCGCGAAAGGAGAAAGAGGTATTATGATACGACTGCTGGCCCGGTGGTGCATTCCTGACCGGGAGAATGTGACATCCCCGGCGGTGCGGCGGGCCTACGGCACGCTGTGCGGCGCCGTGGGCATCGCGCTGAACATCCTGCTGTTCGCGGGAAAGCTTTTCGCCGGGCGGCTGTCCGGCTCCATCGCCGTGACGGCGGACGCCTTCAACAACCTGTCGGATGCCGGGTCCTCGGCGGTGACGCTGCTGGGCTTCCGGCTGGCGGGCCGGGAGCCGGATACCGACCACCCCTTCGGGCACGGGCGCATCGAGTACATCTCCGGCCTTGCGGTGGCGGGCCTCATCCTGCTGATGGGCGTGGAGCTGGCAAAGTCGTCCTTTGACAAGATCCTCCATCCGGAGGAGGTGATGTTTTCGGTGCTGGCGCTGGGCATCCTGGCGGCGTCGGTGTGCGTGAAGCTGTACATGTGGCTGTACAACCGGAGCATCGGGAAGAAGATACGGTCGGCGGCCATGGAGGCCACGGCCATGGACAGCCTGTCCGATACCGCCGCCACGGCGGCGGTGCTGTTGGCCATGCTGGTCGGCAAATGGACGGGGCTGGCGGTGGACGGCTATGTGGGTCTTGTAGTGGCGCTGTTCATCCTGTTCTCCGCCTGCAAGGCGGCGAAGGAGACGCTGTCGCCCTTGCTGGGGCAGGCTCCCGACCCGGAGCTGGTGCGGGAGATACGGGACATCGTCATGGCCCACGACACCGTGCAGGGTGTCCACGATCTGGTGGTACATGACTACGGCCCGGGGCGGTGCATGATCTCCCTCCATGCGGAGGTGCCAGCCCACGGGGACATCATGGAGATGCACGACGTCATCGACAACATCGAAAAGGAGCTGGCGGAGAAGCTGCACTGTCAGGCGGTGATCCACATGGATCCCATCGTCACCGACGACGCGTTGGTGGGGGCGCTGCGCCGGCAGGTGGCTGAGGTGGTGAAGCAGGTGGATCCCGGCATGACCATCCACGACTTCCGGCTGGTGCGGGGCACCACCCACACGAACCTCATCTTCGACGCGGTGCTGCCGTTTTCCTCCGGCAAGACGCCGGAGCAGGCGGCCCGGGAGATACGCGGGCTGGTGAAGGCACTGGACAGCACCTATTTCGCCGTGGTGACGGTGGAGCACAGCTACACGGAATAAAAAACATCCCGCACCGGCGGGTGCGGGACGGGGCGTTATTCCCAGGTCTGCCAGATGTCGGGGCAGTAGCCCACGGTGGCCTGGCGGCCGTTGCGGACGATAGGGGCGGCGAAAAGCTCCGGGTATTCCAGCAGCTTTTCCTCCGCCGCCTGGGGCGTGATGTAGGCCATGTACTGCTCCTCGTAGGCGCGGCAGGTCTTGTCCAGCAGCGCGTCGAAGCTGCCCACGGCGGCTCTGATGGAGCGGTATTCGCCGGGGGAGACGCCCTTGGTGACAAGGTCGATGTACTGGTATTTGATGCGGCGCTCCTTGAACCAGCGCTCCGCCTTTTTCGTGTCGAAGGACTTGGATTTTCCGAAGATCTGAATATTCATAGACGGCTCCTTGTGAGTGAAATGGAGGGTTTGCCATGGATGAGAGCATCCGTAAGCTGAAGGAATTGCTGGACGGCTCCGACAACATCGTGTTTTTCGGCGGGGCCGGGGTATCCACGGAGTCGGGCATCCCCGATTTCCGCAGTGTGGACGGACTGTACCACCAGAAGTTCCGGTATCCGCCGGAGACCATGCTGAGTCATACGTTTTTTGAAAAGCACACCCAGGAGTTTTTCGATTTCTACCGGGCCAAGATGCTGGCGCTGGATGCCCAGCCCAACGAGGCCCACCGGAAGCTGGCCCAATGGGAGCAGGAGGGGCGGCTGAAGGCGGTCATCACCCAGAACATCGACGGCCTGCACCAGAAGGCGGGCAGCCGGGAGGTGCTGGAGCTGCACGGCAGCGTACTGCGCAACCACTGCACCCAGTGCGGGAAATTTTACGGCGTGGAGCACATCGTGAACAGCACCGGCGTGCCCCGCTGCGCCTGCGGCGGCGTCATCAAGCCCGATGTGGTGCTGTATGAGGAGGCGCTGGACGAGGACGTGATGGCGCGGGCCGTCCGCTACATCCGGCAGGCGGATGTGCTGCTCATCGGCGGCACGTCACTGGTGGTGTACCCGGCGGCGGGGCTTGTTACCTACTACCGGGGCAGCAAGCTGGCGGTGATCAACAAGGGCGGGGCCGGCAGCGGTCTGGGCGCCGCCGTCACGGTGGACGGGCCTATCGGGCAGGTGCTGGCGCAATTATAACATGGGAGTATGAGAAAAACCACCCCGATGGGGTGGTTTTTCTGGTGCGAGCGATGGGACTTGAACCCACACGACCTTACGGACACAAGCACCTCAAGCTTGCCTGTCTGCCGATTCCAGCACGCTCGCAAACGGAACACCCGTTATTATAACAAAATGCCCCTGTTTGTCAAGGGGGACGCGGAAAAAAGCCGCCCGGAGGGCGGCTTTTCTGGCTTTTGACGGTTCGGCACGGAGGTCAGGAGCGCTCCTCCACCTCGTAGCCCTTGCGGCGGAGAGAGGAAAGAATTTCCTGGATGTGGGCCTTGTCCCGGGTCTCCAGCGACAGCTGCACCACGCAGGAGCCGATGGCGGCACGGGTGTTGCGGCGCTCGTGGTTCACGTCCAGCACATTGGCGCCCATGGACGACACGACAGTCAGGAACGACGCCAGCGCGTGGGGCTGGTCGGGCAGTACGGTGGAGAACGTGACGGTGCGGCCCTCCTTGGCAAGGCCCCGGGTGAGGATGCGCTCCAGCATGGTCACGTCCACGTTGCCGCCGGACAGCAGGGCGCAGACGGTCTTGCCCTCGATGTTCACCTTGTGGTACATGGCGGCGGCGATGCCCACGGCGCCCGCACCCTCGGCCACCAGCTTCTGCTTTTCCAGCACCGTCAGGATGGCGCTGGCGATCTCACCCTCCGTCACCGTCACCACCTCGTCCACATACTCCCGGCACATATCGAACGTCAGGTCGCCGGGGGTCTTGACCTTGATGCCGTCGGCTACGGTGTCCACGCTGGAGAGGGTGATGATCTCACCCCGCTTCAGGGACTCCACCATGCTGGGGGCGCCGGCGGCCTGGACGCCGATGACGCGGCAGTCGGGCTTCAGGTTCTTCACGGCGTAGGCGAGGCCCGCGATGAGCCCGCCACCGCCGATGGGCACGAAGATCACGTCCACGTCGGGCAGCTGCTCCAGAATTTCCAGACCGATGGTGCCCTGACCGGCCATGATGCGGTAGTCGTTGAAGGGGTGGATGAAGGTCAGGCCCTGCTCGTCCCGCAGGCGCACGGCTTCGGCGTATGCGTCGTCGTACACGCCGGGCACCAGCACCACGTTGGCACCGTAGCTCCGCGTCGCCTCAATCTTGGAGATGGGTGCGCCCTCGGGGATGCAGATGGTGGCCTTGATGCCCATGTCCCGGGCGGCGAAGGCCACGCCCTGGGCGTGGTTGCCGGCGGAGCAGGCGATGACGCCACGGGCCTTCTCCTCGTCGGAAAGGGTGGCGATCTTGTAGTACGCGCCCCGGAGCTTGAACGCGCCGGTCTTTTGCAGACAGTCGGCCTTCAGGTAGAAGTCGCAGCCGGGGACCATGCCCTTGGTGGGCACCACGGGGGTGCGGTTGATGACGGGGGCCAGCACCCGCTGGGCGTCGCGGAGCATATCCATTGAGATCATGGGAAAACCTCCTTCATGTTTGTGATGGGATGAGGGCTGTTACCGGACGAAGCCGGACACCAGATCGGCCAGCACGGCGGCCATGGCGTCCAGACTGGCGGCGGGGATCCACTCCCGCACACCGTGGTAGTTGTAGCCGCCGGTGGACAGGTTGGGGCAGGGCAGGCCGTCCCAGGACAGCCGCGCCCCGTCGGTGCCGCCCCGGATGGGGACGCACAGCGGCGCGACGCCGTTCTGCCGGAAGGCGTCCTCCGCACGGTGGATCAGCTCCATGTGGGGCAGGATCTTCTCCTTCATGTTGTAGTAGCTGTCGGTGGTGACGGCGGTGGCCGTGCCGGGGCCGTACAGGGCGTTGACAGCGTCGGCGCACCGGTGAAACAGGGCCTTGCGGGCCTCGAAGCCGGCACGGTCGTGGTCGCGGATGATATAGTGCAGGGCGGCCTCCGTCACGTCGCCGGACATGGCGTGCAGGTGGAAGAAGCCCTGATAGCCGTCGGTCTTTTCCGGCACCTCGTCCGCCGGGAGCATGGCGTGGAACGCCATAGCCGCGGTGGCGGCGTTGACCATCACGTCCTTGGCGCTGCCGGGGTGGACGCCCACGCCGCGGAACGTCACATCGCCGGAGGCGGCGTTGAAGTTCTCGTACTCGATCTCGCCCAGCGGGCCGCCGTCCACGGTGTAGCCGTAGTCGCAGGCCAGCTCCGCCACGTCCAGACCGTCCACGCCGCAGCCGATCTCCTCGTCGGTGGTGAACACCACCCGCACCTCGCCGTGGGGGCGGGCCTGCAGCAGCTCCACGGCAGCCATGATCTCGGCAATGCCGGCCTTGTCGTCGGCGCCCAGCAGGGTGATGCCGTCGGTGACGATCAGCTCCTCGCCGGCGTGGGCGGACAGGCCGGGGCACAGGGACTCCGTCAGAGAGACGGTGTCGGACAGGGGCAGGTCGCCGCCCTGATACAGCACCACGCGGGGCTGCACGTTTTCACCGGGAGCGTCGGGAGACGTGTCCATGTGGGCGATGAGGGCCAGCACGGGGGCGGTGGCGCCCTCCGAGGCGGGCAGGGTGGCGATGACGTTGCCGGCACCGTCCATACGGGCGCCGGTGAGACCCAGCGCCGTCAGCTCCGCCAGCAGGACGCGGCCCAGGTCCTTCTGCCGCTCCGTGGAGGGGGAGGTGCCGGTATGCTCGTCCGAGGTGGTGTAGTAGGTCACATAGCGAAGAAAGCGGGAACGTGCCGTTTCCATGGCGAAGTCCTCCTTGTGTGGTTTTGTAGGTTTAGTGTAGCACATCCGACGGCGGGCTGCAACGGGAAATGCGCGTGCATAGGGACTTGCCGCGGGGGCATAGGTTCAGAGAAAAGGGAGGTATGCGCGTATGATCTCGGCGTTTTTGCTGCTGCTGTGCAACAGCCTGTTTTTGTCGCTGCACCTGTCCGGGGGCGCGGGGTCGTTCCCCAAGCCGCTGACCGCCGCACAGGAGCGGGAGTACCTGCGGCGGTGCGGGGAGGGGGATATGGAGGCCCGGAACCTGTTGGTGGAGCACAACCTGCGGCTGGTGGCGCACATTATCAAAAAGTACTACACTCAGGCGGACGATCAGGAGGACCTGATCTCCATCGGGACCATTGGGCTGATCAAGGCGGTGAACACGTTCCGGCCAGACAAGGGCATCCGCCTGGCGACCTACGCCAGCCGATGTATTGAAAATGCTATACTATCGCAGAGGAACAATCGGCGATTGAGGTGGAAAAGCCATGAACCTTTTTGAGACAAAATGGTCTATGTATTACTTCTGCGCTTTCAGGTGCTTCACGGCGGCGTCTACCAGTTCCAGCTTCTGCTCCGTGGAGCAGGGCAGCTTCCGGACATTTTTCAGCACCTGACCGGACTGGAACTTTGCCAGCTCCCGTGCAAGCTCCTGCTTTGCCTGCTGTGATTTGGGAAAAATCAGAAATACTTCCACCGCTGTCCCCCTTCCCGGAGAGCTTGATGGTTCACTCTATGCGCGATTTCGGGCGTATATGTAGACGCTTCGCACATTGCGCGTGTCAAATGTCACCAATACTATGTGCAAACCGGGATACTTGATCCGGTCATCTATGCGGCGGAATAATGTCAGGAGAAATCGCTTTCTGAAAAAGATGCTGATATGAGCCGGAAAAGAGAGGGAGTGCAGCTGCACTCCCTCTCTTTTCCATATGCTTTTATCCGGATATGTTATCCCTGTTTCTGCTTCTGGCGGAGCGGCCGCCGTTGAAGGCGGTGCTTCCGGATATCATCACGCCCCGTACTGCGGTGAAAAGGCGCAGCGCCTTTTGAATATGCCGTTTATGAAGGATCTGATATCCCCTAACAATCCGTATTTCCCTGCGCGGATTTGATCCTCCGATACATCTCCTGCATCTGCCGGTCAATTTCGGCGATCTTGCCCGCGCATGCAAGCATCTCCTCATTGATGCCCTCCGGCAGCTTTGTCTTATCTACCTTATACCGGATATCGTGCTCTAAACTGGCCCAAAAGTCCATAGCAATCGTGCGGATCTGAATTTCCGCAGTTACCTGCTCCGTCCTGTCTGACAGATACACCGGCACCCGGATATCCAGATGTAATGAGCGGTATCCGTTATAGTTTGGCGTGCGGATATAGTCTTGCCTTTTGATGATCTTGACATCCTTCTGCAGCTCCAGCATCTCCGCCACCCGGTACACATCGTCGATATAACTGCACACTACCCTGACACCGGCGATATCATTGATGTGCTCCCGCGCTGCCTCAATGGTCAGCGGCAGCCCTTTATTCAGCAGCTTGGCCGTAAGGCTTTCCACAGACTTTACGCGTCCTTCAATGTGGTGGATGGGGTTCCTCGCATAGAGCACCTTGAACTCATTGTTCAGTATTTCAAATTTCAGCGACAGCTGCTTTACAGCGGAATCATAGAGGTTCTGCATGAGCTGTATCTCATATGGATCATTACAAAGTACCGCTCGGAATTCTGTTCTTACCATTTGCTTGTTGCCCTCCCTTTTTAATTTTACCCTCCGAGGCACCAGACAAAGGCCCACCATAGCGAGCAGATGGCGGCTGAGCTGATACTGCGTCTTTTTTCAGCATCCACGGTGTAGCAGTCTTGAGGCCTTCTTTCTTGCGCGCCTTCTTTTATCGGAACAGCAAAAGGGTAACCTTCACTACCTGGCTGACGAAGTGGATCATCTCCTCCTTACTGTACTTGTCATAGCCCTCTACAATAACATGCATCAAGCCGTTGGAAAGATGCGTATACATCATCTCCAACTCGGTTTCACTGGCCTTTGGCAATTCCCTGTGCCAATAAGCAAGGCTGTCGGTTTTTGCCAAAGCGATCATTTTCGCAATGACAGCCGAACTGGTATTCCCCAGAATGAGTGTCCGGCAGGCTTCCTGATTTTGATCGACCATGGCATAGAGGGCTTCGATCAGAGCCGCCACATCAAAGGAATTGACATATCGGAGGGATTTCTCAAACTCGTCAATGAGCTCATTCTCAATGCTCTCCAGCAGTGCAAAGCAGTCGCTGTAATGGGTATAGAAAGTAGCCCGGTTGATCTGGGATAGTTGGCAGAGCTCCTTTACCGTGATTTTATTGACCGGTTTCTCCTTCAGCAGCTTCAAAAAAGACTGCTTGAGTATCATCTGTGTATAGCGTTTCCTCGCATCCAGTTTCGCCATCCGGAAATCTCCCTCAAAAAGATCATCACGTTCCTCAACACACCGGCGGGCTGTGTTGATTTAATTTCAGCTGTACAGTAAGTGCTGATTGTTTCTGTTTTTCACTTCAAGTATACTATACTTGTGAAAGATAATCAACACCTGTGCAATTATTTTGAGAGGAGGCTTTTTGAATGTTTGATAAATATCTAATTACAGGCGCTACCGGCTTCCTCGGCAGAGCCGTTGCGGCGGAACTGGTACGCCACGATGCTCAGGTGCGTGCGCTTGTGCTGCATAACGACCCCTATATCAGCCTGCTCCCAAAGGAAGTTCGTACCGTCGCCGGCGATGTGTGTGATAAAAGCTCTCTTGCGGACTTTTTTGCGGACGCCGACAGCCGTACCTGTGTGATCCACTGCGCAGGCATCGTCTCCGTCGCGTCCAGACCCGGCCCGAAGCTCTATCAGGTCAATGTGGGCGGAACATGGAGCATCCTTCGGCAATGCTTAGAGCACGATGTGGGAAGATTCATTTATGTCAGCTCCGTCCATGCCATACCGGAAAAACCGGAGGGCTGCGTTATCACGGAAAGCTGTGACTTCTCCCCGGGTCTTGTAGACGGCGATTACGCAAAGAGCAAGGCGGCCGCAACCGAACTGGTCTTCGATGCGGCAGAGCGTGGGCTGAATGCCAGCATTGTCTTTCCCTCCGGCATCATCGGGCCAGGCGACATACAGGGAGGGAGCTTCACCTCAATGGCAAAGTCTTTTCTGGCCGGGAAGTTGCCCTTTGCCGTTCGCGGCGGGTATAATTTTGTGGATGTACGGGATGTGGCAAAAGGCATTCTGGCCTGCTCCGAAAGCGGAGAGCCCGGCAAGGGCTACATTCTGTCCGGCCACTATATTACAATTCGCAAGATGCTTCAGCTTGTCGGAAAGGCCGCAAAGGTGAAATATCGCCCCGTCTGTCTGCCATTGGCCCTTGCAAGGTTGGCAGCTCCATACTGCGAACGCCGGAGTCTGAAGGATCGAAAGCCGCTGTTTTTCACCCCCTATTCCGTTGCCGTCCTCGCTTCAAACGGGCAATTCAGCCATGCCGCCGCATCGGAACGCTTCGCGTATCAGCCGCGCCCCATGGGGGAGACTTTGCGGGACATGGCAGTCTGGCTTATGGCGCGGAAGGAAAAGGGCGAGCTATGAGTTCTCCTCTGCGTCATGATGCCCCGCCTCTTGCGTAAGGAGCGAGCCTCCCGCCGCCATAAAGGATATCTTGACGGGCCTGCTGCGGGAGGACGCTCTCAGGAGCGTCCTCCCGCTTCCTTTCCCGTCCGGCAGGAAAGAGTTGCGGCGGGCGGCGTTTTATGCTATATATTAAAATATATTAAGATGTGTCTGCGGATACAGCCTGAAGAAAGCGAGGGCATTGTCTCTTGAAAGCGACCACCAAGCATCTGCTGCCGACGGTCTTCGTGTTTGCGGCAATCGCCATAGCCTATGCCTGTCGGATGCTGGCGAAATTCGACATCGGCGGCCCCGCCGTGAACCATATCCGGACAGCGCTCTATCTGCTGCTTTTCACCCTGTGGGGCTTTTCCCTTGGCCGGCGCATTATCCAGCGGCAGGCGCTGCACTGCCTGCGGCTGACGGCGGCGCTGATGCTGCTGTGGCTCATACTGCGGACGCTGAAATACAGCGTTATTACCGGTCCGGCGGCGGGGCGGTACATATGGTATCTCTACTATCTGCCGATGCTGTTCCTCCCTCTGCTGTGTGTGTATATCGCCCTGTCCATGGGAAAGTCAGAGGACTACCGCCTGAGCCGAGGGACCGGTATGCTGTCGATCATCCCTGCGGCACTGTTTCTGTTGGTGATCACCAACGACCTGCATCAGCAGGTATTTGCCTTCAAAAGCGGTGTCCCCGGATTGCCGGTTTCCGGCACATATTCCTACCGCCCGCTGTATTTTATCTGTCTTGGCTGGATGGTGGTCTGTATGGCTTTTTCCCTTGTCTGCCTGTTCCGGAAGAGCCGTATCCCAAGTGGTGAAGGAAAGCGGATAACACCGTTTGTGCTGGGCTGTGCGATGCTCCTGTACAGTATTCTCTATCTGTCGGGTATTCCGGCTGTTCGGTGGTGGTTCGGCGATATGAACGTGATGTTCTGCCTGATGTATGCCGCCATCTATGAAAGCTGTATCCGCTGCCGTATGATACCGTCCAACACGGGATATGTGGAACTGTTTGAGGCATCAACGCTGGCGGCCTGTATCGCAGATCGCAGCGGCCGGATCGTCCTGCGCTCCCGTGCCGCAGGTGAGGATATGACCTGCCCGCAAGAGGGGCAGCGGATCGTTCGGCCCGATGGCATGCGCATTTCCTCGGCGCCCATCAGCGGCGGCTACGCCGTTTGGCAGGACAATGTGCGCCAGCTGGCGGAGCTGCGCACCCGGCTGAATGCGAACAAGGAGGAAATGGAACGCAACAAGAAGAAGCTGAAGGACGCCTATCTTGTTCAGAAAAGTCTGCATGAGCTGACCGAAAAGAACCGCATATACAATGAACTGGAGGCAAAGCACAGCAGGCAGGCAGCCCAGATGCGGCAGATGCTTGCCCAATGCGAGAGATCCGGACCCGCCGAGAGGCGAAGCCTGCTGAAGAAGGTGCTGCTGCTGGGCACCTACATCAAGCGCAGCGCCAATTTGTACTTCCTCAGCAGCGAGTACCAGTGGCTGGGG
>ENA-OPAV01000469-OPAV01000469.1-human-gut-metagenome-genome-assembly--contig:-NODE-469-length-33371-cov-4.182525_pt1 | contig 33371 bp, 30 predicted proteins | sample MGYA00241056_ERZ501428 | MGnify/ENA primary metagenome ERZ501428 (study PRJEB25962, sample SAMEA2042621) | human gut metagenome | biome: human gut; feature: human-associated habitat; material: faeces... | reverse complement strand
CAGGCAATCTGGAATGAATTTTGGCTGCGTTACTGAGAACGGAGTGAACAGTAACGATTTATCTGATACCCGATCAAAGGCCGGAAAGTTGTTTTTGCCGGTAAAAATAAGGCTTTCGACCTTTTATCATTTACATGATAACATATACAAATAAAATTGACAAGAATACAAAAGTTTTGTACAATAGATACAAAAGGAAACAAAACTGAATAAAACAAAACGAAACTAAATGAAAGGCGGTAAAAATATGAGAAAGAAATTAATTGCAGCAATGATGGCAGGAGTACTGAGTGCAGGAATGTTCAGCACAGGAGTTTTCGCAGCAGATACAGATTTAAAAGGTGAAGTCAACACATTCATCGCAGCAAGCTTAAGCAATGCAATGGAAGAAATCCAGAAAGACTTCAATGAGACATATCCTGATGTTGAAATCCTCTACAATGCAGACAGCTCAGGTACATTACAGACACAGATCGAAGAAGGCGCACGCTGTGATATCTTTTTCTCAGCAGCTGATAAACAGATGAATGCTCTGATAGACGAAAATCTGGCTAAGAAAGATACTGTAGAAGATATCCTTGAGAACAAAGTCGTTCTGATCAAACCTAAGGATGGGGAAACAAAAGTTACAGGATTCGAGAACATCACAGATGCAGCCAACATCGCACTTGCAGGTGACAGCGTTCCTGTTGGACAGTATTCCAGAGAAATTTTCGACAATCTTGGAATTACAGATGAAGTAAATAAGATGGAAATCAATGAAGGTAAAAATGTATCTGAAGTTCTTGCTGCAGTAAGTGAAGGAAGTAATGAGATCGGTATCGTTTATGCTACAGATGCAGCTTCCGTTGCAGATAAAGTAGACGTTATCGCAGAAGCTCCGGCAGATGCACTGAAGACACCTGTTCTCTATCCGGTAGGCCTTATCGAAGACAAAGAGGCATCTGAAGATGATACAGCAGCTGCAGAAGCATTCCTTGAGTACATCAAATCTGACGACGCTATGAAAGTATTCGAGAAATACGGATTCACAGCATACAAAGCAGATGATGCTTCCGAAACAGATGATAAAGATGCAGAAGCAACAGAAACAAATGCTGAGACAGAGACAACAGAGGAAGCTAAATAAGAATGAGTGAATTTCTGGCAGAAATAAACTGGAGTCCTTTATGGATTTCACTGAAAACAGGTTTCGCGGCTACTGTGATCGCGTTCTTTCTGGGGATATTCTTTGCGAGACTGGTAATGAAGATGAAACCTGTTTCCAGAGGCATACTGGATGGTATCCTGACCATGCCTCTGGTACTTCCCCCGACAGTGGCCGGTTTCATTCTGCTTCTGCTGTTCAGTCTGAGACGTCCGTTCGGGGCATTTCTGCTGGATAATTTTGATATTAAGATCGTACAGACCTGGAAGGGCTGCGTAATCGCAGCATCTGTAATTGCGTTTCCGCTGATGTATCGAAATGCACGCGCTGCATTTGAACAGGTGGATGTGAATCTGATCGTAGCAGGTAAGACACTTGGCATGAGTGACAGAAGAATCTTCTGGACAGTTGTCATGCCGACAGCAGGACCCGGAATCGCATCCGGTACAGTCCTTGCCTTTGCCAGAGCAATCGGAGAATACGGTGCTACATCCATGCTCGCAGGAAACATTCTTGGCAAGACCAGAACCGTTTCCGTTGCCATTGCTTCGGAGACTGCGGCAGGAAATTATGGCATGGCCGGTTTCTGGGTAGTTGTGATCTTGATCATTTCATTTGTGATCGTTGCGGCGATCAATATCGTTTCCGGTAAGGGAATGAAGATGGGCAGGTGGATGTAATGGCAGTCAGTGTGGATATTGAGAAGAAACTTCATGGCTTCACTCTGAAAGTAAAGCTGGAGAGTGATGGTTCTCCAATGGGGATCCTTGGAGCATCCGGAAGCGGAAAAAGTATGACTCTGCGCTGTATTGCAGGAATCCAGACACCGGACTCAGGAAGAATTGTTGTAAATGATAAAGTTCTTTTCGATTCAGAAAAGAAGATCAATCTGAAACCGCAGGAGAGGAAGGTTGGCTATCTTTTTCAGAACTATGCACTTTTTCCTACCATGACTGTAGAGAAGAATATCGCATGCGGATACAGAGGGGATAAGAAACATCTTAAGGCAAAAGTGGCAGATTACATAGAGCGCTATCAGCTTAACGGGCTGGAGAAACGTTATCCGGGACAGCTTTCCGGAGGTCAGCAGCAGCGTGTCGCACTGGCACGAATGATGATCGGAGAACCGGAAGTCATCCTTCTGGATGAACCGTTCTCAGCACTGGATGGATATCTGAAAGATATCATGCAGCGTGATATGCAGAACTTTCTTAATGAGTACACAGGTGATATGATTCTGGTCACTCACAGCCGTGATGAGGCTTACAAGTTCTGCGGACATCTGACAATTCTGGACAGTGGTCAGGCACTTACTACAGGAGAAACTAAGAAACTCTTTGAACGACCCGGTATTCTGCAGGCAGCCAGACTGACAGGGTGTAAAAATTTCTCAACTGTACAGAAAATGGGAAAACACAGTATTTATGCAGTGGACTGGGATCTGATGCTGCAGACCAAAGATGTGGTGCCGGATGATGTTACGCATGTGGGAATCCGCGGTCACTGGATGAAAGGTGCATCTGAAGGCGGAGAGAACCACATGGAAGTGGAAGTTATGGAATATATTGAAACGACCTTTGAACATCAGTATTTACTGAAGAACAAGAAAGGCGGAGACTGTCAGCCGGTTTGGTGGATGTGCCCCAAAGGAAATTTTGAGGAAGATCCGCATGCAAAAGTTCCGAAATATATCCATTTTCCAGAAGAGCATCTGATGCTGCTGAAAGAAGCGAAATAGAATATATAAGAAATAATAAAAAGCGTTGTATTTTCAACAGAGATTTCTGGTGAAGATATAACGCTTTTTTAACCGAATCAAGTAAGTCCCTGCGGAGCAGTTATTCGGTGTGGAATCGCATAGCCACGTAGCTGTAAGAGTCTGCCGGTTTGATCACGCAGCGGGATGTTATCAAATTGTCTGAGAAATCTATGACGGATGATTCTTAGAATATTTTATGTAGTCCACAACCATCATCGCCAGTTTAAATGTCAGTGCATCTTCAAACGCGCGGATATCCAGTCCGAATTTTCTCTGCAGCTTCTCAAAGCGGTACACCAGAGTATTTCTGTGTACATAAAGCTGTCTGGAAGTCTCGGAGAGATTCAGGTTATTTTCAAAGAAGGTACGGATGGTGATCAGGGTTTCTTCGTCAATAGAATCCAGAGTTTCCTCTTTGAAGATCTCGTCGATAAACATTTCACATATGGAAACAGGAAGCTGGTAGATTAGTCTGCCGATTCCAAGCTGGTTATATCCGAATACATTTTTATCTGCGTAGAAAATCTTGCCTACTTCAAGGGCTGTATGTGCTTCCTTGTATGCGTCTGGAAGCCTGGAAATATCCTCTGCCAGATTACTGTAGGCAACCCATGCGGAAGTCATTGCTTCTGTATTTAACATATCTACAAGCATATATGCAATTGATTCCAGATCCTCATAAGTTTCTGTAGACTGTAATTCTCTGATGATGATAATCCCTGTATCATCAATAGCTGTGATGAAATCTCTGGTACGGGCAGAGAAAATATTCCGGATCGTAGCGAGAGCGTTCTCATCCTTGGTCTGTTTGGTTTCCACAAGAAATACGGCACGCTGAACAGAAGTTGCAATGTGCAGTTTCTTGGCGCAGTTAAAGGCATCTACATCAGAATAACTACCAAGGAGAAGATTCTGCATAAAGGTATTCTTGTCGCTTTTCTCTGCATAGGCAGCCAGGAGACTCTGTACCTGGCATACAGCCAGCTCTCCGATGGTAGCAGTACTTTCTGCTTTTCCCCATACGATCAGAATATAGGAGATGGAATGGTTCTCCATGATCTTATACAGGCAGCAGCTTGTATTGGAAACACACAGGGCACTGCTTTGGCGAAATTCTTCCAGTTTTGATTCTGCAGGAAGTTTTTTATCACAGGTAGAGAGAAAGATATGGTTATCAGAATCCAGCAGACAGAAATCAATCTGGCTGATATTCTTCCAGTCTGTCAGGCATTTCTGTAAAATCTGTTGTATTTTCATTAGGTCAATCCTTTCTTTTGGGGTATGAGTCAGCTTATAGCAATCCTTGCAAATTGTCTGATCGAAGTAATCAGGCAGCCAATTCTATATTATAACATAAAAACCCGGGGAAAACTCCCCGGGTTTATTAAAGATTCCTGAAAATTAGTTGCAGATTGTAAGTTCTGTTTCTTTATCAAAGAAATGAGATTTTTCCATATCGAATGCGAATTTGATCGGATCACCGGTCTTAGCTGTTGTACGAGGATCAACTCGTGCTGTAACCTGAGTTCCGTTTACGTCGAAGTATAAGAATACTTCAGCTCCGAGAAGCTCGTAAACTTTAACTACGGATGTCATCGGTGCGCTTGGAGAAGCTTCGATGAACATCTGGGAATCATGGATATCTTCCGGACGGATACCGAGAACAACTGTTTTACCTACATAGCCGCCATCTTTAAGAGCTTTTGCTTTAGCAGCCGGGATAACCAGTTCATGCTCGCCAACTTTAGCGATAAGGTTGCCGCCTTTTTCGGAGATAACAGCGTCAAGGAAGTTCATCTGCGGAGATCCCATGAATCCTGCAACGAATAAGTTGCCTGGTTTCTGATACAGGTTCTGAGGTGTATCTACCTGCTGAACAACACCGTCTTTCATAACAACGATTCTGGTACCAAGAGTCATAGCCTCTGTCTGGTCATGTGTTACATAGATGATTGTAGCACCCAGTCTCTGGTGGATCTTGGAAATCTCGATACGCATCTGTACACGAAGTTTAGCATCCAGGTTGGAAAGAGGCTCATCCATAAGGAATACCTTAGGATTACGTACGATAGCACGTCCCATAGCAACACGCTGTCTCTGACCACCGGAAAGAGCCTTCGGCTTACGGTCTAACAGTTTGTCAAGGTCGAGGATCTTTGCAGCTTCTCTAACCATCTTGTCGATCTGATCCTTCGGAACCTTTCTCAGTTTCAGACCAAATGCCATGTTATCATAAACAGTCATATGCGGATACAGAGCGTAGTTCTGGAATACCATCGCGATATCTCTGTCCTTCGGCTCTACATCGTTTACAACTCTGTCGCCGATTTTCAGAGTACCCTCTGAAATCTCTTCCAGACCAGCGATCATACGAAGAGTTGTGGACTTACCACATCCGGACGGACCTACAAAGATGATGAATTCTTTATCTTCAATCTCAAGATTGAAATCTTTAACCGCTTCAAATCCGTTCGGGTATCTTTTGTAAATGTGCTCCAAAGATAAACTTGCCATTTTTTACTTTCCTCCTAGAATTTTTATCAAGTTGTCACGCAAACCCTTTGTTTGCCTATGAAAAGAGTATAGCTTATTTTCCCGAAAAGCGCTATACCACTAATAAACAAATTTTTTTTAAATGGCTTGTCACATCTGCTCATGTGCAACAGACCGTTTTTTGACAACAGGCAGTTTGACGAAAGTACTTTTAAATTTTATACACAATGCACGAAAACAAGGTTTTACAGGACAATATCACCATTTGACATCCCCTCGCGACGTATGTATAATAGGCTCATGAATTACATTGTATTTGATTTGGAATGGAACCAGTGCCCGGACGGCAAGGAACACGAGCTGCGCGATCTTCCTTTTGAGATATTGGAGATCGGCGCCATAAAGCTGAATAGTGAGAAAATTGAGACAGACCGTTTTCATGAGTATATCAGGCCGACGGTCTATTTGCGTTTGCACAGTAAAACGCAGGAAATCGTGCATATCGATCCGGAGACGCTTGAAAGTGCCGATTTCTTTCCGGCAGTTCTTGAAAGATTCCGGAAATGGTGCGGCCCGGACGCACACTACTGTACCTGGGGTTCGCTGGATCTCCTGGAGCTTCAGAGAAACATCCGCTACCATAAGCTGCCAGGCTTTTTTCCCTTCCCGCTGAAATTTTATGACATCCAGAAAATTTTCAGCCTCACCTTTGAGGACGGAAAAAGCCGCCGCACGCTGGAGCACGCCGTGGATATGCTGCATATTAAGAAAAACGTTCCCTTCCACGAAGCGCTCTCCGACGCCTACTACACCGCAGCCGTAATGCGCTTTCTGCCGGAGGATACGCTGCTCTCCTATTATTCGATCGACTATTTCCGGATCCCCCAGCGGCGCAATGAAGAAATTTATGAGACATTCGAAAATTATTCAAAGTATGTCTCTAAAAAATTTCCGTCGCGGACTGCCGTCATGAAGGATCGCGTCGTCCGCTCCACCACCTGCTATGTCTGCGGCAAAAAAGCGGTGAAAAAAATCCCCTGGTTTACCGGCGGGAGCAAAAACTACCGCTGCCTCTCCTACTGCGAGGAGCACGGCTGGTTAAAGGGAAAAATCCGCATAAAAAAAACAGAGGACGACAAAAGTTATTTCTGTGTAAAAACACTCAAGCTCATCAGCGAAGAGCGCGCTCAGGAAATTATCACGCGCTATAAAGAGCGCACGGAAAAAAAGAGGGACTTATAAAATCCCCCGGCAAACCTTTTACTAAAAAACGTCCACCGGACGTTTTTGCCGTATGCATGGCAACTTACAAAAACAGCCCCGCGCTGCCGCGTCCTCTCAGACGCGCAAACCGTGAGGCTGTTTTTACTCCCTTTTTATTTTGTGCTCTTGAAATTGTCAACAAGCTGTTCTACCTCTGTGAGCAGGCAGTCAAGCTTTCCATAGAAAGCATCGTTGTTTGTCGGATTGTCCAGCTCTGCCTCCAGACCCTTAAACAGATCCACGATCGCTTTCATACGTTTCTTTCCGTTTCCGTCTTTGTAGAGCATGTAACGGCTTCTCTCATTTTCCTCCGGCGTCATCTTTTTGAGAACGACCTCTACGTTCGGCTTCTCACCGATGTAACGGTAAGTGATGGACGGCGACGCATGGTTGAGCAGGTTCTGCAGATAGTAAATATCGTTTGTGCTCTTGTAATATCTCCATGCGAAGGTCTTGCGCATGGTCTGCGCGCCGATGGAATTCAGTCCCATTTCCTTGCCGACTCTCTTAAATACGCGGTACGCCTGTTCTCGGGAAAGCGGTGCGGAGGAGCTTGCATGACCCTGGATCAAATACGCGTCCGGATCCTTTCCTTCTGTATAATTATTGATGATTTCCTTTAAATCCTTCGGGATGGTGAAGGTACGTTTGATATTCTTCGTCCCGATGGATGCCTCAATCTTATCCTTGCCGCGAATATCTTTATTTTTAAATTTCAGAATCTCCTGGAGCTGCATTCCGGTTCCTACGCCGATTTCAAACAAAATGTAATATTTGTCATCCACCTCTCGCAATGCCTCTTTAAATTTCTTCAGTGTCTCCTCGTCTTTGATCGGTGATACCCAATTCATTGTTTTTCCTCCCTTTTTAATTATTTAAGCTTTTATGCTTGGTTTAACTAATCCAACGGTTCATCGTCATCCTCCAGCGGAACCTCGATATACTCATCCTCCGGTTCGTCATCAAAATTCTTCTGTGACTTCTGACCGGAAGCTTCCTGCGGGGGCTCTTCCTGTTTTTCGCCGTCGCTCTCCTCATCGAAATAAAAATCCGGGCTATTTTCCATTTCCTCCAGCTCTTTTTCCTGCTGACGGCGCTTCTCTTTTTCTTCTGCAAGTTCCTGCCGAAGCTGCTCTGCGCGAAGCTCCGCCTCCACCTGGGCTGCAGATTTGCGCTCAATCTCTTCTTCCAGCATTCGGCGGATCTTCATATCTTCTTCGCGCAGCTCCATAATTTTCATATATTTCCGCTTGCGGTTTACGGCAACCAGAAGAAGCGGTACAAAAATCAGCAGAAGAACTGCCCCGATGATCGCAGCGATCACCGTATTTTCTTCAATAAACGCATCCATTTTTCCGTAGAGCGTCAGCGCTCCGCCTGCGATCGTTCCCAGAACGCCGCCGACCGTACCGGCCACTCCACCGGATTCCTTAACAGCTTCCGTCTCGGTGACTGCTTCTGTTAAAACCTCGGTAGGCGCTTCTGTCTCCCATTGCCCGGTGTACGTGAACGGAACACTTCCGAGAACCTGTCCTTCATACGAATAAGACAGGGTATGCGTGCCAAAATCCATGGTCTTTTTCAATGCGGAAGCCTCCACGCCCGCCGGAAGCGTGACCTTCGTCTCCGCTGCCATCTCAAACGGCGCTTCGGAAAAGTCCGCACTCTTAATTCTCTCCTGCTCATCGGCGTCCTCAATGCCGGTAATCTCCAGCCCTGCGCCGCCCGTATTCGCGATCTGCTCATCATGGAAATTGGCAAATCCATAATCGAGCAGCACCTTCGTATCATCATATGAGACATATTGTCCGGGGCAACGCAGCACCACGCTGATGATCGTCATCCCATCGCGCTCCGCCGCTGTGACCAGAGTATTCCAGGCTTCGTCGGTATAGCCATTCTTTCCGCCGATACAGCCGTCGTACAGCATTCCTTCCTCGGAAATCATTTTGTGATGATTGATAAAGTACCGGACCTCATCTACCAGATTTGTCTCCGGGTAATTGTATTCGACGGTTCCTATGATTTCGCGGAACTTCTCGTTCTTCAGCGCCGCCTGCATGATCAGTGCCATGTCCTTCGCACACGTATAATGATTCTCGTCGTGAAGTCCGTGCACATTTACAAAATGTGTATGGGTGCAGCCAAGCTCCGCCGCCCTATCATTCATCATGCCGACATAGGTTTCGATATCTCCGCCGATATGCTCCGCAACAGCATTGGAAATCTCGTTCGCCGAAGCGAGCAGGATCCCGTACAGACACTGCTCCAGCGTCAGCTCCTCACCGGCAGTCAGCCCGAGATGAGAGCTTCCGTATTCGATGCTGTAAACCGCATTCTCAGAAAATTTAACAACATCACTTAAATTTCCCTTCTCCAACGCAATAAGTGCCGTCATGATTTTGGTGATACTCGCCGGATACTCCTGCTTCTCAATACTCTTCGCATAGAGAATCGCTCCGGTATCGGCGTCCATCAAAATAGCCGTCTCTGCATTTACCGCATCTCCCTGCGGCCAGTTCGGGATATTGTTTGACTGGATTTCTTCATAATAAGCCGCCAGATGCTCCGTTTCTGCTTCCGTTTCCTCCGCATATTCCTCCCCTGCGGAATCCTCTGCGAAGCCGTGTAGCGGAAACATACTGAAAATCAGCAGAAAAGACAAAAGCAACGGCAGAAAATTTTTCCCCTTTTTCATCATTTATCTCCCAGATTCGCATTTTCAAAAATTACATCACATATTATAACAAATCCTTCCCCATTTTACAAGAAGAAATTTATATTTCTCAAAAATTTTTTCGTGACTTCCGGCGTAATTCCCGAAGCGGTTGCGGTTTTTTACGGTTTGTGCTATATTTACTCATAAGAAACAATTCTACCTGTGCGGTTGAAGCATCTAAAGCTGTTTCAACCCGCCGGCAGCGGGGTGCAGCATCCCGCTGCTAAAAGGCACTTTTTGTTACTGTTCAGGTCAGGACTTTGCATCCGCTGCGACGCGCAGCTAGTCCTGTGGGCAAAGTCCGTAAGAAAGTAATACAGGTGTGAGCAGATCCCATTCGCAGAGCGAATTTTAAATGGATTTGCGAATATTACTGTGAACGACGTGAACAGTAACCACTTTTTAACAGGGAGGTCAGACTATGATAGAAAAATGGAAAGTAACCGTTCCGATACTTACCGGAAATGAAGAGAGAAACGCTTATATTTACCTGCCGGAATCCTACTACAACGGCAATGAGGACACACGTTATCCGGTCTTATATATGTTCGACGGACACAATGTCTTCTTTGATTCCGACGCCACCTATGGGAAATGCTGGGGCATGAAGGAATACATGGAATCCACCGGCACCCAGATGATCATTGCCGCCGTGGAATGCAACCACAGCCCGGATCACGGGCGTCTGAAGGAATATTCGCCCTACAATTTTACCGAACCGAGCTTTGGAAAAATCACCGGATACGGCGACCAGACCATGGAATGGATGATACATACCTTTAAACAGGAGATCGACCACCGGTTCCGCACGCTGCCGGACCGCGACCACACCTATATCGCAGGAAGCTCCATGGGCGGGCTGATGAGCCTTTATGCCGTCATGGAATATAATCAGACGTTCTCGCGCGCAGCGGCGCTCTCGCCGTCCATCTGGGTAGCGCCGGGCAAGCTGGAAAAGCTCATCCACGAAGCGCAGCTTCTGCCGGATACGATCGTCTACATGGATTACGGAGAGCATGAGATGAAAATGCGCCCCGGCATGGAGCGTCACTTTAAAAACGTTGCCGCGCGCCTGCTCGAACGTTCCGTATTGCTTGTAAGCCGTATCGTTCCGGGCGGAACTCATTGTGAGGCATGCTGGGAAAAGCAGATTCCGTTCTTTATGAACACCATCACATATCCTGAAACCAGCAGGGAAGGACAGGAATAAATGGAGATCCAATATTACAAACAGTACAGTCACAAATTAAACCGTGACATGGAGTGGAAGGTCTATGGTCACGCCGGACGCCCTGTCCTCTTTATTCCCTGTCAGGACGGACGCTTTTTCGACTTCGAAAACTTTAAAATGATCGATGTCTGGGCGCCGTTTATCGACGCAGGCAAGGTGATGGTCTTTTCCATCGACACCGTTGACGGGGAGACCTGGTCCAACAGCCAGGGCGATCCCCGCTGGCGCATCTGCCGTTATGAGCAGTGGATTGCCTATATCACCGACGAAATGGTTCCATTCATGCGCAATATGGTAAATGAGCGCAATGGCTGGAGGGGCTATCCCGACGTCATTGTCTTTGGCTGCAGCCTTGGCGCCACCCACGCGGCGAATCTCTATTTCCGCCGCCCCGATCTGTTCGACGGACTGCTTGCGCTGAGCGGCATTTACACCGCCGCATACGGCTTCGGTTCCTATATGGATGACCTTGTCTACAATAATTCACCGGTTCACTACCTGGCAAACATGCCGGCGGATCACCCGTACATTACGTTGTATAACAAAAAGAAAGCGATCATCTGCGTGGGGCAGGGACCGTGGGAGCTGCCGGATTCCACCCGTGAGCTGGACGGCATTCTAAAGAGCAAGGGCATCGACGCCTGGGTAGATTACTGGGGCTTCGACTGCTCCCACGACTGGTACTGGTGGTACCGTCAGGTGGAATATTTTGTTCCATATCTGCTTGAAAGTTCCGGCGGCGCCGTAAGAGAATCATGAGGGAGGACACATATTATGAAAAATTTTATCTTTATTTCACCAAACTTCCCGGCAAACTACTGGATGTTTTGCCGCGAGCTGAAGAAAAACGGGCTGAATGTGCTCGGTATCGGCGACCAGCCCTACGACGAGCTGACGACCGATCTGAAGGACAGCCTGAACGAATATTATAAAGTGAGCAACCTGGAGAATGACGATGAGGTGTACCGCGCCGTTGCGTTTCTCATTTACAAACACGGCCGCATCGACTGGCTGGAGTCCAACAATGAATACTGGCTGGAGCGCGACGCGCGTCTGCGCACCGACTTTAATATCACCACGGGCTTCCAGGCGTCCGATATTCCTCACATAAAGTTTAAGTCACAGATGAAGGCATACTACGCCGCCGCAGGCATCCCCACCGCGCGCTACCACATGGTAGATACGCTGGAAAACTGCCTGGATTTTGCCGCACAGGTGCATTACCCCGTGGTTGCAAAGCCTGACAACGGCGTCGGCGCATCCCACACCTTCAAAATCGAGGATGAAGAGCAGATGAAGCAGTTTTTCGAGCTGAAGTGGCCGGATACTACCTATATTATGGAAGAATTTGTGAACGGCGAGGTGAACTCTTACGACGCGATCATCGACTCCCACGGGCAGCCGATGTTTGAGACGGGCAATATCACACCGATGTCTATCATGGATATTGTCAACAAAAATGACAATTCCATTTTTTACATCTTAAAGAGTCTCCCGGATGACACCCGCGAGGCAGGGCGCGCTACCGTGAAGAGCTTCGGTGTAAAAAGCCGCTTTGTACACTTTGAATTTTTCCGCCTGCTGAAAGATCAGGAAGGACTGGGCAAAAAAGGCGATCTGGTGGCTCTCGAAGTCAACATGCGTCCGAGCGGCGGCGTCACCCCGGATATGATCGACTTTGCCCACAGCACCGACGTGTACAAGATCTGGGCGGATATGATTGCCTTTGACCGCTCCACCATGCCGGTCGGCACGCACGCCTACTGCGCATTTGCAGGCAGACGCGACGGCAAGGATTTTGCCTTAAGCCACGCCGACATCGCAGAAAAATACAAAGGCAACATGAAAATGATGGAGCGCATCCCCGACGTGCTCTCCGGCGCGATGGGCAACCAGATGTACGTTGCCGTGTTCAATTCACGCAAGGAGATGGACGAGTTCTATAACGATATTCTGAAGTGCAATGAATAAGAATCTGTGCGGCTGCTAATGTACACAGGTTTAAAAAGACCGTGTTTTCCCAAACCAGGGAACCGCACGGTCTTTTCTTTTTACCACATCTTAAATTCCATTCCCGCCAGCCGGAATACAGCCTCCATAAAGAAATAGTCCGCATAGCTCATCGTAAAATGATGTCTCTTATCATGATAAGAAGCCGAACAGTTCTGCACGATCGCATCACAGTCCGTTCCCCAGTCGGCGCGCGTTTCGGCAATCGTCTGCAGAATCCTCCGGGCATATTTAAGATAACGCTCCTTTTCGGCACCCTCCGCCTGCTCTGCCAGCTCAATGAGACCGCCTGCGATCACGCACGCGCCGCAGGAATCCTCCCACGCCGGTTCCTCTGGCTGGCAAAAGTCCACCGGAATAATGCCGCTCTCCGGAATATGCGCGATGCAGTATTCCGCCACTTTCTTTGCCGTCTCCAGATACTCCTTCTTTCCGGTGTGCCGGTAGCTGATCATAAAACCATAGACCGCCCAGCCCTGTCCTCTCGTCCACGCGGAGCCCTCCGCATAGCCCTGCCCGCCATAGCTCTTTACCATTTCTCCCGTTTCCGGATCAAATTCCACAATATGGCAAACGGAGCCGTCCTCCCGCACAAAATTTTTCCGCACGGTGTCAGCGTGCATCATTGCAATATGACGAAAGCGCGGGTCCTTCGTCTCCTCCGACGCCCAGTAAAGCAGGGAAATATTAAACATGCAGTCGATAATCGCCCAGCCTCTGGTATCATCTGTGCTTCCTGGAATATCATTCCATGCCCGGATATAATTTCCCGCCGGATTAAACCTCCCCGCCAGAAGCGCAGCGGCATGAAGCGCCGTCGTTTTTGCCTGGCTGCGCCCGGTAATCCGGTAGTCTGCGACAGCCGTCGGCTGAAACATAAATCCGACGTCATGATGCAATCCCAGAAAGGTCTGAAAGCACTCCGTCATTTTATCCTCAGAAATGCGCGCAATTTCTGCATAACGTTCCTCTTTTGTGTACAGATACAGCAGCCACATCATGCCGCCCCAGAATCCGTTTGTCCACCAGCTCAGCCCGTCATCCGCATTCCAGCTCCGCTTCTCATCCGAGCGGTCGTCATAATCCCCGTTTTCATCGGTGGTATATGGTATTTTTTCTTTATTTTTTTCGCTCACCCAGCGCATCTTCTCTGTGATCCGCGCTGCCATCTCTCTTGCCCATTTCGTCTCTTCCAATTGTAACGCTCATCCTCTCTTATTATGATCAAACATGCTGCTTTAAGATTCCTCCGCCGCGTCGCGCCGCCTCTTGCGGAATTCATTCGGCGTTTCATGATAATAGCGCTGAAAGTTTTCTGAAAAATTGCGTGCATCCTTAAAGCCTACCCGCGCGGCAATTTCGTAAGCCTTCATATCCGTTTTCATGAGCAGCGCCATAGAGTGCTGCAGACGGACGCGGTTTAAATACTCCTTAAAATTCTCCCCGGCATTTTTCTTAAAAAAACTGCTGAAATAATACTGGTTCATGTGCACCACATCCGCCAGCACCTGCAGTGTCAGATTTTCGTCGTAGTGATTCTCAATATAAGCCTTCGCCTTCAGAAAGTCCTGGTTTTCAACGCCCACCACCGTACTCTGAAGCTGATGGATATATCCTGCTGCCAGTTCAAAATATACCGCCTTCATTTCGCGGTAGGTCTCACACGCCCTGCCCTTCTCCAGAAGCCCCCGCATATCGGGATTTCTTCCCGGAAGCCCCAGATTGTGAAACCGCTCCTCCAGCATACGAATCAACGTGCAGAGATAAAAATAGGCATCCTCCTTTTTCCCTCTGGCAATCCGGGCCAGCAGCCTTGTATACTGCTCATATTGTTTTTCCAGCATCGGTTCATTCTGGGCAACCACGGAATCGATCATGCGCTCACGAAGCTGCATAAACCGCTTCCACTCTTCCTCGCTCTCCTCCTTAAGAAAACAGACCGGATCCTCCGACGGCTCCACAAAGAACAGATAGCCCTCCGCTCCTTCTGTGTTTCCCACCAGAAATCCAAGCTTCTGATGATATCTCTCCTGCACCAGCAGCTCCAGCTTCTTTAAAATATCGCGGCATTCCTCTTCATCTGTCGTCTTTAATCGAAGAGCCGTCTGCTTCCCGCGATAAATCATCTCTCCAATGCCTTGCTCCGACAGATATTCCTCCAGAAAGCTCTGCAGGGAAAACTCCATCAGCCGCCGCATCTGGTCATTCCCGTCGTCCTGCCAGAATATCTTCACATAGACTGTAGTTCCTTCCATAAGGTCTCCGGCTTCTGGCCGCTCCCCGCTCTGCGCAGGCTGGAAATTTTCTGTGTGATCTTTTGCAATATGAGTACATTTTTCCAGCGCCCGCAAAAGCTCCTCCCGGATTACCGGCTTCAGTAAGTACTCCACCGCTCCATACTGCACGGCTGCCCTCGCATACTCAAACTCCTGGAATCCGCTGATAAAGATCACCTTTGTATCCAGCCCCATTCTGCGGCATGTTTTCAGTATATCGACGCCTGTCATTTCCGGCATGGAAATATCCAGCAGCGCAAGCTCCGGCTTCAGCTCCAGAATCCCTTTCATAGCGCTTTTTCCGTCTGTGTATTCCCCCACGATCTCAATACCGAGCTGTTCAAAATCAAGCAGCTTCTGGATTCCCCGGATAATCACCGGCTCATCATCCGCCAATATCATTCTCATCCTCTGCATCCTCCCCGAAAATCACCGGCATCATTACCTGGACCATCGTCCCGATCCCCACCGTGCTTGTCACCGTAATACCATATTTTTCCCCGTACAGCAAACGTATCCTGTCATGTACATTTTTTAAGCCGATGCTCTGCCAGTTATACTCATCCTTAACCCCCGGAGCATCGCCCTCCAGGAGCTGCCGCAGTCCGTCAAGCGCCTGTGCGTCCATCCCGACGCCGGTATCCATCACACTGATGCAAAGCTCCCCGTCCTCCACATAAGCCTCTACGCTGATGCTGCCCTTTCCGTTCCGTGGTCTGATTCCGTGAACGTAGGCATTTTCAACGATCGGCTGCAGGATCAGCCTCGGCACCATAATTCCGTCCAGACCTTCCTCCTGCGTTCTGAGCTGAATCTTTCCGGTGATCCGGCAGTTCAGAAGGTAAATATATTTTTTGATAATGCCAAGCTCCTTTTCCAGGGGAACCATATCGGTCACCGGTCCGATCAGATAGTGGATCTGTTCTGAGAGCGCCTCGATCATTTCCGGCACGTTCTGGTTGCCCTCCTCCAGCGCCGTCATACGGATAATCTCCAGCGTGTTATATAAAAAGTGCGGATATATCTGCGACTTCAGCGCCGTCAGCTCCGCCTCCTTCTGCCTGAGCCGGAACACATACACCTGATCAATATGTTTCTTTAAGGCGGCGCTCATCTGATTAAAGCGCTGCGAGAGAATGCCGATCTCATCCTCCGAGTGCACCGGAAGCTGAATGTTAAAATCTCCCTTCTCAATCTTTTCCATTTCCTGCATCATCGCCTGCATCGGCTTCGTCAGCCGTTTTGAAAAGTAAACAGACGCCGCAAGCAGCGCGGCGATCGACGCGCCGACAAACAGATAAATGATTTTCTGTACATTGTAGATCTGGGAGAAGGCAACGGCTGCATCCATCACTGCGATCACCTGCAGCCCATATTCATTTTCTCTGGATCTTACCACAAATTGCTTTTGTGTATTTTCAAATGTCATATCCAGCTTCTTCCCGATGCAGGCGCTGTCGCTGCTGTACAGACAATTTCCGCTTTCATCTGTCACATAAAAATCTTCATTTCCGCTGAATTTTACACTTGTGAAAATCTGCGCGATCCTTCTTATGTCAACGTCGAGAAACAGCGTCCCCACATAGGGCGTATTCCCAATCTCGCCCCGAAGATCATAATAGTTCCGCGCCACCGTAAACACCGGGTTGTTCAAGCCGCTGAAATACCCGGTCGCGTGCGTTGGGATCAGGATCAGCTGTCTGCTCTGTCTGTCAAGATTTTCAAAATCCATCACATTTTCAAATAATGCCGCATCTTTAAAAAAGGTGCTGTAGCGGCTGTAGTGAAACGCCAGCTTTTCCCCATTTAAGTCCGGCGCCACGAAGTGCGCGCCCTGCATATACTGGTCCACCCCGTCCAGATATTTCAAAAATTCGTGCATCTCGGACGCCCGGTCTTCCTCCATCGTCTCCGGGTCGTATCCCTCGCCGTACAGCATCTGCCGGAAATTATCAAAGGTCAGATAATCTCTTCTGGCGTACTCGTCCTGTGAATTATTGTAACTGTACGGCATCTTGGATATCGTATTGTAGGTGTCCAGCACCTCCTCCAGACTGTTTCCCACATACTCTGCTGCCTGCGTGTACTGCGCCTGCAGTGCCAGCCGGTAATCAGAAATCATGCTGTTCAGAATAACCGTTGCCAGTATCAGCATTGGGACAAGCCCGACCAAAATAATCGTAATTGCAAATTTATGGTATAAGCTCAGTTTCCGGAACCATGTTTTCATACCGCCGCCCTCCGCACAAAGAATCCTCTCCTGAAATTATAACATAAACTTCTTTCTCCTGTCAGCCTTTTGCCGCACCCGCTGTGATTCCCTTCACAAAATATTTCTGGAATGCGCAGAAAATACAGAGCGCGGGAACGATGGAAATCACCGTGCCTGCAAATACGATATCCCATCTTGCCGTATACTGTCCAACAAAAGCGGCGATTTCTACCGTGATGGTCTTTGCCTTGCCGCTCGGCAGCACCAGATACGGCATCAGATAATCATTCCAGATATTCAGTCCGTTTAAAATTACCATTGAGCCGGTGCAGGGTCCGAGCAGTGGAAACGTCACCTTCCAGAAGGTCTGAAACGGTGTGCAGCCGTCGATCATCGCCGCCTCCTCGATCTCCAGCGGAATCCCCTTTAAAAAGCTGCAGTACAGCAGACATCCAAACGCGATCGAACCGGAAATATACACAACAACCGGCCCCGCCATATTTCCGAAAAGATGAAAGATCCGCAGTTCCCGGAACAGCGGGAACATATACAGATGAAACGGTATCATCATTCCGGCAAGAAAATAGGTGTACATAAAAGCAGTAACCTTGCTTTTTCTGCGTTCAATCCCGTATGCCGCCATCGGTACAATGCAGACGATCAGCGCCTCGGAAACCACCGTGAGGATCACGGAATGCACGATTGCCGTTGCAAAATCGGACTGCGAAAACAAATCCTTAAAATTCTGTATGTAGAAAGAGGTCGGCAGCGCGGACGGATTTTTCAGGATATCGCCGTTGCTCTTAAACGCGGAAATCAGTGCAAAAAATACCGGGTACAAAAACAAAACCGCCAGGATCACCGCCGCAATCAGAAGTAAAATATCCGTCGCCTTCAGTTTTCTTCTTCCACGTTCCATTACATCTGCACCTCCCTGCTTCTCAAAAACCTCTGCTGCAGCGTATTTAATATGATAATAATGAACAGCAGCATAAGACCTACCGCCGTGCCGAAGCCCTGGCGTCCTTCGTTAAATCCAACCTTGTAGAGCAGATAAACCAGCGTCTCCGACGTAAAGCCCGGTCCTCCGTCCGTCATGACATTAATCTGGTCAAATACCTTCAGCCCGTTTATCAGCGATAACGTAAAGTTAATCGTAAACGCGCCGGAGATCATCGGAACCGTAATGGATTTAAAGCGCTGCCATGCGCTCGCCCCATCAATTTCGGCCGCTTCGATCAGATCTGTGGAAACGCTCTGCAGGGATGCCAGATAAATGATCATATAGTAACCGGCGCCCTTCCACACCAGCACCACTCCGATCATGATCAATGTGAGACTTGTATTTCCCAGCCAGTCCTGCCTGAACTGTCCCAGTCCGATGCTGTTTAAGATGGAGTTGATGCTTCCAAAATTATAGTTGTACATGATCTTCCAGATAAAACCGGAAACAATGCCGCTGATCAGCACCGGGATGTAAAATGCACTCCGAAAGAAATTTTTTCCCCAGCGGATGTGGTCAACCATCAGCGCCAGCACCAGCGCAAAAAAGTTTTCAAACAATGATATAAAAACTGTTAAAATAACCGTATTTTTCAAGGCATTTCCAAAGCGTGCGCTGGTGAATATTTCCTTATAGTTTGCCAGACCGATAAACTTTACATTGGGGTTAATTCCGTCCCAGGAGGTAAAGCTGTAATATACACTGGATATCGTCGGGACGATCAGAAACAGCGTGAAGAAAATAAATGCCGGCGCAATGAACATGAACGCAACCTTATCAAATCCTTTTTTCTTTATATTCATAATCTTCTTCCCTTTTTTATTACTGCCCGGTCATGAATTCATGCCGGGCAGTTTTTTATGTTGCTTTTATGCAGTTACGCTCTTATCTTTACTCAATACCCACACCTGTCAGCGGGTTAAAGCTCTGCATACCAACCTGCCAGGTTTTGTTCAGCTCCTCGCATGCAGAATCAATATCTCTGGTACCCTGGAGCACCTCGATCGCTGTCTTGTAGGTGAAGTTACGGAAATCAGGCGGGAGCTCATTGTTGCCCACGCGTCCGTTCCACATCGGTGCCAGGTCGTCTGCGGTATTTGTCGCGTCGATAACTTCCTGGAGAACATCAATGACATCCAGATCCGGCTGTTCCACGGTTGCCGGAATCGCGCTCAGCGTCTCACAGTATACTTTATAATTCTCCGGCTGATAGAAGAATCTGAGGAATTCCTCCGCTGCTGCTTTCTTGTTCGGATCTTCTGCCGCCTCAGCGGAAATTGCCAGACCGCCGACTCCGCCTCCGCCAACCAGACGGATCTTCCCATCCGGACTCGGCACTGCAAACCATCCCATCTCAAATTCCGGGTTCGCCGACGCGATCTGTGAGAACATATGGGTTCCGGAGTACATCATTGCCGCCATATCGTTTACCAGGAAGGTCGTGATCTGCGCGTCCGGCGTGGAAACCCAGCCGTCCTGTGCGTAGCTCATGATCGTCTGAAGCTCTTCCAGTGCCGCCTTAAAGGTCGGATCGCTGAAATCCTTCGTGCCCTCGTAGCAGTGCTCGATGAAATCCGGGTCCTGGCTGAGCACCTGGTCGTTATATACCTTGTGGAACCAGAAGCCCATGTGCCAGATGTCCTGTCCGCCAACTACCAGCGGCGCCATATCGCCTTTTTCCTTAATTGCCTCGCAGAGTGCGATGAATTCGTCGTAGGTCGTCGGTTCCGTAAAGCCGTTTTCGTCAAAATATTTCTTATTGTAAATGATTCCGTTCGTGTTTTCGCCTGCCAGCGGCACCGCATAAACGCTTCCGTCGAAATCAGTCGTGGTCTTAAACAGGCTTACAATATCCTCCGGCAGCGCTTCCAGCTTGCCTGCACGCACATAAAGCGCGGTATCTCTCATCTCCATAACATCCGGAAACTCGCCAACGCTGTCCTTTGTCTTGATAAACTCGCTGTAAGCTCCGCCGTTGCCCGGTTCAATAGTAACTGTGATATCCGGGTATGCTTCGTTGAAACGGTTCACGATCTCGTTCATGGAAGACTTTGCGCCCTCATCTCCGTCTGCAAAAATAAATGTCAGCTCTGTCGGCTCCGTCACAATAGACTCTGCATTTACGCTCATTCCTGCCAGCATGGATGCCGCAATCGCAGCCGTGCCAAGCATTGCTAATCTCTTCTTCATTAATAAATCCTCCCTTTATGTTTTTTCTGATTCCGGTTGGCCTTCCGTTTTCTGTGATATCAATATAGCAAATTTTTTTGTGCAAAAAAACCGGATTTTTTTAGCACAAGCTTCGGATTTTTAAGATTTTACATAACTATTTGGCACCTTCGCTTCAACTTGTTCTGGGCAGCTGCGATTTTACACATTTTTTTCTTCCGTACTGTATATAAAGAAATCAAAATCCGCATATTGTCCGGCGCCCGTCAGATCCTGGCAACATATTCCAAGCATACTGCCGGTAAACCATCCCTGGCTGCATGCCTCGTCCGACATGTAGCTGCAGTCGTCCTCCGGTCCGATTTTCTGATAATCCTCTATGCCTGCTGCATAATAAAACTGAATCCTGTCATAATGGATTTCAGCTTTTAAAAAAACAGGCACATCCTCCGGCAGCGGCACCGGTTCTACCGGATAGGTGTAAACTTTATTTTCTGCGCGCAGCAATGTGATGCATTTCCCGCAGTCCTCATCCCTGCTGATATGCAGGTACATATAATTTTCTGTATCGTACATGCAGATCAAGCCTGCCATCTGCTTAAAATTCTGCGGCTCAAACTCCACCTTACAGGAGCAGGAGCAGACAAATTCCGTCCGCCTCCTGGCGATCAGACTCTGACGGAACAACGACGCCAGTCCTTCGCGTCCGTACATACGCAGCCAGCCCGGACGCGCTGTCAGGGATACATATTCCTCTGTCATTGGAATGCGAAGAGATTGAAATTCCGGGCTGATATCCGCGCCGTCAAAATCCTCCCGCTCGCAGTAAATTTCCGCTGTAATGCCTGTCTCCCGCTCCGGGCACTTCCCGGCAGCTGGTATTTTTTCTGCTGCATCCACGGCTCCCGGCTCCGAAGCTTGCTCAACCGGCTTGTTTTCCGCCGTGTCCGCTGCCTCCTGCTCCGGGGTTGCCTGCACAGCTGAATTGTTTTCCGCAGTGTCCGTTATCCTTGGCTGAAACTTCGTCCGGACAGCTTCCGCTCCGGCTATCTCCGTCACCAAATCCGGCAGGACGCTTTCGCTGTCTATCTCCAGCCAGCCGTCCTCCGTCCAGTGTACCTTCTGGATCGCCGTCTCCCGTCCAAGCGGATATCTGCGCACTCCGGGAAATTTTTTCGCATCCGCCGGATTTCTGTTTTCCAGCGCGCGGCTGCAAAGATACACAGCATACCATTGCCCGTCCGGCGTCTCCACAAAATCCGCGTGCCCCGCTTTCTGAAGCGGATACTCCGGGCTGTGCCGCGTCGTCATGATCGACCACGCCTCTCCCTCGCGTGTGCGGACGCACTTTGGGCTTTTATACATCTCATAGGGTCCCCAGATACTTCGGGAGCGCAGAATACTCTGTCCGTGCCCCTCTCCCGTTCCAGTATCCGCCGCCACCAGATAATACCAGCCGTCATGTTTTAATATGTGCGGTCCCTCCAGAAAAATATCGGAAGCAGCATAGATCTCCCGGATTTCTCCCACCAGCGTTTTTCTCACCGGGTCGTATTCCTGCAGGACGATCCGCCCGGCATATTTTTTCGGAACCCGATGGTCCGTCACCATGCTGACCATGTATTTCTTTCCATCCGTATCATGGAACAGCGAAGGGTCAAATCCCATATTGTGCAGCGGCACCGGCTCCGACCACGGTCCCATGATATTCTCCGCCGTAATCAGATAATTTCTCGTATCATACATATTGCAGTAAAAAGAATTCACCACCGTATACGCCAGATAGAAAATGCCCTTATCATACGTAAGACAGGGGGCCCAGATTCCCTGCGACGGTCCGATTCCCTGCAGATTTACCAGTCCGGCGTCCTGCAGCGCATAGGTACAGATTTCCCAGTGGACAAGATCCCTGGAATGGTTGATCTGTATCCCCGGCCACCATTCAAAGGTAGAGGTGGCAATATAATAATCCACCCCGACCCTTATAATTGAAGGGTCCGGGTGAAAGCCTCTCAGTATCGGATTTTTAGCCTGCATGATTATTTTCTCCTTCCCGCTGCATCTGCCGCCGCCAGAAATGCTTCCACCGTATACATATTGGCTCTCCATATTCCTTCTGTCCTTTCATTGTGAATTATGCTTTGGCATCTCAATTTCATGGTTATCAGATTTTACAAACACAGCCGAATGGGGAAGAAGAAGCGTTTCATTCACCGGATACTGGTATTGTTTTTCCCCCTCCTGCTCCACGTAAAATGGGTAAGATGTATGGTTGATGATAATCTGCCCATTTGCGAAATACGCCCGTTCTATATTCTTCTGCAGCTTTGTTTCCATCCCTGCCGTATCCTTTAGAATATCTGCAAGAATATTTCCCTTCATCATCTCCAGAGGATACAGCTCATTATTCTTCTGTTCCACCGGAACATGAGGGATGAACTTTGTGTTGTAAGCATATCCATAGCTAAAGCCAAATGCATACTGATAACCATTCTCTGTCTGATACTGTGTAACGCAGGATGCCCCGTCAGACAGATATGCCGCAACGCATTTCCCGCCGGAATAAGTGCAGAAATTTCTGCTCTTTACCATGCCTGCCTCCTGATAACGAATTGCGTCCGGCTGATGCCTGTATGCTTCCACGCCAAAGCAATTCTTTGCCAGCGCACTGTCCGGACCATAGAGTACAATACCCCCATGCTCACACCATGCCCGAAGCGTCTCTTCAAACTCCGGATCCGGATTCATCTCATAGCAGTCATTGTCCGGAATAATCAATACCCGGTAACTGTCGAGAAAATGTTCTTTACACAAGTTTTTGCTGTCTGTCACATCTGCTTCTGCTCCCAGATCCCGGCACGCCTTGTACCATCCCAGCAGATCCAGCCGCCGCTCCTTGTTTCCCTCCGTGCGCATTGTTTCATAAGCCGCCATTGCAGAAGGAAACAAAATCGCGATATCCGATTTCTTTTTTGCTCCAAGCTGCGGGATTACTTCTTTCGCCCATTCATTCGCGCGCCCCAGGGAATCATTGAAGTACCCTTCCATCCGATGAAGCAATCCGCCGTCATCCAGACCGCACATGCCGTAAGAAGTATAGCCTGACGCACCGCTTGCCACGATGGAGGCTACAATCTCACATGGAGTCAGCACTGTATAGATATCATTGTACAGATACCTCCCCCAGTAAATTCCGCCTATAAATTCTCTTCCACTGTTCATGCTGCGCATCATGCTGTGATGACAGGAAGTTACATAAGCTTCCGGATTTCCGTCAGGCGTTACCGGAACCGAAAGAAAATGTGCGCAATCCACATATTCCGCAAGACGATAGATATCGATTCCTCTTGCCGCCGTATCCCAGAGATCAGCAAATCCTACACCTGCCAGCATGGATCCATCCACATTCAGAAAATACCCCCACTGTGCCATATCCGGACACAGATAAAGAGACTCATCAATCCTGTGCAGCCGCTCCTTCATATCCTGAAAATAAAGACACAGCTCTTCGCACTGCCATTTCCGGTTATCCATCAGCATCCTTGCCTTCGGAGTCTGATTCCTTACATCCTCTTCTGAAAATGTAAGACAATCCGGATATCTGCACTCGAACCAGTAATCTTCCTTCTCCAATGTATCAAAGCTTGTCTTTTCCACACCATAAGCCCGGTTAAAAAGTCCGATATCCCCCTGATACTCATTTTCAAGCCAATGAAGGTAACGCTTTCTTCCTTCTTCGTCAAAGCTTGGAGCTACAATTGGATCCCACATACTGCAGATTGGTTTTCTCTCTCTTCCGTTTACCGTAACTGTCACATAATTCTCCCCATAGGATTCCAACACTCTTGCCACATGTTCCTCCATAGAAGCTTTCGCTTTATCAGACCAGTAACGGTACCATTTTCCATCGTTTCCATCTTTATCGATGACCGATTCGCCGTAAATCGGAGGACTGAACCGGATGTTGGGATAGAGATTATCTCCGTTGAGATAAAGCGCCAGAAATTCATGGGACATTCCCATATTCTTCAGTTCCCGCTGCATATACTCATGCATGGCGACAAACTGACTTGCTTCCTTTCCTTCATAGCGTTCTTTAAAGTCTTCCCATGCCTTTGTGTCCAGCATGACACTGTTGAATCCCAATTTCTTCAAGAGCGCAATATTTTCTTTCACAAATTTTTTGTCATCATATGCCGGACGGTAAAAATTGCCAAACCAGATATTGATGTACGGTTCTCCTGTTTTTTTGTCTATTATCATACTTTACTCCAAATCCTCCCTGCCATTATTGCTGTTCACTCCGCTCACAGTAACCTGCCATTTACAGCCTCTGTACATATGGAGCCCGTCGTAACAGGACCGCCTGTCCGAACTGTTACTGCCCGCCGTGTCTTTGAAACACCTGGCTCTCTGTGTTTCCCAAATCATACCGTATATTTCTCTTTTACAAAATGTGAAATTTAAAGCAAAAACTGCAGTTTTTTTAGAAACTGCAGTTTTTGAGATGCCGCTTTATCGCTTATGTATGTGAAATGCAGATCCGGTTTTCTCCCTCTTTGATCCTGCAATACCTGATTTTCTCCTCCAGGAGAAGCGGCACGGATCCGTATTCTTTCCCGCTGATAATAATCACTTCATTTTCCGACTGTTTTACCTCTCTGATACCGGAATAGTCTTCCTGCGGCCATTCGCCCTCCTCCGCAAACGGATATTCTTTCCGGTAATCGTATACCCGGTACGGAAATACCTTCGGCTTTCCGTCCTCCCCGCATTCATAAATTGCCTGAATCTTTTCATCATAATATGCCCGGATCGGCTGATACCTGCCCCAGTCCTTTGGTTGTTTAATTTTTCCGCACACTTCATAGGATTCATCCTCAAAAACCACATGGGACGGGTCTTCCAGAATATCCTCCATTGCGATCATCTGCGAGGGATGCTTTCCTTTTCCATATTTCAGATCCAGCCACATCGTAATTTCCTGCATCGTTGCCAGAGTAATATCCTCATCCGGAAGTACAGAATCCAGGAACTGCTCATAATATTCATTGCACTGTATGTGATGTGTATCATGGTCCTCCTGATGCACCAGAAATACAAAGTATTCGTTGTGCTCCATATTTTTCTTATATTCTTCCAACATCCGTTTATAGTATTCTTTTTCCGTCTGCAGAATGTTATGAAAAAAGATATCGTCTGCATCCGTGCTGAATACAGCCGCTCCGCTTATCCCCTCCGGGCAGTGCACCGTATTCAGGATATCGCGGACGGTCCACTGGAATCCCCATATTTCACTGTCCGGGTCCGGTCTTCTGAAATTTTCCGTGTCCATTTTGTATACGTCCCAGGGACAGCCTCTGTGATACATGCTGGTGTCGCAGGTTCCGTGGTCATACCCCAGCCCCCATAATCCCCGGATCCCATATTTTTCACAGCTTTTCACAAAATGACTTCCGACGCTTCCGACCCACTGATCAATTCCGGCGATCTGCGTGTAATAGGGGAAGTGATGTTCGGTCATCGCCTTCATTTTTCCGAAAAACTCATCCGTCTCCTCCTGTGTATGCCTGGTATTGTAATTGTCCGTATTCTTAAAAAAGTTTGACGTAGGCATAATGCCGTAATCATCGCCAAATGCCTCATGCCAGCGAATCAACTGCTCTTTTTTAAAGAAACCTGTGACAGGGTCAATCAGCCACGTCACCGGAATACCATGCCTGCGGTATACTGGCAGAAGCTCCTTTGCCGCTTTGTCAAACCCGTTTCCGGCAGCATCATGTTTTTTCGTAATATCCGAATCCTCGTATGCAGAAGGATCATACCCATAATGAAAATTGCTGCTGATTACCATACAGAGAAAAAATTCCTTCTCTCCAAAAACCACACACGGAATCCGGTACTGTTTTTCTCTTATCCGCACAGCCGCAATTCCTCTGCCCTTCCCCACGCACATTGCGCTCATGCGGATTCCGTGCGCGCAGGCTTCCACCGTAATGTCACTCAGTAATTTTGACGCGGAAAACTGTATTTCTTCCGGCCGGAGGTCGTCTCCGTAAAAATACCATTCATTTCTTTTTCCAATAATTCCTACAATTTTGGGTGTCAGCTTCATTTCAATCTCCTCTCTCAAATCTGTATTTACGATTTTACCGCCCCGGACGCCAGTCCGTTTACAATATCCTTTTGCATCAGGATATAGAAAATAATCATCGGCAGACTGATAATTATTACCGCCGCCGTTACATACTCCCACTGTGTATTATACTGACCGGAAAAATACATCAGTCCCGCCGGCATCGTTTTGGAATCCTTTGTAGTGAGGACAATAATCGGGAGCAGCAAATCATTCCATATATTAATCGCATTAATAATGATCAGTGTACTCATGACCGGTTTAATCAGCGGTCTGACAATCTGAAACATCATGCGGACCGTCCCGCACCCGTCAATACTCGCGGCCTCTTCAATCTCAACAGGCAGCCCCTTCATAAAATTCGAAATCAACAGTACCCCCATCGGAATAGAAAAGGCAGTATACACAAAAATCAGCCCCAGCGGGTTATTCACCAGTCCCAGCCTCGTAATCATTCCGAACAGCGGAATAATCGCCATCTGTATCGGAAACATGATCCCGCTGAGCAGAAGCATAAACAGGGCGCCTTTTCCGGCAAATTTCATTCTTGCAAACGGATACGCCGTAATGATGTTCAGAAAGTAAATTGCCACCAGGCTTCCCCCGGTCACAATAATACTGTTAATAAGGGAACGTCCAAAGTTTCCTTTTACCCAGGCAGTCACATAGTTGCCAAGATAAAGACTCTCCGGCATGGATAATCCGGATGTGCGTATTTCCGCAGAGGTCTTGAAAGAATTCATCAAAACCATGAACACAGGGTACATATACAGCAGCGCCAGCACCGTAATCAGACTATAGCCGCATATGCTCAGAGCTTTTTTCCGCATATTTTTCATGCCTCCTTTTCACGCGTAACTTTGAGCTGAATCAGTGAAACAATCAGTACCAGCACAAACAGAATCGTCGATTCCGCCGATGCATATCCATAATAATGGGCTGAACCTCCGAATGCCTCATTAAAAATACGCACGGTCATCAGCTCAGAGCTGTTAAACGGTCCTCCCTTTGTCATAACGTAGGTCAGGTCAAAGGCCTTGATGCAGCCGATCGTCGTCAGCAATATTACAACGGAAATCGTCGGCTTCAGCAGCGGCAGCGTAATGTAACGTATCTGCTGCCATGTAGTCGCACCGTCGATCCTGGCGCTCTCGTACACATCCGCCGGAATAGACTGCAGCCCCGCCAGGAGAATGATCATATTATTTCCCTGCCCTTTCCAGATATCTACAAAAATCACCGCATACAGCGCCAGCTTATAATTTCCCAGGAAATCCACCACCGGAAGTCCCAGCAGCTTTGAAATACCGCTGAAAATTCCATTTGTCGGATCAAACATAAAGCTCCAGGTATATCCGATCGCAACTGTGCTCATCACGACAGGAATAAAAAAGCAGGCCCGGTAAAAATTTTTAAACCGTATTTTATTCAGGACAAGCGCAAGCGAAACCGAAATAAAAAGGCCAATGGTATTGTAACAGAGAACCAGCTTTATATTATTGACAATGGAAGCCCAGAATTTTTTATCATTGGTAAATATATTAATGTAATTTTTCCATCCCACAAAATTCAGCTTCGGCTGGAATCCGTCATAATTTGTAAAGCTGTATACAAAGGTAGTCATCACCGGGATCACAAAAAAAACGGTAAATATCAGCAGCCCGGGCAAGATAAGCAAATAGGGTTCCAGCTGCTTTTTTCGGTTCTTTTGCTTCATATTTTCTCCTTTCTGGCAGAAAAAGGGCCGGGAGTTTTCCCCCAGCCCCCATAAATCAGCCTATTTTGTTAAAGAATCCTGCAGCATCTGGTCCATCTCCGCTACGACCTCATCCGAAGTCTTCACTCCCGCAAACACAGCCGCCAGCCCATCAGTAGCCGCATCCTGGGCAGCCCCCGGATGAAGATTCGTATTCATCGGCGTGATACATTCTCCAATCTGCTTTGCCGCTCCGGAATCGCCTCCTGTAACGCCCTCAACCGTAGTGCCGATCACTGCCGCTTTTTCCACATACACGCTGTAATTTTCCGGCGTGAAGAAGAAATTGATAAAATCAATTGCCTGATCCACATGTTCCCCCTGCTTATATGCCGCCATACTGAATGTATATCCGCCCTGTGCACAGATATCCTCCTGCGGCTCTTCATTATAAGGCTGCTTACAGAACCCATATGTAAAATCCGGATCTGCCGCCTCTACTTCCGTAAGGAAAAAGCTTCCGTTCGGGCAGAACAGGGCTTCCTGGTTGTACCAGAGCTGCACGGCGCTGTCCTGTGATGTCCCAAGCACATTTTCCGGGTAATAACCTGCGTCATAGTATTCTTTCGCCGTATCAAATGCCCATCTGACTTCCTCTACATCAGAAAGCGTTGCTTCCCCAATCTGGAACCTGTCAAACAGCGTCGGATCTGCCTCTCCTGCCTTGCCCCACAGCGTCCAGAGCGTCATCCACGCCGTCCATCCATCCTGCAGACCATTTGCAATCGGCACATATCCGGCCTCCTTTGCAGTCTCGCAGCAGTTTCTGAATTCACCGATAGTAGTCGGGACCCCCAGACCAAGCTTCTCCAGCATATCTGCATTGTACCACAGTCCCCAGCAATCAGCTGCCACCGGGATTCCCTGAATCGCGCCTTCATACGCAGACACCTGGTCAAGTCCCTCCTTGAGATATCCCACCGCCGGCTGACCGGTCAGATCCGCCACATAGTCTCCGGAAGCATAATTCTTTTTATTGTCCTCCTGATAACGGATGGACATCAGACCCGCCGCTTCACCGGAAGCCATTCTCGCCATATAGACTGTATCATACTGATCCGATTCCAGAAGCTCGATTTCGATCTTTACATTTGGATTCGCCTCTTCATACAGATCCGCCACTGCCCGGAGACCGTCTTCATTATTGTCCAGCCATCCCATATAAGTCAGTGTAATTTCCTCTTCTGCAAAAACAGTTCCTCCTGCGCACATTGCCGCTAATGCAGATACTGCAAACAACCGTTTTCCCCATTTTTTCATGTCCATGCTTCTCCTTTCGTGTGCACTGCACTTTTTTGATGGTGTTATTATAAACTTTCCCGTGCATGCAAAAAAGCGCTCCTATTCCCGAAAAGGTGCCTGTTTTCCATTTCCCACCTGATTCCGATACTCACCCGGAGTAACTCCCACTTCCTTTTTAAATACCCTGATAAACTGTTTCGGACTTGCATATCCGGTCAGTTCCGCTACTTCATATATTTTCAGATCAAACTGCATCAGATATTTTTTTGCATGCTCCATGCGCACGTACAGAAGATAACTGGTATAATTTTCTCCTGTTTCCCGTTTGAACAAATCGCTGAGATATTTGGGGCTTAAATAAACCTGATCCGCCAGCGCATTTAAATTAATATTTTCCGCATAATGCTCCTGAATATATCTTTTGATTTCCTGAACGATCCGCGAGGAGCCTGTCTCACCGGTTCTTTGATCCTCCCTTGTCAGTTCCTGCAATATAACCTTTACTTTTTCCAGAAGTTCTTCGCTGCTGCTGCAGTCATTTACACTGAAAATCTGTTCATTCAGGATGTCGTCAAGAACCGGCGGTAAAAAACCGTCCGTCCTCATCTGGGCAATCGCCAGACGAAGCAGTCCCTGGAAATACCGCGCTACATCCTGCGGGATAATCATCTTCCGGGCACACCATGTCATCTGACCGCGCAGCTTTTCTTCCGCTTCTTCCGCTTTTCTCTGTTCAAGCAGAGCGCACAGCTCAGATTCCACGTGATTCTGAAGTAAATCAATGGTAAACGGAACCATTTCCTCTCCGCTCCATCTTTGTATCTGCTGCTTCTTCGTTCTGTAAAAGCTCATTCCCTGGCACTGCTTTGCCTGCCTAAAAAGCCCGGACAGACTGTCCGTATCCGACACAGTGTCGCTGACATAAAGGCAGCTTCCCTCTATCCCCAGCTCCTTCATCTGCTCCAGAAGAAAATGATTTATAAAATGAATATCCGATACCTTCTCCGTCTGCAGCAGAATACATATTTCATTGCCATCTGCTGTCACAAAACCCGTCTGATTTTTTTCCAGCCAGCCCTCTGCTGCCCGGATTCCCTGCTGCCGTATTTCGCTTCCGCATATCGCCGGGAGCTGGAGTAACACTACTGTGAAAAAACAGCTTTCTTTCAGACTCTGCCGCAGCACTCCCTCTTCTCCCCTGTTATTCCGGTAAAAAAACTGATAAAGAGCGTCTCTGATTCTTTCCGCATTTTTCCTTGAAAGGCTCTGCCTTTTTTCCTGAAACAGCGCCGTCATTTTCTCCAGCACAGAATAAATTTCTCTGCTGTTTACCGGTTTCAATATATAATCAGAAACTCCCAGCCGCAGTGCCTCCTGCGCATACTCAAATTCTCCGTATCCGCTCAGTACCACATATTTCGTATCCGGCAGCTTATCCAGCAGCCGTTCGATCATTTCCAGCCCTGTTCCGTCCGGCATACGGATATCTGTGATAATGACATCCGGCCGGCACGCAAGCGCCGTATTTACCGCCTCCTCCAGGCTTTTTGCTTCTCCCGCTACCACATAATCCTGTGCCCGTCTCTTAATGATACTCTTTATCCCTTTTAATATAATGGGTTCATCATCCACAACCATAATTCTAAGCATGACTTTCCTCCCGGCTGCACGGCAGCAGCAGTCGAACCTCCGTCCCTTTTCCCGGTTTGCTTGTTATTTTTAATCCGTATTTTTCTCCATACCTCAGCTTTATCCGCTGATGCACATTTTTCAGACCGATACTCTGCCCGGGCCGTTCCGTCTCCTCTCCCTGCTCCAGATTTTTTATAACGCCCGCCAGCGTTTCCGGATCCATCCCCTGCCCATCATCCGCGATAAGAATTTCCATATCAGAATTTTCCTCCCGCACTCTGATTCGAAGATGGATTCCGCTCCCGGCTCCTCCTGTGCCATGTAAGATAGCGTTCTCGACAACCGGCTGGATGCTCAGCTTTACGATCCGGTTATCTGCCAGCTTCTTTGGACAATCCACACTCAGAGATATACAATGGTCATACCGGACATTCTGGATCTGTACATAATTCTCTACACAGGCCAGCTCCTCGCTCAGGCGTACCATTGCATCTCTGGTCGTAAGTGTAAACCGCATAAACTTGCCCAGATCCGTCACCATCTCCGCCACATCCGTATCGTCGTTAATTTCCGCCATCATCGTAATGCTCTCCAGCGTATTATACAGAAAATGCGGATTAATCTGGTTCTGCAGCGCCTGAAGATTTGCGTCTCTTTCCTGGAGCTTCAGCTTATATTCCCTTGTGATCAAATCGTCGATCGCATCCAGCATAGAGTTAAAGCAGTCTGTCAGCTCTCCTACCTCATCCCTGCCTCCGGCTTCTTTTACCTTCGCCTTAAAGTTTCCATGCTTTACCTGCATCATTGCGTCGCGAAGATGCACCAGCGGAGCTGTCAGCTGCCGTGAAGCCACTACCGTTGCTGCCAGAACTGCCGCACTGACCAGAATCAGGATAAGCGTCGTCAGCCTGGCCATCTGATTCAGCCCCGACATGACTACCTCTTCCTTCTGAAATATCCAGGTCACCAGGTCATTGTCACTTTTTGCAGATACACTGAGCAGGTAACGATTCCCATCAATTATTACGCTTCCTTCGCTGTCATCCTTGCCGGTCTCAGAAAAATACTCTGAAAAAGCTTCCAACTGCTCTTCCGGTATCGTTCCGTTCAGCATGGAGCCATCCTGCAGTGTAACCGCAATATACGCATCTGAGACGTCACTGTTTTTTTCTGTCATTTCCATAATCAGCCCGCTGTCCATTTCCAGAATTGCATAGCCGATCGGTGTATTTGTATTTACTTCTTTAATTACCCGCACATAGCTGAAAACATTTTTGCGGGTACGGTTCACATAGCTCTGGGGATGCGTGGGAATTATCAGAAATTCCTCATCCATAGATGCAATATAGCTTTTGAAGTAATCCGTATCGCGATAATATCCTCCGTTGCTCTTATTATAAACCACATTTCCATCCAGGTCTGTAATAAACACCGACTGGATTTCCTGATCCTGAATCAGCATATTAAACAGAAAATCATTCATAATATCATTGTTTTCCCTGGTCATTACACTCCGGTCTCCATGTATGGATATATCATAAAGGATTTCCTGTATCTGATTGTTGTAATATGGATACAGTGAAATTCGTTTTACGGCAGTCAGATATGTATCAAGGTTCGTTTCAATCTGGTCGCTGACCATATCATATACCCGTACTGTGCTTTCCTCCAGGTTTTGCTGATACCACTTGAACACTACCAGGTTTACGCCTAGCAGAGGAATAATGACACAGACACAAAATACTGCTGCTATCTTTACTCTCAGAGAATGAAAATTTTTCACGGCCGGATCCCCTCCCAGGAAATTATTCTGCCCGCAGGCAGTGAAAAACAGCTCCGTCAAACGCGTGCATAGCTTCGATCTGCAGATATCCGTCCTCTCCCAGAGAGGCACTGATTGCGTTGTCTGCAAACATGCTGCTGATATGATAACCTCTCAGATTTTTCTGATACCCTGCAATTATCCCCTCATGCTGAAAGCTGTGTACGACCAGAAGTGCTCCTTCTTCGCTGAGCAATTCAACGATCTGATACCCCTCCGGCTTTGCATAAGAACGTACCACGGATCCGCTGCGGCTCACTCTTGCATTTCTGATAATCGGCGTACATTTTCTGTAAAGAGCGATTGCTTCTTCTATCAGCGCCCATATCTTCCGGCAGCACAGTAAATCCCATCGTCTGTGTTTCACTGTCCAGAAGATACAAAAGAACCATATTATTTACCTTATATGAACGATAAATCTGCTTCACTGCATTTTCCTCCTTCTGCTACTACAATGTATTTATGGTTAATACCCCTTACAGCCAGTAAGGAATTACCCAT
>ENA-OPAV01000459-OPAV01000459.1-human-gut-metagenome-genome-assembly--contig:-NODE-459-length-33857-cov-4.346281_pt1 | contig 33857 bp, 33 predicted proteins | sample MGYA00241056_ERZ501428 | MGnify/ENA primary metagenome ERZ501428 (study PRJEB25962, sample SAMEA2042621) | human gut metagenome | biome: human gut; feature: human-associated habitat; material: faeces... | reverse complement strand
CTTGCATGTGTTAAGCACGCCGCCAGCGTTCGTCCTGAGCCAGGATCAAACTCTCTATAAATCGTATCTAAACGATGTTTCCATCGTTCAAATCGTTACAGAGCTATTTGTCATAGCTTCAAACTTTTTATCCTTACCCTTGCCGGTAATTGACTTAACCCGGCTCAGGCAAGCTTTTCAGTTGCGTCTGACCGCTTGCTTTCACAAGCTGTCTTCCGCTCCCGTCTGGTGCTTTTCGTTTCGTTCGTTGTTTAATTTACAAGGTACACGTCCCACGCGGAACAGTCATTATCCTATCACATGGCTCCCATATTGTCAAGTTATTTTTTTGAAAAAACAGGAAATATTTTTTCAGGTCCGGCATTTATTATTTCCGGTTTTCTTCCGGTTAAACTTCCGCCTGGAAATTATCATGAAAATACGGCGTTTTGAGCCGGGCGGCTGTAAATATCTTCCAATTCGTGCTGGTGGTAGAGGTAGCCGGGATCGTCAAAATATTTGGCGCCGGAGGGACAGCCCTTCACGCAGGCGCAGCATTTGATGCAGATGCCGGTGACCTGCGACACATCGGCGGGGTCGATGCTGCCCATGGGACAGCGGGCGGCGCACAGGCCGCAGCCGCCGCACTTCGTCATATCCGTTTTGGGCTTGACCTTCAGAATGTTGATGGGCGCGCCGTGGCGGTCCCGGGGGGTATAGTAGGGGTGGATGGGCTCCTGCCCCGCCACGGAGACAGGAGCGGCAGGCAGGGCGGCAAGCTCTCTTATCTTCTGTGCCGCGGTGCGGGCGAAGTTGTCCATCTGCGTCATATCCGCCGCGTCGGGGCGGCCGGCACCCAGCGTGCGGGAGAAGCTGTGCTCCCCCACGAAGGCGGCGCCCGCCACCGGCATGAAGCCGTTGGCGGTGAGGATGTTCCGCAATTCTATCAGAGAATCGTCAAAATCTCGGTTGCCGAACAGCACCACCGGCACCGCCGGCGTGCCGTCTCCGCGGACCCTGCCGGTAAGGTAGGGCAGCAGGACATTGGGCACACGGCCCGCGTAGGTGGGCGTGCCCAGCACCACCAGATCGTCCGGGCCGAAGGTCAGATCGGCCTGTCGGGTGGCGGGCGGCGTGAAGTCGAAGCTCTCCAGCGGTACGGACAGCGCCGATGCCAGACCGGAGGCGATGCGTTTGACAGTCTTTTCCGTGGTGCCGGTACCGCTGAAGTACACGGCCCATACGCGCTTGGGCTGCATGACAGTCCCTCCCCTGTTCTCTATTTATAGATGGGTGTTCACAGCTTGAAATCGTCCTCGGTGAGGCGGGCGGCGTCCAGCTTGGCCGGGCGCGGCGGCACCCGCTTCAGCGGGTCGTATCTGAAGGCGCCGCAGCGGTCGGACGCAGGCACCACGCCCCGCTTGACGCAGGCCACCTGCTCATCGTTGATGCGATTGCCCCGGGCACAGTAGGCGCAGCGGGGGTCGATATTCTTGCGAAACAGCATAGGCGTACCTCACAGTGTGTAGAGCTGCACCGCGCCGTCGGCGGCGGTGGCGCTGATCTGGGTGATGGGATGCTCGAAGCTGTCGATGATGCGGGAGGCCATGGGGTCCTCCAGCTCCTTCTGGATCAGGCGGCGCAGGTTGCGGGCACCATAGGTCATGGAGTAGGACTTCTCCACCAGATAGTCCACCAGCGCATCGTCGTAGCGGAAGGCATAGCCCTTGTCGCGTAGGGAGGTGCGCAGCTCCTCCAGCATGATGCGGGCGATGCCGGAGAAGTTCTCCTTTGTCAGATGGTTGAAGCAGACGATCTCGTCCACACGGTTGAGGAACTCGGGGCGCAGGAAGTCCCGCAGGGCCTTCATGGTGCGCTCCTTCCCCTGCTGGTCGGCGCTGCCGCCGAAGCCCACCGCGCCGGCGGACTTCGTGTCGGAGCCGGCGTTGCTGGTCATGACGATGACGGTGTTCTCAAAGTTCACCTTGCGGCCGTGGGCCTCGGTGATCTGACCGTCGTCCAGGATCTGCAGCAGGACGTTGAGCACATCCGGGTGGGCCTTTTCGATCTCGTCGAACAGCACCACGGAGTAGGGCTTGCGGCGGATCTTCCCCGCCAGCTGGCCCGCCTCGTCATAGCCCACATAGCCGGGGGGCGAGCCCACGATGCGGGAGACGGAGTGCTTCTCCATAAACTCGGACATATCCAGACGGATCAGGGACTCCGGCGCGTTGAACAGATCGTCCGCCAGCTGCTTGACCAGCTCCGTCTTGCCCACACCGGTGGGGCCGACGAAGATGAAGCTCACCGGCTTGTGCTTGGGGGAGATGCCCACCCGACTGCGGCGGATGGCGGCGGACACGGCGGCGATGGCTTCGTCCTGCCCCACCACATGGGCCCGCAGGCGCTGATCCAGCTCCGCCAGGCGCTTGAACTCCTCCTCCTTGATCTTGCTGGCCGGGATCTTCGTCCACATCTCGATGACACGGGCGATGTTCTCCATAGTCAGCTGAGGCGTGCCCTTGGCGCGGATCACATTCAGCTCGTCGGTGACACGCAGCTCCTGACTGCGCAGCTCGGCGATGCGCTCGTAGCGGTGGTCCAGCTCGTCCTGGGTGAACTCCTGCCCGTCGGCGGGCTGTGCGGACATCAGGTTCTCCCGCTCGAAGGTCAGGTTCTCCAGCTCGCGCTCCAGCTCCATGCGGCGGTTGATATCGGGGTCGTGGAGGTTCTTGTCGGAGCATGCCTCGTCGATGAGGTCGATGGCCTTGTCCGGCAGGTAGCGGTCGGTGATGTACCGCTCGGACAGCAGCACCGCCTGACGCAGCACCCCCTGGGGGATAGAGACGCCGTGGAACTGCTCGTAGTAATGGGCGATGCCCTGCAGGATCTTCAGGGTATCCTCCATATTCGGCTCGTTGACGGTGACGGGCTGGAAACGGCGCTCCAGCGCGGTGTCCTTTTCGATGTGCTTGCGGTACTCGTTGAAGGTGGTGGCGCCGATGACCTGTATCTCGCCCCGGCTCAGGGCGGGCTTGAGGATGTTGGCGGCGTTCATGCTGCCCTCGGCATCGCCGGCGCCCACGATGTTGTGTACCTCGTCAATGACCAGAATGATGTTTCCGGCCTTGCGTATCTCCTCGATCAGGCCCTTCATGCGGCTTTCAAACTGGCCGCGGAACTGGGTGCCTGCCACCAGCGCCGTGAGGTCCAGCAGATAGACCTCCTTCTGGCGCAGCTTGAAGGGCACATCGCCGGAGACGATGCGCTGGGCCAGTCCCTCGGCGATGGCGGTCTTGCCCACGCCCGGCTCGCCGATGAGGCAGGGGTTGTTCTTCTGGCGGCGGTTCAGGATCTGCACCACACGCTCGATCTCCTGCTCGCGGCCGATGACGGCGTCCAGCTTGCCGTCGCGGGCGCGCTGGCTCAGGTTGATGCAGTAATTGTCCAGAAACTTGCGCTTCTGGTCCTTCTTGCGGCCCGTGGGCTGCTGGCCGGCGCTGCCGCCGTTCTCGCGGGGCTGCTCCGCCGGGGGATTGCTACCGTTGTTGAACAGGCGGTTCAGGAACGGGAACGTGGCGGTCTTGCCGCTCTCCTCGTCGTCCTCGTCCTCGCCGCCCTCCGGCAGGTCGTTCATCTCCTCCGCGCCGCCGAAGGCCTGCATCATCTCGTTGTTGATGTTCTCCAGATCCTCCGGTGTGATGCCCATGCGCTTCATCATGTCCTCCACCTGGGGCAGACCCAGCTGGGCGGCACACTTCAGGCACAGGCCCTCGTTGACCATCTCGTTTTTCTCGTTCATCCGGGAGATGAACACGACGGCCACGTTTTTCTTGCATCGGGAACAAAGTGTAGGCTGCATGGTGATCCTCCATTATCCGTCGGGGTTATATCAGTATTGCCAGCCGGGGACGCGGGCAAACGCGGCGGCGGCAGGGTCATCAGAGCGAGGTGATCAGCTCCATGGGGCTGTGCTCCGCAAAGAAGCGGAGGATGTAGGTCTGACCGATCAGTTCCGGTGTGATCCACAGCTGGAAGCGGCGCAGCAGCCAGACGGCGAAAAACAGCAGCAGCGCACCCTTTACAAGGCCCAGCGCCCCGCCCAGTACGGCGTTGACGCCGTGGACCACGGGCAGCTTCGTAAAGAGGTGCAGCGGCGCCAGCAGCAGCCGCAGCAGCAGAAGCAGCAGCAGGAACGACACCAGATAGACCACGGCATAGGCCACGGAGCGCAGCACCGTGGACACCACGGCGGACAGCAGGGTCTGCCCCACCTCCTGGGCCTTATCGGTGACGCTGCGCACCATCTCGTCCAGCGTGTCGCCGGAGAAGCCGAATGTCTCCAGAATGCCGGCGGCGGCCAGACTGGGGTCAGCCTCGGCGGCGGCATCAACGGCGGTCTGCCCGCCCATCTGCTGCTGGAGCTTCTCCGTCAGGACAGGCTCCAGCCATTTGGCGGCGGGGTCGGCCAGATGCTCGGCCAGCCATGCCGCGCCCAGCAGGGCCACAACAACGATGGCCACCCGGGCGAGGCTCTGCAGAAAGCCCTGCCGGATACCCAGCACCAACGCCAGCAGCAGGAATGCCGCCATGAAAATATCCACGAAAATAGCCATAGTTCTCCTTTGCCGTTACGGCAGATACAGGCTGGCGGCGGTGGAGCCTGCCAGCACGGCGGAGCCATCGGCCCGCATCAGTACCTGCCGGGCCTCGCTGACGGCGTCCAGTCGGGCGCACTCCGCCAGATTTTTGTCATAGATGACCATGTGGTCGCTGAACAGGACGGCGATGTAGCGTCCCGCGGCGGACATGCTCAGCACCTCGCCGTCCACATCCAGAGAGGCCAGCGCCTGACCGTCCGGTGTGACGGTGACGAGACGGTTCTGGGTGCCGTTGCGGTAGCGGCCCAGCAGCAGCGCAGCGTAGCCGTCGCCGCCGCAGTCCACCCGGCGCAGGTAATCCCCGCCGCAGCTGTAAGCGGCCTGCACCTCGCCGGAGGTGTCCAGAAAACAGAGCTGCTCCTCCATGACGGCGCAGAACAGGCCGTCCATGGGGATCAGGTCGTAGATGAGGCTGCCGGTCAGGGCGCAGGTGGCCTCCGGCGTCTCGCTGTTGGTGCGATAGAACACCACATAGCTGGTGAACACGCCGCTGCTCTGGCCCATGGTGACGGCGGCCAGCGTGCGGCTGTCGTTGGACAGGGCGGCGGTCATGATAAAGCGGTCCGCCGAGCGGTAGGCAAATACCGGCTGCCCGGAGGCGTCGTAGCCCCGGACCGCGGCCTTGCAGCCGCTCTCGTTGCTGGTGACGGTGAGGCAGCCGGCGTCGTTGAGGACGGCGGACAGGATCTCCCCGGAGGCGTCCAGCCGGTAGACCAGGCCCTTGGATGACAGGACGTAGACGGTTTTGCCGCCCACGTCATAGGCGGCGGCGCGGGTGGCGCTGCGGGCCAGCGCGGGAGTCTGGAACTTCACCGACTGGTCGTAGACCGTTTTGCCCGTCTCATCCAGCACCGAGAGCTGGTGCATGGACACGGAGATGAGACTGCCCTCCAGCGAGGCGAAGGTGCCGGACTGGTCGCTGGCGTAGCGGTACAGCTGGGCGCAGCCGTTCTCGTCCTTCTGTGCCTTGGCGTACAGCATCCGGCGGCGCAGGCCGTCGAACTCGCCCCGGTCGTACAGGACGGACAGCACCACGGCGATAAGGGCCAGCAGCGTCACCAGTGCCAGCCAGAGAAAGCGCTTTTTACTTTTCTTCGCCACACGGCGGGGCGGCTCCTCCTGGGGGTTGCCGCCGCCGAGGGCCATGTTGTCCCGTGATCTTTTATCCATTGAGTCGTTCGTCCTCGTACCATACGCGGGTGAGATACAGGCCGCCGGGAGGGGCCGTGGGGCCGGCCAGCGTGCGGTTGCCGGAATCCAGGATCACCGGGATGTCCTCCGGCGCCAGCTTGCCCTCCGCCGCGTAGAGCACCGTGCCCGTAATGGCACGCACCATATTATACAAAAAACCGTCGGCGCATACCTTCAATTCCAGCAGCTCCCCGCTGCGGGCGACGCGGCAGTAGTGGATGGTGCGCACCGTGCTGCGGACGTTGGTGCCCACGCTGCGCACGGCGGCGAAGTCGTGGGTACCCTCAAACATCCGGGCGGCGCGGTCCATCACCGTCTCGTCCAGGCGCTTGGGGTAGAAATAGGCCCGGTCCACATAGAACGGGTTCTTGATGCGGGAGTTGTAGATGCGGTAGGTATACTCCTTCTTGATGCAGGAGCCGATGGCGTTGAAATCCTCCGCCACCTCGTAGGCCGCCTTGACCACGATGTCCTCGGGGATGTGGGTGTTGGCGGCAAAGGGCAGGCGCTCCACCGGGATGCGGGAGCTGGTGCGGAAATTGGCCACATAGTGCTCAGCGTGGACGCCGGCATCGGTGCGGCCGCAGCCGGTGACCTTCACCGGCTCGCCGCAGACCATGCTCAGGCCCCGCTCCAGCGTCTGTGCCACGGAGATCTCCGTTTTCTGCACCTGCCAGCCGTGGTAGGCGGCGCCGTTGTACATTAAGATCAGGGCGATGTTGCGCACCGCGCCGCCTCCTTTCTCAGAAGCCGAATTTTTTCAGGACGATGATGCCGGCGGTCAGCACCGCGAAGCCCGTCAGAGACAGCCAGTCCGCCCGCCGGTAGTGCAGGACCCGCAGGGCCGTGCGGCCCTCGCCGCCGTGGTAGCAGCGGCACTCCATGGCGGTGGCCAGCTCGTCGGCGCGGCGGAACGCGCTGATGAACAGGGGCACCAGAATGGGCACCAGCGCCTTGGCGCGCTGGAAGATATTGCCTGTCTCAAAGTCCGCGCCCCGGGCCTTCTGGGCGGACATGATCTTGTCCGTCTCCTCGATAAGGGTGGGGATGAAGCGCAGGGCGATGGACATCATCATGGCCAGCTCGTGCACCGGGAAACGCAGCTTTTTCAACGGCGACAGCAGGTGCTCCAGCCCGTCCGTCAGGGCGATGGGGCTGGTGGTATAGGTCATGAGGAACGTGCCCATGATGAGCATGACGATGCGCAGCACCATCTGCACGGCGGAGACGATGCCCTCCCATGTGATGTGGCGCAGCAGCCACACGTCCGCCACCGGTGTGCCGGTGGTGAAGAACATGTTCATGAGGGCTGTGAACGCCACAATGATGTACACCGGCTTCAATCCCCGTGTCAGGGCCTTCCACTCCACCCTGGACAGGAGGATGCACCCTGCCAGCACGGCGATCATGATGCCGTAGGTCAGCGGGCCTTTGGCGTTGAACAGCGCCACGATATACAAAATGACGCACAGCAGCTTCGTCCGGGGGTCCAGCCGGTGGATGGGGGTATTGCCGGGGAAGAACTGGCCCAGCGTGATATCCTTCAGCATACGCCGGCGCCCCCTTTCAGACGGAGCAGCGCGTCGCGCAGCGCCTCCACGGTGTAGACCGCCGTGTCCACCGGCAGGCCCCGGCGGCGCAGGGTCAGCGCCACCTTGGTGACCTGGGGGATGTCCAGCCCCACCTGCTCCAGTTCGTCGGCGCGGGCGAACACCTGACGGGGCGTGCCCTCCATGAACACATGGCTGTCGGACAGCACCACGATGCGGTCCACGTTGCGGGCGATCTCCTCCATGCTGTGGCTCACCAGCACCACGGAGGCGTTTTTCGCCCGGTGATAATCCTGAATGCGGGCCAGAATGTCGTCCCGTCCCCGGGGGTCAAGACCCGCCGTAGGCTCGTCCAGCACCAGCACCTTGGGTTCCATGGCGATGACGCCGGCAATGGCCACGCGGCGCTTCTGCCCGCCGGACAGCTCAAAGGGGGACTTGTCCAGCATGGCCTCCGTCAGCCCCACGAAGGCGGCGGCGGAACGGACGCGGCGGTCGATATCCGCCTCGTCCAGACCCATGTTCTTCGGGCCGAAGGCGATGTCCTTATACACCGTCTCCTCAAACAGCTGATACTCCGGGTACTGGAACACCAGTCCCACCTGGAACCGCACGTCCCGTATCTTTTTGGGGTCGGCCCAGATGTCCTTTCCCTGCAGCAGGATGCGGCCCGATGTGGGCTTCAGCAGTCCGTTGAGGTGCTGGATCAGCGTGGACTTGCCGGAGCCGGTGTGGCCGATGATGCCCAGAAACTCGCCGTCCATCACGGACAGGCTCATATCCTCCACGGCGCTGCGCTGGAACGGCGTGCCCGCCGAATAGGTGTGGGTCAAATGCTCTATCTGTAAGATCGGTTCCAAGGTTACTTCCCTTCCGCCGCGCCCAGAGCGCGGCAAATGGTATCGGCGCACTGGTCCACCGTCAGGCTGTCCAGTGCCACAGGCAGTCCCGCCTGCGCAAGCTCGTGCAGCAGCTCCACCGTGTCTGGTGCGGCAAGGCCGAAGCCGTGCAGCTCCTCCACCCTGGCGAACACCTGCCGGGGCGTGCCGTCCATGGCCACGGCGCCGTCGTTCATGACGATGACGCGGTCGGCGTCCTCCGCCTCGGACATGTGGTGGGTGATGAGCACCACGGTGATGCCCCGCTCCCGGTTCAGGCGGCGGACGGTGTCCAGCACCTCCCGCCGGCCGGCGGGGTCCAGCATGGCCGTGGCCTCGTCCAGCACGATGCACTCCGGCTCCATCGCAATGACGCCGGCGATGGCGATGCGCTGCTTCTGTCCGCCGGACAGCAGGTGCGGCGCGTGGCGGGCGAATTTCTCCATGCCCACGGCGGCCAGCGCGTCATCCACCCGGCGGCGTATCTCCGCCGTGGGGACGCCCAGATTCTCCGGCCCGAAGGCCACATCCTCCTCCACCACGTTGGCGACGATCTGGTTATCCGGGTTCTGGAACACCATGCCGGTGCGCCGCCGGATCTCCAGCAGCAGCGACTCGTCACGGGTGTCCATGCCCTCCACATACACGGCGCCGCCGTCGGGCAGCAGCACCGCGTTCATATGCTTGGCAAGGGTGGATTTGCCGGAACCGTTGTGGCCCAGCACCACCACAAAGCTGCCCTTTTCCACTGTCAGGGACACGCTCCGCAGGGCGGGGGGATTCGTCTCCCCCTCCGGGGCGGGATAGGTAAAGGTCAGGTCTTTTGTTTCGATCATGGTCGGCATTGTGATCTCTCCGTTCTTGCTCAGTCGGCGCACCAGCGGCCCGTGGCGCCGCAGGGCAGCGCCATACCGGAATCGGTGCAGGGCAGGCCCAGCTCGTCCCACGTCACATGTCCGCCGAATTTGCGGCCCACCAGCATCTGCAGGATATAACCCAGCACCGACGGGGCAAGACCCGTGGTGTAGCTGTTGAGAATGACGAACAGGGGCTTGTCCGACAGCACCTGGGCGCACAGGCGGACAAAGGGGTACAGGTTCTCCTCCAGCTTCCAGACCTCGCCGGAGGGGCCGCGTCCATAGCTGGGAGGATCCATGATGATGGCGTCATACGTCTTGCCCCGGCGTATCTCACGCTCCACGAATTTGGCGCAGTCGTCCACGATCCAGCGGATGGGGGCGTCGGCAAGGCCGCTGAGGCGGGCGTTGTCCTTGGCCCAGGCCACCATGCCCTTGGCCGCGTCCACATGGCAGACGCTGGCGCCGGCCTTGGCACAGGCCACGGTGGCGCCGCCGGTGTAGGCGAACAGGTTCAGCACGCGGATGGGACGGCCCGCGGCGCGGATCTGCTCCATGGCGAAGTCCCAGTTGGCGGCCTGCTCCGGAAAGAGGCCGGTGTGCTTGAAGTTCATGGGCTTGACCTGAAACGTCAGGTCTTTGTAGCGGATGGGCCAGCTCTCCGGCAGCTTTCCCTTGTCCCAGTGGCCGCCGCCGGTGGAGGAGCGGGAGTACCGGGCATTGGCGGTCTTCCAGCGCCGGTCGCGGCGCTCCGTGTCCCAGATGGCCTGGGGGTCGGGGCGCACCAGTATCTGCCGGTCCCAGCGCTCCAGCTTTTCGCCGCCGCCGCAGTCCAGCAGCTCGTAATCCTGCCAATCCTTTGCGATCCACATACAGGCCGCACCTCCGCGTTTGAGATAGTAAATCAGTTTATTATACAACGTGCCGCCGGTGGCGTCAACCGTAGAAAATGTGAACGCCCCTCCGGTTTTCCGGAGGGGCGCGGTGGTCACGTGTCACTTTTATCGCCTTTCGTCAGGCCGGTGATGGCGTTCTTCACGCCGGTGAGTCCCTTCCCCGCGGTCTTGAGACCCTGTCCGGCGGCTTTTTTCAGTTCCTCCTTCACGTCCACCGCCAGACGGCGGAAGATCTCTGCGATGATCTTTTTGTCCTGCTCGTCGGCGCCGCTGTACTGCTTCAGCAGGGCCGCGCCGCCGGCCAGACCGCCGGCACGGAGGTCGTCCAGCGTCCGTGCCTTGCCGGAGAGGCTCAACACGTCGAACAGTGCGTCGGAGAACTGCTCCCGTTCCTGCGGGGTCATGGAGCCGATCCACTGGCGCAGCACATCGTCACTGAGCTTGCCCATCTGGGAGCGCTGGCCCAGATGGACGAACCGGGGGCCAAGGACGCTCCAGGACATGGGCTCGTGCTGCATGACGGAACGGTTGCTGCTGTCGATGACGGCGTAATCCTCCGCGTGCTCCAGCAGGACGCCCACGATGGAGGACTCGGGGATATAGGTATGGAGCTTGTCGGCCACACGGCGGTAGGCGTCGGAATCCACCATGTCGTGAGAGAAGCCGGGGCCGTCGTTGTTGTAGGCATCCAGCAGGCGCTGCTCCTGCAGCTGGGCGGGAATGTGGATGGCGGCCCACGCCGCCAGATTGCCGCCCTTGCTGTGGCCGGCGATGCGCAGCTTGCGGTCCGGGCAGGCGGCGGCCATCTCCACGGTGTAGGCCGTGGCCCGCTCCTGGGCCGGCACGGCGCTGAGGAAGCTCATGTTGAAGTCCTCCTTCCACCCCACCAGCGAGGTGTCGGTGCCCATGAAGGACACCAGCAGCGTGTCGTCCGGCAGCAGGTAGGACACGGCATCGAACTGCATCTCCTTCGCCTCGTCCCACTCGTGGGTGAAGCCGAACATCCGCACGTCCCGGAAACGCTCCGTCTCCGCCGCCAGGCGCATGAGGGGGATGTAGTCCAGCTCCGACAGGCCCAGCTGTTCGTCCTCCTCCGTCAGGCGGGCGGCCACGTCCGGCAGCGCCACGGCCCTGGCGGGGTCGGTGGTCTTGAGATCGTCGAAGCGGCGGAAATTCAGGTAGGAGATGATGCACAGCACCAGATCGTCCACCTCGTTGAAGCCGTCCTGCGCGAAGGTCAGGTCGCCCCGCCAGCGCAGGTAATCCATGACGGTTCCGTTTTTATCCATAGCTACCTCCTGCCGTAAGTCTTTCGAGGGGATCATTGTAGCATATTTTTCCCGTGGAAACAAGCGGTATGCGGCGGAGAAAATTTTCAGCAAACAGTTGCTTCCGCCGCGTTTTTACGGTACACTGTTCCTATCAGACATCCACACGGTACGGAGAGAGGAGAACGTATGGAACAGATCATTTGGGGCGCTGCATTCCTTCTGGCGGCGGTGCTGCTGGTATGGCTGGGCGTCCGGCACCGGAAAAACGCGCAGAAATCGTATGAGGACGACGTGCGGCGGTACACGGCTGCCACGGTCATGACCGTGGTGCATCTGAGCGAATCGGTCCTTGAGACATGGGAGGATCGGGACGACGGCTCCCGGGAGCTGCGGCGGGAGACGGTCTACACGCCCACCTATGAGTACACGGTGGATGGCAAGACATACCAGTACTGCAGCCGCTGCTGTGTCTCCAGCCGCGATATGGGCCGGCAGGTCACGGGCTACTATGACCCCTCCGATCCCAGCATGATCACCGAGAATAAGCCCAGAAAGCCCATACTGGGCGGGTTCCTGTTTTTCGCCGGTGCGGCGTTCCTGCTGTTTTTCGCCGTGGAGGCCTTTGCGGGCAACCTGAATATCTAATACTTCCTGCGCACCGATATGCGAAAGCCCCGCGCCCTATGGCGCGGGGCTTTTTTGTGCAGTTGGCGGACACGTCCCGCAGGCGGTTTAGCCCGGAGGCCACGTCATGTCGCGGCCGGCCAGCACATGGAAGTGCAGGTGCTTGACGGTCTGCCCCGCCTGATCGCCGCAGTTGTTGACGATGCGGTAGCTCTCCACGCCCAGCTCCTTGCAGATCTTCACGATGACCTCAAAGCAGTGAGCCACCACGGCGCTGTTGTCCGCCGTAATGGCGTTGGCGCAGCAGATATGCTCCTTGGGTACCACCAGAAAATGAGTGGGCGCCTGGGGGTCGATGTCGTAGAAGGCGTAGCACTGCTCGTCCTCGTAGACCTTGTTGCTGGGGATCTCGCCGTCGATGATGGCGCAGAACAGGCAATCGTTCTTCATGGTCTGTCTCCTTTCGATGGTTTTTTCACGCCGTCCCGCCCCGGTGGAGCGGGACGGCGGTGTTTTTGTTTTCTCAGCCCAGCTTGGAGGACACAAAATCGTCCACCGTGGCCAGGGCGTCATCCACCTTCAGCAGATCGGTGCCGCCGCCCATGGCGCTGTCGGGCTTGCCGCCGCCCTTGCCGCCGCATACGGCGGACACGGACTTCACCAGTTCGCCGGCCTTGATGCCCCTGGCAACGGCATCCTTGCCGCAGACCGCCAGGAAGCTGACCTTCTCGCCGGTGACGCTGGCCAGCACCGCCACCACGGAGGGGTCCTTATCGCGCAGGAAGTCGCCCATGGTGCGCAGCGCGTTGGCGTCCAGCCCCTGACGGGTGCCGGTGATGATGTGCAGGCCGCCCACGGTCTTGGCGGACGCCATGACCTGCTTTGCCTCGCCCAGAGACGCCTCGGCCTTGAACTTCTCCACGGCCTGACGCAGCTCCTTCATCTCGTTGGCCTGCTGCTCCATGCGCTCCAGAATGCCGCCGGGAGCGGTCTTGAAGAACTGGGCGGCCTTCAGCAGCGTGGTGCGGCCGTGGCGGGTCTCCTCCAGAGACACCTTGCCGGTGGTGGCCTCGATGCGGCGGACGCCGGAGGCCACGCTGCTCTCGGACTTGATGCGGAACATACCGGCCTTGGCGGTGTTGTCCAGATGCGTACCGCCGCACAGCTCCATGGAGAAATCGCCCATGGTCACGACACGCACGGTCTCGCCGTACTTCTCGCCGAAGGTGGCCACGGCGCCGCGTGTCTTGGCCTCGGCCAGCGGCAGCTCCTCGGTGGTGACGGACAGGCCGTCCAGCACGGCGTCGTTCACCAGATCCTCCACCTCCAGCAGCTGCTGGGGGGTGATGGCCTCGAAGTGGGTAAAGTCGAAGCGCAGACGGTCCGGCTCCACCAGAGAACCGGCCTGATGGACATGGTCGCCCAGCACCTTCTTCAGCGCGGCATCCAGCAGATGGGTGGCGGTATGGGCGCGGCGGATGGCGCTGCGGCGGGCCGTATCAATGGTGGGAGACACGCTGTCACCCACATGGAGGGCGCCCTTGACCAGCTTGCCGTAGTGCATATACTTGCCGCCCTTGTTCTTCTGAACGTCTGTCACCACGAATTCCACACCGTTGGCGGTGATGGTGCCGTGGTCGGCCACCTGACCGCCCATCTCCGCGTAGAACGGGGTCTGATCCAGCACCACGATGGCGTCCATGCCGCTGACGATCTCCTCCACCAGCTGGCCCTCGGCCACGATGGCCAGCACATTGGCGTCGTCCAGCCGGTCGTACTCGTAGCCGGCGAACACGGTGGCGGGCATGTCCTTGCCGAACTCCACGCCGGCCCAGCCCAGATCGCCCAGCGCCTTGCGGGCCTCACGGGCGCGCTCCTTCTGTTCGGTCATCAGGGCCTTGAAGGCCTCCTCGTCCACGGTCATGCCCTCCTCGGCCGCCATCTCCACCGTCAGGTCGATGGGGAAGCCGAAGGTATCGTACAGCTTGAAGGCGTCGCTGCCGGAGAACACCGTCTCGCCCTTTTCCTTGTGAGCCGCCAGCATCTCGCCGTAGATGCGCATGCCGCCGTCGATGGTGCGGGCGAAGTTCTCCTCCTCGGTGCGGATGACCTTGGTGATATAGCTCTGCTTCTCCCGCAGGTCGGGGTACTGGCACTCATTCTCATGCACCACGGTGTCCACCACCTGATACAGGAACGGCTCGTTGACGCCCAGCAGTTTGCCATGGCGGGCGGCGCGGCGCAGCAGGCGGCGCAGCACATAGCCGCGGCCCTCGTTGCTGGGCAGGATACCGTCGCAGATCATGAACGTGGCGGAGCGAATGTGGTCGGTGATGACACGCAGGCTCACGTCCCGCTTCTCCGTCTCGCCGTAGTGGGCGCCGGTCAGCTCGCTGACCTTGTGGGTGATGTTCATAACGGTGTCCACATCGAACAGGCTGTCCACATTCTGGCAGACGCAGGCCAGACGCTCCAGACCCATGCCGGTGTCGATGTTCTTCTGCTTCAGCTCGGTGTAGTTGTTGTGGCCGTCGTTGTCGAACTGGCTGAACACGTTGTTCCAGATCTCGATATAGCGGTCGCAGTCGCAGCCCACGGTGCAGCCGGGCTTGCCGCAGCCGTACTCGGGCCCGCGGTCATAGTAGATCTCGGAGCAGGGACCGCAGGGGCCGGAGCCGTGCTCCCAGAAGTTGTCCTCCTTGCCGAAGCGGAAGATCTTCTCGGCGGGGATGCCGATCTCATCGTGCCAGATGTTCCACGCCTCGTCGTCGCTCTCGAACACGGAGGGATACAGGCGGTCAGACTCCAGACCCACCCACTGGGGGCTGGTCAGGAACTCCCAACTCCATGCGATGGCCTCGTGCTTGAAGTAGTCGCCGAAGGAGAAGTTGCCCAGCATCTCAAAATAGGTGCCGTGGCGGGCGGTCTTGCCCACGTTCTCAATATCGCCGGTGCGGATGCACTTCTGGCAGGTGCAGACGCGGCGGCGGGGCGGCTCCTCCTCCCCCTTGAACCAGGGCTTCATGGGGGTCATGCCCGCGTTGATGAGCAGGATGGATTTGTCGTTCTGGGGTACCAGCGAAAAGCTGGGCAGGCGCAGGTGGCCCTTTGTCTCAAAGAATTGCAGGAACAGCTCCCGCAGCTCATTCAGGCCGTGATAGGGATGGCTCATAGTATTCGTCTCCTTTATATAGTAAATTTGTTTCACCAGCGATGGGCGGCCGCAAAAAATAAATGCGCCCCGCGCCCTGCGTACACACAGGGGCGAAGCGCTGCTTCACGGTACCACCCTGATTCGGCGGAAGAACCGCCCTCTCAGCCGTCCGGTAACGGGGACGAAGCGTGCCGCTCGTCGCGGCCGGCTCGGAAGCGGCCCACGCTGCGCCGGTCCCGACAGGCTCACACCCTCCCTGTCTCGCTTGGCGGCGGCCGCGGCGTTTCTTCTTCGTCATCGCCTTTATCAAAGATGCTGTTATTGTACCACGAACTCCGCGGTTGTCAACAGAAAATCCGCCTGTTTTTCCGATTTGTGCGATTTTACCCTTGCCTTTCCCGCGCCGTCTGCTATACTGAATAGCCGGTGAATTTGTGAGAAAGGCGGCGTTTCCATGAAAAAGCTGTCGGAAAACGATCATATCGACTTTTACCGCCATCTGGCGTTCTGCGCGGTGGGCGGTTTTTTCGGGTGCTACGCCGTGCTGGTGCACAGCGGCATCATGGGCAACGCCCAGACCATGAACCTGCTGGAAATGCTCATCGACCTGCTGCGCTGGAAACTGCCGGACATGCTGCTGCACTTCGGCGCGCTGGCGCTGTATGTGCTGGGCACCATGCTGACGGTGCTGCTGCCCCACTGGTGCGGCGCGGACATGCACCGCGTCTCCCCTGCGGTCACGGCGGTCATGGCGGTAGTGCTGTTTTTCCTGCCGCCGGAGCTGGACCCGGTGATCGCGCTGTATCCCATCTTCTTCGCCATGAGCATCCAGTGGAGCAGCTTCGCCGGCGCCCGGGGCTTTTACAGCTCCACCATTTTCTCCACCAACAACACCAAGCAGACCTCGCTGGCGCTGGCCAGCTATCTGTGTGACCGCGACAGGGCGCACCTGCGGAAAATGTGGTTCTTCCTGGCCACGCTGGGGTGCTTCCATATCGGCGCCGCGTGGGCGTTCTGCGCGGTGAAGTGGTGGTTCACCAGAGGCTCTCTGGCGGTGCTGCCGCTGACGGCGTGGGGCTACATACTGGCGGTGTGCGAGCGGCGGCATGAGGCCGCGGCCGCCCTGCCGGAGGACGAGGACGCGGACAGCGCCGCGCATCCCGCCTCCAACATGTAAAACCGCATAAAAGGGACGCCCGCGCAGTGCGCGGGCGTCCCTTTTTTGTATGTACGTTATCTGCCGCTGAGCGCCACCGCGTGGCGGACAAAGCTCATGGGCGGCACGGGCCGGGGCAGCTCCATGGTGAAGGTCATCTGGGGCGTTTTCGGCTCCAGCAGCACCTCCCCCTCCGGGCCGCGCATGGGCGGGACAGTGATGGTGAAGGGCTTGGTATCCGGGCCGACGATCTCCACCGTGTCGCCGGCGGCAAACTTGTTGCGCAGGCTCATGGTGGCCACGCCGTCGGGGGTGCAGTCCGTCACCACGGCGCAGATCTGCCAGTCCCGCAGGTAGCGGGCGTTCTCGTAATACTGCCCGGGCTGGCCGTAGAAGAAGCCGGTAGCGTAGTGGCGGTGGCTGATATGCTCTACCTCGTCCCGCCAGACGGGGTCCAGCGGCTCACCGGCGGCCGCGGCGTCCAGACAGTGGCGGTAGGCGCCGGTGACGATGGCGGCGTAGTACGCCGACTTGGCGCGGCCTTCGATCTTCAGGCAGTCCACGCCGGCGGCCACGAGGTCGTCCAGATGGTCGATCATGCACATGTCGCGGCTGTTCATGATGTAGGTGCCCTTTTCATCCTCGAACACAGGGAAATACTCGCCGGGGCGCTTCTCCTCCATCAGGGCGTACTGGTAGCGGCAGGGCTGGGCGCACTGGCCCCGGTTGGAATCCCGACCGGTCATATAGTTGCTCAGAAGACACCGGCCCGAGTAGCTGACGCACATGGCGCCGTGGCAGAAGGCCTCCAGCTCCAGCTGCGGCGAGACACGCTGCCGGATGGCGGCGATCTCCGCCAGGCTGACCTCCCGGGCCAGCACCACCCGTGAGGCGCCCAGATCGTACCAGGCCTGGGCGCAGACGTGGTTGGCGATGGACTGCTGGGTGCTGATGTGGCGCTGGCAGCGGGGTGCGTACTTCCCCGCCAGCGTGAACGCTCCCAGATCTGCCAGGATCAGGGCGTCCACCCCCGCCGCGTCCAGCTTTTCCAGATGGGCGGGCAGCTGCTCCGCCTCGTCCCAGCGGGGCATGGTGTTCACGGTGGCGTGGACCTTCACGCCGTGGTCGTGGGCAAAGCGCACCGCCCGGGGCAGCTCCTCATCGGAGAAGTTGCCCGCGAAAGAGCGCATACCGAAGGACGTACCCGCCAGGTACACGGCGTCCGCGCCGTAGAGCACGGCCATCTGCAGTTTTTCCCAGTCCCCTGCCGGGGACAGCAGCTCCGGCTTCCGCATCAGGAGTAGATGGGCTGGTACTCCGCGCTGTTGACGAAGCGGAGATGCTCGTTGTAGTCGGTGAAGAAGTGGCTCTTTTTATCGGTGCCCAGCGCGAAGAAGTAATACTCCGTGTCGGCCGGGTAGATAGCCGCCTTGATGGCGCTGAGGCCCGGGTTGCAGATGGGGCCGGGGGTCAGGCCCTCATGGATATAGGTGTTGTAGGGATGGTCGATGGTGGTGTCGAAGGTCTTTACGCCGTCGTGCACCATGATATAGTTGATGGAGGAACACAGCTGCAGCAGCCGCCCGCCCTTTTCGCTGTTGGGATTCTCCAGACGGTTGTGGATGACGGAGCTGATGTTCTTGCGCTCGGCATCATCGCCGATGGACTCGCGCTCGATGAGGGAGGCCATGGTGATGATCTGCCGCAGGTCATAGGGAGAATTCTTGATGTCCTGCAGCATCTGCTGGCTGATCTCGTTTTTGAACATGGTCAGCATAGTATCCACCGCGTACACCGCCGTCTTGTTCTTGTCGAAGGTATAGGTGGTGGGGAACAGGAAGCCCTCCATGCGGTCGATGCTGCCCAGCGTGTCGGAGGACAGGAAGGCGTAGTTCTCAAAGTCAAAGTTGGCGCAGGCATCCTCCAGTTCCTCCTTGGTGGCCACGCCCTTCTCCGCCAGCAGGTCGATGATCTGACGGACGGAGTAGCCCTCCGGAATGGTGACCTGCACCAGACCCTGGGCATCCATGGAGTCCTGCTTCCAGTCGTGCATGTTCACGATAAGGGAGCGGAAATCCATGTCGCTGTTGAGCTTATAGGTGCCCGGCTCCACATAGCGGCTGTAATGTAGAAAACCGCTGGCCAGCTTGAAAAAGCCCTTGGAATTTACCAGCCCCGCGTCCTTCAGCTTTGTGGCCACGTCGGACAGGGTATCCCCCTCCTCCACGGTGATCTCCACCTCCACAGGCGCCTTGTTCAGGGAGCACAGGTCGTTGACCAGCAGCCAGCCCACACCTGCCAGCAGGCAGGAGCCCAGCACCACGCACACCAGATAGATGGCCAGACCGGCCCGGCGGCGGGTGCGTTTTCTGCCGCGGCGGCGGTCCTGCTGTGCGGACTCCTGACGGCGCACCTCGTCGGCGTCCCACATGGCCGTCTCGTCCTGTCTGTCGTATCTTTCGTAATTGGACATAGTAACTCCTTTCAGGCGGTCAGCCGATGAGATCGGCCACACGCGCCATCACTTCCTCGTGTATGTCGTTGATCAGGCGGGGCGCGCCGTCCCTGGCGCAGTCGATCCGCGTCCAGCCGCAGCGCGCCACCACATAGGCGGCGTTTTCCCGGCAGCGGCGGAGATACGCCTCGTCCTTTTCATGGATGTCGGCCTTGGTATGGGTGGCGGCCTCCCGCAGGCGCATCATCTGCTCCGTGGCCTCGGTGGGCATGTCCAGATACAGCACGCGGGTCGGCTCCGGCAGGCCCAGCAGGCGGTACTCAAAGTCGAACAGCCAGTCCAGAAAGGCGTCCCGGGCCTCCGGCGGCAGCTTGGCCGTCTGGTGGACGGCGTTGCTGGTGGTGTAGCGGTCGGCGATCAGCAGGCCGCCGGACTCATAGAACCCGCCCCAGTCCTGCTTGTAGGAGGCATAGCGGTCCACGGAGTAAAACGTGGACGCGGCGTAGGCGTTGACATCCTCCGGGTCGCTGCCGAAGGCGCCGCCCAGATACAGGCGGATCAGCGCGGAGGACTCCTCCTGATAGCGGGGAAACTCCAGCTTGCGGAAGGAAATGCCCCGACGCTCCAGCTCCTGACACAGCAGTGCCGACTGGGTGGCCTTGCCGGAACCGTCCGTTCCCTCAAATACGATGAGTCTCCCCTGCATACCGTTCTCCTCCTCAGGACACAATGCCCCATGATGGGAGCTATTGTATCACAGTTTTCCCCGTTTGTCCATATCGTAGACAGAACGATGGCCGCCCGGGTATGCCGGACGGCCTTTTCGCTTATTGCACAGCGGCTTTTTTCCGTCTTTCCTCGTAGACGGTGTTCAGCACATACAGGATGACGCCGGCCCAGATGAACAGGAAGCTCACCAGCTTTTCGCGGGTCAGGGCCTCCCCCATGATGGCGCCGCAGACGATGGCCAACGACGGGCTGATGTACTGGCAGATGCCGGTGGTCATCAGCGGCAGATACCGCACGCCGATGGCGTAAAACACCATGGGCAGGCCGGTAACGATGCCGCCGCCGATCATCAGAAGCTGCTTCAGGACGGTCATGCTGCCCATGCCGTCGTCCCCCATGCGGAAAAGCAGGATGAACAGCAGCGCCACCGGCACCATCATCAGGATCTCCGCCGAGGTGGAGACGATGGAATCTATGGTCAGGCTCTTTTTGATGGCGGCGTACACCGCGAACATCAGCGCCAGCGCGATGGTGACGTAGGGCACGCCGCCGAAGCCGGAGGTGCTGAGGACGATGCCCACCACCACGATGGCGATGATGACGAAGTGCCGCCAGCTCATTTTCTCCTTGAAAATGACGGCGCCCAGCGCGAACACCACCAGCGGCTGGATATAGTAGCCCAGGCTGCACTCCAGCACCCGGCCGTTCTGGACGGCCCACAGGTACACCATCCAGTCGCCGAACAGCAGCACGGAGGCGGGTATCTCCCGCTTGAGCACCTGCCTGTCCCGGAACACGGCCCACAGCTGGGGCAGCTTTCCCTGTACCTTCAGGATGCACAGACAGCACACCGCCGCCCAGATGATGCGGCAGGCCATGAGGAAAAATGTGTCGATCTGGCCGCAGAGATTGGTGCACATAAACCAGTACAGCGGCTGGAAGCCCCAGAACAGGAAGCACACGCCCATAGCCGGGAGGCCCCTGCGGTAATCAACGGTCTGCATACATATCCCTCACTTTTCCGCCGGAGACTGGGCGTTCCGCCCATTTACAGCGTATCAGAATTATGTTATGATAGCACCGGAAATCCTCTTTTGCAAGACATTTTCCCGGGAAAAGGAGACAAATATGCAAATCTTCGACATGGACGGCACCCTCATCGACTCCAACGGCATCTGGAAGGACGTGGACACCGCATTTCTGGCCAAACGCGGCCTGCCGTACACAAAGGAATACTACGAGGGCGTGGCCCACACCATCTTCCCGCTGGCGGCAAAATTCACCAGAGAGTTCTGCCATCTTCCGGAATCGGAGGAGGCCATCATGGCGGAGTGGATGGACATGGCCGGTGATCTGTACGGTACATCGGTGCCGGTAAAGCCGGGGGTGCGGGCTTATCTGGAAAAGCTGCGGGCCGCCGGGGAGCGGATGATCGTGGTGACCAGCGCCGTACCGGTACACTGCCGCACCGCTCTGACGCATCTGGCGCTGATGCCGTACTTTGAGCGGGTCATCTTTGCCCAGGAGCTGCACCGGGAGAAGAAGGACCCCCGGCTGTGGCAGCTGGCGGCGGAGATGATGGGCGTCCGTCCGGAGGACTGCACGCTGTACGACGACTCGGTGGAGGCCTGCCGGGGCGCCAAAGCTGCCGGCATGCAGACCGTGGGGGTGTACGATCCCTACTTCGCCGCCACGGAGCCGGAGATGCGCGCGGTGTGCGGCCGGTACATCCGGTCGTTTGAGGAGCTGATATAACAAATGCCCCGCGGCAAAGCCGCGGGGCATTTGTTATACTCAGAAGCTGCCGATGGGGATGGAGCCGTCGTCCTTTCCCTTTTCGATAGCATCGATGCGGACGTAGTAGCCCTTGCCGCCGCCCATGTCCACATGGACCCGGTCGCCCACCTTCGCGCCCATAACGGCCCGGCCTACCGGGGACTCCTTGCTGATGAGCCCCTTGAGGGCGTCCTGCCGCAGGGTGGTGACCAGCTGGATCCGGCGGCTCCTGCCCAGATTCTCCATGAAAATATCCACCGTGTCGTACAGCCCCGCCGTGTCGGCGGTGGAGCGATCCTCGATGACCTGCGCCGTCTTGATCATCCGCTGCAGGTAGCGGATACGGGCGTCGTTGCGGTTTTTGTCCTGCTTGGCGCATTTGTACTCAAAGTTCTCGCTGAGATCGCCGAAGGCCCGGGCAGTCTGCACGTCCTCGATGAGCTTGGGGCGCAGCACCTGCACCCGGTAGTCGATCTCCTCCTGCATCTTCTGCAGGTCGCTGCGGGTCAGTTCGTCATGCATGATCCTGTTCCTCCCATATCTCCGCCAGACGCGCCAGCGCCCGGGGCAGTTTTTCAATGTCGATGCCGGAATAGTTCACCACCAGCACATGGGGCGGCGCGTCGGCGGGGTCGTTGTAGTATTCCGACAGCATGGCCAGCCGCACGCCGCGCTGCGCCGCAAGACGCCGCAGCGTTCCGTCGGGCAGGGGCGTGTCCAGCGTCATCAGGAAGTGCAGGCCCGCGTCCTCCTCGGTGATGCGGGCGCGGGCGGCCAGCGGGCCGCCGCGGATGCAGGCGATCACCGCGTCCCGCTTCTGGTGGTAGCGCTTGCGCATGCGGTTCAGATGCTTTTCGTAGTAGCCCTCCGCCATGAACCGGGCCAGCGTGTACTGCTCGAAGCCGGAAACAGTGCTGGAATAGAACCCCAGCTTCTCCCGGAACGCGGGGAGCAGCCGGTGGGGCAGCACCATGTAGCTGATGCGGATGGACGGCGCGATGGTCTTGGAGAACGTGTTCAGGTAGATGACGCGGCCGCCCTCATCCACGGAGAACAGCGTGGGGATAGGCCGGCCCACGAAGCGGAACTCGCTGTCGTAGTCGTCCTCCAGAATGAAGCGGTCCGGCTCCCGCTCCGCCCAGTGCAGCAGCTCCTGCCGCCGGGCGATGGGCATGACGATGCCCGTGGGGTAGTGGTGGCTGGGGGAGATGTGCACCACGTCAGCCCCGGCGGCAGCCAGCGCCGACACCGACAGTCCCGCGGCATCCAGCGGGACGGACACCACCTCCGCCTGGCTGCTGCGGTAGATACGGGCGATCTTGCCGTAGCCGGGATCCTCCACGGCGTAGCGCTTGTCCCGGCCCAGCAGCTGCACCAGCATGCTGTACAGCACCTCCGTGCCGGCGCCGATGATGATCTGCTCCGCGTCCACCGCCATGCCCCGGAACTGCCGGAGATAGGCGGCGATGGCATGGCGCAGCTCCGGCGCGCCCTGCGGCGGCATGGCGCGGAGCAGGCCGGTGCCCTGCTCCAGAATGGTCTGGCGCATCAGCCGCGCCCAGACGGTAAAGGGAAAATCCTCCGCCGCAATGGAGTTGGTGACCAGGTCCATCTCCCAGTGGTGCTCGGCGGGAGGCGCGGCCTCCTGCCGGGGCGGCTGGGCCGTCAGGGGCCGCTGGACAGGGCTGACGTAGTAGCCCTTTTTCTCCATACCGTAGATGTAGCCCTCGGCCATCAGCTGCTCGTAGGCGTTTTTCACCGTGATGACGCTGACCTCCAGATGGGCGGCCAGCGCCCGCTTGGAGGGCAGCTTCTCCCCCGCCGCCAGCCGTCCGGTGAGGATGTCGTCCTTGATGCGGCGATACAGCTGCTCATACAGGCTGACGCCGCCGTTCTTTGTCAGTGGATAGGTCAGCATGACGCCCTCCATCTGGTATTAACAAGAAAAATCAAAATGGATATTTTAATAATACCAGTTCACACTATAATACAGCTTGACCGCGATTGCAAGGGCTTTTTCGCCTGACGCGGAAAGTTATTTGTGAGGTGCAAGACCATGTCCGACAAAAAGATCAGAACGATGGTAATGGCCGCTGTGCTGGCGGCTTTGGCATGTGTGGCCACCATGGTGGTGCAGATCCCCTCCCCCATGAACGGCTATGTGAATCTGGGCGATTGCTTCGTGCTGCTGAGCGGCTGGCTGCTGGGCCCGTGGTGGGGCGCTGCGGCAGGCGGCATCGGCTCCATGCTGGCGGATCTGCTGCTGGGCTACGGCCACTATGCGCCGGGCACGCTGGTCATCAAGGGCCTGATGGCGCTGGTGGGCGCACTGGTCTTTAAGGCCTTCGGCAAGAGCACGGTGGGCACGTTGGTCAGTGGCGTGGTCAGTGAGGTCATCATGGTGGCCGGTTACTTCGGCTATGCCGCGCTGCTGCTGGGCAAGGGCATCGGCGCCGCAGCCAGCATCCCCGGCAATCTGGTGCAGGGCGCCGTAGGTCTGGTGGCCGGCTTTCTGCTGATGCAGGTGGCACGCCGAACACATCTTGAAGAAAAGGTCAGCGTGTGATATACTGTATGGCGAGCCTGAAAATGGCTCGCCATCGCTTTTGAATTTACATGTGAATGAGGTGTTTTTTATGGCAGGTATCGTGCATGAGCTGGAGCAGAAGGGTCTGCATGAGCAGGTGCGGCAGGAGGCAGCCAACGCGGCGGCCCAGCTGGCGGAGGCCGCCCATCTTCACAAGGGTCAGATCGTGGTGGTAGGCTGCAGCACCAGCGAGGTCGTTGGCAAAAAGGTGGGCAGCTGGTCCACCCCGGAGATCGCCAACGCCATCTTCGAGGGGCTGCACAGCGTATTCGGCCCCATGGGCGTGTACATCGCCGCCCAGTGCTGCGAGCATCTGAACCGGGCCATCATCGTGGAGCACGAGGCCGTGCCCAACGGGGAGATCGTCAATGTGGTGCCCCAGCCCAAGGCGGGCAGTTCCTTTGCCACCGCCGCGTACCACGCCTTTGCCCATCCCGTGGCGCTGGAGGAGATCCGGGCCGACGCCGGGCTGGACATCGGCGGCACCCTCATCGGCATGCACCTGAAAAAGGTGGCGGTGCCGGTGCGGCTGGCGCAGGATCACATCGGCGATGCCATTCTGCTGGCGGCGCGGGTGCGGCCCAAGTTCATCGGCGGCGACCGCGCCGTGTACGATGAGTCGCTGAAGGACGGCTATCCGGTGTTCTGAGACGGCACATGCTGAAATGCAAAAAGCGATCCCCTGGCCCGAAGGCCGGGGGATCACTTTTTACTTTACGACACAGGGAACGCGAATTTCAGCGCCAGAAAGACTACCAGCGCCGCAGCAGCCGCGATGAGCATGATGCGCACACGCCTGTGATCCTTCTCCGCACGCTCCTTGTCCTCGTGCTCGTTTTTATAGCGGACGTAGGACCACGCCGCGCCCAGCAGGCACAGCAGCGGCACGAAATACAGTCCGATCAATGCCACATATCCCATAGAAGCTCCTCCTCCCGTTTGGGACAGTATACCGAAAAACCGCCGCCGCGTCAAGGTGGAGTGGGAAATAACCCGCCCCCGTCTGCCGCAATGCACATAAAAGAAACTCCGCCCATAAGGCGGAGTTTCTTTTGGGTATCAGGAAAAAGAGTTACTTGGCGGCCTTGGCAGCCTTGATGGACTCGATCAGCTCGGGAACGACCTTGAACAGATCGCCGACGATACCGTAGTCAGCCACCTCGAAGATGGGAGCGGTGTCGTTCTTGTTCACAGCGATGATGCACTCGGAATCCTGCATACCAGCCTTGTGCTGGATAGCGCCGGAGATGCCCAGAGCCACATAGACCTTGGGATGGACGGTCTTGCCGGTCTGGCCGACCTGGTGGTCAGCGGAGATCCAACCGGCGTCCACGCAGGCGCGGGAGGAACCCACGACGCCGCCCAGGACCTCAGCCAGCTCCTCGGCCAGCTTGATGCCGCCCTCCACGTCCTTGGAGATACCGCGGCCCACGGACACGATGAAGTCGGCGCCGATCAGGTCCACCAGCTTCTTGGCGGCCTTGACGGTATCGACGACCTCGGTGTGGATGTCAGCGGCGGTCAGCTCGAACTTGGGCTCGATGATCTCCACGTTCTTGGGGCACTCGCGCTTCTTCATAACGCCGGGGCGGACAGTCGCCATAGCGGGGCGGAAACGGGGGCAGATGATGGAGGCCATCAGGTGACCGCCGAAAGCGGGACGGGTCATCTTCAGGTCGCGGGACACGTCATGCGGCTCGCGGTTGATCATCACGGTGCCCAGCTTCTCGATGCGCTCCTCGGGCAGGGTGGAGGCTTCCTTCAGGAAGCCCTTGTAGTTGGGCATATCGATGTCCAGGTGGGTGCAGTCCGCGCACAGACCGGTGTGCAGGCGGGCGGCGCAGCGGGGGGCCAGGTCGCGGCCGATGTTGGAGGCGCCGAACAGCAGCACCTCGGGCTTCAGCTCCTCAACGGCCTCCACGATCACCTTGGTGTAGGCATCGGTGGTGAAGTCCTTCAGCAGGGGGGAATCGTAGACATAGACCTTGTCTGCGCCGTACTGGCCCAGCTCGGCGGCGATGCCCTTGACGTTGTCGCCCAGCAGGATGCCGCACAGCTCCACGCCCAGCTCATTGGCCAGCTTCCGGCCCTCGGAGATCAGTTCGAAGGTGGTGGGCATCATCACGCCCTGACGCTGCTCGCAGAAAACCCATACGTTTTTGAAGGCAGCGGTATCAGCACTATTAAAAGCCATTTTCGTTTCTCCTTCCTTAGATGATGTGCTTGGCGGCCAGAATGCCAGCCAGCTTGTCGGTGGTAGCCTTATCAGCGCCCTCGAGCATCATGCCCGCGCCCTTCTGAGGAGGCGTGAAGGAGGTCAGAATGTTGGTGGGAGAACCCGCCAGGCCGATAGTGCTCTTGTCGATCAGGGGGTGATCCTTCAGGGTCTCATAGGTCATGGTGACCAGAGGCTTGCTGTAGCACTCGAACGCGCCGCCCACGGACAGGTAACGCGGGGTGTTCAGCTCCTTGATGCAGGTGATCATGCAGGGGGTCTTGACCTTGATGGTCATGTAGCCGTCCTCCAGCATGCGCTTCACGGTCAGGGTGTCGCCGTCCTTGGTGATCTCGCCGGCATAGGTGACCTGGGGCAGATGCAGCTTCTCAGCGATCTGGGGGCCCACCTGGGCGGTATCGCCGTCGATGGCCTGACGGCCGGCCAGGATGACGTCATCCTTGTCGATGCCGTAGGTGTCGATGGCGGCAGCGATGATCTGGGAGGTGGCGTAGGTGTCGGAACCGCCGAACTCACGAGCGGTGACCAGAACGCCCTCGTCCACGCCCATGGCCATCAGCTCACGCAGCATGCCTTCTGCGGGAGGGGGGCCCATGGTGAACGCCACGACCTTGCAGCCCAGCTCGTCCTTCAGAGCCAGAGCGGCCTCAACGGCGTTCATGTCATCGGGGTTGATGATGGTCTGCATGGACGCACGGTCCAGGGTGCCATCCGGGTTCACGGCCACCTTACCGGAGGTATCGGGAACCTGCTTAACAGTGACGATGATTTTCATTTTACCTTTTACCTCCTCAATTACTTAACGCCCAGATTGCTGGCGATGACCATGCGCTGGACCTCGGAAGTGCCCTCGTAGATCTCGGTGATCTTGGCATCGCGCATCATGCGCTCCACGGGATACTCACGGGTGTAACCGTAGCCGCCGAACAGCTGCACGGCGCGGCGGGTCACATCGGAAGCGGCCTCAGCGGCAAACAGCTTAGCCATGGCAGCATCCATGGAGTACGGCTCGTGGTTCTGCTTCTTCATGGCAGCAGCGTAGACCACATACTGAGCGGCCTGCATACGGGTGTGCATGTCAGCCAGCTGGAACTGGGTGTTCTGGAACTGGGAGATGCGCTTACCGAACTGAACGCGCTCCTTGGTGTACTTGATGGCTTCCTCAACGGCGCCCTCGCCCAGACCCAGAGCCTGAGAAGCGATACCGATACGGCCGCCGTCCAGCGTCTTCATGGCGATCTTGAAGCCCTCGCCCTTCTTGCCCAGCATACGATCCTTGGGGATCACGCAATCCTCGAAGATCAGATCGCAGGTGGAGCTGCCGCGGATGCCCATCTTCTTCTCGTGCTTGCCCTGAGAGAAGCCCTTGTCGTCCTTCTCCACGATGAAAGCGGATATCTCCTTCATGGTGCGGCCGCGCTTATCGGTGGTCTTGCCGGTGACGGCGATGATGACGAAGGTGTCAGCCACGTTGCCGTTGGTGATGAAGCACTTGGAGCCGTTGAGGATGTAGTTCTCGCCGGACTCGTCCAGCACAGCGGTGGTCTGCTGGCCCTGGGCGTCGGTGCCGGCACCGGGCTCGGTCAGACCGAAAGCGCCGATCTTGCGGCCGGAGCACAGGTCGGGCAGATACTTCATCTTCTGCTCCTCGGTGCCGTTCTCAAAGATGGGGGCGGCGCACAGGGAGGTGTGGGCGGAAACGATAACGGCGGTGGTGCCGCAGACCTTAGCCAGCTCCTCCACGCACATTGCATAGGACAGCACGTCGGCGCCGGCGCCGCCGTACTCCTTGGGGAAGTAAATGCCCATCATGCCCAGCTTCGCCATCTTCTCGACGGTTTCCATGGGGAAGCGCTCTTCCTCGTCGATCTCGGCGGCCAGGGGCTTTACTTCGTTCTCTGCAAATTCGCGGTACATCTTGCGAACGAGCAGCTGTTCCTTAGTCAGATGGAAATCCATACTCTTTTCTCCTTTTCCTGATTTTTACTTGTTGTAGTTGAAGAAGCCTTCGCCGGACTTAATACCCAATTTGCCCGCGCGAACCATCTTCCGGATCAGCACGTTTGCGCGATACTTGCTATCGTGAGTCTCATTGAACAGCACGTCCATAATGTTCAGGACCACGTCCCAGCCGATCAGGTCGCCCAGATGCAGGGGGCCCATGGGGTGGTTGCAGCCCAGCTGCATAGCAATATCGATATCTTCCGCGGAGGCAACGCCTTCCTGCAGAACGCAAACGCCCTCGTTGCAGTAGGGGATCAGGATCTTGTTGACCACAAAGCCGGGGGCCTCGTTGACCACCACGGGGGTCTTGCCGATCTCAGTGGAGAGGTTCTTGATGTAGTCCACCAGCTCAGCGGGGGTGTTGCCGCCGGCAATGACCTCCACCAGCTTCATGGCGGGCACCGGGTTGAAGAAGTGCATGCCGATGAGGTGGTGCTTCAGGCCCTGGCCCATCTCGGTGATGGACAGAGAGGAGGTGTTGGAGGCGAAGACGGTCTCGTCCTTGCACAGAGCGTCCAGCTTGCCCAGCAGTTCCTTCTTGACGGCCATGTTCTCGGCGACGCACTCGATGACCAGATCGGCATCGGCGGCGGCCTCAAACTCCTCCACCAGAACGCGGCTCATGATATCATCAGCAGCTTCCTGGGTCATCTTGCCCTTGGCGACCTTCTTGTTCAGGGAGGCGGCCAGCTTGTCCTTATGACGCTGTGCGCTCGCCGTGCTGGATGCATACATCAGGGCGGTGTGGCCCTTCGCTGCGAAAACCTGAGCAATACCGCTGCCCATCGTACCCGCGCCAAATACTGCTACTTTCATGATTGTTCCTCCTAATTCAAATTTTTACATGAATTGCTTAATCATCAGGCGGATGCCTGTCAATTAACTTATTTGTTCTGGTAAGGCTCGTGCTTGCGCTTTTCCAGGAAGGCGCCCATGCCCTCCTTCTGGTCCGCCGTCTCGAAGCAGCTGCCGAACAGCTTCTCCTCGATGACGATGGCCTGATCCATGTCGGTCTGCAGGCCGTCGTTGATGGCCTTCTTGCAGGCGCGGACGGCGATGGGGGCGTTCTTGGCGATGGTCTGGGCCAGCTTCTCCGCAGCGGGCATCAGCTCCTCCAGCGGGTAGACGGCGTTGACCAGACCGATGCGATACGCCTCGTCGGCCTTGATGTTCTTGGCGGTATAGATCAGCTGCTTGGCCATGCCGGGGCTGACCAGCCGGGCCAGACGCTGGGTGCCGCCGAAGCCGGGGGTGATGCCCAGGCCCGTCTCAGGCTGACCGAACACGGCGGTGTCGGCGCAGATGCGGATATCGCAGCTCATGCTCAGCTCGCAGCCGCCGCCCAGCGCAAAGCCGTTGACCGCGGCGATGGTGGGGATGGGCAGTGTCTCGATGCGGCGGAACACGTCGTTGCCGTGCTTGCCGAAGGCCTCGCCGCCTTCCTTGGTCAGGGTGCTCATCTCACCGATGTCGGCGCCGGCCACAAAGGCCTTTTCGCCGCTGCCGGTGATGACCAGCGCATAAATATCCGGATCGGCGGCGACAGTATCCACCAGCTCGTTCAGATCGGACAGCACCTCGGAATTCAGAGCGTTCAGTGCCTTGGGCCGGTTGATGGTGGCCACGGCGATATGCTCCTTTTTTTCCAGCAGAACATGCGTCATATCCATTCCTCCTTGCATTCTGTTCCTCCGCGGCAGACAGCGCCGCGGCAGCGTGTCAGAGGCGGCAGAGCGCCCTCTGGACGCAATCCTCCTCATACATACTGTATTATAGTAGACCGTTAGAATTTTATCAAGTCCAACCGACAGCGCTTTCTCTTTTTTAGCAGTTCTCACAAAAGTTGACGCCGTTCTTTGCGCAATTTTAAGGGTAGACCGGCGTCATTTTCGGGGAAATTCCGACTTCCGGGAATTTGGGGTTTGCATGTGACCGGAAAATATGGTATAAGAGATAACTGTATTCACCACATATGGGAGGAAGTCTGCGCCATGCGTATGCGGAAAAAGAAGAATCTGGTACCCCGGATGGAGGCCTGCGGCAGCTGCCTTGTCCGCGATCCCTTTGCCATGCGGGGCCAATGGCGGACGCTGATGCCCCAGGCCCGGGAGCTGCGGGTGGAGCTGGGCTGCGGCAAGGGCCGCTTCACGGCGGACACTGCCGCCGCCGAGCCGGACGTGCTGCTCATCGCCGTGGAGAAGGTGCCCGACGCCATGGTGGTGGCCATGGAGCGGGTGACGGAGGCCGGGCTGCACAACGTGTTCTTCGTGGACGGCGACGCGGCGCTGCTGCCGGACATGTTCGCCCCCGGCGAGATCGACCGGCTGTACATCAACTTCTGTGACCCGTGGCCCAAAAGCAACCAGAAAAAGCGGCGGCTGACCCACGGGAATTTCCTGAAGCTGTACCGCAAGGTGCTGGCCGAGGACGGGCAGATCCACTTCAAGACCGACAACGACAAGCTGTTCGCCTGGTCGCTGGAGGAGATCCCCCAGTTCGGCTTCCGGCTGTCGGAAGTCACCACCGACCTGCACAGGGACGGCCCGGTGGGCGTCATGACCGACTATGAGCGGAAGTTCTTCAGTGAGGGCAAGAACATCAACCGGTGCGTGGCCTCTATGGTACCGTGGGAGGAGCCGGAGGCTCCGGCGGACGACGCGGAGGCGGAGTGACATACGAAAAAACGCGGCAGGGACTTCCCTGCCGCGCTTTCTGCTACATATTCCGCCGGATGGCGCTGATGGCGCCCTTCTCCAGCCGGGATACCTGCGCCTGCGAGATGCCGATCTCGCTGCTGACCTCCATCTGCGTCTTTCCCTGACAGAACCGCAGCGCCAGAATATGGCGCTCCCGCGGGTCCAGCCGGGAGATGGCCTCCTTCAGGGCGATGCGGTCCAGCCAGCTGTCGTCGGTGTTCCGTTCGTCCCGCACCTGATCCATGACGCACACGGCGTCCCCGCCGCCGTCGGCGTACACCGGCTCGTACAGGCTGACCGGGTCTACGATGGCGTCCATGGCGAACACCACGTCCTCCCGCGGGATATCCAGATAGCGGGCGATCTGCTCCACCGTAGGCTCCCGCTGGTTCTCCGCCAGCAGCTTCTCCCGGGCCTGTAAGACCTTGTAGGCCGTGTCCCGCATACTGCGGCTGACCCGGACGGCGCTGTTGTCCCGCAGATAGCGGCGTATCTCCCCCACGATCATGGGTACGCCGTAGGTGGAGAACCGCACCGGCTGCTGGATGTCGAAGTTGTCTATGGCCTTCATCAGGCCGATACATCCCACCTGAAACAGGTCGTCCACGTTCTCACCCCTGCCCTGAAACTTCTGGAGCACCGACAGCACCAGCCGCAGATTGCCGCAGATCAGCTTCTCCCTGGCCTCCGTGTCGCCGGCCTTGGTGCGGCGCAGCAGGGCCATCATCTCGTCATTTTTCAGTACCGGCAGCTTGGCTGTGTTGATGCCGCAGATCTCCACTTTTCCCCGCATGTGCGCCCGTCCTTCCACTGTGATAGTGGCAGTATTTCCCGGCGCGGCGGCGGCTATTCCGCAGGGCGGAATGTCCCCGGAAACGACAGCATGGGACAGGCGGCGCGGCGCATAGAGTATGGCGGGGTGAGTGCGATGCTGTGCAAATTTTCCATGCTGCGGCGCAAGGAGGTCATCAACCTGTGCGACGGGTGCCGGCTGGGCTGCGTGGGCGATCTGGACGTGCAGGTGCCGGAGGGCACGGTGAAGGGCATCATCGTCTTCGGGCCGTGCCGTTTCTTCGGGCTGTTCGGGCGCGGAGAGGATTTCTACGTTCCGTGGGACTGCATCCAGAAGTTCGGGGACGACATCATCCTCATCGACAAGCCGTTCCAGAAGCGGCAGCCGCCGCCCGGGCGGAAGAAGGGGTGGTTCGGGTGAAAAAACAGCGCCTCCGGCATAACCGGAGACGCTGTTTTTTTATCTTATTTTTTGAAGCTGTCCTTCAGGGACACGCTGCGGTCGAACACCAGATGCTCCGCCGTGCAGTCCCGGTTGTCCATGCAGAAGTAGCCCACCCGCATGAACTGGAACGTGGGGGCGTTGACGCCGGTGCGGTCTGCCAGCCTGTCGAAGTCCTCCGCCACGCGGCGCATCTCCGGCTCCACCTTGCAGCCGGTGAGCACCGTCAGGCTGTCGGGATTCAGGCAGTCCAGGAAGTCCTTGTCCGGGCCGTCGGGCGTAGCGTCAGAGAACAGGTTGTCGTACAGGCGCACCTCGGCGTCCAGACAGTTCTCCGCGTCCACCCAGTGGAGTGTGGCGCCCTTGACCTTGCGGCCGTCGGCGGGGTCGCCGCCCCGGGAATCCGGGTCGTAGGTGCAGAGCACCTCCACCACCCGGCCGCTCTCATCCTTGACGCAGCCGGTGCAGGTGACGAGATACGCGCCCTTCAGGCGGCACTCCGGGCCGTTGGGGGTCAGGCGCTTGTACTTGGGCACCGGCACCTCCATGAAGTCGTCCTCCTCGATCCACAGGTGGCGGGAGAAGGTGATGTCGTGGGTGCCCTGAGACGGGTCGGTGGGGTTATTCTCCACGGCGAAGGTCTCGCTCTGCCCCTCGGGGTAGTTGGTGACCGTCAGCCTCACCGGGTGCAGCACCGCCATGGTGCGCTCAGCGTGGGCGTTGAGATCCTCCCGGAGGCAGTGCTCCAGAAAGCCGTATTCGATGACGTTGGGGGACTTGGCCACGCCGATGCGCTCGCAGAAATTGCGGATGGACGCGGCAGTATAGCCCCGGCGGCGCAGGCCGCACAGCGTGGGCATGCGGGGATCGTCCCAGCCGGAGACGTAGTGCTCCTCCACCAGCTTGCGCAGCTTCCGCTTGGACATCACCGTGTGGTCGATGCCCAGACGGGCGAACTCGATCTGCCGGGGCCGGGCGGGCAGCTCGCAGTGCTCGATGACCCAGTTGTACAGGGGGCGGTGGGCCTCAAACTCCAGGGAGCACAGGCTGTGGGTGATGCCCTCCAGCGCGTCCTGGATGGGGTGGGCAAAGTCGTACATGGGGTAGATGCACCACTTGTTGCCCTGCCGGTGGTGGCTCATGTGGTTGATGCGGTAGATGACGGGGTCGCGCATGTTGAAGTTGCCGCTGGTCAGGTCGATCTTGGCCCGCAGCGTCATGGCACCGTTGGGGAACTCCCCGGCCCGCATGCGGGCAAACAGGTCCAGGCTCTCCTCCACGGGCCGGTCGCGGTAGGGTGACACGGCGGGGATGCCGATGTCGCCGCGGTTGGCCTTGAACTCCTCCGGCGTCAGCTGGCACACATAGGCCAGTCCCTTCTTGATGAGCAGCACCGCCTGGCGGTAGTCCTCCTCAAAATAGTCGGAGCCATAGAAGAAGCGGTCGCCCCAGTCGAAGCCCAGCCAGTGGATGTCCTGCTTGATGGCCTCCACGAACTCCTCGTCCTCCTTGGTGGGGTTGGTGTCGTCCATCCGCAGGTTGCACAGGCCGTTGTAGCGCTCGGCAGTGCCGAAGTCGATGGTCAGCGCCTTGCAGTGCCCGATATGCAGATAGCCGTTGGGCTCCGGCGGAAAACGGGTGTGGACAGTCATTCCCTGGAACTGACCACCCTCTGCGATGTCCTCGTCGATGAAATTCAGGATAAAGTTTTTGCCGGACTCCTCCGTCTCGGGGGTCTTGATTTCCTCGGCCATGATCTTTCTCACACTCCTTGTTGATCAAAAATTCTTTGCAAAAGCAATGGTTTATTATACCCGCCGCCGCCGCGAATTGCAAGGGGTTTGCCCGCCCTCCTGCAAAAAAGTCACAGCGCGTCGAATTCCTCCCGTGTCAGCAGCAGGTCCAGCGCCTCTAAAAGGCCGT
>ENA-OPAV01000458-OPAV01000458.1-human-gut-metagenome-genome-assembly--contig:-NODE-458-length-33972-cov-4.733054_pt1 | contig 33972 bp, 21 predicted proteins | sample MGYA00241056_ERZ501428 | MGnify/ENA primary metagenome ERZ501428 (study PRJEB25962, sample SAMEA2042621) | human gut metagenome | biome: human gut; feature: human-associated habitat; material: faeces... | reverse complement strand
TATGTATTTGGAATTTCTCATTTTGGCTTGTACTATTTATATTCTAGCACCAATATCGATATTGACAGTTTTGTTGATATTGTCGATGATGAATCTTGGAAAGAATTTATGCCAACAGGCGTAACTAAAGAGATATTCTCCGAGTTTACTAAATACTATGACAGAGATGTATTTATTGCGGCTGGTAAGCGTATCAGAAGACTTGCGGCATCCGCTGACAAAGAAACTCCTACAAGACGAGTTATTCAGATAGCAGAGATTTTTCGCCATTTCAAAAATCCTGACAAGGAAACGGTTCTTACTCCTTGGCGAGTTGTGAATATGCATATGTCTGAAACTCTCGGCGGTTGGTGCTTCTTTAATGAGAATTTTGATGATGATACTCAAGAAGAAAAGCATCGCCTTGAAGAACCCCGCTTTGTAGACAGAGGTGACATCACTAAGACTGTATTTTCAGAAAATTCAAAGATACTTGAGATTAACTCTAAGACAGGTTTGTATCCTTTATATGTTGCTTACAGCTTTTACAAGCAGCGTATGGATGGTATGAGCGATGACGACTGGACTCCCGAAGAGTGTCAATATTTCTGGAACGAGGTTATAAGGGATAATGTCTATGTAATTTGTAAAACACCTATGGCAAAATCTATCACCAGAAGAACTCTTTGCGGCTACAGTGATGTTAAGTGCAACGCTCATTATTTTGATGATCTTGTAAATATGCTTAAAAACAAACCGGAGCAATTTAAAAAGCGTGTGCTGAAAGGCTCCTACTGGAAAAAGGATGTGAAAGAAATGAAGTTCGATGCAGTTGTTGGTAATCCGCCTTATCAGGAGGAAACAGATGCAACAAGAAAGCCACCTATATACAATTATTTCTATGATATGGCATTTGAACTTGCTCCTATAGCAACACTTGTTACTCCGGCAAGATTCTTATTTGATGCTGGACAAACACCTAAAGAGTGGAACAGGAAAATGCTGAGCGATAACCATTTTAAAGTGATTCATTATTTTGAAAACTCAAAAGATGTTTTTGATACAGTTGATATCAAAGGTGGAGTTGCAATTACTTATCATAATAAAAACAAGAATTTTGGGGGAATTAATATTTTCACAGCCTATCCAAGACTTACTGATATAGTGCAAAAGGTAATAAAATCAAAAAATGGAGCCACTGGATTGAATCAAATAATTGCTTCACAAGGTTTATATCGTTTTTCAGATTGTTTTTTTGAAAAAAATCCATATGCTTTAGACTATATAGGAAATGGAACTGGCAATAAAATTGTTTCGAGTGTTATGGAAAAATTACCAGACATATTTATTGATAATGTTTCTCCAAAAGATAATTATATTCGTATTCTAGGAAGAATAAAAAATCAAAGAGTATGGAAATGGATAAAAAGAGAATATATTATAGAAAATGAATATTTAGATTCATATAACCTTTTTGTTCCGGAAGCTAATAACACAGGTAAATTTGGAGAAACTTTAACTGCTCCATCATATGGAATTCCAGGAGATGCTACAGCAGATACTTATTTAAGTGCTGGCGTATTTAAGACAAAAATAGAAACCGAAAATTTAAACAAATATATGAAAACTAAATTCTTTAGAGCATTATTAGGAGTAAAAAAGGTAACACAACACTGTCCACCAATGGTATGGGAAATGATTCCTTGCCAAGACTTCACCGAGGATTCTGATATTGACTGGTCAAAGTCTGTTCATGAAATAGACTTGCAACTTTATAAAAAATATGGACTCTCAGATGAAGAAATCGTTTTCATAGAAAGCAAAGTTAAGCCAATGGATGGAACTTCATATTATGAGTCAATGCTGAAAATGAGTTATCAAGATATTGTCTCAGCATTGCTCAAAAAATATGGCTCTGCAAAACATAACTACTTTAAGGATACTGCTTGCAAAACAAAAAATTCATTGGTTACTCGAACCAATGAAGGACTGTTCTGTCATCATATTGATGAGGACAAGGCAATAATGCTTTGTAACGATAAATTTGCAGTTAATAATCCTTTTGAGTATCAAAAAGCGGATAGGCTTGTTTACTGCAATTTACTTGAGCATTTACTGCTTCATGTAAAAATTGCTGAAAATCCAAGCCTTGATGCAAATGAAAACGAACTTCCGGGCATAGGCGGAGCAATCAACTTCATATGTAAGGATTTAAACGATATTTATTCAGGCAAAGAATTTTCAGATGAGTGGCGTAAGAATGCAGCGGATAAAGTCAAGGATAACTTTGATGATTATATTATTATCTTGCGTTATCTTTGGAATATAATCGAAAAAAATCCGGTCTATAAAGCTATCATAACTAAAGAAATGCTTTGCGTTGGATGGGACGGTAAGGTTGTTAAAGAGGTTATGAACACTCTTAATGCTAATGAGTAAATGGGGGTAATTCATTGAAAAACTTAAAGAAACAAGATAAGCTAACCTTTTTTTCAAAGAACAAAAAGTGGCTCTTAATTTCGCTTGTTGCATTGGTAGGAGCATACATATGTATATATCTTTCATTTAAAGGGAATGGATTTATAACAGCTGGAGTGAATTTAGAGAAAAAAGATTGGCTTTCATTTTTGGGAGCATATTTAGCGTTTGCAGGAACTATCATAGTCAGTATTGTTGCCACATTACAGACAAAACACTTTGCAGAGATTGAAAAGGATAAGGCAATTGAATCTCGTAAAAAAGAGCTTCAGCCAATATTTTCAATAAATATCGATGGATTAAACCAACAAATATCTGGAACTGCAGAAGCTTTTAATTTGTATGATACATCTATTTATTCAAAACACAAGAATGTTACTATTTCGCTTGAGAATGTGAGCATCTATCCTATTTTGAATGTAATTATCTTTGATAAGTATCTATTTCAACTTTTAAAGCCTAATGAGAGGAAAACAATTCAGGTTGCTTATTCGAATTCTCCAGATGTTCAAAAATGGAAAGAACACATAATAGAAATACGAGAATCAGATTATGAAAGTACAGAAGATGGAATTCCCAAATGGTTCAATATTAACTACGATGATATTGATGGTAATGAAATGTTCCAAACATTTGCTTTGAAAACATTTGACGAAACTAATTATTATTCGCTTGAGGGAACTCGTGAATTATAAGTATTTTTAACATTTTCTCGGTATTTGAGTAAAAGTGAATATTACGGTGCGGAAACCAATTTTTTATGCGAGCTTACTCGCGTAACGCTTCGTCCAATCCATAGATTTCCCGCATTGAGATATCATGCTCTGCATCAATACATGTGATGTTAACACGATAGCTGTCATGAGCAATACGGTCAATGATCGCATCTGCCAGAGGACTGGCGTCTCCACCAAGCTGGTCATACCATTCTTCAAAACCATACTGAACGCAAAAGATCGTGGAGGATTTCTTACGTCTTCGATGCAGAAGTTCAAAAATGTCTTTTTGTTCGACCTCTGTTGGTTTCAGCAGAAGCCATTCAGCTAGAATGAGAACCAGAGGGGTGGCGTATTTAGCCATGACCTTTCGATAGGTACCATCTGCTTTTGCCATTTCCAGATCAATGAGCATATCCGGAAGACGGACATATCTGGTATTGTAATACTGCTTGCAGGACTCCATGTCAAAGGCACAGGCCATATATGTTTTTCCGCAGCCTGTGGCACCAGTTATAAATAGATTCCGGTGTTCGGATATATATTCGCAAGTGGCAAGGCGGTTGATCAACTCTTTATTCAGCTTACGCCCGGAAATGTAATTGATATCCATGATGCTTGCATCGGGTTGATCAAATCCGGAATTGTGGATAAGTCTTTTTAATCGGTTTGCCTTTCGGCTGCTGTGCTCAATGTCAATCAGCATGCCAAACCGGTCTTCAAATGGGACCTCCTTGAATTTCGGATCATTTATCTGGCTGCGGAATGCATCTGCCATAGCGGTCAGGCGCATTTTCGTTAATTTATCAATCGTGCTTTGGTTTGTCATATACGCTTACCTCCTGTAATAGTCGGCACCTCTTGTGATGCCGTGTGTTTTTTGTGTGGTTATGCTGTCTGTTGTTTCTGACAGCAGTTTTTCAGAACTGTTTACAAGAATGTTATTTTATGCTCTTGTAACTGGGCGATGCCGTATAGGATAAAGCCTTTTTACAGGCTGCTTCCAGCAACTCAGAATGGCTTTGAACAGGAATTGGCATTGAATCAACATTTATAAGATAGGATGGTGGTATAAATTGGTGGACATGAAAATGATATTATATTAAAATAATATTCAAAAGAAAGCATATAAAAGTAACTTATTAACTGCTTAACAAAGTCAATAAAATTAAGGCTGTTTGACGGAGATGTGAAAAAAGAATAGAGAGGAATCCTATTCGAAAAAGAAAAAAAGATGAAATTGCCATCCGCTCCAGCGCTGCGGAATATTTAACTTATGTTGCCTCTGTTGGTAACGAACAGGACAGCATTGAGATGCGCTATGAAGATGAGAATATATGGCTGACACAGAAGATGATGGCTGCATTGTACGATGTGGGAACAAATACAATCAATTATCATATTAAAAAGATATTCGAGGATAGTGAACTACAGGAGGATTCAGTTATTCGAAAATTTCGAATAACTGCTCCAGACGGAAAAAGCTACAATACAAATCACTATTCCTTGGAGATGATTATTGCCGTAGGTTTTAAGGTCAATTCTGAGCGTGCGGTACAGTTCCGTAAATGGGTCAATCAAATTGCGAAGGACTACACCATCAAAGGCTGGGTCATGGATGATGAGCGTCTGAAAAATGGTGGCTCCGTGCTTACAGTAGAATACTTTGACCGTTTGCTTGAGCAGATTCGAGAAATCCATCTGTCCGAGCGTAGGTTTTATCAGAAGATAACCGATATATATGCTACAGCTCTTGATTATGACCGAACCGCCAAAATAACTAAGCAGTTCTTTGATAAGCTACAAAATAAAATGCATTATGCAGTTCACGGACATACAGAAGCAGAATTAATTTACGAGCGTGCGGATGCGGAAAAAACACATATGGGACTCACAACATGGGCAGCAGCTCCGGAAGGTAAAGTAGTAAAAAATGATGTAAATATTGCAAAAAATTATCTTTCAGAACAGGAAATGCGTTCGCTTGAGCGTAGTGTATCTGCTTATCTGGATTTGGCAGAGGATCGTGCAGAGCGTCATATTCCAATGACGATGGAGGACTGCCCAAAGCGTCTGGATTTATTTCTGATGGCAGATGACAGAGAAGTTCTTCAGGATGCAGGCAAAATCACAGCAGAGATTACAAAGGCAAAAGCTGAGACCGAATTTGAAAAATACCGTGTTATTCAGGACAGAATATTTATGTCGGACTTTGATAAGTATATGCTTGAACTGGAAGAGAATGCGAAGAAGTAGAGTGTCGCTATTAAAATTTTCTTCTAAATTTCCGGCTTGCCAAGGTCGAGTGCATGGAGGTTGGGATATTCGTCAGGGGTAAAAATAGCCGTTGACCTGTTCTCTGTACGAAGAACAGACAATGTGGAGACGGTGGCTTGTATGAAAAAAGAGAGGTAAAAGATATTAGAATTTTAAGCTTTTTGAAAATGTTTCTTACATTTAGATTGATTTTCTGTAATAGAACGCTTATAATATAGAAAAGTATTTTGTTGTTTTTTGTATAATGATGTAAACAAAACTTATAGAATTTGTGACTGTAAAGCAAGAATATGTTTATGCTTCAGCAAGAAAAAGTGTATGTAAAAAATAGACAAGTGAATAAGAAATGCCAGCTGGAATATAGTGGCTTGAAATGAATATTGACTAATCACATATCAGCCATCAAGGGAACCTAGACGGTAGGAAACACAGAAAGTGATTCCCTTTTAATTAATGGGAAATATACGAGGGAGGATTGAAAGTTGCAAAATATAAATGAGCTTATTGGTATTATTAAAGGAATAAATTTTGATGGTGTAATAAATGATAAGGAAGTGTTGCGCCTTCAATCCTGGGTTGAGAAAAATAGAAATCTTGCATATGATAAACAACAAATGGAACTAATTAAAATGGTGGATTCTGTTCTCGAAGATCATGTGATTGATGATTCGGAGAAAGAATTGCTGATAATTGCTTGCGAAGAGTTTTTAAAACATTCAGGAGATAGTTCATCACGTATTTATGAACTCAATGGAATTATTGAGGGCATAGTTTGTGATGGAGAGGTAAATGAAGCGGAAGTTTGGCGTCTTAAAGAATGGATGGATACTTATGGGGATAGTATAAGAGATTACAAACCAAGTTCAGAATTATGTAAGACAATTGATGATATTATTGAGGATGGTGTTGTTACAGAAGAAGAACAGAGTTATCTTCTTAAGATGTTAAATTTCAGAATTAAAAATGCACAATTTGAGACTAAACTTGCATATTTGTGTAAGCTTGTTAAAGAAAGGAGAAATATTGGTGTAGACTTGATTGATATTCTGAATAATGAATCAGCAATGGGTAAAATTCACAGTAGGGCTGAGAGTAATCTCATGCAAGCTGTTGGTTCATATACAGGATATTGCAGCAATCCGGAAATTGTGGTAGTTTCCTTAGTGCTTATTGCAATGCTTGAATATGATGGTAATTATTATGATAGTGTACGAGATACATATAAAAATTTGTACGAAAGATTTCCTGAACAAAAAGTAGAAGGTAGAATTAGGTCTGTATTAAGCAAGTATAAAAAGCAATCTGAATCTGGTAGTAGAACTAGAGTAATTAATGTGGCTCTAGAAAATGCGATTGTACCACAAACATTTCTTTCTGCGTTCTTTGAATTCATTTTTGATATTTATAAGTTGAATTTTGAATATGATCTTCCAGAGGATCCATATGAGGATTTCCAGTTTGTATTTGAAGGATTGAGAAACAATATGCTTTCTGATGGAGATGATATTTCTATTAATGTTACCCAGAAAAGTTACAAGTTAATAGCGTCAACAAAGCAGTTAATCAGTCGTGAAGATGGGTTGGATGCTATTGTTAAGTTAAGTATTATTATTGTAAAACTGATTGATCAACGTTTTTGGGGTAAAGAAGTAAAAATTTTAAATCCCTATCTTAAAGTTGGGTATGAGAGGTGGGAAAGATCTTTAGAAGAAAACACTAGAAAACGTTATGAGCATAAGGCAACTGACTCTGAGTTAAGATCACGTTGGGAGCCAAAGCTATTACTGTGCAACAATTGTGTATACCTAAGTCCTCCTGTGCATAGAATTAAGTCGCAGTACGATTACAGGAATATTGCAGTGGTAGTTCTTAATGATGGAGAGGAGATATATAAAAATAACAGTTGTGATGTACGTGAAATTATTGGAGGATACCAAGTTAAGGCAGAAAAAATTCAGATTACAAAACCTTTGGGAAAACTAACATATAGGTTGGTAGTAGGTAATGAGGTTATATATGATAGTAGAAATAAACTTTATCGTAATTGTATAATTTTTAATGATGAAGGTCGGGAAATACACGATAATATTGATTTTGAAGGAACGATTTATGTTGTCTACAAAAAAGGAGAAACTGTGATAGACAATATCGTTTCAAAAGAGGATTACTGTATAGGATATAAACTTGTAAGGTTGGGGGATGCTATTGAAATCGGACATGATGTTTTCAATTTCTCATCTATGGCAAAACCTGGTATTTTTGGACGATTATATCCTAATTGCAGTGTTCAAAAAGAAAATGAGGATAAAGTAATGCTTGTATACCATGATACTTGTTATGTGGTTTTTGAAGCAGATAAGTCTTCAAAAAAATTTGAAATAAATATTAATCATAAACCACATAAGTTAAGTGAGATGAGGTATAAAGTCACCGAAAAAGTAGGTTCTATAAAGTATGTAGTTGATTTGGATTTGCAGAAAGCGGGTATATATGAAATTGAAGTAAATCAGCTGGTATCAGGTAGTAAAAAAAAGATTTTGCGAGCTGATATGGTATATGATATGGATCTAATGTATTCGAAAGAGGTGTTAGAGGACTCTGTTTATAGAATCCAGGCAGTATCGAAGCTATTAGAACATAGCATTGATACTGAGGTTATGGTAGAAAAATTTAATCCGGACTTTATTAAGTTTGATTACGCAGGAGTTTGTTATAACTATCATTTACCTTTTGACTTTGGATTTTTCAAGTTATCAGGATGTGAATGGCGTTCGCAAGTTGATGACTTATGGATAGATGATGTAAATGATAAGAGTATTTTGACATTGTACGATTCAGAGTGTGAGGGCTTTCTTCTCTATACGGAGTCGGGAACACTGGCAGAGGATGATATTAAGTTAGTTGATAGAGGATATTATAAAGAAGTGCCGATTTCTGTTTTGACATCCTACAAAAATGAAAACAGATATGTTACATTGGCTTTTACTGCAAACGGTAAAGTGAAATATACAGTGCCTTGTTATAATAAGTGTATTATTGATGAAGACAAAACAGAAATATTGTGCTTTGATGATCCTAAAAGAGTGACAATTATACCCGTATTCCATGGTAAGAACAAGGTATTCTACGAATTGTTTGATTCAACATGTGAGAAAATACTTACAAGCAAATTACTAGAGAGTGGGCAAACTAGCACATTTACTAATTTTAAGTCTTTCCAGGAATATATTATACGGTTTCATGAGAAGACAAAGAAGCTTCAAATTAGAAAAAATGATTTGTTATTTGAAGAACATAGGGTGTTTTATTCGAAGGAAGATTTTGTTGGTAGATCATTTAAGATAAAAGAGATTTATTTTAATCAGGTTGTTCGGGGCGAGTTTGTCGAGAAACAGTGGTTTTTGGACAAATACTATTTAAAATTAACAGATGTGATTAATGTACAGGAAGGAATATTTGAAGGACAAATATATAGCAAGTCATATAAGGGTGATTTTTTTCTTTACAATATCAATCCTGTTGAAGTTGAAATATGTAGTGATGTTATTGATGGTACGATGGATATTTATATGACAAACCAAAGGGATGGTTTATTATTTGATCCTGAATACAGAGGAATATTAAATTCATTGGAGCATCCAACTGCACCAGATATTTTTTTGTATACTATTAGCATGAAGGGGGAAGATGAACAGTGAAGAAACTGAATCCGATTGAGAGATCACAATATATAGATCATATGTACAAAGAGTATTTGAAGTCATCATTTGAATTTGGTAAGAGTCATTTGCAAAAATTATTTGTAGAGCAGCTTGAAAAGGAAAAATTATTCAAGGGACCATATGTTGACTTAAGTTTTCCTTTTCAAAGGGGCAAAAACCTAGAATCGTTAATTGAAGAAGGTGTGGTATGTAAATCATTTAAGAGATTAAATGCTATTAATTTTACGAGACCTTTATATTCTCATCAGGAAGAATCAATTCGTACTATTGGAAATGGTCATAGTGCAATAATTACAACAGGTACAGGCTCTGGTAAAACAGAAAGTTTTTTATATCCTATTTTAAACGATTTACTTTTTGATGTTGAAAAGGGAAATAAGGAAGTTGGTGTTAGAGCTATTTTTCTTTATCCCATGAATGCATTGGTTAATGATCAGATTGATCGAGTTAGAAAGATTTTGATGCATTGTCCAGAAATCACTTTTGGTTTCTTTACAGGTGATACACCGGAAAAAGCAACAGCTAATACAAGAAAAAAATTATGCGAAGAAAATGATATGATAATTCCAGATAATGAGTTAGTATCTAGAGAGGAAATTCGCGAGAATCCACCGCATTTATTATTTACTAATTACTCAATGCTTGAGTATTTGCTTATTCGTCCTAATGATTATTCAATTTTTGAAGAACAGAGATTAAAGAATTGGAAATATGTAATATTAGATGAGGCACATACCTATAATGGTTCTCTTGGTATCGAGTTATCACTTCTTCTTAGAAGGCTTACAGGATTAGCACCAAAGCGTCCAAAGTTTATTCTTACCAGTGCGACATTGGGGCAGCAGGGTAAATCGGAGGAAGATATTATTAAGTTTGCCAAGAGTCTTACATCGGCAGATTATGAGATTGGCGATATTATCTTCTCAAAGAGAATTTCTTTACAAGAGAACGCTTTGTATAGAGTTGAAGGCGTCGATTATCAGGCTCTTAAAGATAATATGGAATCTCTGGATGAAGTAAGGAAAATTGCGGGGAAATATTATAACTGTAATGCTTCTAGTGTTCGAGAAGCATTATTCGAGTTGCTTTCTAGGGATGAAAATGTTCATGATTTAAGTGAAATGTTAAAAGATGAAAGTAAGGATTTTAATAATTTATATAACGAGTTTTTTGAATATATGTCAAAGGAAGAACTTATTGCTTTGATTGATATTATCAATGCAGCCGAGAAGGATGGTATTGGTCTCTTTGATTTAAAATATCATTCATTTGTGCGCCCGCTTTCCGGTGCATATATAACTTACGGAAAAGAATCGAAGCTTAGTTTAACCAAGACTAATGAAATTAATGGTATGAAAGCCTTTGAGGTGGGTAATTGCCGATACTGTAATTCTCTATACATTATCGGAAAAATACAGCGCAAAGAAGATGATCAAATGGATTATCTTCTTCAAAATAAAGAAATTGATATTTATGAGAATTATGGAAATGATCAGTATGTAAAAATTGATTATTTCCTCCTTGAAAATGCAATAAATGAGGAAGAAGTAGATAAAGAAATTCTTGAAGAATATAGTGTTTGCGCAAAGTGTGGAGAAATTCATGTAGCAGGAAATCTTAACGCAAAGAAATGTAAATGCGGAGATGTACATCAATTTACTGTGTATCGAGTGAAACAAGGTAAGACAATTGAGGAAGACTCAATTTATAATAATATTGCGCAGTGTCCTTGTTGTGGGCACAAAGGAAAATCAGGTGTTGTTAAGGCTCTTAACATGGGAAAGGACGAAGGTACAGCCCTAATTGCGCAGATGCTTTATGAAGCTATTGATGAAGGGGATCAGGAAACAAAACAATGCAACAAAATATCGCTTAAACCAATGAGCAAGGTGCTTGATGCGCCTAAAGAGAAAAAAGTCAAGCAATATTTAGCATTTTCTGATAGCAGACAACAGGCAAGTTTTGCTGCGGTATTCTTTGATGCTAATCATGTAAGAATGCTTAGAAAGCGTTTGATATGGGAGATGATAGTTCAAAACGGTTATAGAGATATGAGTGTTGATGAACTTGCATCTTATTTGACGGAGTTAATAAAGACAAAGGATTTATTCCATAATCATATGGGTTCCCACAAAAATGCATGGGCAGCAATCTTGGTTGATCTTTTGCGTGTTGACGGTGCATATGATGGGGAGGGGCTGGGATTATATTATTTTGATTTGGATATTCACGAAATATTAAATGAACTTGCGGATGAGGAAATAGAAGAGGAATTTGCTAAGTATAATTGTAAAATGAATAAAAATGAATTAAATATCCTAATGCAGGTTGTATTGGGAGTGTTTAAGATTACACCAGCAATTAATTATGTGAAGTCTACACTCACTCCTGAAGAAAAAAGAGATGTTTTAGGTTATAGAGCATTTGATAACTATGTCATGTTTAATTGTCCTAAAACAACGCAGGGAATTAGAAGTTTTTTACCAGTCAAGAGTGATGAGAATAGAGTTGTAAGATATGTAAAAACTGTATTTGGCTGTACTTCAGAAGAAGCTAAGACTGTGTTGGAATTGGTCTTTAGCCTTTTGGTTCAGAATAGCATAGATGTGAGTAGTGAGAAGATTTTATTTAAACATCAAAAGAAAGACGCATATCAGATTACTGCTAGTCGGTATGTGATTAAAAATTATAAGACCTCAAAATTTTTCCAGTGTAGTAAATGTGGAAGATTGACGCCATATAATCTTAGAGGAAAATGTACACGCGATAAATGTACTGGTATTTTATCAGAAGTGAATCCAGATGAGGCATTAGCAACTAATTTTTATCGTAATCAGTATAAGGAAAAGAAGATAGAAAGTATTGTGATTCAAGAGCATACAGCTCAACTTGAAAGGAAGCAGGCGAAGGAGTATCAGAAAGATTTTAAGAATAAGAAAATAAATATACTTAGCTGTTCTACGACATTTGAAATGGGTATTGATATTGGGGGACTTGAAACAGTATTTATGCGTAATGTGCCTCCTACACCAGCTAATTATGTACAGAGAGCTGGACGTGCGGGGAGACGGAAAGATAGTGCTGCTTATATTCTTACATATTGTGGAATAGGCTCTCACGATTATACATATTTTTCAGAACTTGAGAAGATGATTTCGGGTGTAATCAATCCTCCTTGTTTTAACGTTTTAAATAAAAAGATTATTGTAAGGCACTTAATGGCTACTAGTTTGGGCTTCTTTTTCAGATTGTATCCAGAAATGTTTAAGAGTCTTGAGAACCTTGTTGTTAATGGTGGAACAGAAAAGTTTAAGCAATATATGCTTTCACATCCAGAAGATTTGAATAAATATATCAACAAGAAAATTATTCCGGAAGGGCAATATGACGAGTATAAAAATTTCAAATGGATAGATGAAATGGGGGGAGAAGATGAAAAAATGGCTCATTTTGTAGAATCAATTTTAGAGATGCTTAACGAATATGAACATGCTAAAGAGCAAGCGGTAAAAGATGATCGCGGTTCAGATTCAGATTATTATAAAAAGCAAATAGAAAAATTAAAAAAACAGGATGTGCTACAATCATTATCTAGGTATTGCGTTATCCCTAAATATGGATTTCCTGTGGATGTAGTTGATCTTCAGATATATGAGCATGGTGTTCCCATTAATAAATATGCAATGAGTAGAGATCTTAAGATTGCTATTTCTGAGTATGCACCTGATTCGGAGGTTATAGTTGATAAAAATAAATACACATCAAAGTATATAACACAAAAAAAGAATTTTCAATTTACGAAGAATTGGTTTGTTACTTGTCCTTTATGTAAAAAAACTAATGTTTTTTTGAGTATGAAAGATAATACCAAGTGTAAATATTGTGGTCATGATATGGACTGTGGAGTAACGGAATATTATATTGAACCTAGTTATGGTTTTAAAAGTGGAGAAACAAAGAAAAGCACATATCTTAAACCTAAGAGATCATATGCAGGCGAAGTTACCTATATCGGTGGAGGAAAAATAGATAATAAACGTTTGGTTATAGGAAATGTATTAGGAGTAGAAACAAGTAGTGATGATGAGCTTCTTGTTATGAATAAATCTGGTTTTTATATGTGCCCAGAATGTGGATACAGTGACATAGTGAAGCATGGACCAAAAACACCACAAACATTGAAGAAACATAAAAATTTCAAACAATATGATTGTGCTAATGATACGCTTGAATATATTCGTTTAGGTCATAAATTTGAGACTGATGTTGCCAGATTTACAATACCAATGTTAGATTCTTTCAATAAAATAAGTTTTCCACAAGCATTGTCGTTTTTATATGCATTTTTGGAGGGTGTTAGTATTGCCCTAGGTATTGAAAGAACAGATATAGATGGTGTATTGGAACTTAATTTAGATATGCAAAGTTATGATGTTCTGCTATATGATAATGTGCCGGGTGGAGCAGGGCACGTTAAAAGACTGCTCAGTAAGGATGCTATTGTAAGCTCGCTTAAAGCCGGATTAGATAAGGTTAGTAAGGAATGCTGTGATGAAAATACATCTTGCTACAATTGTCTCAGAAACTATTATAATCAATCATATCATAATAAGTTGGTTAGAAAGCTAGCAAAGAATATTATTAAACAGCTTTTGTTAAAAATAGAAAGAGTTACTGGATCTTATCAGGATAAACGATGGCATTCAAACAGTCAGATATGTCAAGATTTTTTAGATAAATAAGAAAAGCATAATAATAGTGTTGCAATGCTGCTTGATATAGTCTTGAAAATGGAAAAAGAATATGAATATGGGAGGAGATAATTTTAAGGGGGAAAACTTATAATGTGGTATAATATTATAAGAGAATTTGTCAAATAAGGTAGACATATTTTCTAATATAATATAAGAAATAAGAAAGGATGAGTATATGAAAAAGTGGAAGAAACGTTATATTGTTATTACTGCAATCATATTTGTTGTAACATGTGTTGTAGCTGTTCTTCTTGAGTACAATGATAAACGGTTTTCTTTAGAAATGGTTAAGGTTATAAGAAAAATACTAAATTCAATATTTTTATTGATAGCAGTGTCTTTGATAGTATATTTTGTTATCTGTGGTATCCTTACTATGAAACGAGGTATCCATAATATTAAGAAGTGCGATGATGAGCTTTTTGAGAAAATTGATCAATATAAAAAATGTTGGGGGGAAGATAAACATTATTATATAAAACAAATTCAAATAATAAATCTTTACTATGAAGAGGGTGGGAAAGTTGACGAGCTTGTGAAAAACAAAGAAATAGAAAGATTGTACGCACGTGCAGACTTTCTTTTAATTCAAAATTCTTTGTTTGATAATTTGATAACATGCTTCTATTCGTTAGTTATATCTGTCATTGCATCATTTGTATGTCAAATGATGGAGTGCGAAAGCGTATGGCTTATGTTTGTATGGATGGTAACAATATTACTTTCTTTCTTTGTAATTATTTTGTCAAGATATGTCGAAAAGGGACAGGCTGGATCATATAGATATTATATTGATGAATATGAAAGAGGATTGTTGTTACAAAAAATAAAGGATTTAGAGAAGGAATTAACTATTACGGGTGATGATGAACAAATTTTGGAAACAAAGCAGATTGTGATAAATGAACTTATTCGTATTAGACAAAAGAAAAAAATAAAAAAGCAAAAAGAAAAATTGGAGACCGATATAAAGCAGATTGGGAAATTGGATTTGTGTATAGGTGATTATAGTACATGCTATATTCAAAAAATTTATATAAATGGAGTGGTGGGGTGCTTGGTTTATGATCGAGAAAGGGGAAAAGAAAACAGTTACATAGGTGAATTGAATTTGATAAATCAAGAGTATTCAAAATTATATCAAATATTAAATAGATATGAGCTTATCTCGTATTGCGGAAACGATAAGTAGAAGTTCAAGGGAAGTAACGTTTTCTTTTGATTTATTGAACATACACAAAAAGGAAGAGAGGTATATATAGATGAAATTTGAATGGATAGATTTTTATTCGGAGTTTGCGACAAAACTCTTGCTTTTCAAGAATGACCGCAAGGCACTTATTGAAAGAATTAATGATGTTTATACTGCTATTAATATGCAAGTTCCAAAGTTAGAGAGTGGGGGTGATATTATTGATATTGACCCATTTACGATTTTTGGACTCTTCAATAAAGGTATTACAAATTCTAATAGAATAGCAATCATTAGAAGTATAGCTAATGTGTTTGGCATTGAAGCTAAGGTACCAAATAATTTTGATGGAATTCCAGTGCTTAATAATCTAAAAGCAACATTTTATGCTTTTAAGGAAGATAGAAAAGCAGATGACATCGATAACATTTGGAACGTTTTTGAGGCAGCATTAAGACTGGCTGATAATGACACGGAACAGAATCGCAAAGAATTTTCAAAGTGGTACGATTTGGTACATGACCAACGGTGTATTCGCTGGAATATTACAATGGGGCTTTATTGGATTAGACCATACACTTATATTAACCTTGATTCCAGAAATAGGTGGTATATCTCTAATGTAGAAAATATGCCTGCTGAATTTGTAGATTCCATTAAAAAGAAAATTAATAAGGTGCCAAATGCGACTGATTATCTTTTTATAAAAGATGCTTGTATCAAAGCTTTGGAGGTAGGAAGTTATGAGTACAAGAACTATCCTGAGCTTTCGTATAGTGCATGGATTGTTTCGGAACAGGTAAATAGGCAGAAGGCAGCGGCTAATGGAAAGAAGTTATCAAATGCGGCATTTCTTCGCTGGTTCAAACCTTTAATTCAGGCTTTGCGTGATTTGGGAGGTTCTGGGACCCCTGCAGAAGCGCGTGCAAAAATTGTTGAAAATGAACAATTGTCTGACGAAGAGGTAAATGCCATTAGAGGTAAGAACAACGTTAACAAATTTGAAAATGAGGTGGCTTTTGCTCGCAGCTATTTAGTAAATGCTGGATATATTGATAAGAGTATTTATGGTGTCTGGACGTTGACGGAAGCTGGAAAGTCTGTAGAAATGACTGATGATATGGCTTCTGATATTTTTAAAAGTGGTGTAGCTCAGGCTCAGAACAGTCGTGAGAAAAAAGGTGCAGCAATTGCAGATGATGATGTGGATACAGTTCATTATTGGATTTATGCACCGGGAGAGAACTCGTGTATGTGGGAAGAGTTCTATTCAGAGGGAATTATGGCAATTGGCTGGGGCGAGATTGGTGATCTTAAGACATTTGATTCCAAAGATGCAATGAAGTCTAAAATGAAAGAAACATTTGATGCCAGCCTTTCATATAAAAATGCAGCCCATGCTACATGGCAGTTTGTCAATGATATGAAAATTGGTGATATAGTTTTTGTTAAGAAAGGTATGCACCAACTTGTTGGGCGCGGTGTTGTTTCGTCTGATTATGAATATGATGCCGGTCGTAATGATAAATATGGTAATATTCGTAAGGTGAATTGGACGCATAAGGGGGAGTGGCCTCATCCGGGTCAAGCTGTTATGAAGACTTTAACTGATATTACTTCATATACGGATTATGTAGAAAAGCTCAATGCTTTATTTGAAGATGAATCTGCTGAGGACGTAGAGGAAGTTTCTAAGAATTATCCAGTGTATACAGAGGATGATTTCCTTGACGAGGTATTTATGACGGAAGAAGAATATTCAAAGTTGGTGGGAATTCTTAAGGCAAAGAAGAATGTTATCCTGCAAGGAGCACCAGGGGTTGGTAAGACTTTTGCTGCTAAACGACTTGCATATTCCGTAATGGGAGTAAAAGACATTGACCGTGTTATGATGGTTCAATTTCACCAAAGCTATTCTTATGAAGATTTTATTATGGGATTCAGACCATCAACCACAGGTTTTGAATTGAAAAAAGGAGCATTCTACAATTTTTGTAAAAAAGCAGAGATAGATAGCGATAACGATTACTTCTTCATAATTGATGAGATAAATCGAGGAAATCTTAGTAAAATTTTTGGTGAATTGTTTATGCTGATTGAGAATGATAAACGAGGCATTGAATTGCAACTTTTGTATTCGGATGAGAAATATGCGGTTCCTGCAAATGTTTACATTATTGGTATGATGAATACTGCAGACCGAAGTCTTGCAATGCTTGATTATGCACTTAGAAGAAGGTTTGCATTTTTTGAAATTAAACCAGGATTTGAAACAGATGGTTTCCGGGAATACAGAATGTCTTTGGATAATGATAAGTTTAATAAGCTAATTAATTGTGTTGAAAATTTGAATTCAGTTATTGCTTCAGATGAGTCACTTGGTGAAGGGTTCTGTATTGGGCACAGTTATTTCTGTAACCTTGAAGTTGATAAGATAGATAATGAGTGCTTATATGGGATTGTAGAATATGAATTGATACCACTTCTTAAAGAGTACTGGTTTGATGAGCCAACAAAGGTTAAAGATTGGAGCAATAATCTAAGGAGTGCAGTTAAGTGATACCTATACAAAATGTTTATTATATGCTTTCGTATGCTTTTCAGGTACTGAATGAACAAGGATACAAAAATATAGCTACGGAAAAATTTAATAATACTGCCGAACTTATGGCAGCAATACTGGCGAAAGGCATAGCCATTCAAATTAAGCGAGGTCTTGGAAAAGAGTATATTCCACAAACAGAAGCGATGTCTTCTCTTAAAGGAAAGCTTGATATTACAGAGTCGATAAAAACACAGACAATGCTGAAAAAACAGATGATATGTAGTTACGATGAGTTTTCTGTTAACGGAATGATGAACAGAATAATTAAATCAACGGTGGAATTGCTTCTTAAATCGGATATATCAAAGCAAAGAAAAAAAGAGCTTAGAAAGCTCATGGTATATTGGGGAGATGTAGAAACTGTGGATCTTTATTCAGTTAACTGGAATATGCGATTTGACCGTAACAATCAGACTTATAGGCTGCTTATTTCGATTTGTTACCTTGTGGTCAAAGGTTTGTTACAAACCAATTCTGATGGAACTACTAAGCTGATGGATTTTCTCGACGAGCAGCGTATGTGTAGATTGTACGAGAAATTTATTTTGGAATATTACAGAAAAGAACATCCAGAAATAATAGCGAATGCATCACAGATTCCCTGGCAGTTAGATGATGGAATTGGTTCTATGCTTCCGGTAATGCAAACAGATATTATGCTTAGTTATCAGGAGAAGATTCTGATTATTGATGCAAAATATTATGGTAATACGACACAGACTCGATTTGGAACTCATACGTTACATTCAGGAAATCTGTATCAGATTTTTACCTATGTAAAGAATAAAGAGGCTGAGTTAGCTTCTCAGCCTCATGAGGTTTCAGGAATGCTTTTGTATGCTAAGACGGATGAGGAAATTTACCCGGATAATAAATATCAAATGAGTGGTAATCAGATAACGGTTAGGACACTGGATTTGAATTTACCATTTTCGGAAATAGCAGAGCAGTTAAACATGATTGTAATGTCGCACTTCGATTTATCAAAGTGAATATGAATTGAACGAGGTGTCTAATTTGAAAAAATGAAATTACCATCCGCTCCAGCGCAACGGAATACTTAACCTATGTTGCCCCTGTTGGTAATGAACAGGACAGCATTGAGATGTGCTATGATGATGAGCGTCTGAAAAATGGTGGAGTATATTAAGGATGTGTTGAGGAATTAATACTTTAAATGTATAATTGACATTATGGCATATATACCATATAATATATACAAAGGAGATTATATGACGGAATTTGAGTTAATAGCATATGAAAAGGAAAATGGCGAAGTTCCAGTAGAGGAATTTCTTGATTCAGTTAATCCTAAAATGCGAGCTAAGATATTTGGATTATTGGGGATTCTTCAAGAAAAGGGGAACATGCTTAGAGAACCGTACAGTAAGCACTTAGATGATGGAATATTTGAATTGCGTTGTAAATTTGGAAGTGATATCACCAGAGTCTTATATTTTTTCTATTATGAGGGAAAAATAATACTGACGAATGGTTTTGTTAAAAAGACACGGAAAACTCCAAAAGAAGAGATACAGACTGCAAAGGATAGAAGAAAGGATTTCATAGAAAGGGTGATGAAAGATGAGAACATTTGATGATATGCTTTCTAAGCAGTTACAGGATGAAGAATTTAAAAAAGAATATGATGCAATCCAGCCAGAGATGGATGTTATAAGGGCTATCGTAGATGCTCGTACTTCTCAGAATATGACGCAGAAGGAGTTGGCAGAGCGTACTGGTATTAATCAAGCAGATATCAGCAAACTTGAGAATGGAACAAGGAATCCTTCTGTTAATTTGCTTAAAAGATTAGCAGATGGTATGGGGATGGCTCTCAAGATTGAGTTTGTGCCAAAACAGAAAGTGTAATTATATGACATCACAGTTTGTTGGCTAGTGATGTTTTTATAGGTTTTAAGTTAAGTGTGAAACGTAGATTGGAGGATGTTTATATGGAGGTTTCAAAGAAAGATTGGAAATTATTCAGAGCTTGTATTGGCGAATGGCAGGAAGCATATATGGATCGTTTGACTAAAGAATATATAGATTCATTAAGTGGAGATGAGAACGCTTCTGATAAGTTTTGGAAGCTGGAAGAGCGAATAAAAAAGGATAAGAAACATCCGGGGGTAATGCTTGAACTAAGTAAAGAAAATATGATTTTTGATATTGTGGCATTGATTAATAGAGATGTAATTACGGTTGTTGATTTGAAGGATTTTAGTGATGAATTAAAAGAAGATGTGAATTACCTTTTGCATAGATAACGGAGGGTATTAAGTACATAAGAATTGCAGGTGATTTTTGTAGTAGGATTGTGCCATTTATGCTATACTAAAGTATAAATGTATCAAAGCGATTAAAACATGAAAATATTTTGAAGAAATGAGGAACAATATGTCTGAAGAATCAAAACCGCATGTTGTGAAGTCACATGACATCAGATTGGATTCCGATTATGTGAGTTGGGTTCATGATGTGAAGCAGCGTTATGTGTCTGCACAGATAAAATCAGCGGTCAAAGTAAATACAGAGCAGCTTTTCTTTAACTGGCAGTTGGGGCGGGATTTGGTTGAGAGAAAAGCAGAGGAGAAATGGGGAAAAGGAATTGTGGAGCAGCTTAGTCTTGATCTGCAGAATGAATTCCCCAAAGCGAAAGGATTTTCGGCAAGAAATCTTTGGAATATGAAAAAATGGTATCTATTCTATTCCGAAAATGAAAGTTTTTCAGAACTTGCACATCGTATAGAGGAAAGTCTCGATATGAAAAGCCTAAAACTGCAGCAGGTTGGTGAGGAACTAGATCAAAATGAAAAACTGCAACAGGTTGTTGCAGAAATTAAATTTCCTTCTGTTTTTGGATTTGTGCCATGGGGACATCATATAGAAATAGTTACGAAGTGCAAAACGATAGAAGAGGCTTTGTTCTATGTCAGAAAAACGATAGAGGAGAGTTGGAGCAGAAGTGTCCTGATTGATAATATAAAGGCTCATTTATATCAATCTTCAGGTAATGCCTTGACGAATTTTGCTGAAAAACTTCCGACAATACAGGGAAAACTGGCACAGGAGATTGTCAAGGATACTTATGACTTTGGGTTTGTTTCATTACCGGCAGGATATGATGAAAAAGAATTAGAGGATGCTTTGGAACAGAACATAACAAGATTTTTGCTGGAACTTGGATCTGGTTTTGCCTTTATAGGACGTCAGAAAGAGATTATTGTAGCAGGAAAAACCAGAAAGATTGATATGCTTTTTTATCATATAAAACTTCGATGCTATGTTGTCGTTGAGTTAAAAGCGGTATCGTTTGAACCGGAATTTGCCGGAAAACTGAATTTTTATGTGAATGCAGTAAATCAGTTAATGAAAACGGATGATGACAATCCGACGATAGGATTGCTTATATGCAAGGATAAGGATCAGACGGAGGTACAGTGGGCGTTTCAGGGGATTGAAACACCTATGGGAGTTGCAACCTATGATAACATTCGGATGAATGAGATTAAGTCTCAGCTGCCATCGGAGGAAGCAATTCAGAAACGTTTGGAACAGGCGGAAGAGGAATATCTGCTGAAATTGCAGGAAAAGTTTAAGTAGATTAGATACAACGGCATCGTTATAAAGGAGTCATTAAAGTCGCTGAGCAGTTCTTTGCCAAGGTACAAGATAAAATGCATTATGCAGTTCACGGACATACAGCAGCAGAATTAACTTACGAGCGTGCGGATGCGGAAAAACCACATATTTCAAAGGGATAAATCAACTATATCGAGTCATATAAAAAATATTCGAGGAAAGAGAATTAGATAGATTATCAGTTGTTGCGAATTTTGCAACAACTGCTTCTGACGGGAAAACATATCAAGTTATTAGATAATTTGAAAGCATTAATACTGAAACTGTCTGCTTTACCCAAGAAACACCCGCTGATAGAGGAAGAACCATGGAAAAGCAGAGGCTTCATTTAATGAAAATTATACACTAGCAAGAGATTATTTTTAATATTTACAACACCCCCACAAACTTGATAAAAACTCTCACCTGCACCTATTGATTTTTACCCCGAAATTCAGTAATATAAAAGAGGTTAGACAAGACTAACCAAAATGTGAATAAATCATGTGGACTCCTCGTATTAGGTTGTGAATCCTGAACGCATCCTATGCAGAATTGAATGAAATTCTTGCGGGGAGTACTATTATTTTGAGGAAAAGGAGATAGTGTTACGATGAATTTTTTGGAAATTGAAAAAGTAGTTGGACGTGAGATTTTGGATTCGAGAGGCAATCCGACGGTAGAAGCAGAGGTAACTTTGGTAGATGGAACCGTGGGAAGAGGTACTGCTCCAAGTGGTGCGTCTACAGGTGAGTTTGAGGCACTGGAACTGAGAGACGGCGACAAGGGCCGTTATCTTGGCAAGGGAGTTGAAAAAGCTGTCAACAACATCAATACTGTGATTAATGGGGTCCTTACTGGTTTAGATGCGTCTGATATTTATGCCATTGACAAGGCAATGATTGATGCAGATGGTACGAAAGATAAATCAAAGCTTGGTGCCAATGCGATTTTGGCTGTGTCAATTGCAACAGCAAGAGCGGCATCTATTGCGTTAGACATTCCGTTGTACCGCTTTTTGGGTGGCATTTCAGGCAACCGTCTTCCGGTACTTATGATGAATATTTTAAATGGTGGTGCTCATGCAGATTCAGCTGTTGATACGCAGGAATTTATGATTATGCCGATTGGCGCACCATCGTTTAAAGAAGCGCTTCGTTGGTGTGCAGAGGTTTTCCATAAGCTGAAATCTCTGATTAAAGATATGGGAGATGTAACAGCGGTTGGTGATGAAGGTGGATTTGCACCAAACAAACTTACTTCCGATGAAGAAGCTATTGAGAAAATTCTGGAGGCTGTTAAGGCTGCCGGATTTGAACCGGGAAAAGATTTTATGATTGCTATGGATGCAGCTTCTTCCGAATGGAAATCGGAAAAAGGAATTGGTTACTATAAGCAGCCAAAATCCGGCAAAGAATTTACTTCGGATGAGCTGATTGCACATTGGGAATCTCTCATTGACAAGTATCCGATTATTTCTATCGAAGATGGTTTGGATGAGGAAGATTGGGAAGGCTGGAAGAAGATGACTGAAAAGATTGGTCATAAGGTTCAGCTTGTAGGAGATGACCTTTTTGTTACAAATACAGAGAGACTTTCCAAGGGTATTAAAATGGGAGCAGGTAACTCCATTTTGATCAAATTAAACCAGATTGGTTCGGTGTCAGAAACATTGGAGGCTATTAAGATGGCGCACAATGCAGGATATACAGCCATTTCTTCCCACCGCTCCGGTGAGACAGCAGACACAACTATCGCAGACCTTGCGGTAGCACTGAATACATGTCAGATTAAGACAGGTGCTCCTTCGAGATCCGAGCGTGTAGCAAAATACAACCAGCTTCTCCGCATTGAAGAAGAATTAGGTGCCAGCGCAGTGTACCCGGGTATGGATGCATTTCATGTAGGTAAATAATAGAATTAAAAACAGACGATGAAAAGATTTCCGGTACATGAATGTATGTGCCGGAAATTTTTGTACGTTGAAATTGAAAAGAAGGGCAGACGGTTTTGGTGCAAAGCTCAACGCAGGATATTGCGAAAACCATATTTTGGTGATATGATTATTGCAGTGTTGTGATAAAATGTTGGCTAAGCGCTGTTAAAGTGTTAGATATTTATGGGTACGGACAAAATAATACAAGGAAGGTGAATCTATGTTATTCATATGTTATCCCAAATGCTCAACCTGCAAAAAGGCAAAAAAGTGGTTGGACGAGCATCATTTAAATTACACGGAGCGTCATATTGTAGAGGAAAATCCATCGTATGATGAATTAAAAGAATGGGTTTCTAAAAGTGGGCTTCCTCTAAAAAAATTCTTTAACACAAGCGGATTGTTGTACAAGGAGATGAAGTTGAAGGATAAACTTCCGACAATGAGCGAAGATAAACAGCTTCAATTGCTGGCAACCAATGGAATGCTTGTCAAACGACCTCTGGTTATTGGAGATAAAGCAATTCTTGTTGGTTTTAAGGAAAATGAGTGGAGTGAAAAATTGGGATGAGAATATAATGAGGGGGAATAGTATATGGAGAAAATATATATATGGATAATTGCATTAATGGTGCTTTCTGCGTTAGTAACCATTATTAAGCCGAGGGTAAAAGGAAAAATGGGTGAAGCAACGGTAAGTATGTTGTTGAAAAAGTTGGACAAAAATAAGTATCAGGTAGTTAATGATGTTTTGTTGAGTGCAGAGGGTGGAAATACACGTACAACGCAGATTGATCATGTGGTTGTTTCAATTTACGGTATATTTTCAATTGAAACCAAGAATTATAAAGGACAGATTTATGGTTCGGAGTCTTCGGCAAAGTGGACACAGAACATTTACGGTCACAAATATTCATTTATGAATCCCATATATCAGAATTATGCGCATGTAAAGGCGTTAAATGCCCTACTTCAAAGTCATGGTTATGAAAATATTCCGGTTTTCTCAATTGTGACTTTTCCTGGAGATGCCGTGCTAAAAATAAAGACAACAAAATCGCAGGTTGTGAAGTGGGGAGCAGTTACTAAGACGGTCAAAAAACTTTCTGTTCAATCGGTTCTTTCGAGAGCGGATATGGATAAGATTCTGGCAATACTTAAAAATTATATGAGTACCAGGACGGATGCGCGTAAACACGTGAATGAAATAAAAGAAGCAAAATATGTTAAGAAGCAGAAAGAGAAATCAGGAATGTGCCCAAAATGTGCGGGCGCGTTAGTCTTACGCAATGGCAAATATGGCAAGTTTTATGGATGCAGTAATTATCCGAAATGCAGATATACGGCACCGGTAAAATAAGATACTTTTCAAAGCTAGATAAAACAAAGAGGACTTGACAAACATAAATCTTTCTGATATGTTGTAATGATTTAGCAAAGATGTTAAATGGGAAGGTATGGGGATAAAAGGAGGAAAAATATGTATCATTTTCAGTATGTAGCAAAAAAAGAGCTTAAACCGGCAAAAAAACAGCTTATGGAACTAATACACAAGGTGCAGGATGAAGTTCGAGATAGTTTTACCTTTCAGTATAAATTTGTTGGGAGTGTACAAAGAAATATGGTAACGTGGGATGTAAAGAGTAATGCCGGTTTTGATTTTGATGTAAATATCATGGTAAATGACGATGACAAGGATTTCGAGGCAGAAAAAATTAAAAACAAACTTATGTGTGCATTCAACAAGTATGCTAGAAAGTACGGATATGATTTTTGCGAGGATAGTACGAGAGTTTTTACAATTAAAGTGAAAGATAGAAAAAATTCTAGGATTCGTCATAGTTGTGATTTTGCAATTGTGAATGATTATGGTAACAATCAGCAGAAGTACATACGTTACAATAAGAAAAGAAAAAATTATACGTGGGAAGAACAAACAAAAGGATTTTATTGTCTCCCTGAAAAGATAGAATTTTGTAAAGATAATCAATTATGGCAGGAAGTTAGAGAGATATATCTGGATAAGAAGAATTATAATATGGACAGTAACAAGAAATCTAGGTCGATATTTGCGGAAACAATTCATGAAGTCTGCCATAGAAATGGATTTTATGATTAGCACAATAAAGGAGAGGAGAAAGTGATGAGGACGGAGACAGTAACATTAACGAATATGTGTATGGTTTACGATGATGCGGGAAATGTTTTGGTTCAGGACAAGGTGGATAAAAAGTGGTCAGGACTTACATTTCCGGGCGGACATATTGAGAAGGGCGAATCGTTTGTAGATTCGGTTATTCGTGAAGTTTATGAGGAGACCGGACTCACGATAGAAAAGCCGAGAATCTGCGGCACAAAAGACTGGCTGCGGGATGACGGCTCAAGGTATCTTGTTGTTTTTTACAAGACGAATCAATTCAGCGGTGAACTCAAATCCTCACATGAAGGGGAAGTAAAGTGGATGCCGTTAGAAGAGATGAAAAAGGGAAAACTTGCGAATGGAATGGATGATATGCTTCGCGTATTTTTAGAAGAAGATATCAATGAATTTCATTACCGCAGAGAAGATGGTGTCTGGAAATATGAGCTGAAATAATGGAGGGTGTATTATGCAAATTGAGACGGAGCGTTTAATTCTTCGTGAGATGAACGAAGAAGATTTTGATGACTTATATTGTGTGCTTGCGGATTCGGATATTATGCAGCATTATCCTTATACTTTTGATGAAAAAAGAGTCCGTGGATGGATTGAAAAAAATCAGGAGCGGTACCAGATTTTTGGCTTCGGATTGTGGGCTGTATGCCTAAAAGAAAATGGAAAAATGATTGGTGACTGCGGGCTCACACTGCAACCGATTGGAAATACGATTAAGCCGGAAATTGGTTACCATATTCAAAAAACATATCAGAGAAAAGGATATGCAAAAGAAGCAGCAATTGCTGTAAGAGACTGGGCTTTTACACATACACCGTTTCAGACGATTTATTCTTATATGAAAAGCACAAATCTCCCATCGATGCAGACGGCACAGGCGTATGGATGTCAACGGGTTGATGAATTTGTGGATGCGGAAAAAGAAAAAACGACTGTGTTTGCCCTCTCGAAAAAAACATGGCTTGAAAAGTATAAAATGAGGCAGGAAAAAGGGACGCCTCTTTATCAGTATTTTCCATGTCAAAAAGAAAAAACGGCGATTGAACAAATTGAAAATCTTCGACAGGGAAACCTGCCTTTTCAAATAACGTCTGTGAAAAATACATTTGATGGTATTTGCGTGGAATATGATTTGCAGTCTGCGTATGCCGGATTTCCATGTGTGAAGTCGCTTACCTTTGGCGGAAAGACGGATGCTGTTTGCAAGCGGGTGCTCTGGAATCTTTGCAAAGAGAAGCAGATTGACTGTTATCAGCTGACATCGGAGGCAGAACAGGGAAGAAAGCAGTTAAAGGATACGGATTTTAAAATTGGTGACGAGGAAGAAGTAGATTTGCTGATTCGGCTTGTTGAGCGGATTTGCCGCAGTCAGGAGAAAATTGATGAGCGTTGTGAACGCTTTCAAGTTATGATTTCGATGGGAAATGTGGACGCCGGAATTATTGAAGAGATTCTTTCGGTTGTTGCTGACCAGCTGACAGATACCTATTTTTTGAAAATTTCCATGAATCAGTTGTGTAATAGAATGCAGAGAGAAGCGCAGAGAGTTTCACTTCCAAAACAGGTAGAGAAGTTGATTGAAGATGTAAGTCAGATGGTGGAACGCGTAAATCAATCGCTGCAGGAATTGACTGAGTCTGTGCCGGACGCTGCGGAAAAGGGCTGGATTCACAAAAATGATGTAGAGCGTATTACAAAATCAATTGAGAGCGCCAAAAAGATTTTGCAAATTGTCAATCAAATTGAGTGGTATGCAGACGATACGCATTGATTAGAAGGAATTACATGAAAAATAACACACAAAAGATACTAAAAACTAATAGTAATTTTATAGAATGTTCGTTGTATAATTCCCACAAAGTATTAGAATGAAGTCAGAGAGTTTTGAGTGGAATGAAAGGAGTCATTCTATGAAGAGAAAAAATCAAAAGGCGATGGCACTTCTCATGGTAACAGCACTTAGTATTTCGAGTGTTTTTACGATGCCTGCAAGTGCTAAATCAGCGAAACCAAAGTTAAGCAAAAAGCGTATTACCATGTGGGCAGGGACTAAGAAAAAAGTAACAATTAAAAATGCAAAAGCAGTAAAAAAAGTGGTGTGGAAAAGTGGCAAAAAATCGGTTGTTATCCTGAAGAAAAAGACGAAAAAGTCAGTTCAGTTAGTTGCCAAAAAAGCAGGGAAAGCTACGGTGACAGCAAAGGTAAAAGCAGGATGGAAAATGTATAAACTTTCGTGCAAAGTTACGGTTAAGAAAAAGACAGGAACTACCGTTGTTCCACCGGTGAATACACAAGAACCTGCGGTAGTAAATCCGGGGGATTCTTCCTCTGTGGTAAAAACTGCGGAGCCTGTGAAAGAGCCGACAGAAGAGCCAACAAGGAAGCCGGCAGTGACAGCAACTGCAAGTCCAACGGCGACCCCGACTGCGGTGCCAACGCAGAAGCCGACTGCGACCCCAACTGCGGTACCAACGCAGAAGCCGACTGCGACCCCGACTACGGCACCAACAACGGTACCGACTCAGACACCAACGGCTGCACCGACCCAGAAGCCGGCGACGGAGAAAGTGACGCTTGCAATTGACAATACGTTTATTAATTCTTCTGCGTATTCGAGTGTGTGGAATGGAACGGTTTATAACCTGCTTCCACTGATTACGGCATCCGGACACAAAGTATCGGATTTTACACAGGTAAATGTTACAATCAACCTTTTGGATGCAAACAAAAATATTATTGAAAATACAGGTGGCGCATCGATTAAGTTGTCAGTTAAAAACAGCGACTGGGCTGGTTTTGTTGATGCCAATGGTATGCAGAGCGGTAAGGAGCAGGGCTTACAGTTAGATGCTTACCCGAGCGGACAGACGGCACTTTATTTGGTTGTTCAGAATTCTACAGAGGCGGTGAAATACATTCAGATTACATCTGTTGTTATGGAGAACAAAGGGAAAAAAGATGCGACGGAGGCAATTGGATCGTATCAATCGCTTGCGTCTCTCGGTGAGAAATATGGTTTCAAATTTGGAACAAATATCAATGAGGCGGCACTGAAAAATACTGAGCTTACCAAACTCATTAAGTATCATTTTAACAGTACGACGTTCAGTAATGAAATGAAGGCGTATTCGCTTTTGAGCCAGTCTGCTTCACAAAATGCATATGTGGATGAAAATTCACCGGCAGTTATGAACTTTACAAAGGCAGATTCGATGGTTGCGTATGCGGTTGAAAACGGATTATCCATTCGCGGTCATGTGCTTACCTGGGATGCCGATATGTGCGATTGGTTTTTCCGCGAAGGCTATAAGAAGGATGGTGCTTATGTCAGCGCAGACGTCATGAAAAATCGTCTGAAGATGTATATTGATGAAGTAATGACGCATTTTGAAGAAAAATATCCGGGCGCGATTTACTGCTGGGATGTTGTTAATGAAGCGGTTGCCGACAATGCGGGTGAATTTGCGGATGATGATGTGCGTCATGTACGGCAGGTTCGCGGTGGCAAGACGAATCTTTTCTACGATTACATTGGCAGTGATTATGTGGAGCTTGCGTTCCGGTATGCATATGAGACAAGAGCAAAATTACAGGCGGCAAACAGTAAGACAAATATTAAGTTGTTCTACAATGATTACAACACGTTTGCAACCTACGGCGCAAATAAGAGAGATGCCATTATTCAACTGGTAAAGAGCGTCAACAGTTTTGCATCCGATGGAAATGGCGGTTACCTGAAGCTCTGCAATGGAATTGGTATGCAGAGTTACATCGGTGGCTATGGACAGCAGAGTGGATGTATGAACGACAATGACATTACCTTAGTGAAAAATGCGATTGAGAAATTTGCAGAAAATAATGTTGAAGTTCACGTAACAGAACTTGCCGTCCGCAATTACGATAATGATGCAGAGCCGGAGCATGCAGCCTTTTACAAGAAACTCGTGCAGACATATGTGGATATTAACAAGGCGGCACAGGCAGCAGGAAAGACCGGACCGATTACGAGCCTTTCCATTTGGGGCTTGTTTGACGCACCGTATCTGTCAACGGCAGATTACAGCTACAAAATGAACGGACCATACTGTGGTTTGTTTACTGAATTGTATCAGCCGAAACAATCCTTTAAGGAAGTTTATGAGGTATTGGCGGCAGAGTAAAATACAAGCAAAGTCTTTCTACGAAATTACGGAAAACAAAAAAAGTGCCGGAGCATCGCAGTGGAAAATGCGAATTTCCGGCACTTTTTTCTTTATTATTTTGCAGCTATTACGCTGACTTTAATTTTAGCGGTTACACCATTTTGGGCAACGGCATAAATTGTTGCATGCCCTGCTTTTTTTGCTCTGATTTTACCCTTCTTTGATACGGTCAGTATAGAGGAATCGCTCACAAGGTAGCGGATTTTTTGAATGTGCCAGCAGGTTTTTTTCCCTTTTGGTACAATTACTTGTGCTCGTATTTTCTTAGTGCTTCCGGCCTTTAAAGAAAGTTTTTTACCACTGCGGATTTTTACGCGCGAAGGATTTTCATAAGTTTTACTTCCTTTCGTCAGCGAATGTAATTCCAGTGATTTACTGATTGCAGTTTTTTTCTTCCCGATAATGCGGTAAGCCGTAATACGGTATTTATACCACGTATCTTTCTCGCATTTTTTGTGAGTATAAGAAGTGGTTAATCGGTTTTTAATATCGGCAATTTTCTTTACTTTACGCTCTTTTCCGTTTTCATTGCAGGCAGAGGCGTAAATGAAATATCCGTCCGCATTTTTTACCGGATTCCAGGAAAGTTTGTTGGCATTTTCGCTTGCTTTCACCGGTTGAATCAGCTTTTTGCTTACGGAAATTTTGACTGTTTTTTTTGTCGGTGCAACGGTTGGTGCAGCGGTTGGAACAGTAGTCGGTGCTATGGTTGGTGCCACCGTTGGAGTCGCTGTTGCCCGCTGCGTTGGAGTGACAGTCGGCGTAGTGGTTGGTGTAGCAGTCGGCGTAGTGGTTGGTGTGACAGTCGGCGTAGTGGTTGGTGTAGCAGTCGGTGTAGCAGTTGGAGTCGGGCTTGGTGATGGTGATGGTGTCTGTCCCACTTCGGTTGGTTCCGGCAGAGGTCTGTATTTATCGTAATAAACTTTAAGTATCGTGGCATTGTTTGGCTTAACAATTCCAAATGTAGTAGTATCATCTCCACCCTGCATATATCCATCGGGCTCCTTAATTTCTGCATAAACGGTCTTCCCAATGTAGGTTGGTGGACTTACGTATTCGTTCAGCAGTTTATAGTTACCATCTTCTGTTTCCTGATAGTAGAGTACCTTATAGGTTGTTTTCTCTGGTTCATAATACAAATTCATTTGGTAATGTGTATCCGCGTTTTCGAGTGTGACGCGGGAATCCTGCGGTGTGATCGTGCTTATGTGATAGTAATCATTACTATATTTTGTCGCATAGCTGGCATCTGCATCAGCTGCAGTGACAGTGTCGCCAACGGCACCTGTCATAACCTCGGAAGATTCTGCCTTTTCATAATTTTCTGTGTCCGGATTTAACTTCCAGTAATTGATTCGATAAGATGCCTCTTCGTCAATTGGTTTATACTCATTGGTAAACTGGAAGGCGTGCAAAGTTGTATTTGCCTTGGAAAAGTTTAGTGATGATGCAAAACCAACGGCAACCGTTTTGTTGTCAAAACGGGAGTGAAGGTCAATCTCTTTTTCAATCTGCGGTTTGGCAGGTCTTTTCGCATTGGCAAAATCGCCATTGGCATAGCGGACATACATTTTTTCACCATCGTAGTCAATCCATACGGTAAAAAGCCTGTCATTTACCCCTGCGTCTGCAAAACGGGTGGCACAGGAGGAAGAATCGCTGACCTTGTTACTCTTTTTCGAGGTGTCCTGATAGGCAGCCTCTAACTTATCGGTGTCATCTAAAACGCCACCTGCACAGGCATCAAAATAAGCAAGATTTTCGTACGCCGTATAGTTTTTTCCATCTTTTGTTTTTTCCACCGTTTTGGTTGGGTCAAGACCGTTTAGGTAATAAGTGGCATCGTGACGGGCATGGTCGCTGTTTAGCGTGATACCGATATGGTCAAAGCGCTCGGCATACTTGTAATTGCGGTAAGTCACGTACTCTCTGCCGTCCGCGCCTTCAAAGGGATTCTCTTTGTTTTCGTAGTCGTTTTTCCCTGTATAGGTTTGGTCTTTGTGAAAGTATAATTGATTATCATAATCCCAGCTTGCATAGTAATACATGCGGTTTACATCATATCCAAGGCCTGTATGTTTCATGTCGCAATAAGAACCATTATACTGGGAATCCATTTCGACCATGAGGCTTTTTTCGTTATTTTGCATGCCGAATGTATAGGTGTTTCCACCATAATCCATGTCCGAAAGATAATCCGTTTGATACAGAAGAAAGGCAAGACCATCGCCACCGACTTCTCTGGCGAATTCTTTACCCCCTGCCTGTTCGGTGTTGACACAGGCATCCGGAAGTGAAAAGGTGAATTTTGTGGAAAACTGCGATTTGCCATTTAGTGGAACCAGTTGATTTAACATAGCGCGTGTGGAACGGTAGTCAGTAAAACTATTATCCGGATCTTCCTCAGCTTTGGATTCAGGTGCAGAATACGGTTTTATCAAATCAAACAGCCGGATTACTTTTTCCGGAGTTTCCTTCTTGGAATATGGATTTTTTCGTATGCCGAAAGTATCATTACTGGGCGAACGAGTCTGAGTTGCATCTTTACCCTGTCTTCTTTGAGAGGCAAGCATCCAGGATTCTTCCTTAAATTCCTCTCCGGTACCATCGCCCTCGGCAAAAGTCATTACGGCAGGCTCTGCTGCCGCCGCTTTTTTGGTCTGATTTAAGGATGATGTTACCGGTACATTTGCCAGGGGGAGTACCAGCCCCAGAAGAAGAGACGCAATCAAAAGTCTCTTGTGAAATTCTTTCCTTGTCATAATATCCCTCATTTCTTTTTAGTGTTTACCCAATGAAATGTAAAATCATATTTCTTCGTGTCTCAAAGCAAGAACAAAAATCGATTTGGGTTGCAACTCAATTATAACATAAGAGAAATTATTGCGTCAATGAAAGAATTGCCTGCTCAAATCACCAAGATGCCCTTGTGGTTTATGAAAAATATAAAACACCGATTTTTCCTTGTATTTTACATACGCTTATGATACTATTGGAATAGATAATATTTTATACAAAACACATAAATATACCACAAAACAGATAATATATTATCCATAAAAACAACACATAAAGGTGACATAAAATGGCGAGACTAATATGGGAAACAGCAGAGGAAATCGATATGAAGCTGGCGGGCAGAATACGAGGGATTCGCAAAAGGCGTTCGATTTCCCAGAAAAAATTATCGGAAATGAGCGGTGTAAGTTACGGCTCAATTAAGCGTTTTGAGACGACAGGGCAGATTTCACTACTCTCTTTAACGAAGCTGGCATTTGCTCTGAATGAGGTGGATGAGATACGGAATTTATTTACGGATGTTCCGTATCGAAGTATTCAGGAGGTTATCAATGAGGGAAAATAAAGTGTTGCATGTTTATTACGGGGAGCGGCTTGTAGGGACGATGGCACTTACGGAATCAAAAAAAGCAGCATTTGAATATGCTGATGAATGGCTGGCGGACGGTTTTTCTATCAGCCCTTTTTTACTTCCTTTGGAAAAACGGGTTTTTGTTCCCACAAAAGATTATTTTCGAGGTTTATTCGGCGTGTTTGCAGACAGCCTGCCGGATGCGTGGGGACAGTTATTGTTAGATAGAATGTTAAAAAAGCATGGGATAAATAGAGATGAATTTTCAATTATTGACCGTTTGGCAGTAGTGGGAAATCAAGGGATGGGAGCACTTATTTATCGTCCCGAAAGAAATCTGTCCTATGGTCAGGATGTGGATAATCTGGATGAACTGGCAGAAGAATGTCAGCGCATTTTGAATACAGAGGAGACAGAAAAACTGGACGAATTGTATCGTCTGGGTGGAACCAGTGGCGGAGCCAGACCTAAAGTTATGATGGAAATGGATGGGGAGCCATGGATTATTAAATTTCCGGCGCATGTGGACCGTGCGGATATTGGAAAAATGGAATACGATTATTATCTGTGTGCCGAGCAGTGTGGAATTACGATGAGTGAATGTAATTTGTTTCCGTCAGATAAATGCAGCGGCTATTTTGGTACGAAACGCTTTGACCGGAAAAATCAGCATGGAGAAATGGAAAGAGTGCATATGTTGACAGTGGCGGCACTTTTGGAGTTGGATTTTGAGCAGCCTGTTCTTGATTATCAGGATTTGATGAAACTTACGAAAATAATAACCAATAATTCACCGGAGGATTTGGAGAATATGTACCGCCGTATGTGTTTTAATGTGTATGCTCACAATCGAGACGACCATGCAAAAAACTTCTCTTTTCTTTATGAAGAGGAGAAAAAGTGCTGGCGGCTGAGTCCGGCGTATGATTTGACATATAGTACGACATATTATGGAGAGCACA